>Ga0310914_10001467_pt1 | contig 15155 bp, 15 predicted proteins | sample GREbulkMGAN108_FD_203450 | JGI IMG/M metagenome (GOLD analysis project Ga0310914, IMG submission 203450) | Lab enrichment of tropical soil microbial communities from Luquillo Experimental Forest, Puerto Rico - GRE.bulkMG.AN108 | ecosystem: Environmental > Terrestrial > Soil > Tropical forest >... | reverse complement strand
CTCGAGCAGGTAGCGCAGGCGCTTCGCGTCGATGCGCGCGCGGTGGATCCGCGCCTCGTCACCCGCCCCGCGGACCGCCGCGAGCTGGGCGCGCACGGTCCCGACCTGTGCCGAGAGCAGCCCCGCCACCGCGGCGGAGAACGGCACGCGACCGTCGCCGTCGAGCCGCACCTCATACGCCGAGAGCCGGGGGCGCAGCCGCGTCGTCGCGTCGCGGTAGCGCGCGAGGAGCCGTGCCCGGCCCCGATCGGCCTCGCGGAGCCGCCCCCGCAGCCGCTCCTCCAGGTGCTCCAGCCCCGGGCGCCGCCGCGGGGCGGCGAGCGCCTCGCGCTCCGCGGCGAGCCAGGCGAGCTGCACCTCGGCGTCGCGCGCCGGGTTGGTCGCGCGGGTCAGGCGCTTCAGCCGCTTCTCGTGCTTGCGGCGGAGGCTCCCTTCGAGCCACGGGCGGAACGCGCGCAGCGCGCTCCTGAGGCGCCGCAGGGCGACGCGAAAGTCGTGGAGCGCCTCCTCGTCGTCCCGGCGCTCCAGCGCCCGTGCCGCCTCGTCGGCGTCCGAGAGGAGCCCCAACGCCACCACCCGCGCGCCCTCTTCGGCACGCAGGTCGACGAGCTCCGGGTCGCGCTGCATGATCTCCTCGCCGCGCCGCCGCGCGGACGGCCACGGTCCGATCATGTCCTCCGCAGCGCCACGCGGGCGGGCCTTGGCGGGGCCCTGGGCGGCGTGTCACGCGTGGGAGGGCGAGCGTGGGGTGGCGAGCGTGGGCTCAGCGCCGCGCCGTCAGCTTGCGGGCCGCGGCCTCCGCCTCGGCCGCGCCGCAGAGCGGCACCTCCTGCGGCAGCCCGAAGAGCCCCTTGATGCGGCGCCTCTCGTGGGCGAGCTCCTGGAGCTTCGGGGCCGCGTCGGGGTTGCCGATCTCGCCCAGGCGGCGGACGGCGGCCCGGCGGACCTCGCAGTCGGGGTCGGACAGCAGCGCGCCGTACACCGCCAGGCGGTCGACGCGCTCCTCGACCCCCATGTCGCGGGCCAGCTCGAGGACGCGCAGTCGCGCGGCGCCGGTCGTCTGCCCGATGGCCTCGAGCACGTACGGCACCGCGGGAGGACCCACCCGCGCCAGCAGCTTCGCCGAGCGCTCCGCGACCTTGCGCTCCGCGGCCAGGTTCTGGCTGAGGTCGGAGAGCGCGGTCGCGTCGAGCGCGCGCGGGTCGAGGTCGAGCGCGGCCGCGTAGGCGTCCATGGCGGCCTGGGCCTGCCCCTGGATGCGGTGGAGCGCCTGGCCCTGGAGGACGCGGAGCCGAGCGTCGCTCGGCCGGCGCAGCACGGCGGGCGTGATGGCGTCCCGGGCGGCCTCCGGCCGGTCGGCGGCGAGCAGCGCGCGGGCGCGCGCCACCGGACGCTCCTCCAGCCAGCGCGAGAACGAGAGAGACGTGGGGACGAGCACCGCCGCGAGGATCGCGAGCGCGAGCACGAGCCGGTGCCGCCGGGCGAAGCGGAGCGCACGCACCGGCCGCGGGGTGGGGACGGTGGCGTCGAGGGTCAGCGTCGCCTCGATCGTGGGCGCGGCGTCGATCGGGAGGGCGGCCGCGCCGGAGCCGGACGGGGTCCAGGCGCTCGCGCGGGGGCGGCTGTCCGAAGGCTTGGGAGCGACCGGCACGAGGTCGAGCGAGCCGAGGCAGGCCTCGAGCTCCGCGCGCAGCTCGGCCGCGCTCGGGTGTCGCTCGCGGACGTCCTTGGCGCAGGCGCGGCCGATGGCGGTCACGAGGCCCGGCCAGGCGGAGAGGTCCGGGCGCGCCTCGATGATCGACGGCACGGGCTGCGTCGCCTGCATCATGAGGAGGCCGCGCGCGTCGTCGGCGCGAAATGGGTGGCGGCCGGCCAGCATGCGCCACCCGATGAGCCCGACGGCGTAGACGTCGGCCCGCCCGTCGACGGCGCTCCCCATCGCCTGCTCCGGCGAGAGGTACTCCGGAGTGCCCACCACCATGCCGGCCTGGGTGTCGCTCGCGATCTGCGGGTCGGTCAGCTTGGCGATCCCGAAGTCGAGGATCTTGATCAGGCCGGCCGGGCGGGCGGTGAGGAAGATGTTCTCCGGCTTGAGATCGCGGTGGACCACCCCGCGCGCGTGCGCGGCCTCGAGCCCGCGGCACATCTGCACCAGGACGCTCACCGCCTCCTCCGGCGTGAGCGAGCCGGTGCGGCGCAACCGGTCGAAGAGGCTCTCGCCCTCGAGCAGCTCCATGGAGAGGAAGAGCCAGCCCTCCGGGCTCCGCCCGAAGTCGGTGACGCGGACGATGTTGTCGTGCTCGAGCGAGGCGGCGATCTCGGCCTCGCGGCGGAAGCGCTCGGCGATGTCCGGCAGCGAGGAGAGGTCGGGCCGGAGCACCTTCAGCGCCAGCTCTTTCCGCATGTAGACGTGCTCGGCGCGGAAGATGGCCCCCATGCCGCCGCTCGCGATGTGGGCGACCAGCCGGTACCGGCCGTCGAGGGTCGTCCCCACGAGCGACTCGGGGCGAAAGCTGGTGGGGGTCGGGAGCACGAGTCGTTCGAGCCTAAAAAAGATTCTACCTCTCGATCCCAGGCGGTCGAGCAGACGGCCGACCTGCTCCACCTGCTGCTCGACCACGCCGATGCGGTCCCTGGTCACTCACGGCTGGGCCCTCCGGAGCCTACATTCTCCCTCAGCGGATGCCTCTTCGGATGCCCCTCCGAATTCTCTACATCAATTATGGCTCCCAGTCCGGGGTGACCGACGCCGTGCTGCTGCGGCTCCGCCGCGCGGGGCACGAGGTGCGAATCTACGACCCCGTCGCGGGGTTCCTCTACAAGCGGCGGATCGGCTCGATCAAGGTGCCGAACTTCCGGGTCGACCCGGTGATCGCCACGGCGGCGGCGATGGCGCGCTTCCGGCGGCACTGGAAGGCCTGGTACGTCCACACCACGGTCGCCTTCGACCGCCTGACCGCCCGCTGCGAGCGAGCGGTCGCCGCGGAGACCCCGGACGTCGTCCTGCAATCGGGCGTCCTGTTCGCCCCGGTGAAGGATCTGGAGCACGGGCGGCATCCCCCCTACTACCTGTACTGCGATCACACCCGCGCCCTGAACGAGCGATACGATTCGCTCCCCGGGATCGATCCTCCCATCCCCTTCGAGGAGGGGTGGCGGCGTCGCGAGGTGCTCGTCTACCAGCGGGCCGGCGCGATCTTCGTCATGAGCGAGAACGTCCGGCGGTCGCTCCTCGCGGATTACGCCGTCCCTCCGGAGAAGGTGCACATCGTGGGGGCGGGCGCGAACGTGGTGCCGCAAGCGCCGGCGCGACCGCGCGAGAAGGCGTTCCTCTTCGTGGGGCGCAACTTCGTCGCCAAGGGTGGCCCGGAGACGCTCGATGCGTTCGCGACCGTGCGCGCGCGGCACGCCGACGCAGAGCTCTGGATGGTGGGCGGGCGGCAGCCCGCTCGCTCGCCAACCGGGGTCCGTCTGCTCGGTCTGCGGACGCCCGGCGAGCTCGCGCCCCTGTACGCGCGAGCGGCGGTGTTCGTGCTGCCGACCCTGCGCGAGGCGTTCGGCCTCTCGTTCCTCGAAGCGATGAGCCACGGCCTGCCGTGCATCGGCACGCGCATCGAGGCCATCCCCGAGATCGTCGCCGAGGGCGAGACCGGCCTGCTCGTGCCGGTGAGGGATCGCGAGGCGCTGGCGGCGGCCATGCTCGCTCTCATCGGCGATCCGGCGCGGGCGCGCTCCATGGGCGACGCGGGCCAGCGGCGCGCGGCGGAGCGCTTCGGCTGGGACCGCGCGGTGCGGCTCATGCTCGACGTCATCGAGCGCCACGCGGCGGAGCGCGCCCGCGGATCGCCTGCGGCCGCGGCCGGCGTCTGATCGGTCTCGCGCGACGGGTGCGTCGCAGCGTCGCACCGGACGAGGCGCGCGGCGTTCGCGGGTGCTCTCGCGACGCGACCCGACGAGGGAATTGGACCGGTACCGCGTTAGGCGCAGACTCGAGGTCCCCGCCCGCCACGGCCGGCGGGGGACGAGCCCCCGCCCTACAACCCTCACCGATTGTCCCACCAGCGAGGTCCACCGATGTCGCCGTCCCTGAACAGCGCCTCACCCCCGCACTCCACCCCCGTTCCCACCCCCGTCCCGGCCCCGCCCGAGGCCCGGCCGGAGGTGAAGGTCCGCGCGCGCAAGCGCGTCGCGCACCTCCTCGCGTCCGGAACCGCCGGCCTCCGCTCCTTCGATCGCCGGCTCGAGGCGCTCGCCGCGCGCGACTGGAGTCTCTCGGCGCTCGCCAAGGAGCTCGAGGGCGTCGCGCACGAGGCGACCGCGACCCTCGGGAAGCGCGCCCGCGAGCGGCTCCGCCAGATCGATCGCCTGCCCGTCGACGCCGCGGCGGTCACGCTCGGACGGTCCCGCTCGGCGGTGCACGCGCTCTCGAGCGCGCTCGAGCGCGCCGCGGGGCGCGTCGGCGGCGAGACGGGCGCCGAGGCGGCAGCGCGCTAGTGGCGCGCGTCGGAAGAAGTGACCCCACGGTGCGCGCGCCACGCGGGTGGGGGTTCGGGGGACGGGGCACCCATCGGCGCGCGACGATCGATCGCGCCGATGGGTCGACCCCGCCTCCCCCGGTAGGGCCCGCGGGGAGGGCCCGGGGCTTGCGGCTTTCCTGCAAGCCCCGGAGCCTTCTTCGCGAAGTGCCGCGGAGCAGACCTACAGTGAACTGGCTCTTCACTCCTGCGGAGCGGCACTAGCGCGAGCGCAGGACGATCCGGATCGCCTGTGCCTTGATCAGAGCCGCCAGCGCGCGGCCCGGGGCGACTCCCAGCCGTTCCGCGCTGTCCCGCGTGACGAGCGCCACCAGGCGGAAACCGCAGTCGAGGGTCGCGCGCACCAGCGGCCCCTCGGCGGCGACCGACACCACCGCGCCGGAGAGCTCGTTGCGCGCGCTCGTCGCCGCGGCGGGCGCCGCCTCCAGCACGACGTCCTCGGCGCGCACGCAGGCGTAGGCCTCGGGCTCGCCGGCGTGCCCGGGATCGAGCGCCCACAGGACCGCCTTCCCCACCTCGACCCGCGCCAGCCCGTCCCGCCGGTCGATCACCCGCGCCGGCAGGACGTTCTCCGTCCCGACCACGCGCGCCACGACCAGGTCGGCCGGCGCGCTGAAGACCTCGTGCACCGGCCCCACCTGTCGCACCGCGCCGTCGGCCAGCACCGCCAGCCGATCGCCCAGCGCGAGCGCTTCGACGCGGTCGTGGGTCACCACGATCGAGGGCAGCCCGGCGCGCTCCAGCGTCCCCCGCAGCTCGCCGCGGAGCGCTTCGCGGGTGGGCGTGTCGAGCGAGGAGAGCGGCTCGTCGAGCAGCAGCAGCCGAGGGCGCGCCGCGAGCGCGCGCGCGAGCGCGACGCGCTGGCGCTCCCCGCCCGAGAGCTGGCCGGGGCGGCGCGGGAGGAGCGCCGCGATCCCGAGCCGCGACGCCACCGCCGCGACCTGCTGCGCCCGCTCCGCGCGATCGACGCCGCGCACGCCGTACCCGACGTTCTCCTCCACGGTGAGGTGTGGGAAGAGCGCGTGGTCCTGGAAGAGCAGGCCGACCCGGCGGCGCCCCGGCGGGAGATCGACCTCCGCGGCGGAGTCGAACCAGGTCTCGCCTCCGAAGCGGATCGTGCCTGCGTCGGGGCGCTCGAGCCCGGCCAGGCAGCGCAGGATCGTCGTCTTGCCCGCGCCGGAGGGGCCGAACAGCACCGTGACCGGGGCCTCGCCGAGCGGCAGCGTCAGGCGCGCTCGCACCGCCGGGCCGCCCGCGAACCGCCGCTCCAGATCGACCTCGAGCGCGCTCATCGCGAGGTCGAGCTCCGCGGCTGCAGCGCGTGCGTCGCGACGAGCGCTGCGAAGGAGAGGGCGAGCAGGACGAGCGAGGTGCGGTGTGCCGCGGCCCAGTCGAGCTGCTCGACCGCGTCGAAGAGCGCGATCGAGAGCGTGCGCGTCTGGCCCGGCACGTTGCCTCCCACCATGAGCACGACGCCGAATTCACCGATCGTGTGAGCGAAGGCGAGCACGGCTCCGGCCACCACGCCGGGCCGCGCCAGGGGGAGCGAGACGCGGAAGAAGGTCTCGAGGCGCCCGGCGCCGAGCGCGTACGACGCCTCCACCAGCCGGGGGTCGACCCTCGACAGCGCCGCCGCGAATGGCTGCACCGCGAAGGGCAAACTGTAGAGGACCGAGGCGAGGAGGAGCCCCTCGAAGCTGAAGGCGAGCGGGTGTCCGAGCAGCGCTGCGAAGCCTCGGCCGAGCGGGGCGCGAGGCGCGAACGCCACCAGGAGATAGAAGCCGAGCACCGTCGGGGGCAGGACCAGCGGCAGCGACACCACCGCCTCCACCACCGGCCGCGCGCGGCTCCGCGAGGTGGCGAGCCATTGCGCCAGCGGAAGCCCCAGCGCGAGCAGGGCGACCGTGGTCAGCGCGGCGAGGGCGAAGCTGAGGCGGAGGGCGGCGAGATCCAACCGTCACCTCGTGGCGCGCGTCGGAGAAGGTGAGCCCATCGTGCGCGCGCCACCCGGGTGGGGGTTCGGGGGAGGCGGCGGTCCGCCTCCCCCGGTAGGGCACGCGGGGAGGGCCCGTGCCTTGCGGCTTTCCTGCAAGGCACGGAGCCTTCCCCGCGAAGTGCCGCGGAGCATGCTTGTGGTTAACCGGATCATCGCTTCTGCGGAGCGGCACTCGGGGGCCGGTAGCCATGCCGCGCCAGGATCGCCCGGGCGCCGTCCGAGGCGAGGAACGCGGCGAACGCCCGCGCGAGCTCGGGCTGGCGCGCGGACGTGAGGACGACCCCGGCCTGCACGATGGGGGCGTGGCTCGCCTCCGGGACCGTCCAGAACCGGCCGGTCGTCGAGAGCGGCGCCGCGGCGGCAAGCGATCGGGGCAGGAACGCCGCCTGGGCGTTGCCGCTGGCGGCGAAGCTGGCCGCCTGCGACACGCTCTGGCCGATGACGAGCCGCGGCCTCGCGATCTCCCACAGCCCCTCCCGCACGAGCGCCTCTCGCGCGGCGCGGCCGTAGGGGGCGGTCTCCGGGTTCGGCAACGCGATCCGCTCGACGCCCGGGTCCGAGAGCGCGGACAGTCCGCGCCGCGCGAGATCGAGCCGCGAGCCCGCGGGGACCCACACGACGAGCTCGCCCAGCGCGTAGGTGAAAGCGTCACCGGCGGCGAGCCCGCGCGCGACCGCCTGCGCTGGGTACTCGGCGTCCGCCGACAGGAAGACGTCGAAGGGTGCCCCGTTCGCGATCTGGGTGAACAGCAAGCCGGAGGCGCCGTAGGTGGCGCGCACGTCGGTCTCCGGGTGCTGTTCACGGAACGTCGCCGCAAGCTCGTCGAGCGCCGGCTTCAAGTTCGCGGCGGCGGCGACCGCGAGCGGGCGGGGCGCGTCCGCGGCGGCGAGCGCGGCGAGGAGCAGGGCGGCCGCGGGAGAGAGCGAGAGCACGTCCGAAGATTAGGCCAGTGGCGCGCGTTGGAGAAGGTATAGGGCACTACGCCGATGAGGTCCCCGCGCGCGCCGAGCTTGCCGACAGGTTCTCCCCGCTCTCCGGATCGAAGAGCTGCATCCGCCGCGGGTCGAGCCAGAGCTCGGCCTCGGCGCCGGCTCGGAGCCGGCTCGCCGGATCGAGCGAGACGACGAGCTGCGGGCGGAGGACCTCGGTGTCCTGCTCGCGGGCGAGGCTCCTCAGCTGGACAGCCTCCGCCGGCGGCACGTCCAACCGCAGGTAGGCGAACTGCTCGCTCCCGAGCCATTCGGTCGCGTCCACCCGGGCCCGGAAGATCAGGCCCCGCCCGCGCGCCTCCGCGGGGACGAGCGCCGCGTCCTCGAAGTGCTCGGGGCGGAGGCCGGCCACGACGAGCGCCCCCGCGCCGAGCCGCGGCGCCACCTCCGGCGCGAGCGCGACGCGAGCGAAGGGCAGGACCAGCTCCCCGCCCTCCGGCCGCGCCGGCAGGAAGTTCATGGGGGGCGAGCCGATGAAGCCGGCCACGAAGATGTTCGCCGGGTGCTCGTAAAGCTCGCGTGGCGTGGCCACCTGCTGGACGGTACCCCGCCGCAGCACCGCCACCCGGTCCCCGAGCGTCAGGGCCTCGGTCTGGTCGTGCGTGACATAGACGGTGGTGACGCCGAGCCGGCGCTGCAGGCGAGCGATCTCGGTCCGCATCTGCCCGCGCAGCTTCGCGTCGAGGTTCGAGAGTGGTTCGTCGAAGAGGAAGGCACGCGCCTCGCGCACGATGGCGCGCCCCATCGCGACCCGCTGCCGCTGACCGCCCGAGAGCTGGCTCGGGCGGCGGGCCAGGAGCTCTCCGAGATCGAGGAGCCGCGCCGTCTCCTCGACCCGGCGCCGGATCTCCGCCTCCGGGCGGCCGGCGATGCGGAGCGGGAAGGCGATGTTCTCGAAGGCCGTCAGGTGCGGGTAGAGCGCGTAGCTCTGGAACACCATGGCGAGGCCGCGCTCGCGCGGCGTCTGCTCGTTCGCGCGCTCGCCGTCGATGAGGAGCTCGCCGGACGAGATGTCCTCCAGCCCCGCGATCATGCGGAGCAGGGTCGACTTTCCGCAGCCGGAGGGCCCCACCAGGATGAGCAGCTCGCCGTCCTGGACCTCGAGGCTCACCCCGTCCACCCCGGTCGCGCCGCCGGGGTAGCGCTTCGTCAGTTGACGCAGCGTCAGCGTCGCCATGGGGGTCAGCCCTTCACCGCGCCGGCGGTCAGGCCGGCCACGATGCGCCGCTGGAAGAGGAGAACGAGCACCACCACCGGCACCGTCACCACCACCGCCGCCGCCGAGATGGGGCCGGCGGGCTGCTCGAACTGCGAGGCCCCGGTGAAGAAGGCCAGCGCGGCCGGCACGGTGCGAGCGCGGTCGGTGGAGGTGAGCGAGATGCCGAAGACGAAGTCGTTCCAGGCGAAGAAGAAGGTGAGGATGGCGGCCGTGAAGACCCCCGGCGCGGCGAGCGGGACGATCACCTTCCGGAACGCCTGCCAGGGCGTCGCGCCGTCCATGAGCGCCGCCTGTTCCAGCTCCCACGGGATCTCGTGGAGGAACGAGGCGAGGACCCACAGCGAGAGCGGCAGGGTGAAGGAGAGGTCGGGCAGGATGAGCCCGGGCCAGGTATCGTACAGCCCGACCTTCCGCCACAGATCGAAGAGTGGCCCGACCAGCGACACCACCGGGAACATGGCGATGGCGAGCGCGGTGGCGAGGACGAGCCGCTTGCCGCGAAACTCGAGCCGAGCGATGGCGTAGGCGGCGAGCGTCGCCAGCGTCACGGAGAGCGCGGTCGCGACGAGAGCGATCCCCACCGAGTTGCGCAGCGCATGCGTGAAGAGCGGGGTCGCGAAGACGGTCCGGTAGTGCTCGAGCGTGAAGGTCGACGGCAAGAAGCGGCCGCTGCGCAGCTCCGGGCCGGGCCTGAGCGAGAGCGAGACGATCCACGCCACCGGCAGGAGCGCCCAGAGCACGATGGCCGCCGCCCCGGCCACCCAGCCCGGCCCGCGACCCCGCGCGCGCGTGCTCACCGCCCGGCTCCCGCCGGCACCAGCTCCAGCCGGAACAGCTTCACGAAGCCGGCCGCGAACAGCACCACGGTGAGGAAGAGCAGCACCGAGACGGACGAGCCGAGCCCGAGCGCGGTCCGGCCGATCATCTGCCGGTAGGCGAGGAAGGAGACCGTCTCGGTGCGCTGCGCCCCCGCGGTCATGACGAAGACGGTGTCGAACACCCGGTAGGCGTCGAGCGCGCGGAACAGGACCGCCACCAGCAGGGTCGACCGCATCGCGGGGAGCGTGACGCGGAGGAAGCGCTGCCCGGCGGTGGCCCCGTCCATGCGTGCCGCCTCCTGCAGCTCCTCCGGAACCTGCGCCAGCCCGGCCAGGAGGAGGAGGGACATGAACGGGGTCGTCTTCCAGATCTCCGCCAGACAGATGGCGAGGAGCGCCGTCCCCCGGAGGCCGAACCAGGCGAGGTCGCCCAGGCCGAGCCAGCGATTCACGAAGCCAGTGTCGAGCGCGAAGGCGTAGCGCCAGGCGAACCCCGAGACGACGGTGACCACGCCGTACGGCACGAGCAACGCCGTGCGGACGAGCCGCCGCCCGAAGACGATGCGGTGCATGACGAGCGCGAAGGCCATCCCCAGCACGAGCTCCACCACCACCGTGACGACCGTGATGGTGACCGTGGTCACGACGTCCTCCCACCACAGCCGGTCGCCGAGCACGACGGCGTAGTTCCGCAGCCCGACCCACTCGCGGCCGGCCGGGTCGGTCAGCCGGTAGCTGAAGAGGGAGAGCCAAACCGCCCGCAACATGGGGTAGGCGGTGACGGCCAGCATGACGGCGAAGGCCGGCGCCGTGAGGAGCCAGCCCAGCTCGCGCTCACGCTCGACCCTGGACTTCGGTACGCCGCGCGCACCGCCGCTCGCGGTGAACGGTCCAGGCCCGTTCACAGCAGCACGCGGTCGTCGAGCACGTCCACGATGAGCCGCGCCGCGGCGGCCGGGGTGCGCTCGGGATCGACGGCGCGCGGCGGATGGAAGGTGCGCACCACCGACGTGCTCACGTCGGTGTAGTAGGGCGTCCTCGGCCGCGGCGCCGCCTCGTCGATCGACTGGCGGATGAGGTCCGCCATGGGGAAGACCCGTCTCACCTCGCGATCCTCGTACACCGCCGCCCGCGCCGCGGGGTTGCGGGCGTCCAGCATGTAGACGGTCTGGCTCTCCAGCGAGGTGAGGCAGCGCGCCGCCTCCACCGCGAGCGCCGGGTGACGGGTGAACGCGCCGACGGCGAGGTCGATCCCGCCCAGCGGCGGCCGGCTCGGCGCGTCGGGGAGCACGCGCGGGTAGCGCGCCCATCCGATGTCCTCCAGCACGGCGTGGTCGAGCGCGCCCGCCCCGACCGCGGCCTGCGCCGCGCCGTACACGTACGGCCAGTTGACCATGAACCCGCCGCGGCGGCCCTGGAAGGCGGCGCGGGTCGCTTCTTCGTCGGCGGTGGAGAGCCCCGGATCGGCTGCCGGCGAGCGCGCCAGCGCACGGATCACCGCGGCCGCCCGCCGGCCGGCGGCGCCGTCGATGGCCGGCCGCGCCGCCTTGCCCGCCTCCGGATCGGCCAGGATCGAGCCGCCGGCCGAGGCGACGAGCGCCGAGATCCACACCATGTAGCCCTCGTACCGGTTCGCCTGCACCTCGACGGTGGTGCCCGTCCGCTCCGCCGCGGCCAGGAGCTCGTCCCATGTGACCGGCCGCGCCGCGATGGGCAGCCGTGCGCGCGCCGCGACCGAGCGCCGGTACCAGAGGAGCTGGGAGCTGGCGGTGAAGGGCGCCGCCACCAGCTTGCCGCGCCAGGTGGCGGACTCGAGCGCACCGCGCAGGACACCGTGCGTGAAGGGCGCCGCCTCGGCTTGCGTGAAGGGGCGGAGAAAGCCTGCGGTCGCCAGCTCGGGCACGAAGGGCACGTCGACGCTCATGAGGTCGATCGACCCGTCGCGGGCGGCCAGCCGGCGCACCAGTTGCTCGCGCTGCTGGCTCGCGTCGGCCGGGAGCGGCAGCGTCTCGATGCTGTAGCGAGCGCCGGCGGCGGCGCTGCACCGGGCGGCGAGGCGCGCCTGCCCGCCGTTATCGGGGTTCACGTACCAGTGGAGCGTGGGGGCGCCCGCCTCGTCGGCGCAGGCGCCCAACGCCAGCAGGAGCGCCGCCCACCTCGGCCCGGTCGCCCTCATCACCTCGCGTGTCTGGTCGAATTCGGCCCGTGTCCGCACGTCCCATAGATGTCGTGATCACTCGCCGTGCTTGGTGCGCTCACGTGTTCGAGAATCGAGCTGGCTCGTTCAGGGCACCCCGGCGGTGCTCAACAGCTCGACGGTGAGCTCGCCCGTCGCCGGGTCGAAGGTCGACGAATAGGCGAAGAGCGAGACAGGCGCCGGCGGGTGCGTGACGTTGCCCTGGAGGTCGAAGCGCGAGGCGTGGCACGGGCAGACGACCTCGAAGCCCTCCGTGCCGAGCGGGCAACTCTTGTGCGTGCAGATGCTCGACAGGGCGGCGAACCCGCCGTCCGGCCGGCGCACGAGAAGGATGGGCGGGGAGATCCCCGGCCCCTGGATGCGCGCTGCGCCGTGGGTCTGGTTCAGCTGGGGGTAGCTGCCGATCGCCAGCGTCACCCGGCCGTTCACCGGTGCGGGGACGTCGACCAGCGGCGCCGGGTCGACACCCGGAGCGCAGCCGCCGAGCGCCGCCACGGCGGCCGCGGCGCCCCCGCAGGCCGCGCAGCGGAGGAAGTCGCGCCGCGTGCTGCTCACGGCGCGGCTCCGAGCGTGAGCTGCGCGTCGATCTCGATCTTGTCGTCCACCTTGACGAACATGAGCGAGGGCCGCTCCACCCCGTGCTCCTCCAGGCTCACCGGGAAGGTGGTCTTCACCGACGCTCGGTCGGGCGACTCGAACCGGACCTCGGTCGGGACCTCCACCGGTTTCGTCGTCTTGAGCGTCAGCTCGCCGCGGAGCGACACCTTCTCGTCCGCCGGGTAGTGGTCGGGCGGGTTCATCCGCCCGACCCCCTTGAACGCGACATAGGGGTTCGTCCCGGACCCGGTCGCCTCGCGCATGTGCGCGTCGCGGTTCGAGTTGCCCGAGTCGAACGAGTCGAGGGGCGCGCGCACCGCGACTTGCACCGTGCCGTCGGGGAGCAGCCGCGCCTTGCCCTCGACCGAGCGGGAGACGCCAGTCACGGTGTGGAACTTGTGCACGAGGCGGTAGGTCAGCGTGCTGCCGGGCAGTACGTCGAACGTCCGCGGTCCGGCGGCGGGCGCGGCGAGGAGGAGGACGGCGAGGAGTCGGACGAGCATGATGGGCCTCAGAACACGAACACGACCACGCCGGCGCTGTAGATGCCGAGCGTGGTGTAACCGATGATCTGGTGGGCGGTGGCGATGGAGCGCTCGGACGTGCTGCCGGTCTGGCCGCGCGCGACGACCCCGAGGACGATCTGCGTCACCATCCCCGCCGTGGCGGCCCCCATCAGGATCTTGTGGAGGGTCGCGGTGTCGAGCCGTCCCGGGGTGGGGTAGGGCTTCGGCGCGAGCAGCGCCAGCAGCCCGGTGCCGGCGAAGAGCGCGCTCGTGCCGGCGGCGAGGCCGACGTGCCAGGTGTTGTACTTGCCGGTGTCTCCGCCCCCTCGGAAGCGGTCGTTGAAGTTGAGCTGCCCGACGATGACGGTGGCGGTGAGCGCCGCCCAGGTGGCGAAGCCGGCCGCCTGGTGCAGCTCGAGCATCTGGCGTCGCGTCTTCACCTGCCGCTCGAGCTCGGGGTTCCCCTTCTCCTTCGGTGGAGGCAGGAGCTCGAACCCGAGCCCTTCCTGGCCCGGCTCGGCCTTGGGTTGCTCCTTCTCCGGCGGACCCTCGGGCTTCTTCGGCGCCTCCTCCGCGGGCTGGGCCGCTGGCTCCCCGCTCTCGCCGGGTGACGCCGTTCCACCGGCAGGTGGGGCGAGCGTGACGGCGAGCGTGAGCGCGAGCGCAAGCATGCTGGATCCCTCCGTCAGGACGTTTCACACCCGCCGAGGGCCGCATGGGATTGACCAGTTGGGGAGGGACCCGTGTGACTGTGGGAGATTCACTCATTCCGGGGGCAGGGCGGCCATGACGCGCGCGACGACGCGGTCGCAGCGCGGCGCGAAGAACGGGAAGGCGCGCGACGCCTCGCGCGCCAGGTCCTCCGACATCGCGCGCCTCAGCGAAAGGCGGGCGCGGTGGAGGCGGATGCGCACCGTCTCCTCCGTGACGCCCAGCGTCTCGGCGGTCTCGGAGGTGGTGAGCTGATCGATGTCGCGCAGGATGACGACCGTCCGATAGAGGGCGGGGAGGCGGTCGATGCCGCGCTCGAGGTAGCGCACCGCCTCGGCGGAAGCGGCGCGGTCTTCCGGGCTCTCGGGTGGCGGCGTCACGGTGTCCTCCGGCAGCTCGGCCTCGCCCACCGGGACGAGGCGCACGGGCCGGCGCGCGCGCCCGAGCGCCTCGTGGAGGGCGATGCGCGTCAGCCAGGTGGAGAACGAGGAGGCGCCCACGAACTCAGACAGGTGGGCGTAGGCGAGGAGGTACGTCTGCTGCATCGCGTCCTCGACCTCCGCCTCGTCGCGCAGGATGGAGCGGATCGCGTGGTAGACGCGCGCGTTGTGGCGATGCATCAGGATCTCGAACGACGCGCGGTCGCCCGCCACTACTCTCCTCACCAGCTCGCCATCCGGCAGGGTGCTCCCGCCGCCCGTCGCCGGGCTGGTCCCCCACCGTGGCACCGTCCGCGTTCGTTCCATGCCGTGCGCCTCCACGTGTTGATGGACGTCGGCCCGGCCGCGTCCGTTTCATGTCACGCGGGTCTCGCGTCCACCATCGAACGAACCAGCGTGTGAAGGAGCCCGTCGGGGACGCGCCCTCGCGCCTGGCGCGCCGGCTGTCCCACCGCGCCGGGCTCGGGTGTGGAGACGGTGGACGCCCTGGACGACCCGACCGGACGCGCGCACGCCCGGTCCGGGCCGTAAAAGAAAGAATCGAACCTCACGGCGGAGGTCGTCGCACCGGGGATGCAAGCAGCGCGCGCGTCCAGCCACGAGCAGCAGGTGGTCAGCCTGTACCGCGAGTACGGGCCAGCCGTGTACCGCCGCTGCCTGCGCTTGCTGCGTGACAGCGAGGCCGCGCGCGACGCGACGCAGGAGGTGTTCGTGAAGCTCTTGCGCGACATCGGGAAGCTCGCGGCCCGCGACACGGCGCTGCCCTGGATCTACCGCGTCGCGACGAATCACTGCCTGAACCTCCGGCGCGACGCGCGCCGGCGCGGCGAGCAGCGGGGCGACGACGCGCTCGAGCTCGCGCCGGCGGCGCTGCACCCCTACCCGGAGCGGCGGCTCGCGCGCGAGGTGCTGGCGCGCTTCGACTCGCAGACGCAGGCGGTCGCGGTGGGGGTGCTCGTCGATGGCATGGAGCACGAGGAGCTGGCGGCGGCGCTGGGGATCTCGCGCCGGACCGTCCACCGTAAGCTGACCCGGTTCCTGGCGCGGGCGAGGGCGCTCCTCGCGGGAGCCGAGCCGTGAGGCGGTGCCCTTCCGACCTCGAGCTCGAGCGCCATCTCCTCGGCGAGGTTCCGGCCGTGACGGCACA
>Ga0310914_10001463_pt1 | contig 15186 bp, 10 predicted proteins | sample GREbulkMGAN108_FD_203450 | JGI IMG/M metagenome (GOLD analysis project Ga0310914, IMG submission 203450) | Lab enrichment of tropical soil microbial communities from Luquillo Experimental Forest, Puerto Rico - GRE.bulkMG.AN108 | ecosystem: Environmental > Terrestrial > Soil > Tropical forest >... | reverse complement strand
GAACCTACCGACAAAAAGTCCGATCTTCAGGATTTGCTAGCGATCCACTTGCAGGATAAGCGCGACGGCAAAAAGTAGGCGATATGGCACAACAGGCCGATATCGATTCTGTAAAAGTCCAGCTTCCCGACGCGGATATTCTGACTGAATTCGGTTTGGACGATATAACACTCGGAGCCATTCTGGATTCAGGAGCTTCGATTAGTCAGACAATTCTTGCTGGTTGGCGTTCGATTGCAGCTAAAACAGCGACGATGACAGATGTCAGTGAATCGGGTTCAAGTCGTAACCTTTCTACATTGAACGCCAATGCCCGCGAAATGTGTACGCTCTGGCAAACGCAGGTTGATAAGGAACTGAATTCCACTGGCCAGGAATTAATTCGCCGTTGGACTAGTTACAAAACAACGAGGGTCTAATGATGTCGGGTGGTGAACTCGCCGTTCACCGATCAAATACGGATCGTTACATTGGCATCGATCCAACAGAGATCATTTTAATTCCAAGACAGGACACATGGGTCGCCGGTACGAAAACAAGGGGTGATCAACCTCCGCGTGATCCGCAATTGTTTCATGTCATTTGGGCACCGGAAACGGGAATCGTGCCAATGATCGAAGGCACGACACGTCGATTTGATTTCATTCTTGTTGGTTCTTATGACGCTATAGTTGCTATTGGCGATCATTGGCTTGAAGGTTTACAAGACAACGAAATCGATTATGTCTATCCGTTTAATGGATATGAAATAAAATGCGGTGGCACTAGCTACGGGAGTAAGCCAGTTGCCTAACCTGATGAGAGCTACAGTCAGCTATCAACAAGGCGCGCTCAAAGAACGAGTCGCTAAAACACCTGAGCAAGTTAATGAAGATATCACAAAGCTTTTTGATTACTATGCAGCGTGGGCTACAACGTGGATGAAAATCAATGCGCCGTGGACTGATGATACCGGCGCGGCACGATCCGGCCTGACGGCAGTTTCAAATTCATATCGTAATATATATGAAATGGTATTGGCCTATTCCGTTCAATACGGTATCTGGCTGGAAGTCGCTAACTCTGGACGCTTTCAAATTCTCGGTCCCGCGATGCGAATAATTGGCAACAATATTATGAAAGCATTGGATGGAATGCTTGACGGCAAGCCACCAAATCTTTCGCCGCCCATTGCAGAAATACCTCCGGTAGCTCGTAAAACTGCGCGCAAAGGAACGGTCAATAAGTCAGGGAATCGCCGCTCTCGTAAAGCTTATGGAAAGAAACAACAAGCTAGGAGACGTGGAAAGCCATGATGCCGTCAGCCATTTACGAATTGCTTTCCCAGGACGCCACATTGCAAGGCTTGCTTGGCGGGAGTAATCGCATCTTCGAATTGCAATCGGTGGATGAGAGGCCGGTCAGTAACGGTTATTTTGTCATTATCGATATGCAAGAAACGGCAATGCCTTTAAACCCACATATGGGTCCACGAACCATGCAAATTTGGGTGCATATCCCAGCGGATATCAGTCGAGATTATGGCCCGATAAATACTATCCTGAACAGGATAGATGATATTCTGATAAATCTAGAGAACGTCGTTGGGCTAGATGGAGTCCGCTGCGGGCAGATATACCGGCACAGCCGGTCGCGCAATACCATCGACCCCGGCTGGAAGACGACAACACGCAACGCACTTTACAGCGTGTCGTATGATGAAGACGCAGCATAACCGGCTATAATCACTGACGAGAGGACGACCATGACTGAGGCACCGGCCAAGGCGGCACCGCGCAAGCAGGTACCGCCGAGCGGCAAGCTAAACCCGTCTGAGGTCACTGACGCACGCGACAATGCTCCCCGTTTGAAAGACGATCTCAGTGGAAAACGAGTGCGGGCAATCCCAGCTTTTGTCGGACAAACAACCGCCGTCAGAATTACGAAACAAGACTTTGCGGAATACGAAATCGATCACCCTACTGTCGAATTCAATTTCCGTAAAGATAAATTTACTCTTCCAGTAGGGAAGCCGCGCGGTTTAACAGAAGAGGTAGCAGAATTTCTGGTGACTGAATTCCCTGAGCAATTTGAGTACATGAGTTCCTGATGTGCCCGAGATCAGATGTAATTCAAAACTGCACGGTGTGGTAAGTGACAATTCAAAAGGAATTTTCGAGGTTGTCTGCAACAGTCGATGGTGCAGAATTGGAAACGAAGTAGTGATGCATCGTTTCAACCTTGAGAAGACAACTGAAGATGGTTGCATAATGCCCGTGGAGACATTGCGTTTCAAACGGCCAGAATAAGGAGTAAAATTAAATGACCAGTCCCGTTCCAACTGGGCTTGCTTATGGTTGCCGTGATGTCAAGCTGACGCAATATGCGGATGCTACGGGAACCGTTCTCAGTCCCACTTCTGTTGACCTTCCGTATATTCAACACTTGAACTTTACGGAAGCCGAAGAATTCGCCGAATTGCGCGGCGATGACAAACTGATCACCACTCGTGGAAAAGGTTCTCAGGTCAACTGGGACTTGGAGGCCGGTGGTTTGGAAGTTGCTGCATGGGCAGTCATTACTGGTGGCGATGTGATCGAAACTGGTTTGACTCCGAATCGGGTTCAGGAAATCCGTAAGCGTGCAACGCAACAGCGTCCGTGGTTCCGTATTGATGGCAAGATCATTTCCGATTCGGGTGGCGACGTTCTGGTACGGATTTATCGCTGCCGCGCAAACGGAAACATTCAGGCCAACTTCCAAGATGGAAACTTCCAGACTTCGCAAATTGCGGGGATTGGGCTTCCGTTGCTGGACGACACGAATGACCTTCTGTATTCGATCTTCCGCCGCGAAACAACTTCGCAGCTTACGCTCACTCCCGATCCTAACCCTGTTGGTTCTCCATTGAACCTGACGGCTGGGGCAAAGAGCGGCAGCGGTTCGGCACAAACGGTGGTTCTGACTTGGAGTCCGGTTACCGGCGCAAGCCTTTACACAATCGAAAAGTCCACCGATTCAACAAACGGAATCGATGGTACTTGGGTGGCCGGTGTCCCGCCAACGTCAACTGCGGCGAATGTTACCGAAACTGGATTGGGTGCCGGTACGGTGTGGTTCCGCGTGAAAGCTACGGTCAGTAGCGTCATGGGTGATCCATGTCCGGCAGTTGCGGTGGTATTCACCTAAACCAAATCGATTAAAACAAATCCATAGTTCTAGGACGCCCAGGAGCGCACAATGGAAAATCTTTCCGACGACAAATACGCACTCAGCGAAGCTTGGTCGCGTGGTCGTGAATACAAGCAACCGTTTGATTACCAACTGAGTCAAACTGGCCAGATTGTTCTGATTCGTCGCCTTGACATGGGCGATATTCTGCGTTTGGGTATTGCAGAACAAATGGACTTGATGTCAAAAGCTTTGATGGCCGAGGATAAACCTCAAACAGATGAGGATTCAAAAAAGACGCTTGCGGAAGTTGTGATGAAGTCTGGCAACTTCGAACAAATGGAAGCCATGATCAACGCCGTGGTTGGTGCCGGTGTGATTAAACCCAAGTTATATGCAACACCGGAACATGAGAACGCAAGGCAAGCCGGTCTGGTCTATCTTGATTCAGTTCCTTTTTCGGATCGAATGGAATTGTTTGGGGTGATATTCGAAGCCGAAGGACTTGCTATGTTTCGCGAAGAACAAGATGATGGTGTGGGAAACGTGGCAAATGTGCCAAGCGTACAATTGCCTCCCGACCGATCTATGGACATTCGATCCGGCGACACCGAAGGGGTATTACTTCAACAGGGGAGTCTACCGTTGGGGTCGGATGGTGGACGCGAAGATGAACGAAGCGGAACAAGCGAGTCGGAGGGGGAGACAGAACGGGCCATCGACGGACGCATTAGCTCAGACAGCGAGATTGGGGGTTTTGAGCAAGTATCTGGGAACCGAATTGAAGAGGTACAGAACTCCTGATCAAATTGGTTCTGTCAGAGTCAATATGCCTGACGGGCAAAAAGAGGATAACGTAGAGTCAATACGAAAAGGATTTTAGGAGGCGATTCCTATTCCCGATTATGATCTTGGGACCGCTCACGGTAAAATCCGTATTGAAGCCGATTCGGCTGGTGTTCAGGCAGTAAATCAGGCAATCGATCAGTTCAAGCGAGCTATTGATGCAATAACAGCTAGAACTGCCGCGTTCGATAGTGCAATGAACAATATGGAACGCGAACTGAAACAAGTTCGAAATGATTTCCTTCAAGCTTCAGTAGCAGCTAATAACTACAATCGAACGCTGACAATCGTTCACGTTTCTCAAAAAGATTTGGCTAATTCAACCAATCTTTTCGGGCGCAACCTTAACTTCTCCCGCCAAGCCATGATCGGTGCGACTGCTGCGGCAGCCCTGCACTACCAACAATTGAGACAGATTGTCAACATCACACGAGAGGGCCAAGGGGGTCTTCTTGGATTCCATGCCTCGTTGAATAAACTTGGAGTCGCAAATATTGCGGTTCACTCGTTGTGGAATAATTTCCTTGGTGTCAATCGCGCTCTCGCCAATGCGCCGCAATGGCAACGTGGCTTGCTTGGCATGTCAAATCAAATAAAGCTTGCCACTGTTGCCTTTGCTGGGTTGAAGTTTGTCCCAGATATTTTAAACAAACTGGCTTTACATAGTAATGCGGCTGCTGTGGCAGGGGAAGCTCTTTTCGCTGTTGTGCGTCCGTTTGCTGGGATACTCGGGCCTCTTGCCGGTCACTTTAATAATTTAAACGGCGGTATTGGAAAATTAGCCGGTAGTATAGGCCAATCGATTATCGGCTGGAACGTGATGCGTGGTGGGATTCAAAGCCTTATGGGTCGTGTTTCAGGTTTGCTTGGATTATTCAAGGAACTGCCAGGTTGGATCAAAGCCGTTGTCGGTGCGATTGCGTTGATGGGACCGGCCATCGTTGAGGGGTTGGCTGCATCACTGCGTTTTACGTCAAACTTACTTGTCGGATTATTGCAAGGTCTTAAAGATTTATCTGGTGCATTCCTGGTTATTCCAGGTATATTCGCCATGATTGGCGCTTCGGTAGTTCCTTTGGTTGGGATTCTTTTAACGCTGAAAAATTCATTTGGCACTCTTTTCAAAGATGCGATGAGCGGTGATTTTCAAAAGGTCACCCAAGACTTGAATAAGATGCCGAATTATCTTCGTCCTCTTGGCGACCAACTTGTACGACTTACCCCAAAACTGAAAGATTTGGGCAATCAGTTTACTGCTACATTTACCGCTGGAATGGGCGATCAAATAGAAAAGATTGCAGATACCTATTTTCCGGCAATGTATAACGGTGGGACTCGTGTCTCTCAATCGTTTAAAAATATCAAGGATGAGTTTGTTGGATTTTTATTACAAGCTCAAACCATTCAGGACACAAACGAATTATTCTCTAATACGGCTAGAACTCTTAATGCTGTTGCTCGTACAGTAGCTCCGATTTCACAAGCATTTCGCGATATCGGTATTGTCGGTACTGAATTCATTAAAGATTTGGCTGAGCGATATCTTCCAAGCATTGCACAGGGTTTTGCCGATTGGGCTGCGCGTGCTCGCGAAACCGGGCAAATGCGAGAATGGATGGATCGTTCTGTTATCGCGGTTAAAGAACTGTGGATCGGAACAAAGAATGTAGTTCAAGCCGTTTGGCAATTACTGACTCTGTTCAAGACCGGGACTGGCGATAACTTTTTGAAGAACTTCGCCGACGATATGAAGAGGTTTAACGAAGCAGTTCATCGTTCAGCGGCTAGTGGTGTGTTGCATGATATTGCTGAATCTGTTAAAGGTGTCGGAACAGACAATATCAAACAACTTACAAATGCTCTTAAAGAAATGGCTCCCGCTTTTGGCAAAGTAGTAGAATTTCTTGCTCAATTTGTTGGGGCGTTAAGCGGGTCACTTATTCCGGCATTAACACTGGCTTCTCACGTTCTCAATGTATTTTTTGCAATTATCAATGCAACGGGTGGTGGGGCTGTACTTGGTACAATTCTTGGTATTGTCGGAGCATTTAAACTTGTCAAACTTGCTTTAGGCCCAATTGGAGATGCTGTAAGAATAGCCGTTGGTGCGTTTAATTTTTTCAGGGGCATTGATGGAATAGTTGTCAGTGCTGCCGCTGCACTCGAAAGACTGGGAACTGTAGGGCAAGCTGCGTCTGCAAAACTAATGCTTGCCGGTGATGCTGTGGCGGCATTCGCCAGTAAGATTGCTTTGATTGCTCTTGTTATTGGTGGTGCAATTTTAGCCTTTTCTCAATATGATGATGCTATTGCTCAGTCCAAACAAGCGCAAGAACAATATAGTCGTAGTCTTGTTGAGTTCCAAGGCAGTATTAAAGAGGCTATTTCTGCTGATACTATCAATTCAGGGGAAAACATTTTTACTGCCATTAAAGCCCAACTCAGTTTAATGGAACAGGAGCTAGATCAGACCGCAAATAATCTGCCGTCTTGGTGGGATCACGTTGTTGGGTTCTTTAAAACTGCTGGTGGCTTATCCGAAAAGGATCAAAATAGTCCTCTTCTTGAGTGGTTCCATGATCCAAAAGATATCAATGCATGGCAGGATCGTGCGGCCAAAGCAAAAGCTGCCAGAGAAGAAATTACAAAGCTTGGGCTTTCAACTGGTGAACTTGCACATATTGTTCAAGGGTCTGATGCAGATTTTAACAAATTTACCGACAGTCTGAAACAACAGGGCGAGGGTGGTAAAGCTCTTGCTGAAATGCTAGAGACACTTCGTAATAAATACAAAGAGGCAGAAGAACAGGCCAAAGCTACAACGGATTCTACCAAGAAAACTACTGTCGCGATGACAGAGGCCCAAGCGGCGGCAGCGGCTTATGGCGAAGGCGCACATACTCTTGCTCAAGCACTCGCTCATATTCAAATCGAAGCCGATCAGGCCAACGATGCAATTACAGGTAGTTCTGATACTTACCGCAAGTTCTTGAAGACACTTGAGGAGAAAAAAGCCGCACCGGCTCTTATTGATACGGTTAAACAACTTCGCCAACAGTTCGAAAATGGTGGCGCTCAGGTCAAATCGTTCGCAGATGCTATTGACAAACTACATGATTCGATGGCATCTGCTGATGATAAAGCAACAACGTTTATTGAGTCACTGAAAAAACTTGGCAAGGTTCCTGATGATTCAGCCTTGTCAAAATATAACGAAGACATTGATAACGCTATCGGCCCAATGTCCAAGCTTGTCGATATGCTGGATACGACAGGAAATGCGCTTGTTCAACAAAGCGGCAAGCTTGATCTTAGTTCTAAGAATGGTCGTACACTTTCAGCTACATTAGAACAGTTACGTCAAGATAATGTTGCTTTGGTTGAGTCCGGTCGTGCTTCGCCGGAAGAGGCATTTGCTCACACGACAGAAGCCATAAAGCGACTGTTGACTCAGTTCGGAATTGTTGATCCCAATATTCAACAGAAGATTATCGATACTTACTTCCCCAAAGATGCGATGGTAAACGCTATTAAAGCGCAAGATCCGCAAGAAGCATTGAAAGCTATAATTAAAGACCCTGTAAAGCTTCAAGTTGAACTGGCTCTACTTACACAGTCTCAAGATATCATTAATAATCTTCTTGGTCCTGACGGTAAACTTCATATTCCAAGTGTTATAGATGTTGTGCCGCAACAATATTGGTGGCCTCCTGGGACTCCGAATGCACCACACCCGAATGCCCCACCACCACCAGCAGGAGGGCCACAACCACCACCAGCGGGGCAATTACCACCGGGGCCGCTCAAAGTTCCGGCGCGCGGAGAAGATATACCAGGATTAATCGGACCAGCAGCAACACAATTCGCTCGTTTACAAAATCTTTCGGATCAGCAAATAACCGATTTGTTGGCAAAGCATCCTGATTTACAAGCTACCTTACAGCCATATATCGACAAAGCCCATGAGCAGGGAATAAGTCTTTCCCAAGCTTTTGCCGCCGGTATCATGTCCGGTAATGATGATGTCAAAAAGGCTATCATTGCTCTGGCGCAAACTGCCGGTGATGGTTTAGGTTCATCGCCAGCAAAATACGGTCCTCTGAGCGGGACCGGCTGGACGTATTATCGTGGTCAGAGCTTCACAACGGATTGGGCCGGTGGCATTAACTCCGGTGCCGGTATCGTCAAAAACGCGGCAAAAGACGTTGCTTATGGTGCCGTCACCGGAATGAAAGACAAGTCAACTGATGCTTTCAAACAACTATCTGATATAGGTAGTCTTATCGGTCATATAGTTGACTTCGCAAAACAGATGACCTCAACTTTTATCGAAGCCGGTAAAGCTTTAAATCTTCTTTCAGGTGGAAAGATTTTCCCGAAGCGTTATGTTCCTGATCCTTTACGATTGCCGCCAAATAGTAGGGTACTTCCTTGGTCGCCTGGCGGTTGGAATCCGCAAGGTGGGGGCGCTCCCGGTGGAGGGGGTGGTGGTGCAAACCTTTACCAGGACTCCGCTGGCAATTGGCACTCTCGCGATCCCTGGTGGGAAGGGGTCATACAAGCTGAATCGGGTGGTAGGCTCAATCCACAGGAAAATCCTACTCATTTCGGTCTATTTCAATTCGCACAAAGCACTTGGGATTCTATCGCAAAATCCATTGCGCCAGAATGGGTTGGCAAGAATCCTGGCACTGCACCCGCCGAAGTCCAAGCGCGAATGGCTCAAGAAAACTATAACCGGAATAGGGGTAATCTTTACGGTCAGTGGGCTAATCCCTATGTGGCTGCACACCCTGGCGGGACTACTGGCCTCATCTATTCAGCAGCAATGGCTGGGGCTTACCCGCCAACGGGTGTTCCTGGGCAACCCGGTGAAGATGCACGTACTTTTGCTCATAACGTAATGATGCCGTTTTGGACAAAGTTGGGATTTCAAGTTGGCGACCATGCCGCAGACCAATTTGGCGAACATCAACATGGCGCGATTGACGTTATGGTTAATTCTATTGAAGAAGGCAATAAAGTATTAGCGCAAGCACTTAGAGATCCAAATGTCTATGGAGCCATTTTTAATAGGCAAGTATATGGATACGAACATGGGGCTGCTGGAAGACCTTATACTGGTGATAACCCTCATCTCGATCACGTTCACATTTTTTATCAGCCTGGTAGAACTGGCAATATTGTTCCGTTGGGTTCAATTCCTTTGCCCGCTGCACCCGCTGGACCGCCCCCCCCTCCTCCACCGGCACCGGCACCACCACCACCACCAGGCGCACCAACAACTAATCCAAAAGCAAGGCCAGGCGCTCCAAATGGAATGGAATTACTAACTGGGCCTGACGGGAAGATGCATTGGTATAATACACAAGGCATAGAAGTTTATGGGCCAGCAGAGGCGAAACATGGACAGCCTGTTGCACCACCACCAGCAGGAGCGCCACCACCACCAGCAGGAGCGCCACCTGCACCGCCCAAACCACCGGCAACTGGACCGCGTACGGGATTACCAAAAGAACTGAATGTTGTTGGTTGGATTGATAGTAACGGTGACGTCTGGGATGCAATTACAGGTGGTAATAAAATAGGAACATGGGGTGGAACTGGTCCGCATGGTGAAGGGGCTTTTACTCCACTTGGAGGCGCACCACCCGCTGCACCACCAGCAGCAGCAGGGCCAGCAGCGCCAGACGGTTCGGCAAACGATCCACTTCATGTTACTACGCCAGATACAGGGCAACTTGGGAATTTAGATACCCAGACACAAGTTCAACAGGCTTTGCAAGATATCGGTGTTCCGCGATCTATCAGCAGTCAAGCGGATGCTGTAACGGCTCTTCAAGCTATCGACGCTGAAATAACCCGGCAGAACGAACTGCAAACGCCGCAAGGCAAAATGATGGCTGATCAACTAAGCCAAGTTCATTCTGCTATTCAAGAGCAGTGGGGGTTGAAAGAAGCGCCGTCTGGTCTGGATACCTTTGCCTCCATCGCTAGTGGGGTCGGTGGTATCGCAAGCGATGTTATTGGAGATTTCCAATCATTCGTGGAAGTGATTGGCGCAACAAAGAACATTGCTGACACTCTTGTTCGTGGTCCCGCCAGCACTGAGGATGTTATTGGGATTATTCAAAACTTCCAAAAATACCTTGAGTTTGCAGCAAAGATCGCTAACACGGTCGGAGACATCGCCGGTCAGATCGGTGGGATTATGTCTGCTGCCGGTGGGGCAAGCGGTATGCCGGGAGCCGGTTCAGCAGGAGCCGCACTGCAAGCCGTACAGGCTATTGCTCAGGTGATAGCCGGGGTGATCCAGGGAATCAATGCTGCAATCAGTATTGGGATTGAATCCTGGCATATTTTCGGATCGTATTTTGGGCAATTCTTGGGATTCTTGGCCGGTGGGCCAGCAGGACTTATGGGCAATGTGAAGTTCCTTTTAGATCAGAATACAGGTCAATTGATTTCTTATTCAACAGACAATCCTCTGAAAAGAAATGCTTTGCCGGTGCCAGGCCAAGTTCTCAATCCACAAGCTAACAATCAAACCATTGGTCAGCTAAACTACTATGCAGGACCGGGGCAAGACCCGCGAGACAGTACACGACAGATGATGTACCAGGTTAAGACTTCTCAGATGAATACGGTGACGGCACAATGACCGGGGGCATTCCAGGTGTTATCTATAACCTGATTTCAGGACAGTACCAAATTGGGAATATGGTATTCGGTAAAGGAACGACAGTTCGGGTTGAGACATTTGATATCAAACCGTATGACATCAACGCTCAGGATTATCAGGTCACTCGCTCTGATGAAACTCGATTTGGCTGGGATTCTCATAAACCGACCACAATTGAGATAACTTTTAATGTACTTATCAATCGACTATTGCATCCCTATGAAGATTACATTCCTAACTTTTGGGATGAGATGCCAACGGTTGCTGATTTTCAAAAGGTATGGCGTTCTGATAATATCAGAAATCAATGGGGTCAATTAGAGCCGTTGTATTGCTGTGGTACGGATGGCATCACCCGTGCAATCTATGGTCGGCCAGGACAATTCACCTATGCTAAAAAGACAGACTACACTGAGGCGATTCAGTGCGTAGCAGAGTTTCGACGTTCTGATGCATTTGGCTATTCTGTTAAAGAAACCGGAATTGCTATGACCCAGGCAATTCCTGATGTCGTTATTAATGGTACTCAGGGCGATGGACCGTCGTGGTTCCGAATTTTAGTAGTAGGCCCATGCACTAATCCTTCATTTACTTTCACAGGTTTATATCTTAATGGCGTGATACAATCGACTCCGTTAACAATTACAGTTGACCATACTTTAGCTGCCGGTGAAATTGTTGAACTTAATTCTTATCCTTGGGGGCCACGACGGTGTGTCTCTTCTACCGGGTTGAATCTTACAACCTCACTATCTGGCGATACGCCATATCTTGATCGGTTACGTTTTGGCCATGATGCAGATTTAGAGGTTTTATTTACGGCTGCCTCAATGACATCTGCTACTGATGCAGTTTTACTTTTCCGTGACGCATATCAGATAGTAGGTTGATATGATAACAGACCGTATGCGCTTCACAGTTTTGCAAGCCAACACTGATGTAATTCTTTCTCGTGACTTGGTTGTCAAAGACCCACAAATTGCTATCAATCTATCTGCTCCAAGTTCAATGGAATTTGTTATCCCGCAAGGCGAGTTTTTTGCGTCGAGTTATGGAATCAATTGGCAGACTTGGGGTCAGGTAGTTATTGCCGAAATCGAGATAGACGGCGCAAGAAAAGTTTTTGCAGTTGGGATTGTCACTGACCAGACAGTTGATCCCACCACGGGAGACAATAAAATCACGACAACCGGAATCATTGGATATGCTAAAGGCATTCCTCTTCTTATCAATTTCAATCCAATTGCGGTCGATCCATTTGAGATTGTGCAGAGAATTTGGGCGCATTTATCATCGTTCAGCAATGCCAACCTTGAGGTCGATGTTTATCCCGCCAGCAGTGGGACGCAGATGCTTCCTGGCTATAGCTTTGACGGCAGCGTTCTTAATTTCGATTTCTTTGCGGTCTTTTATCGATCAGTAGACTTTAACGATTGCCAAGATGTTATGGCTGGACTTGCCCGTGATATTCCTTTCGACATGATTGAAGAGGGTGAATGGAACAGTGATCGAACTGTCTTCACCAAGAAACTTCATCTTGGGTATCCTCGCGGTGGATATCAGCAGAACTATCTTTCATTTCGATTGGGCGAGAATGTAATTCAGGCGAAGCAAGCCGACGAACGTGAGATTCAACCTGTTTCAGATGTGATCATTCGTGGTTGGCTACCGGGACAGGTTTACTCAGCCGAAGTTACTAATGCCGATCCTACTCGCTATCGGCGTACCGTTATGGAAGAGAACGCTCAGATCGATTCGACAGAGCGTGCAGCAGCATGGGCACATCGCAAGTTGACTCGTCGCAATATTCCTAACAGTTTCAAAGAGATTTTGATCGACCCTAACCATCCTTCCGCGCCATTGGGGAGTTTTGGTCTTGGAGATAGCATTTGGGTTTCAGCTACAAATTATCCTTGGGTTGGGACAATTGAAGGTTGGCATCGCATCATTGGAATCACTTACACAGAACAAGATTCGTCGCAAGGTGGCGGGAAACAAGGCTCTGGCGGGTCAGCAGGAGTCCCGGCAGGATTGGTTAAATTGGATTTAAAAATCGAAGGTGCATTTGATTATGATCCAATTAGTTACAATCCTGATTATGCATCACAACCTGTGACCGATCCTAATCGTATTACTAACGGTTACTTTGGTCATAGTTTACAAGGGTGGGTACCTACTCGTGGCCAATGGATTCGGGTTGCAGATGTTACTTATGATACGCCATATGCGCCTGATGCTGGATCAGTTCGAATTGACTGTGATGATCATGGCGAAGGATTTCTTTCAAATCGATGCTATGTCACTCCTGGTGAGCATTTGACTATTTGCGCTGTAGTGCAATACGAGAACGTTCTTTCTGGAACTCCAAGTGGTACACCAGGATTTATTCTAGAAGGATATACTTATTTGAACGGTGGTTCGGTTGCGGGTCCATATGATTTCGGTCATGTAATTGATCCTGTTGGGGCGGCTGGTTGGACAATGTTACGAACAATGGATTGGCTTGTACCAAGTGGGATTAATGAAGTCGCGCTACAGTTGACAGTCAATTCCACAGTTACACATGGAACAGCTTTTTGGACATTTTGTCGTGTCTATACAATGGGCGATGAATTGCAGACGGTGAGCTAATGGGTAGTCCTGCTGGACAGTATGGCTCATTACATTATGAGTCACCGGAAAGTCGTGCGCTTGGCACAATTACAATGGAGTCTTACTCCAAAATCTATGATGACCAAGCACGGTTCTTAGGCAAGCTTGCATCTGATAGTACATATATGGCTGCATATATGCGTAAGATGCAACGAGGCATTGATCAAGCCAACGAAAACTTTATTCAACAGATTCAGTCGATAATTAATGATATTATCGTCTTGCTGGGTGGAGGTTCATTCGGAAACAGTGGCATTGATTTTGGTGACTTGAAATATGTCATTCAGATGATTGGCGCACTGTTCGGATTTGTATCTGTCGATGGAATTCCTTTGCCAATCAATCTTTTTGATGCGGCATGGCACTTTTTCTCTGAGTATATTTTCCCGGTTGATAACTTCCAACAGGTTATCGATCTGATTGTTGATGGCGTTATCGCCACCATGCTCACCTTTCTGGGAGACGTACCAGTTGTCGGGCAGGCCGCAGAGCAGTTAGCCGTAGTCATCAGCGATATCAGGGATTTGCTTGACCCTATTGCAGCAGCTGTCGATGCACTTCTTAGCGCATTTGCCATTACTGATCCTGGTAACGGCTCTGGTGTCACAAGTTATTTCGGCCCAATGGCACCAATTTTAAATTCATTAGCAGAAGCTCTTGATGGTATTGAACTGCCGGATTTCTCATCCATTTTACATAAAATTCTTTTGTGGGGAGTGCCTTTCATTGACTTGATTGCGTCAGTGATTACCGCACTTGCACCGTTGTTGACCGATACAGTTGAAATTGCTGGTGGAATTCTTAAGCCAGAGATTGAAGTACTAGGCGATTTAATCTCTGCTCTCATGCCGATACTTGATATCATTGTTGTAGTGGTCAATGCTTTGAATCCGATTGTTGATCAAATTGGTTATGTTGTAGATGCTTTGAATCCGTATATTGATGATATTCTGGGTATCTTGTCTCTTTTTGGATTTGGGGATGCACCGACAGGTTGGGATGCTGGGCCAGTAGTTGATAGTTTTATTAATGATTATTTGAATCCTACTGGGGCGATTCTTGTTAATGCTTCGAATATTGTCGGAACTCTTATTGCATCGCAGATTCCAAGCTTAGATGCTTCTAAGATTACTACAGGTACGTTTATTTCTACTGTGCTTCAGCCGTTAATCGATGCTATATCACAGGGATTCGGGGGCACGACGGGACTTGGGTTTTCTGACCTGCAAACCCTGCTCGCCGGAATCCCCGGTGTCGGAGGTCTTATCTCCGCAATCATTACTGGCTTGGGTGGAACCGGCTCAGGCACCAGTGGCGTCACGACGGCACTGGAAAATATTCCCGGCCCGAATATTGCCACGGCGATTTCATCTGGTGTTGTTCCAAGCCTGGACGCTTCCAAGATCACTAGTGGTCTTTTTAACCAATCTCTTATTCCAAGTCTAACGAGTGGTTGGACTGGCACTGTCGCCGGTAGTCTTATCAACGGCATTACCGCCAATGAGCAAATTATTGCCGATCAAATCTTCGGTGCTTCCAATCAGAATACAGGTCAACCACTTACCGATATTCAAGGTGCGCTGCAGCAATTCCCATTCGGAAACTTAGCCGGGTCACCAGGCAGCACCGGAACAGGACCGCTGCAAGGCTTAGCCGACAGTGTGTTACAGGGATTGACGAACAATCCGGTAACCGGCAACACACTTGCTGGTGTAGCAAACTTCTTGAGTGGCATGGCAAATCAGCTTTATGGTTATACACCTAACAATCCGCCGTTGACTTCGGTCGCAGGGACCACTACGTCTAATAGCCAAACTCTAGCGGCTATGGCTGCAACTAGGTCTGTTTCACATGCC
>Ga0310914_10001451_pt1 | contig 15234 bp, 15 predicted proteins | sample GREbulkMGAN108_FD_203450 | JGI IMG/M metagenome (GOLD analysis project Ga0310914, IMG submission 203450) | Lab enrichment of tropical soil microbial communities from Luquillo Experimental Forest, Puerto Rico - GRE.bulkMG.AN108 | ecosystem: Environmental > Terrestrial > Soil > Tropical forest >... | reverse complement strand
CGGCCATTGTGCCGCGCCCCAGTGCACCGCGGCCATGAAATAGTTGTCGCGCGCGGTCACGTTCTGGCCCGCCTCGGCGGCCGCCTGCGCCTTCGCTTCGCGCCGGCGCGCCACCGCCTCGAAGGCGGGCCCGATGTCGGCCATCTTCTTGACCCGCTCGCGGATGCCGGCGAAATCGGCGTTGGCCTCGATCCCGCAGGGGCCGTTCAAATAAAGCGAGCGCGGCTGGTCCCAGTCTATGCCGTTGGCGCGGATGGTGTTGTCGATGAGCCAGCGCTGCTCCTCAAACCGGCGCACGTGCGGCTCGCCGCGCTTATCCAGCACCGGCTGCAGGGGCGCAACGACGTTCATGAGATCCTCCCTGGTTTTGACTCGGGTCGCGCAATGGACTCCCGTTATACCTCCCCGAAGGGGAGGTCGGGTGAGGTGAATTGCCAGGCGCGCGAGCTGGGTGTTCTTTCAGGACCCCACCCGGCCTCCCCCCGATCAAGTTCCGATCAAGTCGGGGGTCGGCCAGCCTCCCCTTCGGGGAGGGATTTTCGCGCATTTTGCATTGCGCGCCAGAGCGCATAGGGCGTTGCCGGCATGGCGATGTCGCGCACGCCGCATTCGCGCAAGGCATCGAGGATGGCGCCCACCACCACCGCCGGCGCTGCCGTGGTGCCGCCTTCGCCGCCGGCCTTGATGCCGAGCGGGTTGGTGGGCGAGAGCACTTCGGCAATCTCGGTCGCAAACGGCGGCACGGTGTCGGCGCGCGGCAGCCCGTAGTCCATGAGCGAGCCGGCGAGCGGCTGCCCGCTCTCGGGCTCGATGCAGCACAACTCCCACATCGCTTGCCCGATGCCCTGCGCAATGGCGCCATGCGTCTGTCCATGCACGATGAGCGGATTGATGCAGCGGCCCACGTCGTCGATCGAGGTATAGTGCGTGATGCGCGCCTCGCCGGTCTGCGGATCGACTTCGACTTCGCACACGGCGCAGCCGTTGGGGAAGACCGGATCATGCATCTCGTTGTCGGTGACGACGGCGATGCCGTCCTCGAGGCCGGCCGGCAATTTGTGGCGCGCCGCTTCCTTCGCGAGCTCCAGGAAATCGAAGGTGAGGTTCGATCCGCGCGCGCCAAAGCGGCCGTCATTCCACTCGACCGTTTCGGGCTCAACTCCCAGAACGGCGGCGGCGATCTTTCTTCCCCTGGCGACCAGCGCCGGCAACGCCTTGGCAAACACGGCTGCGGCATGGCGCATGGAGCGGCCGGAATGAGAGCCGCCGCCGGCCTGCACCACGTCGGTGTCGCCCAGCACGATCTTCACGCTCTCGGGGGGAACGCGCATGAAGTCTGCGAGCACTTGGGCGAAGCTCGTCTCGTGGCCCTGGCCGCTCGGCTGCGTGCCGATGACCACCTCGACGTGACCTTCGGAGCGCACGGTGATGCGCGCCTGCTCGTTGGGCGCGCCGATGGAGGATTCGACGTAGTTGGCGAGAGCGCGGCCGAGCAACATTCCGCGTCTTGCCGCCGCGCGCCGGCGCGCCGGAAAGCCCGCCCAGTCGGCGATTTCCATGGCGCGGTCCATGTTCTCCTCGTAGCGGCCGCTGTCGTAGACCATGCCCACCGCGTTGCGGTAGGGCATCGCCTGTGGCGGCACCAGGTTCCTGCGGCGCAGCTCGATGCGATCGATGCCGAGCCGTGCGGCTGCTTCATCGATTGCGCGCTCGATGGCGAAGGTGACCTCCGGGCGGCCCGAGCTGCGATAGGCGTTGGTGGGCGTGGTGTTGGTGAAGACCGCAAGCGCGCGCAGGAAGGCTGCGGGAATGGCGTAGGAGCCCGGGATGAGGCCGGCTCCCTTGGAGAGCGGGGAGAGCGAGACGCAGCGCGCGCCCACATTGCTGATGTTGGTGGCGCGAATGGCGAGGAAGCGCCCGCCTTTGTCGAGCGCGAGCTCGACCCTGGAGACGAGGTCGCGGCCCTGGTAGTCGGAGAGGAACGCCTCGGAGCGGCCGGCGGTGAATTTCACCGGGCGGCCGAGCCTGCGCGCCGCCCAAAGCACCAGCGCGAACTCGACGAACACGCGGTTGCGGGTGCCGAAATTTCCCCCGACGTCGTGGGAAATGACGCGCAGCCGCTCGGGCGCGACGCCGAGTACGCCGGCAAGCTCGCGCTTTTGGCGCACCGCGCCGCCGCTGCCGGCATAAAGCGTGTAGCGGGAGCTTGCCGCATCGTAGTGCCCCAGCGCCGCGCGCGGCTCGAGCGGCACGCCGGTCACCCGCGCGATATGGAAGTCCATCGCGACCACATGGTCGGCGCGCGCGAGCGCCTGCTCGGTGGCGGCGCGATCGCCGAAGCAGGTGTCGATGAGCACGTTGTCCGGCACCTCGTCCCACACGATGGGCGCTCCCCGCGCCATGGCCGCCTCGGCGTGGAACACGCCCGGCAGTACCTCGTAGTCGACCGCGACGGCCTCCGCCGCATCGAGCGCGGCAGGGAGCGTCTCTCCCACCACCATGGCGACCGCCTCGCCGACATGGCGCGCCTTGTCGATGGGCAGCGCCAGGTGCGGTCCGATGAACACCGCGCCGCCGCCCGCCGCGGTGAGCTTCATGTCGTAGCGGGTCTTGGGCAGCGGATCGTGCGGGATTGCGGCAAGGCCGTCGGCGAGCGCATCGGCGCCGGTGAAGACGCCGAGCACGCCCGGCATGGCTGCGGCTGCGCTGCGCTCGATGGCGCGGATGCGCGCGTGCGCATGGGGCGAGCGCACCATTGCGGCATAGGCCTGCCCGGCGAGCGCAAAATCGTCGGAAAAGCGCCCGCGCCCGGTGACAAGGCGCGCGTCCTCCGTGCGCACGCGCGGCTTGCCGATCGCCTTGAAGCTTGCGGGGGCGGGGATCACGGTATCGGTCATCGGATGCGATAGTCGACTTCAGCGGGATGTGACGCGGACGCGGGGCCGATGGCGATTATAGATGATGATGCTGCGCCGCGCGCGGTGCTGATCGCAGGCGCCACCGCAAGCGGCAAGTCGGCGCTGGCGCTCGCGCTCGCCGAAGCGATTGGCGGCACCGTCATCAACGCCGATTCCATGCAGGTCTATCGCGACCTGCGCATCATTACGGCGCGGCCTTCGCCGGCGGAGGAGGCGCGCGTGCCGCATCGGCTCTACGGCCACGTCGATGCGGCGGAAAATTATTCGACCGGCCGCTGGTGCCTCGATGCGGCGGCGGCGATGGCCGAGGCGCATGCGGCGGGGCGGCTGCCGATCCTGGTGGGCGGCACCGGGCTTTATTTCAAGGCGCTCACGCGCGGGCTTGCGCGCGTTCCGCCGATTCCGCCGGCACTGCGCGCGTGCCTGCGCCGACGCCTTTCGGAGGAGGGCGCGGCCGCGCTTTATGGCGAGCTTGCCGCGCGCGATCGCGAGAGTGCGCGCCGCCTCATGCCGGGTGACCGCGTGCGCATCCTGCGCGCGCTCGAAGTGATGCTCGCGACCGGCCGCTCGCTTGCGGACTGGCAGCGCGAGGGCGCGCCGGCCGCGCTCGATGCGGGTAAGGCGCTGCGCATCTTTATCGAGGTCGAACGCAGCGCGCTCTACGCGCGCATCGCTGCGCGCTTTGATGCCATGCTCGCCGCCGGCGCGCTCGAGGAGGTGCGCGCGCTCCTTGCCCGCGATCTCGATCCCGCACTGCCCGCCATGAAGGCGCACGGCGTGCCGTGGCTCATGCGCCATCTGCGAGGCGAGATCGACCTTGCGGCGGCGGCCGAAGGCGCCAGGCGCGACACGCGCCGCTACACCAAGCGCCAGGCCACGTGGTTTCGCCACCAGCTCCCGGACTGGACGTGGATGGCGCCCGAGCGCGCGCTCGCGCAAGTGCGGCGCGCATTTGCCCGGTAACGTTTTGGCCTCCAATGCAAATGGATAGTCACGCAAGCTCACTCAATGGTCTAATTCGCAGAAGTACAATTTATAGTAGAAATATATAATGTTACTCGCATGAAGAGTTGGAGTTGCAACGCCAACACAGGCCCACTCGAATCTCCGTCCGGCCCGCGATGGTTCGCCCGTCATCCAAATTCGGACACGTAAGGGGCGAAGATCCCTTGCTCGAATCGGGGGTAGATCCATGGGCATCCAGACCGACCAGGCGCTCGCACCTTTGTGCGATCTCGGCCGCCGCCAGCTCGCGACGATGGGAGCAACCATCGTGGGCATTGCGCTCGCATCGCTGATGCTGTTTGGCTGAGCGCCTGCAAACGACGATGGCGAAATTAACTACGGCTGCCCGGCCTGCTCGGTGGCGGCGGTGCGCGCAAACCAGCTGCCGCGCGGGGTCAGGCTTGCGACCGCGTGCTTGCCGGCGACCGTCACCGTTACCATGCCGTCGCGCGCAAGGTCGGCGACGGTGACGCCGAACACGGGCCGCTCGCCCCCCTGCGCCGCCGGCGATTTCCACACGCCCATGCACTTGTGCAGCGTGCCGTCGCCCTTGACGCAGGCGATGAGCGCCGCCCGCTTGGTCGGCGACAGGTTCGCGGTGGGCGCACGCGGCTCCTGCGGCGCAAGCACCGCCGTGCTCGACGCATTGTGCGCCGGCTCGCCGCGCGCAGCCGGCGGTTTTGCTGGAGGCTCGACTGGCGAGGCGGCTGGCGTCACGCCTTCTGGCACGGCTTCTGACACGGCTTGGCTCAAATTCATCTCCCCCTCACAAGGGATGTTCCCGATCGGCGCCGGTGTGCTTGTTGCGCACAATGTGCGGCGCGCGCATCTTCAGTAACGCCGCGGCACGCACCTTCCAAGACACATCCGCCGCGATTGCGCGCGCAACGCGCGCAATCCACGCCTTTCACAGGAGCGCGCGCCGTTTATTGCGCAAATGTCACATGGTGAGATTCTTGCGGCGCCGAACGTCCGGCAGCGCGCGAACGACGGTATGCTTATCCCGGTTGCGTTGGGGGTTGCGTCATGCCGGGGTACACCGACAAGTCGAGGAGATATCTGCGTCTCGCGGACGAGCAGACGCATCGCGCGCAGACCGCTCTCGGCGCGCACACGCGCTCGATGTTCCTCGCGCTGGCGCGGCAGTATCGCGAGCTTGCCGGGCAGATCGACGATCCCGCGCGCTGGCGTGCCCGCGCGGCGCCAGCCGGCAGCTCAAGGAACGCCGGAGCGCGAACCACACGGGCCGATTAGCGCTTATCAAGCTCAACGGGGCCAACGACCGTTTACTGGTGAGGGGCCGCCGCGTTCTTCGCCGTCCTTGCCGGCTTTTTGTCGTTATTATCACCGGCCTCGTCAAAGCCGACATAGACGACATAGGCTGCGAGCTCGGCGGCCGGCGGCAACGGGAAGCTCAGGCCGTCTTCCACGTCCACGAACTGCGCGCGGGTCCGATCGGCGGCAATGGTCACGCCGATACGCTTGAATTGGGAGACGATGAGTTTCGGCTCCGGCCCTTCTCGCACGACGGCAAAGCGCAATGGAACATCGACCTTCCCGGGCGCCCCGAACGGCCCGAGAATGACACGCCCCTCGACGCCGACCTTGATCGACATGGTGCCGTCGCGCAGGCTGCACTCGCGGGCGGTCCGGCCGAAGGAGAGCTGATAGCGCAGGTCGCCGGCGGTCGCCTGGTCGCGCTTGACTGCAATGTTCAAGGTCGACGCGCCGGGACGAATGTCCACTCCCGGACATTCGATCTTCGCTGCGGGCGGCGTCCGTGATTCAGGCTGGTCCTGACGCGCAATCGCGCCGGTCGTTTCGTAACGGTCCACCACGCTGGAGGCAGACGAGCATCCCGAGATCATGGCGGCGCTCGCAATCAGCGCCGCCGCACGCGCGCGCATTAAGCTCTCTCTTGCCGCCCTCCATTGATCTCAATCTTCTGGCAGACAACTCAATAATTATTCCCTAACGCGTTGGAGCCGACCCTTCCGGGCCCGCTGTTGGAGAAATGCCGGCGCGCGCCGCGCAGCTCTTCGACCAGAGCCGTGGCGTCCACGCCCACGTAGTGGATGACCTGCTCGTTCGCGGGCGCGAGCCGGACGATCGGCGGCGCCGGCGGGTAGGGCGGATCACGCAAGTTGCCGAGCAGCAGCGCGACGCATGCGCTGGCGCAGACGGCGCCTGCGATCTCCAGAAGCTTGCCGCCAAGCTTCGACAAATGTGGAAAATGTGCGATCATTCGCGGTTCCCTCCGAATTCAAACGACCTGTTGTTTTTCAAACACTCGTTTGAGGCAAAAGCGCGCCGCAAAGCCGGCACCGGATGGGAAAAGCTGGGAATTTCCGCCGGCCTGATTTCGACCAAACAAGCGGAATAACACCATACCGGCTTTCCGGCGGGCGGCCGGACATTTCAAGCGGGAGGTTACCGATGCGTCTTGCAGCGATTGTGTTGATGGCGACGGCTTTGGCTACCGCGGGAGCCGTTTCTGCGGCGGCGCAGCGCGCTCCGAAAGCGAAGACCGATGCGGAGCTGATTGCCAACGCCATGTCGGCGGCGCCCGCCGCCGTGTCCAAGGACGCCGCTATTGTCGTAGCGGAGACCGGCGGAAAGCTGCGCACATTGCGGGAGGGAAAGGGCGCCTTTACGTGCATGCCGGACGATCCGAGCACGCCCGGGCACGACCCGATGTGCCTCGACCGCAACGGTCTGCAATGGCTGAAATCGGTGCTGGCGCGCGAGAAGCCGCCGGAAGGAAAGATCTGGTTTGGCTATATGCTCGCCGGCGGCTCCGATGCAAGCAGCGAGGATCCGTATGCGACCGAGCCTCTGGCGGGCAAGAAATGGGTGCAGACCGGCCCGCACGTGATGGTCGGCGGACCTGGGATCGCAAAGATGCTGGACAGCTATCCCACATCCACCGACGATACGCACAAGCCGTTCGTCATGTTTGCCGGCACGCCCTATGAATATCTGATGCTTCCGGTGCAATAGGGGAGAGACCGGCTTGTGGCGCTGATCGAGCGTGCGCTCGCCGGGCCCGTCGCCGATTGCGTTGACGTTCAGGCTGCTGCGAGCGGCGCGTACTTGTCCAGGATTCGCAAAGCCTCATCGCGGCCGAGATCGGGCACTTCGAGCAGCACGCGGGTGATTCCCGCATCGCGGTAGGGCGCCAGAGCCGCCCGATCGGCGGGGGCGTTGAAGACCGTGATCGACAACGTTGCGGGATCGCGTCCGGCGGCGACGGCGGCTTCCCGCAGCCGCGCCGCCGCGGTCTTGGGTTCGAAGCCCGCGCGCGGGCGCGGGAACCAGCCGTCGCAGAACTCCACGACGCGCCGCACTGTATGATCGCTCTCCCCGCCCAGCAGGATGGGCGGATGCGGCTTCTGCATCGGCTTGGGATAGAGCCACACCGGATCGAAATTGACGAACCGGCCGTGAAACTCGGCCTGCTCCTGCGTCCACAGCGCCTTCATCGCCAGCACTCGTTCGCGCAGCAGCCTGAAGCGCGTCTCGTAGCGGGCGCCGTGGTTCTCCATCTCTTCAACGTTCCAGCCGCCGCCGATTGCAAAAATGAAGCGGCCGCCGCAAAGCCGGTCGAGGCTCGCCACCGATTTGGCGGTGATGATCGGGTCACGCTGCGGCATGAGCGCAATGCCGGTGCCGAGCCTGAGCGTGCGCGTCGCCGCGGCGGCAAACGACAGCGCCACAAACGGATCGTAGGTGTGCGAATATCGCCTCGGCAGCTCGCCTCCGCTCGGAAACGGCGTACGCCGGCTGACCGGGATATGCGTGTGCTCGCACACGAACAGCGACTCGAAGCCGCGTTCCTCGAGCGCGCCTGCCAGCTCGCGGATGTCGATCCCGTAATCAGTCGGAAAATGAAAGGCGCCGACCAGCATGGCAAGAAGCTTCTCTTACAGATGCTATGTAGTGCAACTGGTGCAGCCCCTCACCCCACCCTCTCCCCGCAAGCGCGGGGAGAGGGAGTGAAGCACTGCGCCTGCATCCAATCGCGCGTGTGGCACGGCTCGTGGACTCCCTCTCCCCGTTCTTCACGGGGAGAGGGTGGGGTGAGGGGCACGCGCCCGCATGTGACTTTAATCGTCGAGCCCGCTCAAGCAACTGAAAAGTCGCCCCCAGCTTGTCACCCGTTCAATGCGAACGGCGATGACGGGGTATGCTTCGATCTGCATCGCCTCAAGCTGCGGGTAACGGGAACGCAGGAGCGCTTGGGCATCCCGATGCTCTGTTCCCGCGCTCAGGATTTCGGCCCGCCCGCGCAGCATCACCCAGCCGAGCCTTGTCCAGTCCTCATCATAGCGGTCCACGACGACGGCGACCATCGGATTCTCTGCAATGTTTCTAAGTCGCTTCAGCGAAACCGTGGACGTGCGTTTTGGCTTGTCGTCGATGGTGATGTAGAGCGTGCCTTCGAGGATCACGAAGCATACCGGCACCACATGGGGAACCGCGCGTCGATCGGCAGTGGCAAGGTGAGCGATGCGCTGGTGCGACAGAAACCGGCGCTCGACCTCCGAGAACATGCGGCCATTCACCCGCTGTGCCTTTGCTAATACGGTCTGGCCAAGATCGCATATCGCGTTCCCGTGATACAATCGCCCGTTCAACCGGGGCTCTCGCATGTCGAAAGAAACAAGGCCGACCCGAGGACGCAAAGCACAACGCCGCTGACGCCGGATTTGTCGCGCCGCGGTTTCGCTGCGACCGCCACGGCCGCGGCCGGCCTTGCGCTCGCGCGCAGGCCGGCGCACGCTGCCGTCGTGCGCACCGAACCTGCAAATCATCCGTCTTATGGCAACGGCACGCTGCCGCCGGAGATTCGCTCGCGCGCGATCGCTGGCGTGAACGGGCTCAGCGTGCATGTCCTGGAAGCCGGCTTCGAGACGGCGGGCCGGCCTGCCGTGCTGCTTTTGCATGGTTTCCCGGAGCTAGCCTACAGCTGGCGCAAGGTCATGCCGCCGCTGGCGGCGGCAGGCTATCACGTGATCGCGCCCGATCAGCGCGGCTACGGACGCACCACCGGCTGGGACGATTCCTATGATGCCGATCCGGACGGCTTCCGGATGCTCAACATGGTGCGCGATGCGGCAGGCCTCGCCTTTGCGCTCGGCTACCGCCACGTGGCGGCGGTGGTGGGACATGACGCCGGCTCGCCGGTCGCCGCCTGGAGCGCCCTCATCCGGCCGGACATATTCCGCTCTGTGGTCCTGATGAGCTCGCCGTTTGCCGGCGTGCCGGCGGTGCCGTTCGATACCGCGAACGGCGCCGCGGCGCCGCGCCCGCCGATGACCGATGACGAGCTCGACGCCGAGCTGGCAAAGCTCAACCCGCCGCGGAAATACTATCAGAACTATCAGCGCACGCCCGGCGCCAACGACGACATGCTGCATGCGCCGCAGGGCCTGCACGCGTTCTTCCGCGCCTACTACCACTACAAGAGCGCCGATTGGGCCGGCAACAAGCCGCACCCGCTCAAGGCGCGCACCGCGCAGGAGATGGCGCAAATCCCCACCTATTATATGATGGAGCGCGACAAGGGCATGGCGGCAACGGTTGCGCCGATGATGCCTTCGGCGGCCGAGATCGCGGCCTGCAAATGGCTTAGCGAGGCCGAAGTCGACGTCTACGCCGGCGAGTACGCCCGCACCCGGTTCACCGGCGCGCTGCAAGGCTATCGGGTGAGGCGCGGCACGGATCCCAAGAGCATCGCCGAGATGCATACCTTTGCGGGCCGCACCATCGATGTGCCCTCGATGTTCATCGGCGGCAAGAGTGACTGGGGCGTTTACCAGACCCCGGGCGCCGCCGAGAGCATGCGCAAGAGCGCGTGCACCCGGATGGTCGGCTTTGAGCTGGTGGACGGCGCCCGGGCATTGGGTGCAGGAGCAGCCTGCGAAAGTGGGCGAGCTGCTGCAAAGCTTCCTGCGCGAGGCGTCCGCGGGCGACCGCAAGCTCTGATCCGCGACTCCGTATCTTGATGAGTTTCATAACCAGAAGATTTCTTTCACCCGACGCACTACGGTAATCCGGCACTGAAATTGCTGAACAGACATTCAGCTTGAATAAACATTGACGCAATCTCTCACGTTGCCACATTTGCACACGAGACGGTCATCAGTAATAATCGAGTATCGGATCGGGGAGGGCTCGTCTGATGGAGTATTGGCATGAGCTACCGATCCCTTGTTCTTGCTGCGGCAGCAGCGTTGTCATCGATGCATATTGTGAGCGCTGCGGCGCAGTCGGTCTATGTGGCGCCCGGCGGCGTCTATATCGGTGCCGGAGCCGGACCGGTCTATGTGACGCCGGGGGCGCCCGCTAATGGAGCCGCTGCGTATGTCGCGCCTGGATATGGATATGGAGACGGATACGGAACCGCAGCCTATGTCGAGCCCGGCGATGACTACGGGTATGGAGCCACTGCGTATGTCGCGCCCGGATATGCAGACGGATACGCACAAGGACCATACGTAGCGCCAGGCTATGGCTATGGATACGGGGGTGGCCCGTACGTCGCTACCGGTTATGGCTACCGGTATGGAGCGGCCCCGTACGTGGCGCCAAGGTACGGCTATGCATACGGAGCACGGCCGTACGTGGCGCCGCGCTACGGCTATGGATACGGACCGGCTGTGCCAAACCGGCCGTACTACAGTGGACCACGGTCGGCCTATGCCGCTGCGCTGCCGCCACGGCCGCGCGTGGCCGTGCCCTATCGGAGCGGCCGCTGCGTTGCACGCCACTGTTACTGATGGATTCTTGCAGGGCGGTGCGCTTCTGCGGACAAACCGCCTCGCCCGCTGGTCCCGCAGGCTGCAGTCATGATCGCGCGTGTTCTGACGCGCCGATCATATGAATAACCCCGGCCGTGGATGAGACGGCCGGGGTCTTGAGTCTCGCGATCGGATATTCAGCTGCGGCGTTTTGTAGTTTGCTGCTCGGCGCTCAATTGAAGCCTCCCGGGCCGAACTTGAAATTGATCCCGGCCTTCACGACGTTGACATTGGTCTTGATGCCGATGGTATTGGTCACGAAGCCGCACCCTCCGGTCGCCGGGCAGACCAGCCCGGCCGGACTGGCGGAGCTGAAGCCGTAATAGTCGTATTCGACAAAGCCGGTGAGCCAGTTCCGGAAGGCGTACTCGCCGCCGACGCCCACCGTCCAGCCGCTTTGCGTTGCACTGTCCGCCGCGACGTTGAGCCCGTTGAGCTGGAAAGCGTAGTCGCTTTTCAGCCAGGCGCCGCCGCCCTTGACATAGGCGAGGAAGCGATCCCAGGAATAGCCCACCCGTCCGGTGGCCGATGCCAACGTGTTGTGCTTCGTCGAATCCGTCAATCCCACAACGGGCGCGCCGCCGAAAAAGGCAGGGATGATCGCATTGGCTGTATTGCTGCTGGCACGGGTCCAGTCATAATCGCCCTGGATGCCGAATACCCAGGCGCCGACCTGATAATTGCAGCCGCCCTGCAGGCCTCCGAGCCCGCCGCTTGCCGTGTTGCTGCCGAAGCCTCCGAAGACCGTATCGGTCCAGGTGTCGGCGGCCCAGAGTCCGCCGCCATTTCCGCCGGCATAGCATCCGGTCCAGGTGAACAGCGGAACCACGACCGGGCGTGGAACGTAAACCGGTGCCGGCCGCGCAAGGTCGGCCGCGTTGGCCGAACCGGCATAGAGCGCAGTCACCGCAACACCGGCGAGCAAGAGCTTTTTCATCGATCCTCCTTTGGCCGCCACTGACACTCATGATCCCCTGCGGCCTTGGCTGCAAGCTACTCCAACTCGGCATGGGAGTCTGTTGCATGAGTGACACGCCTACAAACATTTGGACCGGTAAAGACGATCGGATGCTCGCGCCAGTACGTATGGAATTTGGAGTTTGCCGGATCTATTTGCGGCAACAAACAGGCGCTGCGCCGGCAAAACTGCGCGCGTGCGCGTGAAACCTGATCTCGCGGCGGTATGGGCAAACCTGCGGCGGATTTGCCACGCGCAAGCAAATTGTTAACTACGTGCGGTCTCGAGACTCTTCCCGATCTGAGAGCGGCAGTGTTGTTGAAGAATAGGGGTTCCACAGGCTCGGTCGGACTCCCTCTCCCCGCTCTTAGGGCGGCGGTGAGGGGCAGACTGGTGCCGTGGGAATCAACCTGGTTTGTCCGGGCCTCCGCCCCTCACCCCAACCCTCTCCCCGTAAGAACGGGGAGAGGGAGCAGACCGAGTATGTCGCGCCGCTGATCACATCTCGTCGGAGTTCTGCGCGTTGGACGAGCAGCGCCGGCCGCCGCCGGCGGAGCACACGTCTCACGCAAGCGTGATGGCAGGGGACGTTGTGAAGCTCAGGGATCCGTGTATCCCGAACGCGCAAATGAGAGATCTCCATGCACGCACATAAGCCGCTCCGCCATTCCCGACGTGCGCTGCTCGGCGCAGCGTTGGCGTTGACGACCTTGCTGAAACCGTTACGGACCGCTGCGCAGGCGCCAGGCGGGGAGAAGCTGCGCATCGGCGTCATAGGATCGGGCCATATCGGCAGTACCATCGGCGGCTTGTGGGCGAAGGCCGGACATCCCGTGCTGTTCTCATCGCGTCACCCCGACGAGCTTAAGGAGCTGGTCACCGGGCTCGGCCCGCTCGCCCGCAGCGGAACGGTGTCGCAGGCGATCTCGTTCGGCGAGGCGCTTTTGGTCGCTGTGCCGTATGGCGCGCTGCCGCAGCTCGGAAAGGACAACGTCTTTGCCGGCAAGATCACGCTTGATGCCTGCAATGCCGTGCCCGCCCGTGACGGCGCCATCGCCGAAGAGGTGGAGCAGAACGGCGTCGGCATCACTTCGCAGAAATATCTGGCCGGCGCGCGGCTGGTGCGCGCCTTCAACACGCTTTCCTACATGATCTTCGCGCATGAGGCGAACCGCGCCGATCCCAGGCTCGCCGTTCCGATCGCCGGCGATGACGCCGAGGCAGTAGAGGTCGCGCAGCGACTGGTGCGCGACGCCGGTTTCGAGCCGGTGCTGGTCGGCAAGCTTGCGGATGCGCGCAGGTTCCAGCGCGGGGCGCCCGGTTACGGGCAGGCGGTGGCCGCGGCCGAGCTCAGGCAGAAGCTCATGCTGGCACCATGACGGCGCTCGAGCGCTGGCGGGGGCAGGCGCTGCCGGCAACGGCTGAGGAGCGTGCCGCCGCGTTGTGGTCCTTCGCCTATTTCTTCATGCTGCTTGCCGGCTACTACGTGCTGCGCCCGCTGCGCGACCAGATGGGTATCGCCGGCGGGGTCAGGGCGCTGCCATGGACGTTCACAGCAACGTTCGTAACGCTGCTGGTGGCGCAGCCGCTCTACGGCGCGCTGGTCGCGCGGGTGCCGCGCGTGCGGTTCATTCCCATCGTCTATCATTTCTTCGTCGCCAATCTCGCGCTGTTCTGGCTGCTGCTGACGCTCGACATCGCCACCGTGACCGTGGCGCGTATTTTTTTCGTCTGGGTGAGCGTGTTCAACCTGTTTGCCGTCGCGGTGTTCTGGTCGTTCATGGCCGACCTCTTCACCAGCGAGCAGGGCAAGCGCCTGTTCGGATTCATCGGCGCCGGAGGCACGGCAGGCGCGCTGCTTGGCCCTTCCATCACCATCGGCCTTTCGGTGCCGCTCGGCCCGATCAACCTGCTGCTCGTTGCCATGGCGTTTCTCGAGCTGGCAGTGCTCTGCGTGCACCGGCTCGAAGGCACCGCGAATGCCGGGCAGGCCCCGCACGTGAAAAAGGATGAACGCATCGGCGGCAGCGCCTTTGCCGGCATGACCGAGCTCGCTCGCTCCCCCTATCTGCTCGGTGTCGCGATCTGGGTCAGCCTCATGTCGTTTGGTGCAACAATCCTGTATTTCGCGCAGGCCAATATCGTGGCTGCCACCATCCACGGCGCCGGCGCGCAGACGCGCATCTTCGCCAGCATGGACCTGGCGGTGGGGCTGCTGACACTGGCCACGCAGGTCTTCGCCACCGGCGCGCTGCTCAAGCGGTTCGGCACGGGACCTGCGGCTGGCGCGCTGCCGGCGGTTTACGTCGTCGGCTTCGCCGCGCTGGCGCTCGTGACAAGCCTCGCCGCCGTCATGGTGTTTCAGGTCGTGCAGCGCTGGATGAATTTCGCGATTGCCAATCCGGCGCGCCAGGTTTTCTTCACCGTGCTTGATCGCGAGGAAAAGTACAAGGCGAAGAACCTGATCGACGTGGTGATCTATCGAGGCTCCGACGCGCTATATGGCTGGGTATTCGACAGCCTGCAGGGGTTGGGACTGAAGCTCGGTGCGATCGCGTTGTGTGCGCTGCCGGTTGTGGCCGGATGGCTCATCCTGTCGATGGCGCTGGGACGGACCCAGGAACGCCGCGCTGCGGCGGCGCAGGAAGGCTGCCGATGATGCAGCTGACAAAGTCCGACCTGTCATGCCCGTGAAAGCGGGCATCCAGTAAGCCATAGCACACGAAGCCTGATCGACGCGCCGGAGGTCTACTGGATCCTCCGCTTTTGCGGAGGATGACGACCGAAAATCCATCGTCTGACCCTGTTCGTAAGATTTGGTGGTTTCCGTGTTTGCAGGATCCCTCGCTTGGTGCTCGTGTCCATCTATTTTTGTTGCTGCAGGTTCAGCTTCTGCACGGCCTGCTCGTAGCGCGCCATATCCTCTCGCATAAATGCCGCGTAATGGGCGGTGCCGTTCTCCTCCATGACCATGCCGAGCTCTTTCAGCCGTTTCGCCATTGCCGGCTCGCGCATGGAGCTTGCGGCCTCGGCCGCAAGTCGCGCGACAACCTTCGGAGAAACTCCGGCAGGGGCGAGCAGGCCCAGCACGGTCGCGATGTTAAAGCCTCTTACGCCCAGCTCGTCGCAGGTCGCAATCGTCGGCGTCGATGGCGAGCGCTGCAGGATGCTGACGCACAGCCCGCGCAGTTTTTTGGCCGCGATCAATTCCATGACATTGGGGATGCCGGACCAGCCAGCCTGAATTTCTCCCGTGAGCAGCCCGTTCACCATCGCCGACCCGCCACGGTAAGGCACATGCAGGAGTTCGATCCCCACCTGTTCGGCAAACATCGCAAACGTGAGGTGATGGATCGAGCCTGCGCCCGCCGAGCCGAAGCTCAATTTGCCCGGTTGCGACTTCGCGAGCGCGATGAATTCGGCCAGCGTTTGCGCACGCACATCCGGGTGTATGACCAGGATGGTCGGCAGCGTCACCAGCGCCGTGATCGGCGAGAAGTCCCTGATCGTTTCAAAGTAAATTGGGATATTCAAGCACTTAGGTTGTCCA
>Ga0310914_10001446_pt1 | contig 15261 bp, 11 predicted proteins | sample GREbulkMGAN108_FD_203450 | JGI IMG/M metagenome (GOLD analysis project Ga0310914, IMG submission 203450) | Lab enrichment of tropical soil microbial communities from Luquillo Experimental Forest, Puerto Rico - GRE.bulkMG.AN108 | ecosystem: Environmental > Terrestrial > Soil > Tropical forest >... | reverse complement strand
ATTCTGGAGGACTCCGCCTACGGGATGATCCGGTGGAAGCAGGCGGTCGACAATTTCCCGGATTTTGGCCTGACCTTCGGCAATCCGGATTTCGTGAAATATGCCGAGAGTTACGGCGCGAAGGGATCGCGGGTTACCAAGTCGGGCGAGCTGATCCCGACTCTTGAAGCGGCCTTCAAAGGGGGCGGCGTCCATCTCGTCGTCGTGCCGATCGATTACTCGGAAAACAAGCGGGTTCTGGTCGACGAACTCCGCGCCAGGGTGAAACCTCTGGAAGCGCCCGCACAATAGGAGTGCAGCGAGACCGGTTTTTGAAATCGATTGCGGAGCCGACCTTTCTGGCAAGGAGCAAACGATGAAAGCATTTACCTTCCAGGCGCCACCCAACATACTCTTTGAGGCGGGTGCTTCTTCGAGGCTGGCGGAGACGGTCGCGGGCTATGGCGTCGAACGTGTGCTGCTCGTCACCGATAAGGGCGTGCGCAATGCCGGCCTGACCAAGGGTGCCGAGGCAAGTCTCATCAAGAACGGTTGCGCGCTGACAGTCTTCGACGAGGTTGAAGCCGATCCACCGTCGCACATCGTCGAGCGGGCGATCAGACTTTGCCGAGACAACAGAATAGAGCTTGTTGCCTCCATCGGCGGGGGAAGCGCACTCGATACGGCGAAGCTCGTCGCCTATCTTGCCAAGACGCCGGATCGCCTCGATGACATTTACGGCGTGGGGCTTGCCAAGGGAGAGCGTCTTCCGCTCTTGCTGGTGCCGACGACCGCCGGCACAGGTTCGGAGGTGACACCGATCGCCATCGTGACGACGCCGACTACCGAGAAGAAGGGCGTGGTGTCGCCGCGTCTGCTGCCGGACTGGGCGATCCTCGATCCGGAGTTGACGCTCGGCCTGCCGGCCCAAGTTACAGCGGCCACTGGCATCGACGCTATGGTGCATGCCATCGAGGCATACACCAGCAAGCACAAGAAAAATCCGATGTCCGACCAACTTGCCCGTCAGGCACTGTCGCTGCTGTCGGCCAATGTGCGCACAGTCTGTGCCCACGGCTCGAACCTCGAAGCGCGGTCGCAAATGCTGCTCGGCTCGATGCTGGCCGGCATGGCATTCGCCAATGCGCCGGTCGCGGCAGTGCATGCGCTGGCCTATCCGATCGGGGCAATCTTCCACGTGCCGCATGGCCTGTCGAACGCGCTGGTCTTGACCCAGGTGCTACGCTTCAATCTTCCGGAGGCGGAGCCGCTCTATGCCGAGCTCGCAGCGATCGTCGATCCCCGCACCGAAGGGCTATCGGTGAGCCAGAAGGCGCGGCTTTTTGTCGACGCGATGGCTGCGATTTGCAGGGACTGCAAAGTGCCGCCGTCGCTGGCCGACGTTGGGATCAAAGCTGGGGATCTGAAGAAGCTCGCCGAAGACGCGATGAAGCAGACCCGGCTTCTGGTCAATAACCCGCGTGAGGTGCATTACGATGATGCGCTCGCGATCTACACCGAAGCTTTCGGAAACCGAGCGGCCGCCTGATTTTGCCGGCGCACGAACAGCCCATGGATCGTCCGTCTCGCCACGGGAGCTGCCATGAGTGACAAAACACAAACCGGTTACGCCGCGGGCTCCGCAGCAGACTGGTCAAATCTGTGGCAATCGATGGCGGAATCCTCAAGCCGCATGGTCGAGGCGTGGTCTGGCTCGATCGCGCCCTTCATGATGTCGCGGGTCTCTGAGAAAACGACCGGCGAAGTAAACGACCTTTCGGCCGCGATAGAACGGATGGCACAAGGCCCTCAGCTTGCGGACGTTTGGGATTTCGACCGCAAGCTCGCGCTTGCTTTCGGAGCCTGGATCGATCTACGGGCCCGTTTGGCAAGCTACAACGCCGTCGCCTCGGCGCCGTGGACAGAGGCATCGCGACAGTTCCTCGAAGCGATGTCGAAAAGCAAAACCGAGTCGCTCGGTTGGCGCGATATGTTTGCGAAATGGGCTGAGATCAGCAATCAGGAGCTGATCAAGAACCAGCGAACTGATGCCTTTCTCAAAGCGCAGAAGGAATTGCTGCAGGCGGCCCTCCAGTATCGCAGCCGCCAAAACGATGTCTCGGACGCCATCTCCGCGCTTTTCGATCTGCCGACCCGTCGCGACCTCGACGAGGTCACGCGTCAACTCACCGAACTGAGGCGTGAGGTGCGCGCGCTCAGGCGCGAGACGGCACAGTCGAAAGGCCAGCCATGAGTGAGCAGGAAAACCAGGCGGCGCGGCTCGCTCGAGAGATCGCCGCCAACACGGAAAAGGTCTTTAAGGCAACACAGCTCATCGCCAACACTCGCGACGAGGAAGTCAAAGTCGGGACCACGCCCAAGCATCTGGTGATGCGGCGCGACAAGGTCGAGCTCTTCCGTTATGAGCCGTTGGCGCAACAAACGGTGTCGACTCCGGTGCTGGTCGCCTACGGGTTGGTCGGTCGCTATACCATGGCCGATCTTCAGCCGGATCGCTCTCTGGTGCGTAGCCTGCTCAACAAAGGGCTCGACCTCTGGCTCATCGATTGGGGTCAACCGGGTCGTAACGAGCGTTGGCTGACTATCGACGATTACGTCGACGATTATATCGACGCCGCAGTAGACCGGATCCGCAGGGAAACCGGGCACGATCGCGTCACGCTGCTCGGAATCTGCGAAGGCGGCGTATTCACCGTGTGCTATGCCGCACTGCATCCGGAAAAAGTGAAGAATCTCGTCATCACTATCACGCCCATCGACTTTCATGCTGATGTCAACGACAAGGCGGCGCATCACGGCTTCATCAATTTGTGGACCCGCAGCCTTGATCCCGCCGATATCGATAAACTGGTCGAGACGTATGGGGTGTTGCCCGGCGAGTTCATGAGCTCGGTGTTCTCGATGATGACGCCGATGCGCTCGCTGACGAAATACAATTTTGATCTGATCGATGTCGTCGATGACGAAGACAAGTTCATGAACTTCCTTCGCATGGAGAAGTGGCTCGCCGACCGACCGCATCATCCCGGCGAGGCCGCCAAGCAGTGGTTGAAGGAGCTTTACCAGGACAACCGCCTGATCGACGGCACCTTCGAGCTGTCGGGCCGCAGGGTTGACCTGAAATCGATCACGGCCCCGGTCCTCAACGTCTTTGCGCTCGACGATCATATTATTCCGCCGGATTGCTCTCGCGCCCTCGGCGGCAAGATCGGTAGCAGCGACTATACGGAAATTCCGTTGCCTGGCGGCCATGTCGGGCTATTCGTTTCGAGCAAGTCGCAAGGCAAATTGAGCCAGAATATCGCCGACTGGCTCGTCGCCAGGGAGTAGGGCGCGGCCATGAAAGACAAGATCGTTTCCGCCGACGAGGCCGTCGCCATCATTCGCGACCGGGACACACTGTGCACCTCGGGCTTCGTCGGCGTCGGAACTCCGGACGAATTGTTGATCGCGTTGGAGAAGCGCTACCGGGAGACGCGGCATCCTTCTGACCTCACCCTTCTGTTTGCCGCCGCGCCCGGCGATTCGAAGGATCGCGGGCTGAACCGGCTTGCACATGACGGCTTGGTAAAGCGAGTGGTCGGCGGCCACTGGGCGTTGGTCCCACGACTGGGCGAACTTGCACTTGCCAACCGCATCGAGGCTTACAACCTGCCGCTCGGGTGCATTTCGCATCTTTATCGAAGCATTGCCGCCGGCGGCCCGGGTACCATTACCAAAATCGGACTGCGTTCCTTTGTCGATCCGCGGCTTGAAGGGGGCAAGCTTAACGAGAAGACGACGGAAGACTTGGTTGAGCTGCTGAACATCGATAACCAGGAATGGCTGCGCTACAAGGCGTTCCCAATCAACGTCGCGCTGCTACGGGGAACGACAGCCGATTCCGCTGGCAACATCACGATGGAGCGGGAGGCCCTTACGCTCGATAATCTCGCGATGGCGATGGCAGCGAAGAATTCACGCGGATTCGTCATCGTGCAAGTCGAACGGATTGCCGCCGCAAACACCCTGAACCCGCGCGAGGTGCAAATTCCGGGCATCCTGGTCGATTGCGTAGTGGTCGCGGAGGCGGAGAATCACGCGCAAACCTATGGCACAGCCTATAGTCACGCCTTCTCGGGCCGACAGCGCGTGCCAATGAACAGGATTGCGCCGCTTGAACTCGACGAGCGGAAAATCATTGCGCGCCGATGTGCGTTCGAACTTCCGCCGGGTGGCGTGGTCAATCTGGGTATCGGCATGCCTGAAGGGGTAGCCGCGGTGGCCGCCGAAGAGCACGTGCTGCAACATCTGACGTTGACGGCGGAGCCCGGCATCATCGGCGGGATGCCACAAGGTGGATTGAATTTCGGTACGGCGCTCAACCCGGATGCGGTGATTCATCAGAACCAGCAGTTCGATTTCTATGATGGCGGCGGCCTTGATCTGGCTTGTTTAGGCATGGCACAGGCCGATGCAGCCGGAAACGTCAACGTGAGCCGGTTCTCGAAGCGGCTTGCCGGTGCCGGCGGCTTCATCAACATCTCGCAAAGCGCCAAGAAGATCGTGTTTGCCGGAACTTTCACCGGTGGCGGGTTGAAGATCGCGATCGAAGACGAGAAGGTGCACGTTTTGCGCGAGGGGAACACGCGAAAGTTCATCAAAGAAGTAGAGCAGATCACATTCAGCGGTGATCGAGCCGCCGAGACCGGCCAAGTCGTCCTTTATGTCACCGAGCGTTGTGTGCTCGAACGGACGCCGGCAGGGCTTGAATTGATCGAAATCGCTCCCGGGGTCGATCTTGATCGCGACGTTCTCGGACAGATGGATTTCAAACCACTGATCCGCAATGTGCGGCCCATGGATCCACGCATCTTCCGCAACGCTCCGATGGGGCTGGACCACACGCTGCTCGGCCGAAATCTTGCCGATCGCATCAGCTACGATCCCGAACGCAATATTCTGTTTGTCAACTTCGAGGGTTTTGAGGTCAGGACGATAGAAGACGTCGACCGCATCCGGCGAGAGGTCGAACGGCGTTGCCGCGACATCGGCAAACCGGTCGCCATGATCGCGAGTTACGACGGGTTCTATCTCGATCCATTGGTCAGCGACACGTATTTCTCGATGATCGCCTATCTCGAGAAACGTTATTACAGTTCGGCGTCACGCTACACCACCAGTGCATTCATGCGGCTGAAACTTGGGGAGGCGCTCACCGAACGCCACGTCGCTCCCCACATTTTCGAGACCGAGGCGGAAGCCCAGCAGTTTGCGCGGGCGCAACAGTTTTAGCGGCGCAGGGCCGCCGTGACACGCGCTTCGTTCCGCTTTCGCGGATAACAAGGATTGGAGCAGTTAAATAGGTGACGAGATTGGCTCGTCTGCCAAGGCTAACTCCTGTTACGCAGGTAGCGGCTTGCCAGCGGTTTCCGGTACGAAAAACGGGACAATCAGTCCAATAGCGTAAGCGCTACTCATGATCAGCGCCGCACGAGCCACACCACCCGTCGAAGCAACGATTTGTCCGGCGATGATCGGGAACATCCAGGCAATCAGGCGCGCACCATTGAACACGAAGCTTGCCGCCGTCGCCCTCACGGTTGGCGTGAATAGCTCGACCAGGTAGATCGCCATCCAACTGAATGCGAAGCCGAGAGTAAAGGCTCCGTTGATAAAGGCGATCACCATGAAGGCGCCGAGACTTCCCGACCAATTGTACGTCAGGACCGAGGTAACGATACACCCCACGAACGTGCAGAACAGGAAAGCGCGCCTTCCCATCGCATCGGCGACGAAGCCGGATACGACATACGCGGCAATGGCGCCGACATTATAGACAATGCCGATGCGCGGACCCCATACCCCGGCAGGCTCCCCTGCCGATTTCGCGAGGACTTCGGTGTAGACAGGCAGCCACGAAGAGACTGCCCACCATCCGACCGTGGTCGCAAAGGACAGGGCCGTCGCCAATAGGACACGACGCCGGCTCTCGGGTTCACGGAAGATTTCCGCGAGCGTGAATGGACGCTGTGCGGTCTTGTGTGCCGCGCCGCTCTGCGCGTCCTCCGTGGTCGCAGCCCAGCGTTGTTCCTTAATCGCGGTCATCCAGCGCTCGGACTCTTCCAGCGCTCGCCGCAGATACAGGCAAACAAAAGCGGGCAGGGCGCCGAGCGCAAACATGATCCGCCAGCTTTCGGACCCCAGTGGATTGTAGATGCTGAGAACGAGCCAAACAATCGCGGCTAAGACTGCGCCGGCACCAAAGCCGGATTGCAGGAAGCCGCAGCCTTTCGGACGCGCCCGGTTGGGCCAGGTCTCGGCGACGAGCGCGATACCTGTGCTCCACTCGCTGCCGATCGCCAGGCCGGTGATGAACCGCAAAATAGCGAGTTGGGTAAAGCTGAAGGCGAACGCCGTCAGGCCGGTAAACATCGCATAGCCCAAGATAGACAGCATCATCATGCGTTTGCGGCCAATGTAATCCGCGGCGATGCCTCCCAACAATCCGCCAAAGCCCCAGCCGAGCAGTGTGATGCCGATCGCAAGCCCGATGTAGTAAGGCTTCACCTGCGCCTGCTCCGGCGTGAGAATGCTGTTTAATGCGGGACCCAAGGCATAGACGAGCGCAACCGCCTCATAGCCGTCGAAGATCCAGCCGAGATAGCTGCCCCAGAGAATCCGCCAATGTCTAGACGTCAGTCCCGAGTACCAAGGCGCGGTTGCATCGTCGCGCATTACCGCCTCACTTGAAGACATTGTGACCTCCCTTGCTCACATTATTCAGGTGCTCCGCTTTGGGAGCATTATGAAAAAGCCGGACTTCAAGCTGGCCGCGCCAGGGCGCAGGCCGCAGGGTTGGCGAGAAGCGCGCTGCGTACGCGGCCGCCCGAAAGGCCGCCGGGAATCGCGGCTCCTTCCTTGGCAACCGCAATCAGCGCGTCGATATCGATTCCCGTCGATATGCCCATGCGATGGAACATCCAGACCAGATCTTCAGTCGCGACATTGCCGGTCGCTCCCGGTGCGAAGGGACAGCCACCAAGACCTGCAAACGAGGCATCAAATACCCGGACTCCGACGCGCCAGGCCGCATGTACATTGGCCAATCCGAGTCCGTAGGTGTCGTGGGCATGCAGCGCCCAGACCCTGACATCCGGAAGCAGCTTCATGGCCGCCTGCAAAAGTTCTTCCACGTGGGCGGGGTCGGCGCGGCCCGTCGTGTCACAAAAGCAGATTTCGGCATCCGGCTTCAATGCGACCAGTCTTTCGAGCAAGCTGAGGGCTTTGGCAACAGGGATGCGCCCTTCGAAGGGACAGTCGAACGACGTCGCCAGATCGAGGCGCATCTCGATATTCGAGGGGATCGACTCGAGCAGACGTCCGTATTCTAGCGCTGACTCGTCGGGCGTCCGTCGAACGTTATTCCGGTTGTGCGACTCAGAGACGGAAAGAACGAACACAAGCTGCTTTGCGCCTGCAGCGACAGCCTCACGGCCCCACTTCTCGTTGGGCACGAGCACCTGCGGTTTGAGCTGCGGATAGTTGGCGCAGGCAGCCAGGATTTCCCCGGTGTCGCGCATTTGAGGCAACGCCTTTGCGCTGACAAAGGATCCGATCTCGATCCGCCGGAGGCCCGCTTTCACGAGCATCCGCAACAGGGAAAGCTTCGTATCAGTGGGAATGAAGGGGAGGATCCCCTGATAGCCGTCGCGCGGGCCGACTTCGACGATTTCGACGTGATCAGACGATGCTTGGCTCATGACACAACGCCTTCTTCATGCAAATTCGCGATCTCGCAATCATCCAACCCGAGATCATTCCGGAGAATCTCATCAGTGTGAGCGCCGACCGGTGGCCCCGCCCAGCGGATGGAGCCCGGATTTTCGGGCACATGCGGAACGATGCCGGCGTGCAGCACCTTGCCGAAAAGCGGATCCTGTACTTCCCGCACCATGCCCCGCGAGAGGAATTGCTTGTCGGCGGCGATGTCAGCCGCGGTAAAAACAAGCGTGGCTGGAACGTCGGCATTCTCCAGCATGCGGTCGAGTTCAGCCGCCGTGAACTGAACGGTCCACGCACCGATGGCGCGGTCCAACTCCGCTACATTTTCGACGCGCATGCGATTACCCTTGAAACGTGGATCGCTGGCAAGCTCTGGCCGCTTCATCAGCGTGACCAGCCGCTCGAAGATCGGATCTGAATTGCCTGCAATCAGTATCCAGCCGCCATCGGACGTCGGGTAGGCGTTTGATGGCGCCGCCGTGGGAATGCGTGCGCCCTGCGGTTGCCTGATCGAACCGAATACGCCGTATTCGGGAAGCAGGCCTTCCATCATGCTCAGGATCGATTCGGTTAAGGCAACATCAAGCGAAAGACCCCGTCCAGCGCCGTTGCTATCCTTGCGGTCGCGGGCCCACAGAGCGGCCATGACGCCAAAGGCGGCGTAGAGGCCTGCAATCGAATCGCCGATAGAGATTCCAACCCGTACCGGCGGCAGATTTGACATACTCGGCGGATGGTTGGTGAGATAGCGGAGCCCACCAATCGCTTCGCCGATGACGCCAAATGCAGCACGATTGCGATAGATGCCGTCCTGCCCATAGCCAGAGATTTGCGCAATCACAAGACCGGGCCGCACGGCCTCGAGTTTCTCACGCTCGAAGCCCATTTTAGCGAGCTGTCCGGGCCGGTAATTCTCGACGACGGCGTCACATGTCCGAACCAGATCCAGCACCAGTTTCGTAGCTCGTGGCTTTTTCAGGTTCATGGCGATGCAGCGTTTGTTGCGTGCGTGCATCGACCACCAGGGCGCACCCGCGCCGTCGACCTGTCGTCCCCATTGACGCACTGGATCGCCCGCAAGTGGCTCAATCTTGATCACATCGGCGCCGAGATCCGCCAGGAGGCGCGTGCAAAAGGGGGCGGCGACAAAGTGGCCGAGTTCGAGAATGCGCAGCCCGGTTAAAGGCCCGTGCGTAGTATCGGACGGATCGACTGATTTTTCGACAGCCATGATGTGACTCCACGCTCGTCAGGCCACACGGTCACTCATACTTTTTTCGGTACCAATGCGTTCGCGCAGCCAATTGATGACGCCACCCTGCAACAGCAAATCAATTTGACGCGCGGACAGGTCGTGGCGCAACTGAAGCGGCTTCCCGTTGATCTTCGCAATGACGGTCGGACCATTCGTTAGCGCCGCTTCGATGCGCGCAATCTCGACGACATCTCCGATCTCCAGATGATCGAAGACTGTCGGGTCGTCGAAGGTCAGCGGGAGAACGCCGAAGTTGATCAGATTCTGCCAATGGATACGTGCGAAGCTCTTTGCGAGCACGACCTCCAGGCCAAGATAGCGCGGAGCCAGCGCCGCGTTCTCGCGACTTGATCCCTGACCGTAGTTGGCGCCTGCGACAATGGCATGGCCTGAACGCGCGGCTCCGCGCTGACGCGCACGTTTTGCGTACGTGTCGTCAATAACCTCAAAAGTGAACTCGCTTGTCTTCGGAATGTTTGACCAATACGGCATTACGCGCGCGCCGGCAGGCATAATATCGTCGGTCGAAATGTCGTCGCCGACCTTCAGCAAAATAGGCACCTTGATCGTATCCGCGATGCGAGCAAGTTCGGGAAGAGTGGTGATGTTCTCTGTCTTTTCGAGTCGGACATTTTTGGCTTCAGCCGGAGGTAGCGGCGGCAAAAGCATTGATGTGTTGATGACGGGCGAAGCCGGGGCCAGGGCGGGTTCGTAGCGAAGACCAAGCGAACGAGGGTCAGTGATGACGCCGGTGAGCGCGGACGCCGCCGCGGTCTCGGGACTGCATAGGAAAACGCTGTCCTCGCGCGTACCGGAACGGCCGGGGAAGTTGCGGGGGACGGTACGCAGGGAATTGCGTCCTGATGCCGGTGCCTGGCCCATGCCGATGCAACCGTTGCAGCCGGCTTGATGAATTCGAGCCCCTGCATGAACCAAATCGGCCAAGCGCCCCTCTGCGATCAGGGTTTCAAGCACCTCACGCGAACTGGGATTGATGTCGAACGATACTCGATCGTGGACCTGACGCCCTTTGACCATGGTGGCCGCGATCGCGATGTCGCGGTAGCCGGGATTGGCGGACGAACCGATATAGGCTTGATAAATTTCTTGACCAGCGACCTCGCGCACCGGAACAACATTACCCGGGCTGGATGGTTTTGCGATCAGGGGCTCGAGGGATGAGAGATCGATCTCTTCATGTACGTCGTAGGTGGCGCCCGGATCAGCGGCAAGCGGAAACCAGTCTGTCTCGCGGCCTTCGCTGCTCAGGAAAGCGCGGGTTGCCTCATCGGAAGGGAAGACGCTGGTCGTCGCGCCAAGTTCAGCGCCCATGTTGGCGATAACGTGACGATCCATCGCCGTAAGACACTTAAGGCCTGGGCCATAATATTCGATGATGCGTCCAAATCCGCCCTCTACGCCATGCCGGCGGAGCATCTCGAGAATCACATCCTTCGCGCTGACCCAGTCGGGCAACTCACCGGTCAGCCGGACGCCCCATATCTGCGGCATCCGCAAATAGAGAGGTTCTCCGGCCATCGCCAGCGCGACCTCAACACCGCCGGCACCAAATGCGAGCATGCCGAGCGAGCCCGCCGCCGGCGTATGGCTGTCGGAACCAACCAGCGTCAGGCCAGGCTTGCCGAACCGCTGCATATGGACCGGATGGCTTATCCCGTTGCCAGGACGGCTGTACCAGACCCCGAAACGCCGGCAAGCGCTTCGCAGAAACAGATGTTCGTCAGCGTTGAGATGATCGTTCTGGACCAGGTTGTGGTCGACATATTGTGCGGCGAGCCCAACCTTCACACGATCGATTCCCATCGCTTCGAGCTCAAGCATGACAAGCGTGCCAAGCACGTCCTGTAAGAGAGTCTGATCGACCGAGAGCGCGATTTCCTGGCCCGGCGTCAGGCCGCCCGTGACCAGGTGCGAATGGATAAGCTTTTGCGCCAGATTGAAGGCCATCGGCATTTCTCCCGCTGCCAGCGCATCCATGTCGCAGCCTGACCGGCAGCGTTCGCCTGCCTTGGAGATCAGCTGTGCTTGTAGGTCATGCTGCGCAAAATCGACATTTCGTGCGGGGCGGCAAACCCCTTCTCGCGTCCGTGTCCCGATTTCTTCATTCCTCCGAAAGGTAGCTTGATCCCGACGCCTGGCGCGATGGTGGTCGGCCTCATCCGTAATGGGCTGCACACTGAGCACAGGTGCGAGAAACCCTCTTTAGCAGCGAGTTCAACGGTCTGCGGCCGCTGGCGACAACATGAGAAAAAGCACAGCCAATGTGCATCAATGCCGGAACCGCCGATGCATGACACGTGGTTCGATGAATGCAATTACCGAGGGAAAAGATTGGTATGGAGACGCGGCGACTGGGAGAACTCAACGTTTCCGCTGTCGGCCTGGGATGCATGGGCATGAGCCACGCCTATGGCGGGCAGCCCGAGGCAGAATCGATTGCCACTATCCGCCGCGCCGTCGAACTCGGCGTCACGCTGTTCGACACTGCCGAAGTGTATGGTCCCTATGACAACGAGGTCTTGCTTGGAAAAGCTCTGAAGGGGATGCGAGACCGAGTCGCTATTGCCACCAAATTCGGATTCAAGATCGCGCCGGAAGGAAAGTCGGGCTCCGATCGCATGATTGGCGTGAACGGGACGCCGGAGAACGCAAAGAAAGTCGCCGATGAGAGCCTCAAGCGATTGGGGATCGAGGTGATCGATCTCTACTATCTCCATCGCGTCGACCCGACCGTGCCGGTCGAGGATTCGGTCGGCGCAATGGCGGACCTCGTGAAGGCAGGAAAGGTCCGCTATCTCGGTCTGTCCGAGGCGAATGCGGAGCAGATCAGACGCGCGCACGCGGTGCATCCGATCACGGCATTGCAAAGCGAATATTCCTTGTGGGAACGGAATGTCGAAGCCGAGATTCTGCCGACCGTGCGCGAGTTGAATATCGGATTCGTCCCTTTCGCGCCGTTGGGCCGCGGCTTTCTCACCGGGAGTATCGCAAGTGCGGGTGACATTGCGCCGGGCGATTTCCGGGAAAAGCTTCCCCGTTTTCAGCCGGAGGCGCTGGCGGCGAACGCGCGGCTGCTGATCGCCATCGAAAATATCGCCACGGCGTTGGGACGCACGAAGGCGCAGATTGCACTGGCTTGGGTGCTCCACAAGGGTCGCGACATCGTTCCCATTCCGGGCACGCGGCGCGTCTCGCGGCTCGAAGAGAATGTGCAGGCTACGGAGGTTCAGCTTTCACCGGCTGAGATGGATGCGCTCGACGTGGCGATGCCGCCGGATCAGATTGTCGGCGATCGCTACGGACAGGCGGGCGCGTGGGCATCAAAGAACGCGCGTAAATGACTGCATCTAATCATATTCCCTGCCGCTGTTGCATGGCGGAGACTGGGACCCTACAAACGACCGGCGAGGGAACAGGAGTTATGCATGACACCGATTCCATTCAGGCTCGATATACCAAAAGCCGACATCGAGGATCTGAAGACGCGCCTGACACGGACACGCTTCCCCGATCAGGCGCCCGGTGCGCCTTGGGCCTATGGGACCGACCTCGCCTACATGCGCGATCTAATCCCCTGGTGGCGCGACCAGTTCGACTGGCGTGCGCAGGAGGCAAAACTGAACGCGTTTCCGCAATTCAGGGTGCCGCTGCACGGGATCGACGTGCATTTCATTCGGGCCGAGGGAAAAGGGCCCGATCCGATGCCGTTGCTGCTGATGCACGGATGGCCCGGCAGCGTCTTTGAATTCATGGAGATCATTCCGCGCCTGACTGACCCGGCACGATTCGGCGGTGACCCACGCGACGCCTTTACGGTCATCGCGCCGTCTCTGCCCGGCTTTGGTCTGTCGTTCCGGCCTGGTCAACCTCGTTTCAGCATCGAGCAGATCGCCGACTGCCTGCACGACCTGATGAAAAATGTTTTGCGATTCGAACGGTTCGGCGCCCAGGGTGGCGATTATGGCGCGTTTACCGCCACGCGCCTCGGCATCGCCCATCCTGGCCCGCTGGTGGGCATCCATCTGAATTTTTTGGTGGTACGGCGTGATCTGCCGGTGCCGACAAAGCCATCGCCGGAGGAGCGGATCTACTTCGACGATCTGGCAAGATGGACCAAAATGGAAATCGGTTATCAGCAGATACAGGGCACGAAACCGCAGACGCTCGCCTATGGGTTGACGGATTCTCCGGCGGGATTGGCCGCGTGGCTCGTGGAAAAATTCCGTACATGGTCCGATTGCGACGGTGACGTCGAGAGTGTGCATTCGCGAAATTCATTGTTGGCGAATATCTGCTTCTATTGGTTCACCGGTGCGATCGGCTCCTCCTTTTGGCCCTATTACGCGAGGATTCACCATGCTTGGCCGATCCCCGATGGGGCGAAGGTGATGGTTCCAACCGGATATGCCGCGTTTCCGAAGGAGATCATTCGTCCGCCGCGACCGATTGCGGAGACGGTCTATGGCAATATTCAGCGCTGGACACCGATGGCGAAGGGCGGGCACTTCGCGGCGATGGAGCAACCCGACGTGTTGGCAGCCGATATCGCGGCGTTCTTTCGGGGACTTCGATAGGGGATGCCGCGATCCTGTCGGCCTCGCGCCAGCGAGGGTGAGCGCGATCGCCGCAAAACGCTAGCCGAACCGCACGAGCTTACCAGAACGGCGCGCGCGTGAAGGCGCGCCGTTGCAGTATCAGCCGAGCTTGCCGACAGTCTTTTCCAACAGCCCCCAAGCCGTGTCGCCGTACTTCTTCTTCCACTCGGCGTAGAAGGACGTGTCTGCAAGCGCCTTGCGAAATGTTTCGCGATTGACCTCGACGAACGTAATACCCTTCGCAGTCAAATCAGCCTTCAGGCTTTCGCTTAAGCCGGCAATGTCCGCGCGTTGATCGACCGCGGATCGGTTGATCTCGTCGGTAACGATCTTCTGCAGATCAGCAGGCAGGAGCGCGAAAGAGCGCTTGTTGCCAAGGACCCAATAGCCGTCCCAGACGTGGCCGGTAAGGCTGCAACTCTTCTGTACCTCGTAAAGGCGAGTGGTGGCGATGATGGCGAGCGGGTTTTCCTGCCCTTCGACGATCTTGGTCTGCAGCGCCGTGTAGAGCTCGTTGAAATTGATCGGCGCCGGCGCCGCGCCGATTGCCTTGAACAGAGACGTCAGCGGCGGTGCAGGCGGAACGCGGATCTTGAAGCCGTTGAGGTCTTCCGGCGCGCGGATTTCCCTGGTCGACGAGGTGATGTGGCGGAAACCGTTGTCCCAAATCTTGGAAAAGGCGAAGATCGGTGTCTTTGCAATTTCCCCGCGAATATAGTCGCCAAGCTCGCCATCCATCGTCCGCCAGATGGTATCGTAGTCCTTGAATGCGAAGCCAAGGCTCGTCATGCCGGAGGAGGGCACCAAGGTCGCAAGAATCAGCGATGACAGATTGAAGAAGTCGACGCTGCCGTTGCGCACCTGCGCGAGCAGATCGGTGTCGGAGCCGAGTTGGTTCGCGGGAAACAGCTTGATATCGACTCGACCGGACGTCGCTTCGCGAATGCGATTCAATGCCTCCTGCGCGCGGATGTTGACGGGATGGGTAGGATCCTGGCCCGTCGCGTATTTGAGTTCAAATTCAGCCGCGTGCGCGGGCCGCTTGAGAATGGCGACCAGCGGGATACTTGCAGCGCCAGCGAGAATAGCGCGACGGCTTAGTCCTTTGTGAGTGATCGACATCTTTCCTCCTGGTTGATTTCTTGTAGTTGTTGGTTGTCCCACCGCGACGCGTTCAGGACGCTTGCGGCTGTTGGCCGTTTAGCGCGTGGTAAGCGCGGATGACCTGGCTGTCATCGGCAGCTCCGTCACCTCGGCCGGAGACGGACAAAAACAGTTGATGCGAAAGTGCCGCCAGCGGCAGTGCCGCGCAGCTCTCGCGCCCCGCCTCCAAGACGATGCCGAGATCCTTGACGAAGATATCGACGGCGCTCGTGACTTCCGGCTCGGCTTGCAACATGCGCGGTCCGCGATTCCTCAGCATCCAGCTCGCCGCCGCCGTATCTTGCATAATGCCGAGCACGCCGGCCGCATCCACGCCCATCTTTTCCGCAAATGCGAGCGCCTCGGCTGCTGCGGCGATATGGACACCGCAGAGAAGTTGATTGATCGTCTTGACGACGGCTCCCTGCCCAGGCTTGTCTCCGACGTGCATGACGCGACTTCCCATCGCCTCGAGCAGCGGAC
>Ga0310914_10001435_pt1 | contig 15320 bp, 15 predicted proteins | sample GREbulkMGAN108_FD_203450 | JGI IMG/M metagenome (GOLD analysis project Ga0310914, IMG submission 203450) | Lab enrichment of tropical soil microbial communities from Luquillo Experimental Forest, Puerto Rico - GRE.bulkMG.AN108 | ecosystem: Environmental > Terrestrial > Soil > Tropical forest >... | reverse complement strand
ATTCCGCTCCATCGATGTCGATCTAGCCGCCTATCCGATGCTCGCCTGGCGCTGGTACATCGAGTTGCCGATCCGAAGCCCGCTTGACGAGCGCACGCGCGAGGGCGACGATCACTCGGCACGGCTGTTTCTCCGGTTCCTGACGGATCAGGGCGAGAAGCGCGCCATGGAGGTGATCTGGGGCAATCGGCTGAAGCTGGGTGACTACAAGTACATCGGCGGCTTCCCTCACTTCGTCGCCGATGCCGGCGAGGATCGGATCGGCCGATGGCTCGACGAGAAGATCGATCTCGCCCGCGTCTACGCGGAGATCTGGAAGGATGCCGCGCCGGCGCACGTGACCGACATCGCCGTGTTCTGCGACAGCGACGATACGCACACGGCCAGCGTCAGCTACTTCGAGTATGTCCAGCTGGAACGGCGGTGAACCGCGAACGAAGTTGTCTTTGTGCTGGAGTGCCGCGGAAGGCGCTGTTGCAAGATCACTTTCGGTCTCACCGGGTAATTGGCGACCCTCAGCGTGACAGCTTGACCACCAAAGCGGCTGCGGCTGCTGCTACGCGGGTCACGGCGCCTGCGTCCACCGCGTGCGGCCAGCGATCATCGGGCAGATGGAACAGCGGATTGCTGCCTACCAAGGTGACGTAACGTCCGCCCGCGCGATGGACGTCACGGGTTTCGCCGGTAGGCACAAGGGTCTTGGGAGCGACGACGTCCAATGCTTGACCGGCATGGGCGAATTCAGTCTCGGTCAGCTGACGGAGATCGTCACTCGCCGATAGCAACGAGAGCGTACCGTCGGTGGCACCGATGTTGGCGCCGAAATGTACCCAGGTGGCGCCCCCGTCGGAAATCGGGCGTTCCCACCCAGGTCTGCGCGCCGTGAAGTCGTCGAGGCCGAGATGGCTGAGTTCGTGACCGCTGTTGGCGGTGAAGATCACATCGCAGGCGGGCGGCGCCGCGACGAGCGCGCGCAGCGTTTCGAGCCAGCAGACGATGCCCCCACCCCGCTCCGCCGTCGACTGCCATCACGAGCTGCGCGGCGTCATCACGACCACTCGGGCGGAGGAGCGGCGGGAGCCTCGGATCGAGACGACCACGTTGCGGGCTGAGGCCGGGACACATCGGCTTTCCGAGACGACCCGGGCAGGTTTGGCGCCCGCGGCGGCAGAGAGCACTGCTTCACTCGCCTCGCTCGACACGTGGATCGCCGGCGCGCCGTAGGGATTGCGGAACCGTTCGGCGTTCAGCAGCCCCATACCAGGACGCTCGCCTGCGCAGACAATCACCAACGCGCGATGCGCGGCGCTACGACGCAGCTTCTCGTATTCCCCGGTATAAACCGATCGCGGCGAGAGCGGGGCGACGAGAATGCCGTCCTCGTGGCCGCTCAACGTAAGTGTGCCGGTCAAGCCGTCCACGCCGGTGGCGGGAGCGTCGAACACGGGCACCCCCCGAGATGCGCTCGCCATCGAGTTCGAGGTAGCAGGCGACCGGTTCCAGCCGATTAAGCGTGAACACCTCGCTGCCCACTTCGACGCCGAGGCCAGCCGCTTCGTCTGCAAGCCAACGCGCGCCAGCTTCGTCGCCGGCGGTCCCAGTGCGGTGGACGCCTTGCGAATCCCATGCGGTCAGCCACGTAACCGCCCGTGCCTTGGCCTCGTCAACAGGGTAGGGCGATCGTCGCATCATCCGCTTCGGCTCATGTGCACGGTCCTAGGGCAGTTCGCCGTTCCAACCGGCGGCGCGCAACGGCTCCTCGGGCACAATCAGCCGTGTCGCCATGACCGGGCGAGGTGAGGTGCCGATCCGTAGCTCACCGATGATGCTGAGCAGCATGTAGACCTCTTCGCGGCTGAGGCCGGTGCGCGGTGAAGTCGACGGCCCGGCGCGCGGCATCCTCGGTTGCTTCCTCGACACTCGGGCCGACCCCGACGAAATGAACCGCTTTGCCCTGAGCGATGATCGGGCGCTCGAGTACTCGGTCCTTCAGGAGAGTGATGCGCGTCCGGACGTTCATGCTACATTCGATGCCGGTGCCAGTGATGATGCCGTCGCTGATCGCGGCATGAGGATCGCCAAAGAAGACGAGAGCGTCCTCGACCAGAACCGGTAGATAAACGCGACTCCCCTGGCCGGCGTCCTTTTGGTCGAAATCGCCACCGTAGGCGCCGGCATAAGACGGCTTGTAGCCTTCCGGTGGCATCGTCGAGATGGTGCCGAGGTTGGGATTGAGTGGTAGTGGAATGCGGCCGCCGAACCAGGCGCGGCCGTCACGCACCTCGGAAGATACAGCGATCGCTTCCGGGAACTCGCGACGCAGCACGCCGAAATCCCGCAGTATCGCGCTTTTGCCAACTCCGAATGGGGTCAGCTGGATGAGGTCGATTGCGACGACGTCGCCAGGCTTGGCCCCGCGCACGACTATCGGCCCGGTTATCGGCGCCAAGAGATGCCCGTCGCAAGCCGGTGTAAACGGCGTCGGCACCGTGCGGATGTCCTCAACATCGTCAAAGGCGCCGCGCACCTCGACCGTGAACTCCTCACCGGAATCGATCGTCATTGTTGGGGGCGTGTGAGTGTTGACGGAGAAGAGGTATTCGGTTCGGTCTGCCCTCATCTTCCGCTCCTGAAGCATTACAAACGGCACAGACCAGATAGCAGCACATCCTTCGGCAACGAGGCAATCTCGGGCCGGGCTGGCGGAAGCGCAGCAGTGAAGTCAGGAGGGGGCAAATGCTGGTTGGGCAGCTTGCGTTCATGATGGCAGCCGTGTTCACAGGAGCGGCGATCTACATCAACATCGCCGAGCAGCCGGCGCGCCTTCAACTTGACGATCGCTCGCTCCTCGCCGAGTGGAAGCCAGCCTACAAGCGGGGCTACATCATGCAGGCAAGCCTCGTCGTCGTTGGCGGCGTCCTAGGGCTCGTCGCTTTTCTCAGCACCTTCGAGTGGCGGTGGCTCGTTGGAGCCGGCGTCTTTCTCGCAAATTGGCCCTATACGATCTACGTGATCATGCCGACCAACCGTCGTCTGATGGACACGCCGCCGGAAGACGCTACCGCCGAAACGCGCCAAATGATCAGGCAGTGGGGCATTCTTCATGCTGGGCGAAGCGCTCTCGGCCTTGTGGCGACTCTGATGTTCCTGTGGGCTTAGCGATAAAGCTGCTCAGCCTGGAGTGATGAGGTTAGGGCGCTCGGGCCGGCTTCATCGGTCGCGAAGGCGGCCGAAGCAATATCTTTCTTTATGCCTGGACGGCCCTTTTCTCTCTCCGGGCCACTATCAACTCCCTGGTCAAGGGCTGGAGCGAAGAGTCCAAGATCGTCTCAGGGGGCCCACCCACATCTAAACGACGTTTGAGGGTACATTTGTGGGTAGGCTGACTTCTGACTTCTCTTCTCATAATCGCTTGATATTTGTGATATCATGGCGGAGATGGAGGGATTCGAACCCTCGGGCCCACCCCACCACGGGCAGCTGCCCAAAACCCCGACGACCCGGACACTGCAAGCCGCTCCTTTACCAAAGGCGCAAATATCGAGGTGCTCTCGCTCTTTCGCTTGGCAGCAGGCGGCAGAGATGGCGCTGCCCGAAGATCTCGCAGCCCAGATCCGTTGAGCTGCTGGGCAGGCACCCTGAACTGTCCTGGGATCAGGCTTTGGCGCAGCTCATCGGCTGCGCCTCAGCGCTACGAATGCCGCCGTTGTCACGGTCCAGGCTGGGATAGGCTGCGGCTGTGTTATCCTCGTTGGACGATTGGAGGAGTCCGGCCATGCAGCCGAACGCTGGCGTGGGCTGGTTGCTGAGGAAGACGACGCCCGCTCCGATTTACGGAACCCGAGCTTTCGCCGGGGCGCGCACCGATCGTCTCGGCGTTGCGTCAAAACGTCAGCGTCACCCCAGTAAGCCGACCGACCAATCCGCCATCTCGAACAATCGTCTCTTTGGTGCCATTGCCGACATCTGGCGAACCTCCCCTGACCACTGCGGTCGAACCGTCGCAATTTTCGAGCGTGGATGACGGCTCGTGCCCATTCCTGACCTTGCCCCGGTTTACGGGTCAGCGGATCACGATAAGCCGTACCGATTGATCTACCCTGCCCTTCGTGTCACCGTCGGATGAGTTGACGGCGGAAGGGAGACGCCGTGGAGATTGCCGACTGGTTGCGGGGTCTCGGCCTTGAGAAGTACGTGCCGGCCTTCGACGAAAACGCGATCAATTGGGACGTGCTGTCAGGGCTGACGACAGATGACCTGAAGGAGATCGGCGTCTCCGCGCTCGGTGATCGGCGACGGCTGCTGGCAGCGATCGCGGCTCTCGGCGAGGGTGCGTTGCCGGCTGCGCCCTCGCCGGTAACGTCGCCCGCCCTCACCGAGGCGGAGCGGCGACAATTGACCATCATGTTCTGCGACCTGGTCGGTTCGACGCCGCTGTCGACGCGCTTTGATCCCGAGGATCTGCGCGAGATCGTCGGCGCTTACCATCGCTGCGTCACCGACACCGTCGGCCGCTTTGCCGGCTTTGTCGCCAAGTATATGGGCGACGGCGTGCTGATCTATTTTGGCTATCCCGAGGCGCATGAGGACGACGCCGAGCGGGCGGTCCGCGCCGGGCTCGCGGTCATCGACGCGGTCGGCCGGCTCGCCACACCAGAGCCGCTGAACGTTCGGATCGGCATCGCCAGCGGCCTTGTCGTCGTCGGCGATCTGATCGGCGCGGGTGCTGCGCAGGAGCGGGGCGTCGTCGGCGAGACGCCAAACCTCGCCGCCCGTCTGCAGGCGCTGGCCCGGCCCGGCACCTTGGTCGTAGCCGACAGCACCCGGCGACAGATCGGGACGCTGTTCGAGATCGAGGATCGGTCCTCAACTGCTCGCCGGTTTCGCGGAGCCACAGCTTGCCTGGCGTGTGGTCGGCGAGAGCGGGGCCGTCAGCCGCTTTGAGGCATTGCGTTCGGGGACCACACCGCTGGTCGGTCGCGACGAGGAGCTCGACCTGTTGCTGCGGCGCTGGCAGCAGACGAAGTCCGGCGAGGGGCGGGTGGTGCTGGTCTCCGGCGAGCCGGGGATCGGCAAATCGCGCCTGACCGCGGCACTGTCGCAACGCATCGAGACCGAGCCGCACACCCGACTGCGCTATTTCTGCTCGCCGCATCATCAGGACAGCGCGCTCTACCCCTTTATCGGCCAGCTGGAACGCGCCGCAGGGTTTACCCGCGACGACACGAGCGCAACAAAGCTCGACAAGCTGGAGACGGTGCTCGGCGACGGAGCGGAGCCGGGGGACATCTCTCTGGTCGCCGAGATGCTGTCGCTTTCCGGCGGCGAGCGGTTCCCGCCGCTCGACCTGAGCCCGCAGCGGAAGAAGGAGCGGACATTGGCGGCATTGCTGCGGCAGCTCCAGGCACTGGCGCGGCGGCAGCCAATACTGATGATCTTTGAGGACCTGCATTGGATCGATCCGACCTCGCGCGAGCTGCTCGATCTTACTGTCGAGAAGATCACCGGCCTGCCGGTGCTGCTGATCGCAACCTACCGGCCCGAGTTTCAACCGCCCTGGGTCGGAGGGTCGCAGGTGACGGTGATCGCGCTGAACCGGCTCGGCCGCAATGAAGGGGCGAGGCTCGTGCATCAGCTCGCCGGCAATCTCGGGGCATTGCCGCCGGATGTTGTCGACGAGATCGTCGAGCGCACCGATGGGGTGCCGCTCTTTGTCGAGGAATTGACCAAGGCGGTGGTCGAGGCCGGCGCAGATCGCGGCTACGTGTCGATTTCCGCCGTGCCACGGTCGTCGCTCGCAGTGCCGGCCACCTTGCACGCCTCGCTGCTGGGGCGCCTCGACCGGCTCGGCCCGGCGGCCAAGAATGCGGCGCAGGTCGGCGCCGCCATCGGGCGCGACTTTTCCTATGAGGTGCTGTCGGCGGCCGTGCCACTCGCCGAGCCCGAGCTGCAGGAGGCGCTGCGCCGCCTCGTCGAATCGGGCCTCGTCTTCCAGCGCGGCGCGCCGCCGGCAGCCGAGTACCTGTTCAAGCACGCGCTGGTCCAGGACACCGCCTACAGCACGTTGCTGCGCGGCCCGCGCCAGGCCTTGCATCGCCGGATCGCCGAGGCATTGGACGAGCGGGTTCCGGACCTCGTGCAAACGCGGCCGGAGATCGTCGCGCATCACTACGGCGAAGCCGCGATGGCCGACAAGGCGATCGGCTATTGGCATCTCGCTGGCAAATCGTCGGTGGCCAAGTCAGCCGTGCGTGAGGCAGCCGCGCAATTGCGCCGAGGCCTTAGCCTGTCGGAGGGGTTACCGGAAACTCGCGAGCGCCAACAGCTCGAGCTCGATATCCACGTCACCCTGACCACAGCGCTGATGGCCGGCAAAGGCTACGCAGATCCTGAAACCGTCGCCGCGCTGGAGCGAGCGAACCGGCTCGTGACCGAGACCGCGTCAGTCGGGACCCCGGTCCATTTCTTCGTGCTTTTCGGGCTTTGGGTCTCTAACTTCACCGGCGGGGCTATTGCGGCCGCGCTCAAGCACGCCACCAACTTCCTGTCGTCAGCCCAATCGCAACTCTCGTCCGGCCCGCTCTTGGTCGGCCATTGCATCCTCGCTTTGTCTTTGATGCGGAGCGGCGACTACCCTGCAGCCCTCGCGCATCTCGAAACGGCCGCGTCGTTGCATCGGCCCGACGAGCATCGCGATTCCGCCTTTCACTACGGGGTGGACATCGGGGTCAGCGCCTTTGTCTTTTTGTCCTGGGCGCTTTGGCATCGCGGCTATCCTGATCAATCCGCGCGAGCTGCCGATCGCGCGCTTGGGTACAGCCGGCAATTGGGTCATGCCCACACCCTTGCCAACGCCTTTTTTCACGCCGGCATGGCCGCGGTCTTCGCCCGAGATGTCGCCACTGTCTGCGCCTATGGCAATGATTGCGTGGCGGTCGCGAGTGAACACGGATTCCCCCAATGGGCGGCCGGTAGCCGAATTCTCCAGGGCTGGGTCGGCGCCCAACGGGGTGAAGCGACGACGGGAATTGGCCGCATCCGCGACGGTATGGCCGCTGACGAGGCGACCGGAACTCGCTCAGGCATACCGTTCGACCTCACCCTGCTGGCCGAGGCGCTGGCGCTTGCCGGAAAAATAGAGGAAGGCCTTGCTGCCCTCGACGACGCATTGGCAAAAGCGGCCGCCTCCGGCGAGACGGGCTGGGACGCAGAAATTCATCGGTTGCGCGGGGAGCTCATCGGACGCTTGCCGCACCCCGATCCAACGACGGCCGAGGACTCGTTCCGCACCGCCCTCGCGATCGCCCGCGAGCAAGGCACACGGGGCTACGAATTGCGCGCCGCGACGAGCCTCGCCCGGCTGTGGCGCGAGCAGGGCCGCCGGACCGAGGCACGCGACCTGCTCGCGCCCCTCTACGGCTGGTTCACCGAGGGCTTCGACACCCCTGACCTGAAAGACGCCAAGGCGCTCATCGAGGAACTCGCAGCGTGAGCGCAGTACGGAATTGGCTCGAGGAGATCGGTCTCGCCCAATATGCCGACGCCTTCGAAGCCAACGACATTGACACTGACCTGCTCACCCAGATCGATGATCAGGTGCTGAAAGACATTGGCGTGTCGAGCGCAGGCCATCGGCTGCGCCTGCGCAATGCCATCGCCAAACTGGCCCCCACATCGATTACCGAAGGAGTTTCCGAAGTGCCGGCCGCACCGTCCCCGTCTCAGGCCGAGCGGCGGCAGCTGACGGTGATGTTCTGCGATCTCGTCGGCTCGACCGCGCTGTCGGCGCGGCTCGATCCCGAAGATCTGCGCGGGGTTATCGGCGCTTACCATCGCGGCGTCACAGAGATTGCCGAGGGCTTTGGCGGGTTTGTCGCCCGCTATATGGGCGACGGCGTCCTGGTTTATTTCGGATATCCGCGGGCGCATGAGGACGACGCCGAGCGGGCCACGCGCTGCGGGTTGGCGCTGGTCGATCGGGTGGCGCAGCTGGGTCAGGGCGAAGAGTTCCAGGCGCGCGTGGGGATTGCCACCGGGCTGGTTGTCGTGGGCGGCGAGGTTGTCGAGCACGATGTCGCCGGCGATACGCCCAATCTTACCGCCCGGCTGCAAACTCTTGGGGAACCCGGACAGATCGTCCTCGCTGGTGCCACCCGCCGGCTCATCGGCGACCTGTTCACGCTGCGCGGTCTCGGCCGGCGGATAGCGAAGGGCTTCGCGGAGCCGGTCGAGGCCTTCGCGGTCGAAGGCGTCGCCGCAGCAGAGAGCCGCTTCGAGGCGGCGCGCCGCGGGCTCATCGACTTCGTCGGACGGGCGGCGGAGAGCGCCCTGTTGCGCAATCGCCTGCGCGAGGCCTGGGCCGGCGCCGGCCAGATCGTCTTGCTCTCGGGCGAGGCCGGCATCGGCAAGTCGCGGCTCGCCGTTCAGCTCGCCACCGAGGTTGCGGACGAGCCGCACACCCGGCTGCGCTATCAATGCTCGCCCTATCACCGCGACAGCGTCCTGCACCCCTTTGTCGTGGCTCTGGGGCGCGCCGCCCACCTCGCCCCCGAGGACCCGCCTGAGACACAGCTCGACAAGCTCGAAGCCATATTGGCGCCAGCGCGCATCGCGGAAACCGCACCGCTCTTTGCTTCGCTGCTGTCGATCCCGACCGGCGACCGCTATCCACCGCTCGCTCTGAGCGCGGCGCAGCAGCGGCGGCTGACCCTGGCAGCCTTGCTCGACCAGCTCGAAGCACTGGCGCGGCAGAAGCCGGTGCTGATGCTGTTCGAAGACGTCCACTGGGCCGATGCGACATCGCTCGAAATGCTCGATCTGACGATCGAGCGCGTCCGCGCCTTGCCGGTATTGGCGCTGATCACGTTCCGGCCGGAATACGAGGCGCCGTGGACCGGCTTATCTCACGTCACCAGCATCGCGCTCGATCGCCTGGTACCCGACGAGGTCGAGACTCTGGCCGAGCATGTCGCCGGCCAGCCATTGCCGCCAGAGGTGATGGCGCAGATCGTCGCCAAGACCGACGGGGTGCCGCTCTTTGTCGAGGAATTGACCAAGGCGGTACTCGAATCGGGTCGGCTCGTCGCGGGACCGCAGGGCTGGCGGCTCGACGGGCCATTGCCGCCCCTTGCCATTCCGGCAACGTTGCAGGATTCATTGGCCGCACGCCTCGATAGGCTGGCGACGGCCAAGGAGATCGCGCAGATCGGCGCCGCGATCGGTCGCGAATTCTCCTACCTGCTATTGCGCGCGGTCGCCGGCCGCGACGAGCCGGCGTTGCGCGCGGCCTTGGCGCAGCTCGAAGAGGCGGAGCTGCTATTCCGCTCGGGCGCGCCGCCCGATCCGCGCTACACCTTCAAGCATGCGCTGGTCCAGGACACGGCCTACGAAACCCTCCTCAGGCGCCGGCGGCAGATCCTGCACCGCCAGATCGCCGATGCCTTGCGCGGAGAGTTCGCGGCGGTCGCGGCGGCCGAGCCGGAACTCGTCGCCCATCACTTCACCCAGGCCGGGCTCGACGAGCCGGCGATCGAATGGTGGGGCAAAGCCGGCGACCAGGCCTTGCGCCGCTCCGCCTTCAAGGAAGGCGCCGCCCACCTCGGTAAGGCGATCGAGTTGGCCGACACACTCGCCGTGACGGCGTCCAGCGCCAGGACAAGCAGCAACCGGCTGCGTTTACAGACGAGCCTCGGCAATGCGCTGATCTGGGCCAAGGGACAACAGGCGCCGGAGACGAGCGCGGCCTTTGCGCGCGCCCGCGAATTGGCGAGTGACGAGAAAGACGCCTCGGAGCGTTTCTCCGCCTATTACGGTCTTTTTTCGGGGCATTTGTCCCGCTGCGAACCCGCTCCGATGCGCGAAATAGCGGAGCTTTTCCTCCGCGAAGCGACGGCTCGGTCGGATTGTCCCGAGACCTTGATCGCGCACCGCGCTTCCGGCGACGCCTGCTTTTATTTCGGCGACTTTGCCGGCGCCCACGAGCATTTTCAGAAGACCATCGATCTCTACGACCCGGCTCGCCATGGCGATTTCGCCAATCGGTTCGGCAATGATCCGCGCGCCGCAGCGGAGATTTTCGATGCCTTGGCGCTGTGGGTGCTCGGGAGAGTCGACGAGGCTTTGAACCTTGCCGACCGTGCCCTGACCAATGCCAAGTCGGCGGCGCATGCTCCGACAATGGCAAATGCGCTGCTACGCGCGGCGTCTCTTGGGCTTTTTCGGCGCAACCCCGAAGCTGTCGCGACCTACAGCCAAGCGTTGGCCGACATCGTGTCTCGACACGACCTCCCAGCCCATTGGGCCGGCTGGGCGGCATTTTTTCAGGGCTGGGCAAATTCGTCCGACGGGGCCGAAGAGTCGAGACTCGCTGAGATGCGACGTGGCCTCGCCATCCATCGGGAGCATGGTAGGAATTGGGTCTTCTCCAGTTTCGAAGCGGCCCTGGCCGAAGCCGAAGCGTGTGCCGGCGAGACTGATGCCGGGCTCCGGCGCCTGGACGACGCGCTCGCCGAGTTGGAGCGCACCGAGCGGCGCTCGTACGAAGCGGAGATGCATCGCATTCGCGCCGAGATCCTGCTGAAGCGCGACCGGGCAGACACTGCGGCGGCCGAGCAGTCTTTGCAGACCGCGATCGCGATCGCGCAGTCGCAAAAAGCGCGCAGCTTCGAACTGCGCGCCGCGCTGTCTCTGGCGAAGCTTTATCGCGCGGCCAACCGCGACGCCGACGCATACGCCGCGCTGGCGCCCGCGGTCGAGGGCTTCCCACCGACCCAGCAATTCCCCGAACTCACCGATGCGCAAACCCTTCTCTCGGCGCTAAACCGTTAGAGCGTATTGGCGTCGATTGCCGTCCCACTGGGTAAATTTGAACGGCGGTACATCGCTCGCCACCTCGATCGCCGGGTTATTGGCCAGCACTTGCTGCAGAAAGCGAATCCATGTCTTGCGGATCCCGGTCTCGCCGTCCGGCAGGCGCTTCAGGTATGGTCCGGTTGCCGCCGCCAGGGTACGGAACACCGTCTCGGCGTCCGACAACGGGATGCTGCCAACGAAATGGACGATCGGCTTCCGCGCTCGCGCTGCGCTCATCGCAGCCTCTCCCCTAACCAATATTCGCCAGATTTCCCGGCGGATGCGAGGCCAGGATCACCGTTTTGACCGGGTTGAGCAAATCAAAACGCTAAGCGCGATCCTCCCAAGCTCAGACCAGAGCTGGTGCGCAAATCCACGCCGCCAACAACGCTCGACGGCACCGCTGCCGATTTGACGTTGATGAAACCCTAGGGGCTCACGCAGGATCGTCCGGGGGCGAGCCGCGCAGCTCGTTCCCTGCGGGAACGAACGCGCCGTGCGGAGTCGAAGGCGATCTCGCGACAGCGCGCTAAAAACGCGCGATGCGGAACCGGTAGTTCGAATCCACTTCCCTCCAGCGGAGAGTCGGTTGCGAACTCGGTTTTTGCAAAGGCGGGTCCACGGGCTTCTCCGCTGCCAGGCGGCTCGGTAAACTCGGAGCCAGTCTATGACTGCGCCTGAGGCCTACCTGCGCAACGGCCCCTGAGTCGCCCCCGACGGTTCGTTCCTGACTCTGCGCTGGAGCGCCAGGCGCGGCACCGCGCCAAGCTGCGCCAGCAAAGGCAGACCACGCCTCCGGCGGTGCTGCGGCGCATCCTGCCACGGCCAAGACGGTGGGCGACGGCGGTCGCCGCGCTCATCGATCTGCAGGACGAATACCGCGCCTGGCTCGACACTCTCCCGGCCAATCTTGAGGGATCGAGGCTGGCAGAGAAGCTGCTAGCGATTGCCGAACTCGACCTTGAGGCGTTGCAGATGATCGACCCGCCGCGCGGCTACGGCCGCGACTGACACGGTAGGTTCTCCACCGACACCACCCAAACCACCATGACCAAATTGCTGAACTTGACGCACGCGACTCTCGGTTTTCACCGGCGCGAGAACCGAAGGCGTCGGGCTGCCGGGGAATGATTCATGTACCGGTGTGTTTTGAGTTTATGGACCGCGCATCCCATTACCGCCACGAAGCCGACCATGCCCGGCGGTTGGCCGAGGTAACGTGGCAGCCCGACTTGGACGATATGCTCCGTCGCTTGGCCCAAGGCTTTGACGAGACCGCCGAGGATATCGAAGCTGGTGCGACCGAGATGCGCCATCCCGAGTTTCTGCCCTAGAAATCCTTTGGGAACGCCTCGCACAGCCGCTCGTGATCGGCGGCGCGCATTCGGATGCTGCGGGGCATTCTAACGAAGTTCGGGTCGATGGCGCCCCAGCCACCTCCGCCGGCAAAACCACCAAACCAGACGCTAGGCTAGGCGCGCCCGAATCGAGAGACCTCGCGATCCCGTCGCCCCGGCCCTGTGCCGTGGCATTTGTGTGACCTCCTGAGCATGCGTGGAACGCCTGTTCCCCGTGATGGTGTTTGATGACCGCAGCCACCTGGCTCGTGCGATTGAAATACAGCCACCTTCGGGAGGCATGCCGTTGTGACCATCTACCACGTCACACTTCGCGACCGCGAAACCAAAATCGTCGTCGGTTACTATAACGGTGCGTGGACGAAGGACCGGCGTCGCGCCCTGACCCTCCGTTGGCGTGAGGCGGCAGAAGCCCACGCCGCCCGCATGCGCGACCGCTGTCCGCGCAACGCCGAACTCATTACCGTCGAGGAAATCGCTGCCGCTGACTAGCAGCAGTTAACGGCCGGTCCCCGTTTATTCGCTGCTGAGACGACGCACGATCCAAGTTTGGATACGCGAGCGCCAGGTGAGCACTGGCAAAAGTCTCGATATCGATGCGCTCCCGTTCCACCCGGTCAGCGTGAAGGAACCTAACCGGCGCGCCATCGTTGGTAGCGGCCTGCATTCACCAAAGGCCGATCATGTACAGAAGAATCGACCCGCTTTTCTCCGCGAGCCGCGGGACGCTCGCCGGCGACTTGCTCTGGCTCGGGGCTATTGGCTTTATCACAGCAATCATCACTGGAATGATCGGCTGAGCTGTCCGGCGCACTGTTCTCGTTGCAAGTCTATTCCTTGGCCTGATAAGGCCAACCCCCCAGCCGTATGCCCTGGGGGTCCGAAGCGATCCCTTTTGGGACAACCGGATAGGCCGGTGCTCGCGTATGGAAGCCATTCCTCATTGCGAGGTTGAGCATGAAATTGGAGAGCCTTAATGAACGCGCCGCGTCAAACCTATCGGGCCGGCACGTGTCTGGCCGCTGCCTTTGCGGCGCGGTGGAGCTAGAAATCGACTTTCCCGCTTTTTGGGCCTGGCACGATCACTCCGCAGCAAGCCGTCGGGCGCACGGCGCCGCGTATGCGACCTATATCGGCTGTTGGCGCAAGCACGCCCGCGTGCCGAAGGGCCGAAGAAGCATCGCTCGCTTCGAGGATGCGAAAACCAACACCGGTGCGCTCGGCGGCGACAACGTCGCGTTGCTGGAAATCGCGCGCGAATTCGGACACGGCGCGGGGCTGAACCATTCCTGGTCGAATGACGTCACTTGGAAGGATGTGAGTTGGGCCGGGCCGGGTGAGTACGACAATCCGTGGGACCTGATGAGCGCGGCGTCCGATGCTGGCTCGCTGGCGGAGATAGGCTTCGGTTTCGAGGCCACAACGGGCGTCGTCTTGAGAGGAACCGAAAGTTTGTTGACTCACCGCTGGAGGGAGATGGATTCGATCTTCCAGTACGCGAGCTCCGTGCGATGGCACCGAGCCACAGATTTGCCGGTGCCTCCACCGTGAAGCAGCGCTCGGCGGGGCGCCCGCCTCCGATGGCGAGACCGCGCTCCGAGGTGCAGCGGGGTTCCGTGAGGCCCGCCGGCGCCATGCGGTCCGCTCATTGCGAAAATCCGGCCGGGCGAAAACGTGACATTGCAAGACCTCAGCCATGATGGCTCGCCCGGCTCCCCGCCGTGCGAGCCGCCGCCATCGTGCGGCCCGCCGCCACCGCACCTTCGCCAACGGCAAAATCTCTGCCGCTCGCTATACCGTCCGCCGATCTGTCGCCGTCTGGAAATCCGATCTGGTTGGTAGCGATATCGACCCACACTCGCCGATCGCCATACAGGCTCATGTCCCATAGCGGCCTCTCGATTGATGACTTCGGCGGGCGCGCTGCGGATCTGTGGCGTGACGAGCTACCTAACCCCAGAACGGGCGACGGAAACGAGCCTTTGAGCGGGCTTGGGTGATCTGGCCACTATTCGGTTATCGCCGTCGGGGTCGGAGAATTGACCCAGGACCTGCCGACGGCCATGACTCCGCCGATATCGCAGTGGCGGGCCTGACGTACTGCGCGCTGGACCAGCAGATGTGAGGTGCCCGCCTGCTCGGTGCGCCGGCGGCAACCCGGCCACCACCACACCGCGTTTTAGACTCGGTCAGAGGATTCACCCAGGTTCTGCCCTTATTATCTTCCTGGCGAAGGCCGGGTCGACGTTGCCGATGGGACTGGCCTTCGCCGGTGTGACGAAGTTGTTGGTATCATCGTTGACCCGTCGCCCATTCGTGCGGCGATGTTCAATGCGGCGCTCAGTTGGCAGCCGCTTGACCTCCGCCGAGCGCAGGCAGTCCTCACTCAAAGCAATCAGATTTCAACAGGGAGATATGCAATGACCGCGATAGAAACTATCAATAAAGACGCACAACCAGGTTTGCTCGATCGCGAGCGGATCATCTCGCAAGCCGGCTTCAACCGGTGGCTAGTGCCGCCGGCCGCGCTGGCGATCCACCTTTGTATCGGCATGGCCTACGGCTTCAGCGTCTTCTGACTTCCGCTCTCGCGCGCGATCGGCGTCCAGAAGTACGTCGCTTACCCTGAGCCCTCGCTTATCTCGTCGCTGTTCATGACGACGTGCGACTGGCGCATCGTCGATATGACACCGATGTACACGCTGTTTTTCATTTTCCTCGGCTCCTCGGCGGCGCTGTGGGCGGTTGGGCCGAGCGCGCTGGACCGCGCAAGGCCGGCGTGGTGGCGGCCTCCTGCTGGTTCGGTGGCCTCTTGATCTCCGCCGTCGGCGTCATCGTGCACCAGCTCTGGATGCTGTGGATCGGCTCCGGCGTGATCGGTGGTATCGGCCTGGGCCTGGGCTACATCTCGCCGGTCTCGACCCTGGTCAAATGGTTCCCCGACCGGCGCGGCATGGCGACCGGCATGGCCATCATGGGCTTCGGCGGCAGTGCCATGATCGGCTCGCCGCTTGCGGACATCCTGATGAACCAGTTCCGGTCGGCGACCTCGGTCGGCGTCTGGCAGACCTTCGTTACGATGGCCGTCATCTATTTTGTGTTCATGTTGGG
>Ga0310914_10001414_pt1 | contig 15410 bp, 14 predicted proteins | sample GREbulkMGAN108_FD_203450 | JGI IMG/M metagenome (GOLD analysis project Ga0310914, IMG submission 203450) | Lab enrichment of tropical soil microbial communities from Luquillo Experimental Forest, Puerto Rico - GRE.bulkMG.AN108 | ecosystem: Environmental > Terrestrial > Soil > Tropical forest >... | reverse complement strand
GAACGTTGGTGTCGACAAAACCTCTGCTCACGCACCATTCCAGAAAGGTGTGGGTGTGCTTGCGCATATCGTCGGCGGCGCCGCGCTTGCCGGTGGCGGCGATCCTGTCCGCTTCCGCGACGATCTGCCGGCGCGTCAGGGATCTGATGTCCTTGGTCAGATGCCCGGCCAGACCGCGCCGCATCGCCGACAGTGCAACCTGCCAGTTCACGATTCCACGCTGTTGCAGCGCCCTCTCATACGGCCCCTTCGCCTCGATCAGCTCGCCCAGCGTCTTCCGCTCTTTTGCGGCCAGCTGTTGCTGTTTGGCTTCGCGCTTGGCGGCGTTCGGGTCGCCAGTGCGCACCAGATCACCGGTCGCGATCTTGGCGGCGGCGCGCGCGTCCTTTTCCTTGAACCTCGGCCAGGCGCCCAGCGTCTTGCGCTGCGTGCCATCGACACCCGGCTTGGTGAACAGATAGACCCAGCTCTTGCCGCCGCTGGCGCGGACTCTGAGCGCAAGGCCTGGCTGTTCGCTGTCGTAGAGATAGACCTGCGATTTGCCGGCCGGCAGCTCGACGCGCTCAACGGCGGCGTCGGTGAGCTTGACGAATCGCTGCTGCGATTCGGACCTGAGACCTTTTCCCTTGTCGGGGTGAGACATGAGACCTTTCCCGCGATTCTGTGCCCCGATCTGTGCCCCAGGGGAGAATTAGCCTCAGGGCACAGCAGGGGCACAGATTTTGACCTATGGCCACGTGTGGTCGATTGAGGTCAAATATTGCAGGAAATCCTTGCACTGCAAGGTCTTTTTCGATTGCGCGTATGGTCTGCTGTGGCCGCCTTGGAGCCGTGGTTCTTCCTTCACACGGGAGAGGTCCAAGGTTCGATCCCTTGTGCGCCCACCATGCTTCGCCCTTCGGGCTACGCATGGCACTGCCAGCCAGGAAGCTTACGGCGAAGCATGTCCGGCGTAGCTTGAGCAAAGCGAGAGCGAAGACGGACAGAGAAAGGCTGGCCGCTGAAGCCTTTGGCGAAGGCCGGCTTCCTCCGCGAGCTTCTGCTGGCAAGCCACTTTCGCCCTTGCGGGCTGCGCCCGGCGCAACCGGCCAAGGCCATCGGGCGCGAAGCGTCAGATTGCAAACACCCAGACCGCGATGATCGTGCCGATCGTCGCAAGACCGCTGATGGTCCAGCCGGCGGCATAAGCGGTTTCGTCTTCAGGTGTTGCGCGCACCTGTTCGGTCCGCAGCATCGCATCTCGCCAGTCCATGACCTTTCTCCGAAAAGGCCTGCCACCAACGAATAATCCGCGCGGCCATCGCCCTGTTCCGGCGCATTTGCGGAAAAAGGCCGATTCCATGACTTGCGCTCTCACGAATAACTGATCAGCGCGGCGGAACCGGAATCGCCGAGGTTCCGTTATGGTGCGCCAGCCAAGACCAACGGAGGTTTCCGCATGCGCAAACTGATCATCGCTACCGCTGCTCTCGCCTTTCTCTCTTCGACAGCTTTTGCTCAAGACAAGGGCGCCGCCACGCCGCCGTCCGGCAGCGACAGCATGACCAAGGGCGACATGACCAAGGACACGATGAGCAAGTCCAAGAAAAAGACGAAGTCCGCCAAGAAGAAGACCGGCGACGACACCATGACCAAGCAATAGGACACCAAGTCACAAGACCGAGTCCGCAAAGCATGACTGGCCGCCCGGTGGGGCGGCCTTTCCTTTTCAAGTGGATCGCGCGCTACTTCGCGGCCTGTTCGCACTGCCGCCTTGTGAAGATGCAAGCCTCCACTCTCTAGCCGCCGCCCAACCCAGCCAGCTTCAGTTGCTCCGCGAACCAGACGGTCATCGGACGGTCGAGGTTACCCGCCACATAGATCTCGCAGCCGGTCACGTTGTTTCTGGACAGGATCAAAAGCAGGCCGATCCAATAGGCGAACCAAATATGCGGATCGGTGAGGGCCACGAGCTTGTGCCGGTCGTGCTCGATTGGCTGGTGGTTCGAATCCTTGCGGAGTTCGATCGCCACGAGATTGTTCGGAATCTCGCGCTGATGCACGACGATGTCGGGAAATACCGATTTTGCCAGGTGATCGCCGGTCGAGACGATCGTGCCGCGCGGCAGCCGCAGCGTGCGTTCACCGAGCCGGTCGTACTCGCAATCGACGTCCCAGCCCGAAAACTGCCTTTCGAGATGAACCGCCAGACGATGCGTCAGCGCGCGCTCGCCGCAATCCTTGTCGAGCAGAAAGGCCTCGCGCGTGAAAAACTCGGTCAGCGCAGCGATGACCTTGTTCAGCTCGGTCTGCATCCTGCCTCCGAGAGGCCTGTCATCGGGACCGGCATTCGCGGACCCAGCGGCTCGCAATGTCCCGGCCCCTACATCTGGACTTCGATCAGCCGCGGCCCGGGCTCGGCAATCGCTTCCGCCAGCGCCTTGTTGAGTTCGTCCGCGCTGGTCACCGCGCGTGCTTCCACGCCCATGCCCCTGGCGAGCGAGACGAAATCGATGGTCGGACGATCGATCTTCAGCATGTCCAGCGCGCGCTGTCCGGGCTCGCCGGCGCCGACGCCGTCGAACTCGCCGCGCAGAATTTGATAAATGCGGTTGGCGAACACGATGGTGACGACGTCGAGACCCTCGCGCGCCTGCGTCCACAGGGACTGGATCGTGTACATGGCGCTGCCGTCGCCGACCATGCAGATCACCTTGCGATCCGGGCATGCGACCGCCGCCCCGGTTGCGACGGGCGTGGAAAAGCCGATCGAGCCGCCCATGTTCTGCAGCCAGTCGTGCGGGGCGGCCGCGGCCGTCGGCGGGAAGAAGCCTCTGCCGGTCGTGATGGACTCATCGACGATGATCGCATTCTCGGGGATTGCGCAGGCAATCGCTTGTGCGATCGAGGGATAGGTCAAGGGCCCGGTCGGCTTGTTCAGTTCGACGAGCTTCTGCGGTTGCACGTCGTGCGGCTTGGCGGAGAGCGCATCCGCCAGCGCTTCCAGCGCCGCGACCGAGTTTTCACCCCACGCGGTCAGTCGGTGCACCTCGCAGCCTGCCGGCTTCAAATGGCTCGGCTTGTTCGGATAGGCGAAGAAGGCGACGGGATCGTTGGCCTCGACCAGCACGATGTGCTTGAAATCCTTCAGGATCGGCAGCGCCAGCTCGATCACGTAAGGAATCCGGTCGATCGAGAAACGGCCGCGGCCGCGCGCCATGCGTGGATGATAGGTCTGGCCCATCACCCGGCAGCCGGTCTTGCCGGAGATCTGCTGCGCCAACGCCAGTCCCTGTTCGGTGAGCGCGCTGCCGGTGACGAGCAGAAGGGTATGCGCGGCATCGCCATGCAACACCTTGGCCGCCGTCTCGACAGCTTCCGTGGAAAAGCCCGGCTTCTGGCCCGGCGGCGGCACCTGCGCGATTCCATCGGCCTCGTTCCACGCGGTATCGGCCGGCAGGATCAGGGTAGCGATCTGGGGCGGCGAACTCCTTGCGGCGGCAATGGCGGCGGCACCGTCGGCGGCCACCGATTTGGCGTTCGGCGAGGTGCGTACCCATTCCGACATCGGCCGCGCCAGGCCCTCGATATCCGAGGTGAGCGGCGCGTTGTAGCCAATGTGATAGGTCGCGTGCTGGCCGACGATGTTGACGATGCCGGAATGCGCCTTTTTGGCGTTGTGCAGGTTGGCAAGCCCGTTGGCGAGCCCGGGGCCGAGATGGAGAAGCGTCGAGGCCGGCGTGCCTTTCATGCGGAAATAGCCGTCGGCGGCGCCCGTCACCACGCCCTCGAACAGTCCGAGCACGCAGCGCATGCCTTCGACCCGGTCGAGAGCAGCGACGAAATGCATCTCGGAGGTGCCGGGATTGGTGAAGCAGACGTTAACGCCGCCTGCGACCAGGGTCCGCACCAGGCTTTCCGCACCATTCATCGTTCCGCTCCCGTTTGCTTACCGCTTGTGATCCGATTCCAATATTCGCATCCCCCAGGGGGGCCAGATCAATCATTGTTCGATGATTTCGTCAAAGGGGGCGGCAACATCGCTCTCGAGCCGGGATGCAGAGCTCGTTAACGGAGGCGTTGGAAACCCCCGCCTGTCACATGGCCGTAACTTGCGGAGAGGCGGCCAATATGGCCTCTATTGAGCGACGCCCCCGACGATTTTCGCGAGGAGGTAAAATGACCCGGGCTGTTCTCGTGTTGGCTGCTGTCGTGGCAAGCCTTGCAGGGCTTGGCAGCGTGCACGCCCAAGGCTTCGCCGGCGACATCATGAGCGGAGGGATGGGTTTCTTCGGCCGCGGCGCGGGCCCGATCCCGCGTCAAACCGTTTACTATCCCACCAACTACGCGGCGGGAACCATCATCATCAACACGGCCGAGCGGCGGCTCTATCTCGTGCAGCCCGGCGGCCAGGCGCTGCGCTACGGCATAGGCGTCGGGCGCGACGGCTTTCGCTGGAGCGGCGTGCATCGGATCAGCGCCAAGAGGGAATGGCCGGGCTGGACGCCGCCCGTCGAGATGCGCCGGCGCCGGCCCGACCTGCCGGGCCACATGGTGGGCGGCATCGAAAACCCGCTCGGCGCACGGGCGCTCTATCTCGGCTCGACGCTCTACCGCATCCACGGCTCCAACGAGCCCGAAACCATCGGGCAAGCGGTATCCTCGGGCTGCTTCCGCATGACCAATGAGGACGTGGTCGACCTCTATAACCGCGTCTCGATCGGCGCAACCGTCGTCGTCAGGAACTGAGCGCTTGCCCCTGCGCCTTGCGCGCGGCGGCCGGGTGCGGCAGCGTCGCAGGACGATGGACGCCATTCACCGCCTGTCTTTGCTCGCTGCAATTGCGGCTTTCGCGATCGCGGCGGTCGCACCGCCTTCGGCGTCGGCGGAAATTCCCGCCATCGCCGCACGCAAGCGCGTGGAGCGCAAGGTCTTCACCGATGCCGAAATTGCCGACGGTTTTCTGAAAACCGCCTTCGGTACCGAATATCACCTCGCCGGCCGCATCGACCGCATCCGAAAATATAACGGACCGGTGCGCGTGTTCGTCGACGGCACGCGCGCCGACCGCAAGGCGCAGCTCGCGCAGGTCGTGGCCGACATCAAAAGGCGCGTTCAGCATCTCGACATCGCAATGGCCGACACCAGCGCGGACGCCACCATCAACGTCAGGCTGGTGCGCGACCGCGACCTCAACCGCACGATTGCCGCGTTCTACGGCAACGAACGCGCGCGCGAGATCCGGGCCTCGCTCGATCCGCAATGCCTGTCCGGCTTCCGCAAGAACGAAAATTACGAGATCGAGCATTCCGACGTGATCCTCACGGTCGACAATGGCGACTTCGTCTTTTTCGATTGCGCCTATGAGGAGCTGTTGCAGTCGCTCGGGCCGATCAACGACACCGACTCGGTGCCCTGGACCATGTTCAACGACAAGGTTTCGATGGGATTCTTCGACGTGTTCGACCAGTACATCCTCAACCTGCTCTACGACCCCCGCATCAAGGCCGGCATGACGGTCGAGGAAGTCAAAGTGGTGCTGCCGGAGGTGCTCGCCGACGTGCGGGCGTGGGTGAAACAGGTGAACGATCTGCCGGAGTGAAGCGACGCGTCACTCCGCGGCACGAAAGCGTGAACCCGGAATGACGGTGTCTGCCTACGCCGTCTTCTCGAACAGCTCGCGCCCGATCAGCATGCGCCGAATCTCGCTGGTGCCGGCGCCGATCTCGTAAAGCTTGGCGTCGCGCAACAGCCGCCCGGTCGGATAGTCGTTGATATAGCCGTTGCCGCCGAGAAGCTGGATCGCGTCGAGTGCGACGTGCGTCGCCTTCTCCGCGGCATACAGGATGGCGCCCGCAGCGTCCTCGCGCGTGGTCTCGCCGCGATCGCACGCTTTCGCGACCGCATAGACGTAGGCGCGGGACGCGTTCATCGTGGTGTACATGTCGGCGAGCTTGCCCTGCACGAGCTGAAAGCTGCCGATCGGCTCGCCGAACTGCTTGCGCTCGTGCACGTAAGGCAGCACGACGTCCATGCAGGCCTGCATGATGCCGAGCGGACCCGCCGCAAGCACCGCGCGCTCGTAATCGAGGCCGGACATCAGGACATTGACGCCCTTACCGACGTCGCCGAGCACGTTCTCTTCCGGCACCTCGCAATTGTCGAACACCAGTTCGGCGGTGTCGGAGCCGCGCATGCCGAGCTTGTCGAGCTTCTGTGCGGTCGAAAATCCCTTCATGCCCTTTTCGATGATGAAGGCCGTGATCCCGCGAGGGCCGGCATTGGGATCGGTCTTGGCATAGACCACCAGCGTCTCAGAGACCGGGCCATTGGTGATCCACATCTTGCTGCCGTTCAGGACGTAGCGGTCGCCCTTCTTCTCGGCGCGGGTGGACATCGACACGACGTCCGAGCCCGAGTTCGGCTCCGACATCGCAAGCGAGCCGACATGCTCGCCCGAAATCAGCTTCGGCAGATATTTCCGCTTCTGCGCGTCGCTGCCGTTGCGGCGAATCTGGTTGACGCAGAGATTGGAATGCGCGCCGTAAGACAGGCCGACCGCGGCGGAAGCGCGCGAGATCTCTTCCATGGCGACGCAGTGTTCGAGATAGCCGAGACCCGAGCCGCCATAATCCTCCTCGACCGTGATGCCGTGCAGGCCAAGCGCGCCGATTCTCGGCCAGAGGTCGCGGGGAAACTGGTTGGTCTTGTCGATTTCGGCGGCACGCGGCGCAATCTCGTGGCTTGCGAAATTCTGCACCGTCTCGCGAAGCGCATCCGCGGTCTCGCCGAGATCGAAATTGAACATCCGATACGCATTGGGGATCATCGTCTTGGCAGCCTCCAGGCATCACTGTCGCTTGTTTTCGGCTTACAGCCTTATTCCGCGAAAATGCGCTTGTCACGGGCCGAATATGCCGCCGAGTGGGATACCAGCCCGGATAACCCCGGCAAGGCACGGTGTCCTGTGGCAAACTCTCCCTTGCACGGGCGGGCGCAACGGGATGTAATTCGCGCAAAGCCACCTTCCCGACACGAGGAAGGGATCAACAGGGAGCCGCCCATGCACGGGACCATCGATCTCGCCCAGAATGCGGAGTTGGAGGCGGCGCGAGAGCGGGCTTTTTCGTTGCCGCTCGAGGAGTTCAATCCCGGCGATCCCGAACTGTTTCGCTCTGATACGCACTGGCCCTATTTCGACCGCCTGCGCAAGGAGGAGCCGGTCCATTACTGCAAGGACTCGATCTTCGGCCCGTACTGGTCCGTGACGCGATACAACGACATCATGGACATCGACACCAATCACATGGTGTTCTCCTCGGCTTCGGTGCTGGGCGGCATCACCATCCGCGACGTGTCGCCGGACCTGCGCCGCGAAAGCTTCATCTCGATGGACCAGCCGCGCCACTCGGCGCAGCGCAAGACCGTGGCGCCGATGTTCACGCCGACCAATCTCGACGAGCTTGCGGTCAACATCCGCAAGCGGTCGGCGGGCTGCCTCGACCATCTGCCCGTCAACGAAGTATTCGACTTCGTCGACCAGGTCGCGATCGAGCTGACGACGCAGATGCTGGCGGTGCTGTTCGACTTCCCCTGGGAGGATCGCCGCAAGCTGACCCGCTGGTCCGACGTCGCGATCACGCTGCCGGGTCCGGGCGGCCTGGTTGCGACCGAGGACGAGCGGCAGGCCGAACTTGTGGAATGCGCGCAATATTTCGCGAAGCTCTGGAACGAGCGCATCGAGGGTCCGCCGAAGAACGACCTGTTGTCGATGATGGCGCACAATGAAGCGACCCACGACATGGACCCCAAGAACTTCCTCGGCAACCTGATCCTTCTGATCGTTGGCGGCAACGACACCACGCGAAACACCATGTCGGGCAGCGTCTACGCGCTGAGCAAGCATCCCGATCAGTACCGGAAGCTGCGCGAGAACCCGGCGCTGCTCGACAGCTTCGTGCCCGAAGTGATCCGCTGGCAGACGCCGCTCGCCCATATGCGCCGGACGGCGCGGCAAGACATCGAATTTCGCGGCAAGACGATCAAAAAAGGCGACAAGGTCGTCATGTGGTACGTCTCCGGCAACCGCGACGAGACCGCGATCGACCGCCCGTACGAGTTCATCATCGACCGCGCGCGGCCGCGGACGCACCTGTCGTTCGGCTTTGGCATCCACCGCTGCATCGGCATGCGGCTCGCCGAGTTGCAGCTCAAGATCATCTGGGAAGAAATCTTCAAGCGCTTCGACAGGATCGAGGTGGTCGAGGAGCCGAAGCGGGTGTATTCGAGTTTCATCAAGGGCTACGAGACCCTGCCCGTCCGCATCGCCGCTTGATCGCTCCCCGCGCGTTCGTTAGTGGGAGGAAAAACCACCATGAATGTCCAGACCGCCATCCGCTCCGAAAAGGCCGAACGACTGCGCCTCGCGCGGGAAGAAGCCTACGCGACGCCGTTGAAGGATTTTCATCCCGGCGCACCAAAGCTCTTCCAGGACGATACGCTGTGGCCGTGGTTCGAGCGGCTGCGCAAGGAAGAACCGGTGCATTACTGCACCAACGCGCCGATCGAGCCCTATTGGTCGGTCGTCAAATATAACGACATCATGCATGTCGATACCAATCACGGAACTTTTTCTTCGGATGCCGCGCTCGGCGGCATCTCGATCAAGGACGCGCCGCCCGGCTATGACTGGCCGAGTTTCATCGCGATGGACCAGCCGAAGCACGCGGCGCAACGCAAGACCGTGTCGCCGATGTTCACGCCGGGACATCTCGACGAACTCGCCGTCCTGATCCGCCAGCGCTCGGCGAAAGTACTGGACAGCCTGCCGCGCAACGAAACCTTCAATTTCGTCGAGAGGGTCTCGATCGAGCTGACAACGCAGATGCTGGCCACGCTGTTCGACTTCCCGTTCGAGGAGCGGCGCAAGCTGACGCGCTGGTCCGACGTCTCGACTGCGCTGCCCAAGAGCGGAATCGTGGAATCCCCGGAGCAGCGCCGTCAGGAGATGGACGAGTGTCGCGAATATTTCGCAAGACTCTGGAACGAGCGGGTCAATGCCGAGCCGCGCAACGATCTGTTGTCGATGATGGCGCATAGCGATGCCACACGGCACATGGACCCGGACAATCTGATGGGCAACATCATCCTGCTTATCGTCGGCGGCAACGACACCACGCGCAACACCATGAGCGCTTCCGTGCTGGCGCTGAACGAGAACCCCGACGAATACCGGAAGCTTCACGAAAATCACAAGCTGATCGATTCCATGGTGCCGGAGGTAATCCGCTGGCAGACACCCCTGGCGCACATGCGGCGCACCGCGCTGATCGATACCGAGATCGCCGGCAAGACGATCAAGAAGGGCGATCGCGTCGTCATGTGGTACGTCTCCGGCAATCGCGACGAGGAGGTGATCGAGCGACCGAACGAGTTCATCATCGATCGTGCCCGCCCGCGCATCCATCTCTCGTTCGGCTTCGGCATCCACCGCTGCGTCGGCATGCGACTTGCCGAATTGCAGCTTCGGATCGTCTGGGAGGAAATCCTGAAGCGTTTCGAGCGGATCGAGGTGGTCGGCGAGCCCAGGCGGCTCTATTCCAGCTTCGTACGCGGCATCGAATACCTGCCGGTGCGGATCCCTTCGTGAGCGCGCAACTCAACTCGCCGGGTCTTGCGGAAACCGTCAACGCAAAGGGTTTCACGCGCGCGGCGGGCTTTCGCATTGTCAAGGTCGAGCCGGGCTATGCGGAACTCGCAGTGACCCGCCGCGACGATCTCGTGCAGTTCTTCGGCCATTTCCAGGGCGGGGTCATCACCGCGCTGGCCGATCAGGCCGCCGGCGTCGCCGTCACCTCGGGTCTGCCCAAGGGGAAGATCGGTGTCACCGTGGAACTCAAGGTCAATTTCCTGACCCCAGCCGACCGCGCGGAGCTTGTGGCGCGCGCAAAAACCCTGCAAATGTCCGGCTCGATCGGCGTCGCCACCGTCGAACTCTTTGCCCGGGACGAAAAGTCCGAACGCCTCTGCGCATTCTGCACCGTCACGATGCGCGCCCTTGATCTGCCCGCCGAGTACCGATGACCGCACAAGACCAACACGACGAACTTTCCGACATCCGCGACGCGGTGGCAAAGCTCTGCGCCCAGTTTCCCGGCGAATATTGGCGCAAGCTCGACCGCGAGATGGCCTACCCCTCCGCCTTTGTCGATGCGCTGACGCAGGCCGGCTATCTCTCGGTACTGATCCCGGAAGAATATGGCGGCGCCGGCCTGAAGCTGTCGGCCGCGACGGCGATCCTGGAGGAGATCCATCGCGCCGGCTGCAACGCCGGTGCCTGCCACGCCCAGATGTACACTATGGGGACGGTACTCCGACACGGCAGTGCCGAGCAGAAGGCGCAGTGGCTGCCGCAGATCGCGAGCGGCAAGTTGCGGCTGCAGGCGTTCGGCGTCACCGAGCCGACGTCGGGCACCGATACCTCCTCGCTGAAAACCGTCGCAAAGCGCGAGGGTAACGCGAGCTATATCGTCAATGGCCAGAAGATCTGGACCAGTCGCGCAGAATATTCCGATCTGATGATCCTGCTCGCGCGCACCACGCCGAAGGAGCAGGTGAGGAAGCGCACCGACGGCCTGTCTGTCTTCCTCGTCGACATGCGCGAGGCCAGAAAGGCCGGACTTTCGATCCGCCCGATCCGAACCATGATGAATCACTCGACGACGGAAGTATTCTTCACCGACATGAGGGTGCCGGCGGAGAACCTGATTGGCGACGAAGGCAAGGGCTTTCGCTATATCCTCTCCGGCATGAATGCGGAGCGCATCCTGATTGCGGCCGAGTGCATCGGCGATTCAAAATGGTTCATCGCCAAGGCCACCAACTACGCCAAGGAGCGCGCGGTGTTCGGCCGCCCCATCGGCCAGAATCAGGGGATCCAGTTTCCGATCGCAAAGGCCTACGCCTCGATGCGCGCAGCCGAACTGATGGTGAAGGAAGCAACCCGCAAGTACGAGGCCGGACTCGATTGCGGCGCCGAAGCCAACATGGCCAAGATGCTCGCGGCCGACGCCTCCTGGGAGGCTGCGAATGCCTGCATCCAGACCCATGGCGGTTTCGGCTTTGCCGAGGAATATGACGTCGAGCGTAAGTTCCGCGAGACGCGGCTCTACCAGGTCGCACCGATCTCGACCAATCTGGTGCTGTCGTTCATCGCCGAGCATGTGCTCGGCATGCCTCGCTCCTACTGAGACAAACCCATGCTGCCGCTCGAAGGAATTACCGTCATCGCCGTCGAACAGGCGGTCGCGGCGCCCTTTTGCTCGTCGCGCCTGGCGGATGCCGGCGCTCTGGTTATCAAGGTCGAGCGTCCCGAGGGCGATTTTGCCCGCGGCTATGACGCCGCGGCGAAGGGGCAAAGCAGCTATTTCGTCTGGCTCAACCGCGGCAAGGAGTCCGTCGTGGTCGACCTCGCGACCAAAGACGGGCGCCAACAGCTCGAAGAGCTGATCGCAGGCGCCGACGTGCTGCTGCAAAATTTGAAACCGGGCTCGATGGACAAGCTTGGCTTCTCGCGGGAGCGCCTCAGACGCGATTATCCCGCGCTGATCTGCTGCACCATTACCGGGTATGGCGACGAGGGCCCCTACGCCCATCGCAAGGCCTATGACCTCCTGATCCAGGCCGAGAGCGGGCTTGCCTCGATTACCGGCGGCCCGGAGGGGCCGTCGCGCGTGGGCCTCTCGATCGTCGATATCGCGACCGGTGCGACCGCCCATGCCTCTATCCTGGAAGCGTTGTTCGCGCGCTCGCGTACCGGCCAGGGCGCCGATATCCGCATCTCGATGTTCGACGTGATGGCCGACTGGATGGCCGTGCCGCTTATCAATTCCGAGGCCGGCAATCCGCCGCAGCGCATCGGTCTCGCCCACCCGTCGATCGCGCCCTATGGCGTGTTCCGCTCGAAAGACGGCAAGGACATCCTGATCTCGATCCAGAGCGAGCGTGAATGGAAAAAGCTCTGCGCGGAAGTGCTGGGGCAGCCTGAGCTGCCGAGCGATCCACGCTTCTCCAACATGATCGAGCGCGTGCGCAACAGGACCCTCACCGACAAGGCAGTGGCCGACATGTTTGCCACGCTCTCCCGCAATGACCTGTTGCAGCGGCTTGCGGACGCCGACATCGCCTTTGCCGAGGTGAACACGATGGCCGACCTTGCGGTGCATCCGCATCTCCGCCGCATCGAGGTGGCAACCCCCAAGGGCGTCGTGGCTTATCCGGCACCGGCCGCGATCTTCGTCGGCGAACCGCGCCGCTATGGTGCGGTGCCTGCAATCGGCGAACATGCCGAACGACCGAAATCGTCCCGCGTCCGGACCTCGTCATGACCGAGCTCGACCTCGACCATTTGCGACAGTGGATCGGACGCTCGACCGAAGCATCCGACGTCGTCACCGCGCAACTCGTCAAAGGCCTGCGCGCGACGCTGTTCCAGGAGATCGGCGAACCGAAGAACGGCGATGCTGCGCCCTTCACGGTGCATTGGTGCCTGGCGCAGCCTGTATTTCCGATGTCGCAGCTTGGCCCCGACGGGCACCCGACCCGCGGCGGCTTTCTGCCGCCGGTGCCGCTGCCGCGGCGGATGTGGGCCGGCGGCGAGCTGCAGTTTTTCGACGCGCTGCGCGTCGGAGATGAATCGACGCGCAAATCGCGCATCTCGGATGTGACCGTGAAGACCGGCTCGACCGGCAGCTTGTGCTTCGTCGCCGTCGAGCACGAGGTGACGACGCCGCGCGGCCTCGCCGTCCGCGAACGGCAGGACATCGTCTATCGCGAGATGTCGCCCGCGCAGGCGGCGGGACCGGCGAAGTCCGCATCGCCGCCTCCGGCGGCAAAGCATCGCGAAACCCACATGGCCGATTCGGTGCTCTTGTTCCGCTATTCGGCGCTGACCTTCAACGGCCACCGCATCCATTACGACCGTAACTACGTCACCAAGGTCGAAGGCTATCCGGGACTGATCTTTCACGGGCCGCTGCAGGCGGCGTTCATTGTCGAATTCGCGGCCAAGCTTCGCGGCGGAAAGCCGCCGAAGAGACTCTCCTATCGCGGCCTACAGCCCTTGTTCGAAGGCAGCGAGTTCTCCGTCAACGCCAACGACAATGGCGGCGCCATGGAGCTGTGGACCGCGAACTCTGACGGCCAGCCCACGATGAAGGGCACGGCGACGTGGTGAGGTCCGTTGCGGCCACGATATCGGTCCACTCCCTCGCCCCGGTCGCGGGGGAGGGTTGGGGTGAGGAAAGTTTCCACATGGCGAACCTCGCTGACAGCCCCCCTCACCCGGATCGCATCTAACGATGCGGTCCGATCTCTCCCCGCAAGCGGGGCGAGGCGAAGCTTGTGCCGACAGCGAAGGACGATTGATCTTGCAAAAGAAGTCGCAAACAACCAAACCCCTCACCGTCAAGCAGGCGACTTTCGACCTGTTGCGCGCCTTCGGCATCAAGAAGGTGTTCGGCAATCCCGGCTCGACCGAGCTGCCGTTCCTCTCCGACTGGCCCGACGACATCGACTATGTGCTGGGCCTGCAGGAGGCTTCCGTGGTCGGCATGGCCGACGGCTACGCGCAGGCCACGCGCAATGCCGGTTTCGTCAACCTGCATTCGGCGGCCGGTGTCGGCAACGCGCTCGGCAACATCTATACCGCGCATCGCAACCAGACGCCGATGGTGATCACCGCGGGGCAACAGGCCCGCTCGATCCTGCCCCTGCAGGCTTTCCTCCAGGCCGAGCGCGCATCCGAATTTCCGCGGCCTTATGTCAAATATTCCGTCGAGCCGGCGCGTGCCGAAGATGTGCCCCCCGCGATCGCACGCGCCTACTACACCGCAATGCAGCCGCCCTGCGGCCCAACGTTTGTGTCGATCCCGATCGACGACTGGAACCATCCGACGCAAGCGGTGCACGCGCGCAAGGTCAGCCGCGAGATCGGGCCAGATAAGGAAACGATGAAGGCGCTGGTCACGGCGCTCGCCCAAAGCAGGAACCCCGCACTCGTCGTTGGCCCCGGCGTCGACCGCGCCGCGGCGGTCGATCTGATGGTCAAGGTTGCGGAGAAGAGCAAAGCCGCGGTCTGGGTAAGCCCGTTCTCGGCGCGCTGTTCGTTTCCGGAAGCCCATCCGCAATTTTGCGGCTTCCTGCACGCCTCGCCGGGACAGCTCTCGGATGCGCTGCGAAGTCACGACCTCGTGGTCGTGATCGGCGCGCCTGTCTTCACCTTCCATGTCGAAGGCCATGCCGCGATCTTCGACGGCGCAGTCCCGATCTTCCAGATCACTGATGATCCGACCGCGGCCGCGGTGACGCGCTCGGGCACCAGCATCATCGCTACCATGAAGCCCGCGCTCACAATGCTGCTCGAACTCCTTCCGGAATCGAAGCGCCCGGCGCCTGCGGGCCGAAAGATCCCGCCCGCGCCCGCAGCCGGCGATCCGATTCCGGTGGAATTCCTGCTGCATTCGCTTTTCCAGGCGATGCCCGAGGATGCCGCTCTGGTCGAGGAAGTGCCCTCGCACCGGCCGGCAATGCAGAAATTCATGCCAATGCGCGGCCAGGACAGTTTTTACACCATGACGAGCGGCGGCCTCGGCTACAGTCTGCCGGCCGCGGTCGGCATGGCGCTCGGACGCGGTGATCGCCGCACCGTCTGCCTGATCGGCGACGGTTCGGCGATGTATTCGATCCAGGCCCTGTGGACGGCCGCGCAGCGTGAGGTGCCGCTCACCGTGGTGGTCATCAACAATGCAGGCTATGGCGCGATGCGCTCCTTCAGCCAGGTGATGCAGGTGCGCAATGTGCCCGGGCTCGATCTGCCCGGAATCGACTTTGTGAAGATCGCCGAGGGTCACGGCTGCGATGCGGCGCGTGTGACCAAGGCGGCCGAGCTTCAGCCTGCGCTGAAACGTGCCCTCGCGCACAAGGGCGCGAGCCTGGTCGAGGTGGTCGTGGATTCCACCGTGCCGCTGCTCTACACGCAGAAAAACTAGAGGATGATCCGGAAAAGTCGCGGCCCGACCGGGCGACGCGATGCGTCAAAAGGTGGCAGTCACATCGGATCAAAATCACATTTCTCCTGAAGCATCCGTTTCATAATTCTCGCGGGGAAAGAACCACGCACCGGAGCTAGTCGATGACCGCGACCGACAAACTTTTCGCAGGATCCATCCCCGAACTCTACGACCGGTTGCTGGTTCCCCTCATCTTCGAGGCCTATGCGCAGGATCTCGCGGAGCGAATTGCCATAACACGACCTCAGGCCGTACTGGAGACGGCCGCCGGCACTGGCGTTCTCACGTCCGCCATGGCATCGCGTCTGCCGGCACAAAGCCGGATTGTGGCAAGCGATCTCAATCAACCCATGCTGGATCGCG
>Ga0310914_10001413_pt1 | contig 15411 bp, 16 predicted proteins | sample GREbulkMGAN108_FD_203450 | JGI IMG/M metagenome (GOLD analysis project Ga0310914, IMG submission 203450) | Lab enrichment of tropical soil microbial communities from Luquillo Experimental Forest, Puerto Rico - GRE.bulkMG.AN108 | ecosystem: Environmental > Terrestrial > Soil > Tropical forest >... | reverse complement strand
ATGTATGAAAAGGAAATACAGGCATTTTAATAGCAAATGCAATAAAGAATAACCAGAATAAAACATTTTGTTCACCGGCAGCCAAATGTAATCCTGTTAAAGATTTAATGGCAAATGATGCATCGGGGGATTTAAAATACAAATACAAAATTCCTGCAAGCATTAACAGCGAACCTATAAAAGTGTAGATAAAAAACTTAAATGTAACAGCAATTCTTTTTTCGCCGCCCCAAATAGAACACAGAAAGTAAACAGGAATTAAAGCTAACTCCCAGAAGAAGTAAAATAACAATGCATCGGTAGCTATAAACACACCCATTAGCCCTGCTTGTGTTAATAACATCAACGCATAAAATGCCGAAGTGTTTTTGTACGAATTATTTGATGTTGCAATAAATACCACCGGAAATGAAATAGCGGTTAACAATGCAAGCATTTTACCCATTCCGTCTAATGCAATACTGAAGCGACTTCCAAGTGTTGGCAACCATGCGGCACTGAAAGAAAGCTGATTTGCCTGGTTTAAACATAAAGCACTTACAACAACTATTAATGTAATAATTGATGAAAGCAAAGCAAAACTTTTAATTGCTTTCTCATCTTTCACAAAGAATAAAAGCAAGCCACTCAGCAACGGTACTAGTATCAATAAAACAGGGATCATACAAACAATTTAGCTTTCGGCCATTAAAATAATTTGATAATGAAACGATAGATATATCCATCATTTACCCATATTAAAACAATCACAATAATTGCAAGCACCATAAATAAAATGTAACTACCCACTTGCCCGTTTTGCAATAAACGCAATTGACGAGATGAATAGTTTACAAATTTTCCTACACCATTTACCGCACCATCAATACCACTTTTTTCTACTACATTTTTAAAGAACGATGCTATGCTTCCCAAAGGTTTTACAACGATGGCATCATACAATTCATCCACATACCATTTATTTTCGAGCACTTTGCCAAAACCTTCTGCATCTTCCAATTGCGGTTTCTTTGAAAATTTACTGATTGCAAATATGATTGCAATGACAGCAACTGCAACAGAAATTCCCATTAATAAATATTCGGTAGAATGAACTGATTCGTGTTGTACTTCTGTTACGAGAACAGGAGATAAAAATTCGTGTAAAGAATGATGCCCGCCTAATACTTCCGGCACACCAACAAATCCACCAATAACACTTAGCAATGCTAAAACCAATAAAGGGAATGTCATTGCATTCGGACTTTCATGTAAATGATGTTCCTGGTCGTGTGTTCCTCTGAACTTCCCTAAAAAAGTAGTTGCATATAACCGAAACATATAAAATGCTGTCATTGCAGCAGTAGCAACGCCAATCCCCCAGTATACCGGGTTTTTTGCATAAGCAGCCGCTAATATTTCATCTTTTGAAAAGAATCCGCTAAATGGCGGGATACCTGAAATAGCGATACATCCAATTAAAAAAGTAATATGTGTAATTGGTAAATATTTTTTCAATCCACCCATCTTTCTAATATCTTGTTCGTGATGCATGGCATGAATAACAGAACCTGCACCTAAGAATAATAATGCTTTGAAGAAAGCATGCGTCATCACATGAAACACAGCACCTGTATAGGCTCCAACGCCTAACCCTAAAAACATATAACCTAACTGGCTTACGGTTGAGTATGCCAATACTTTTTTAATATCGTTTTGTTTGATAGCAATTGTCGCAGCGAATAATGCTGTAACCAATCCGATAACTGCCACTAAATGTTGTGCTACCTCGCTTAAAGAATATAAAGCATTACTTCTTGCGATCATATAAATACCTGCAGTTACCATGGTTGCAGCATGGATTAATGCAGATACCGGTGTTGGACCGGCCATTGCATCGGGCAACCAGGTATACAAAGGAATTTGAGCACTTTTACCCATTGCACCAACAAACAATAAAACAGTAATGACGGTAATATCTGTTGATGATAATTTTAAAACATTTGCAAATACATCACCATAAGAAACGGTACCTAATTTTGCAATCATCCAGAAAATAGCCAGCAAGAAACCAAGGTCACCAATACGGTTCATGATGAATGCTTTCTTGGCAGCATAATTATAATTATCATTTTTAAACCAGAAGCCTATTAATAAATAAGAACACAAACCAACACCTTCCCAACCGATGAACATAATTACATAATTGGCTCCCATTACCAATAACAACATTGAGAAAATAAATAAATTCAGATATGCAAAATATCGTCCGAAATGTTGCGGTTCTTCTTCGTGCATGTAGGCTGTTGAATATACGTGAATGAGAAACCCAACGCCTGTAATAATTAATAAAAAGAGTGACGATAATTGATCTATCTGAAATGCAAACGGAATAATCAATTTATCCGCATCAATAAAATTAAAATAAGTAGTTATTGCCCCGCCATGGTTCTTTACATCAACAAATAAAATAATACTGATAATAAAAGAAAGCAGCACAGATCCGCTGCCGATAAAACCAATAACAGATTTTGAAAGCGATTTTCTTCCCAATCCATTAATAAGAAACCCTATTAATGGCAACAATGGAACTAAATAAGCAAGTTGATTCATATCTTAAAAATGCTAAACGCTTTACGCATTAAGCTTTAGTTTTTTAATCTGTTTAAGAAATTCACATCTACCGAATGTACATTTCTGTACATCATTACAATAATTGCCAATCCCACACTTACTTCTGCGGCAGCAACCACCATAATAAAAAACACAAATAATTGTGCTTCCGACCCGGTAGTTGTAGCTGTATTGCTAACATGAGCCAACCCATAATGCATTTTAGAAAAAGCTACCAACAATAAGTTTACTGCATTTAACATCAGTTCCACACACATAAAAATAATAATAGCATTACGGCGTGTTAACACACCAACAATTCCAATACAAAACAATGCTAATGATAAAATAATATAATATTGAATTGGCATTTTAAAATACTTTATGCTTTAAGCAAAATGCTTTAAGCTATTTTAAAAATTATTTTTTGCATCAACATCCGGCATTTAGCCTTCTGCATCCAGCATATTAATCTTTCTTTCCTATAACAACAGCACCGACCATTGCACTTAAAAACAACACACTGCTTATTTCAAACGGCACCACATAATCGTTAAATAATACTTTTCCAAGATTGCTTATTAAACCAATGTTTCCTGTTTTCATTAAAGCTTCTTTAGCCCTGATTTCTGTTGCCTGCCTAACCAACGAAACCAAAATCATTAATAAACATCCGCCCGAAACAGCACCAATCAACTGCATCCAAATATTTTTCTGCGGTTCTGTTTCTTTATTCAGGTTCATTAACATAATAACAAATAAGAACAATACCATAATGGCACCGGCATAAACAATAATATTTACGATAGCTAAAAATTGTGCATTTAATAAAATATAATGACCCGATATTGCAAAGAAAACAGCAATTAACCATAATACACTGTGCACAGGGTTTTTACTAAGCAATACCATTAAAGCACTCGCCAAAGCAAGCACACTTAAAAACCAAAACATAATTTGAGTAGCATTCATATCTATTTGCACATTTGCACATTAATTAATTAACCGTCCCTTTCGCCGCAGCAAATTCTGCCGGCTGCGTTATAGAATCCGGTATCAACAAATCTTTTTTAGCATAAATAAAACTATTGCGGTCGTAATTAGCCGGTGCAAAAGTTTCACTTAAATAAATGGCATCTTTCGGGCAAGCTTCTTCGCATAATCCGCAGAAAATGCAGCGCAGCATATTAATCTCATAACGTGCTGCATATTTTTCTTCCCTGTATAACTTTTCTTCTCCCGGTAAACGTTCCGCAGCTTCCATGGTAATGGCTTCTGCCGGACAAGCAACTGCACACAATCCACATGCAGTGCATCTTTCACGGCCTTCTTCATCCCTGTTCAAAACATGTAATCCACGAAACACCGGACTAAAAGGTCTTATTTGTTCGGGATACTGAACAGTAGGTTGCTTCTTAAACATGTGGCTAAACGTAACCATCATTCCCTTAAATATGTTCCACAGATACATACTTTCAAGAAATGTCATCGGTTTACGATCAACTGTTTTTACTCTGTTTGTTAATGCCTGCATAATTCTAAGCTTTCAGCGGTTAGCTAATAGCCATTATTTTTTGTAAGTGTTTGCAAAAATATTTTTATTGTTTGTTGTTACCAACTTTAAATCCATATTCAACTTCGTTGTGTCACTCACTTGTACGTTCTTTTCTTTATTCATCTGCCAAAGGCCGAATGCTCAAAGCTTTCTGCCTTCTACTTATTTATGCAACCACAAAATCACCGCACCTGTAATTAACATATTCGCCAATGCCAACGGAATTAATTTTTTCCATCCTAAATTCATCAGCTGGTCGTACCTGAAACGTGGCACTGTCCATCTTACCCACATAAAGAAAAATATAAAGCAAACTGTTTTTCCCAGCAATGCTATAATACCCAGTAATGCTGCAATATTTGGAGATAATGTGCTTTCATCTAAAAACGGAATATCATATCCGCCAAAGAATAATGTAGCCATAATTACACTGCTGATAAACATATTGATATACTCTGAAAATAAATAGAATCCTAATTTCATGGAAGAGTACTCCTGGTGGTAGCCCATATTTAGTTCGTTCTCGGCTTCAGATAAATCAAAAGGAGTTCTGTTACATTCTGCAAAAGCGCAAACCAAAAAAATTAAAAAACCTAACGGTTGGTAAACAATGTTCCATAAATGACCCGGAGTTTGCTGTTGTTTTACAATTTCGCTCAAGGATAAAGTACCGGTCATCATTAACAAAGCAATCAAACTCAACCCCATTGCCAGTTCGTAACTAATAGCTTGCGAAGCACCACGCAATGCAGATATTAAAGAAAATTTATTATTGCTTGCCCAGCCTCCAATCATAATTCCATATACGCCCAAACTTACCACACCAAAAACATATAAAATACCAATGTTTATATCGGCAATCTGTAAAGCAATTGTTCTGCCGAATAAAACTAATTTATCGCCCCAAGGCACAACAGCGCAAGTCATTAATGCTGCCGTCATTGCCAAAGCGGGGCCCAAAATAAATAATGCTTTATTGGAGTTATTGGGAATAATTTCTTCTTTCATAATTAATTTCAAACCATCGGCAAATGGTTGAAATAATCCAAACGGGCCAGCACGGTTTGGACCGGGCCTGTCTTGTAAAATAGCCGCCACCTTACGTTCGCCGTAAGTCATGTATAAAGCAATTCCTAAACTGGCAAAAATAATGACAGCGATAAGAATTAATTTTTCTATAAACAGTAGCCAATCAATAGCAAGTAAACTCATTGTACTAATCAATTAAATCATTTATTAAAATCTGTTGAGTGTGCCGGGCGGTCCAATAAACTCAATTCGATATTTTGTTTATTCACTTCACTTACATCATGAATATCCATCAACAATTTCGGGGCACGGCCTTTCATCACTTTAGCAATTGTTTCATCCGGTTTTTTCAGCCCAACATAATGCCCCTGTGAAATAACAGAATGACGATTGATATTTGCGGGACCTTCAATTATCCAGTCTTTTGCTTCTTTTTTGTCGAATCTACATTCGTTACAAATCCATCCTGTACTGCCTTTGCTACTTTCTTTCACTTCGCCCCATTCATCTTTACGTGCTGTTACACGGAATACTTCATCACCCCTCATCCATAACTGAACTTCGCCGCAACACTTATCACAATCTCTGTGTGCATCTACCGGTTTAGTAAACCAAACACGATTTTTAAAGCGGAATGTTTTATCGGTTAATGCACCAACCGGACAAACATCAATTACATTTCCAATAAAATCGTTTTGCAAATTCTTTTGAATGAATGTGGCAATTTGTGCATGATCGCCCCTGTCTAAAACACCATGTTCTCTTTTAGCAGTAAGTTGGTCTGCAGTAAACACACAACGGTAACATAAAATGCAACGTGTCATGTGTAACTGAATTTTATCACCTAAATCAACTTTATGAAAGATTCTTTTTTGAAATTCGTAGCGAGTACCTTCTTTACCATGTTCATAACTTAAATCCTGCAAATGACATTCGCCTGCCTGATCGCAAATCGGGCAATCTAACGGATGATTCAATAGTAAAAATTCCACAACTCCTGCTCTTGCATCCAGTACTCTCGGCGATGTAATATTTTTTACTTCCATTCCATCCATTACAGTTGTACGGCAAGATGCAACCAGCTTAGGCATCGGACGAGGATCTTTTTCAGAACCCTTGCTCACTTCTACCAAACAGGTTCTGCATTTACCGCCACTACCCTGCAATTTGCTGTAATAGCACATAGTAGGAGGTGCTACTTCACCACCAATTTTACGTGCCGCTTCAAGAATGGTTGTTCCTGCAGGCACATCAATGGTGATGTTATCAATAGTTATTTTAAATAGTTGTTCAGACATAATTAAAAGTCAAAATTAAAAAGTCAAAAGTCAAAAACAATTAGCTATTTAGCATTAATAATAATTGAAGCAATGATCTTTGAAATTTCATCTGCTTCTTTAATCAGTTGGTTTAATTTTTCCTTTGAAACATTATCAATTGTATCTCTAATTAAACATAACCAATACTTTGTTTCATTTGCTGATTTAAGCGCAACTGCATAAAAATTCTTCCAGTCTCTTTTAGAACTCCCAGCTTTCCCCTCTACAACATTAGCTCCGATAGATGTAGCACTTCTCACCAACTGATCAACTAAAGAACTAAATATTCTATCGTATTTACATTCTTTTACAAAAAAGATAACATCTTTTGAAAAGAAAAAACATCTGTGACGAATTCCATAAGGCTTACTATCTTCCTCAACTTCAAAAGTCTCAGGCTCGGTTTCAATTTTATAATTTTGACTTTTCACTTTTGCCTTTTAACTTTTTAATTTTGAATTAAACAACAACCCGCAACTCATCTGCATACTTCCCCAACCCGTAATTTCTTTTTTGTGCTTCTTCAGGATGTTGCACATGCCATTCAAATTCGTCTCTGAAATGACGTATCGCAGCCGCCACAGGCCATGCAGCCGCATCTCCTAAAGGGCAAATGGTATTCCCTTCAATTCTGCTCTGAATATCCCACAACAAATCAATATCACTGATCTTACCTTTCCCGTATTCTATATTGTGCAATATTTTTTCCATCCAACCTGTTCCTTCACGGCAAGGCGAACATTGCCCGCAACTTTCATGACGATAAAATCTTGCTAACGTTAACGTATTCTTTACCACACATTGGTCTTCGTCCAGCACAATAAATCCACCGCTACCCATCATACTGCCTGTTGCAAAACCGCCATCACTTAAACTTTCATAATTCATGTAACGTGTTTCGCCTTTGGCAGTTTTCAATAATAAATTAGCAGGAAGAATAGGCACTGATGATCCGCCCGGAATGCAGGCCTTTAATTTTTTCCCGTTAGCAATACCACCGCAATATTCATCACTATAAATAAATTCTTCAACACTAATAGTCATATCAATTTCATATACACCGGGTTTATTAATATTACCGCATGCAGAAATTAATTTGGTACCTGTACTTCTTCCAACACCAATCTTCGCATATTCTTCGCCACCTATATTAATAATAGGGCCTACGGCAGCTAAAGTTTCTACGTTATTTACCACAGTTGGTCTTTGCCATAAACCTTTTACCGCGGGAAATGGAGGCTTTAATCTCGGATTACCACGTTTACCTTCCAAGCTTTCAATCAATGCAGTTTCTTCACCGCAGATATAAGCACCGGCACCACGTTGTACATGAATATTGCAATCGAAACCGCTGCCTAAAATATTTTTACCTAACCAACCATTTGCTTTCGCTTCGTTAATGGCATGTTCTAAAATATCTACAATCCATGCATATTCTCCGCGGATATAGATATATGTATCGTTAGAACCCAGTGCAAAAGACGATACAATTAATCCTTCAATTAACAGATGCGGAAGAAATTCCATCAAATACCTGTCTTTAAAAGTACCCGGTTCACTTTCATCTGCATTACACACCAAATGACGCGGAACGCCTTCTGGCTTTGCAATAAAGCTCCATTTCATACCCGCTGGGAAACCGGCACCACCTCTACCACGTATACCACTTTTTTTAACTTCGTCAACAATGGCTTCGGGGCTCATTGTTTTCAAAGCTTTCTCCACACTGCGGTAGCCACCCTCACGTCGATATACATCGTACATTCTGATGTTTTCTACATGTGCTTTTTCCAATAATAATTTTACACCCATTTATTATAGCTTTTAGCCTTCAGCATTAAGCTTTAAGCATTTATTTTATTATCAACTTTTATCCCTTATTCACCGTTCCTTGCGTCGCACACTTGTGCTGCATCAACAAAATCAACTAACAGAAACTGCTTGTCTTGCCATCACTTTCCACTCACCTTTTTCTTTTATAAAAACCAACAGCATACTAAAATTTAAATCCGTAACTGTTCCGTCTTTCTTATTTTCTTTTGCTTTAAACAGGTAACGCACAATTGCAGTATTGTCTTCTATAAAAATTTTAATATTAGAAACGGCAGTATCTGTATAGTTAGATGTATTGTGTGTAACACCTTTTATCATCTCCGCTCTTGTTTGCAAATTGCCATGCGAATGACCATAAGAAACAGTCTTTGCCAACAAGCTTTCTAATGTTGCACTGTCTTTTGAACCAAAAACAGTATGACTTAATAAATATGTTTTTTCGGTAAGCTCTTTTTCGTCTTTGCTTTGTGCATTTACAGTAACAAAACTCAACAGAAAAATAAAACTAAATATTGCTTTCATTTGATTCATTAATTAATTATTTACTGCTGCGTTTTTTCTACACTCATCAACAATGGCATCTACTTTTTCTTTGGTTAAATGCTCACGATAATGTTTGCCCAACTGCATCATAGGAGCATAGCCGCAAGCCCCCAAGCATTCAACTATTTTTAAGGTAAATAGCCCGTCGGGTGTTGTTTCGCCCGGTTTAATCCCCAATTTGTCTTCAATGTATTTTATAATACTGTCACTGCCCATTAACATGCAAGGACCTGTTTGGCAAACCTCGAACATATATTTGCCAACCGGTTTTAAATTATACATGCTATAGAAGGTTGCTACTTCATATACTTCAATAGAGGTTATCTGCAATAATTCAGCAACATAATCCATTGTTTCTGCACTCAGCCATCCGCCAAAACTATCCTGAGCCAAATGCAATACGGGCAATAATGCACTCTTCTGTTTTCCTTCCGGATAACGAGCTACTAACCTGTTAAACTCTATCAATTGTTGTTCGTTAAACTTCACCACAATTTTTTTATTTTAAATTTTGAATGTTAAATATTAAATGAAAAAAACATTTAACATCTACTATTTATACTTCAACATTTTAATCTATGCATCCAGTTCTCCGGCAATCAAATTCAAACTACTCATCGTCATTACCGCATCACTCAACATTCCACCTTTAATTAATTCAGGATATGCCTGATAATACACAAAGCATGGTCTGCGGAAATGAAGACGGAACGGTGTGCGTCCACCATCACTAATTAAATAAAAGCCCAACTCGCCGTTTGCTGCTTCTACGGAATGATATACTTCACCTTTAGGAATATCGGTTTCGCCCATAATAATTTTAAAATGCCAAATCAATGCTTCCATTTTGGTGTATACATCTTCTTTCTCAGGCAAATAATATTCAGGTACATCTGCATGAAATATTTCAGCATCGGCACCTTTAAATTCTTTTACTTTTTTATATGCCTGGTCTATGATACTTAAGCTCTGCCACATTTCTTCTTCGCGTACTAAAAACCTGTCGTAGTTATCGCCCGACTTTCCTACAGGAATTGTAAAATCAAAATCCTGATAACTGCTGTATGGCGTATGCACACGTACATCATAATCAACACCTGCTGCTCTTAAATTAGGACCTGTAAATCCATAATTTAATGCCCTTTCTGCACTAATGCCACCCGTGCCTTGCAAACGGTCCATAAATATCCTGTTGCGAAGCAACATGGTTTCAAACTCTTTTAAAACCTTAGGATATTCTCTTAAAAATTTTTCGATTTTCTCAAATGCTGTATTTGTGAAATTCCTTTCAAAACCGCCAATACGCCCAATATTAGTAGTAAGGCGGGACCCACATATTTCTTCATATATTTCATAAATTAATTCTCTGTACTCCATTACATACAAAAAACCGGTAAAACCACCGGCATCTACACCAACAATAGAATTACAAATTAAATGATCTGCAATTCTTGCCAGCTCCATGATAATTACACGCAAATAATCTACACGTTTAGGTGTTTCTATCTTGAGTAATTTTTCGCAGGTAGTATGCCAGCCCATGTTATTCAGCGGGCTGCTGCAATAGTTTAAACGGTCTGTAATAGGTGTAATCTGAAACAACGGCCTGCGTTCTGCTAACTTTTCAAATGCACGATGAATATAGCCAATTGTTTGCTCGGCACTTACCACCCTTTCACCATCCAACTCCAGAATATTTTGCATAACACCATGCGTTGCAGGATGTGTTGGCCCAAAATTTAAGGTAGTAGTTTGTTTTTCTATTGAACCTTCGGGCAAATTAATATTTTGATGTAGCAGTTCTGACATTGTATTATTATGTTTCCAGCTTTTGTATTTCAATTAAACATCGTTGCGTCGCACACTTCAACACCTTTTTCTATATGCAACCAATCATTTTGTTTTTCATTTGCACGTCTGCACACTAAACAATTGACCCGCCTCTTCCAAACATTTCATCATCCTTATCAATTCTTGTTTGGTCCTCCAATGGATACTCTTTTCTTAAAGGAAAATAATCCATTTCTTCCACATTTAATATTCTCTTCAAATTAAGGTGTCCAACAAAATTCACCCCAAAAAAATCATAAGTTTCTCTTTCCATCCAATTGGCAGCAGCAAATAATTTTGTTGCCGTAAAAATATCCGGTGTATCAATATTGGTAAATACCTTAAAACGCAGTCGAATATTAGCTGATAAATTATGTAAATGATATATAACCGCAAGTTCCTGCCCTATTTTATCAGGATAATGAACGCCGGTTAAATCGGTTAAAAATTGAAATTGTAAAGTAGTATCATCGTACAAAAACTGTAAAACTTTTAAGTTCAATTCTTTGGGAGCTTTAAAACTTAACAAGCCGTAGGTTTCGTCAAAATCAGAAACCTGCTCACCAAATTTTTCAACCAGTTTTTGTTTAATTATTTCGTTTGTTAAACCCATAATTTATAATTCAGCAATTCGATAATTTACTTTTATTCTATTCCGTAACTTTCTAATAATGCCTTGTATTGATTGCTGTTACGGCGGCGGATACTTTCTTGCCCAACCAAATCTTGTATACGCATAAATCCATCTAAAATAGCTTCCGGCCTTGGGGGGCAACCGGGCACATACACATCAACCGGAACCACCTGATCTATTCCCTGCAATACGCTGTAAGTATCAAATATGCCGCCTGATGACGCACAAGCTCCAACAGCCATTACCCAACGGGGTTCTGCCATCTGCATATACACTTGCTTAACAACAGGAGCCATTTTTTTAGAGATGGTTCCCATTACCATCATCAAATCGCATTGTCTGGGCGTAAATGCCATACGTTCTGCACCAAAACGAGCCAAATCGTAATGGGCTGCAGCCGTAGCCATAAACTCAATACCACAACAAGATGTTGCAAAAGGTAAAGGCCACATAGAGTTTTTTCTTGCCAAACCCACCACATCACTCAATTTAGCGGTAAAAAAACCTTCTCCCGAGTACCCATTGGGTGCTTCTACAACACTTACTGCTGTTGAAGTATTGGCTTCTTTTGGATGAATATTAAAACGTACAGGACGCATAGTTAATTAAGAATTGATAATTAATAATTAATAATTACAAAATGAACAGTGTGATTGTTTTCTTACAATTACTAATTTTTAATTTTTAATTATAAATTGTTTTAGTCTTCCCATTTCAATGCCCCTTTCTTGATAATATAAATAAAGCCTATTAAGAAAAATGCAACGAACATTAATACGGCACCAAATCCTGCCCATCCTAATTCGCGAAAATTAACGGCATAAGGGTAAAAGAAAATAACTTCCACATCGAACAAAACAAATAAAATGGCTACTAAAAAATACTTAATGGCCATTGGTTGACGAGCATTGCCGTGAGAAGCAATACCACTTGTAAAATTTTGGAGCTTATCACTGGTTTTGCGTTTAGGACCCACCCATTGCGAAAATGCAATCATAAATGCAACAAAGCCTGCCGCAAATAGCAACTGGATACCAATAGGGAAATAATTACCGGCAGAACTTTCAATTGCCTCTGAAGCAGATAAAAGCCAATGCATAGTGTTCTTTTTGAAATGTTATCTGCAAAAATAAGGTGTGAGAAGCTAATAAAATAAAAAACTCCTCTTACGATAAGAGGAGTTTTAAAAGTTTATTTTGGAGAACCTGAATTATGCGATGGCCTGCCGCCCGGTTTACCTGGGCTTTTAGGTTTACTTAACCCGGCAATCAGGGTTGCTTTAGTATCCTGAGCATATTTGTTTTCTTCTCCCGGTTCGGGATATAATTCTAACATTTTATCGGTTACTGTAACACCTTTTTCCAATTCTTTAGATTGATACACATAATAATTTAATCTGAAGAAAAGGTTCTTAAAAATTTCTTTTTTATTTTTTACTTTATCTTTTGAGTAAATAGAATCCAATACGTCCAATGCATCAAGTGCAATTCCCTTTGAAGTATCCGGATCGGCGGCTAAAGCGGCTCTTTTGAAATACGAATAGCCTTGTGTTTTATCGGGAAAAGCGTTGATGTAGTCTTTAGAAATACTCATTGTTTGCATATAATCTTTTGCATTAAATGATGCGGTGGCTAATTTATAATAATCCAATTCGCCTGAAACTCCTTTTAATGCAACTGCTTTTTGCAACCATTTTAACTGTTCAGCATAATTTTTAGATTTTTCCATTAAGCTGGCAGCCTCATTCATATAATTGATTTTATTGGCTTTGATAGTATCATTCTGAATGGCTAAATCTATGTATTTAACTGTTTGCGCTTCGCTATTAGGTATTCGTGAAGACACCTTTATAGCTAAATCGTAATCTGACGGCTGTATTATTGAAGCAGGGGCATTGCCAAAGAATTTATCGATGTAAGTTTTAGCCTGAACAGAATCGTTTAATCTGTCATAATCATACGCATAAAGAATATTTAATCTTGGAACAGCCTTAATACCCGAAGCTGCTTCTATTTCTTTTGCTTTGGCTAAAGACTCGGAATATTTACCTGCACGGAATAAATATTCTGCGTAAAAGAAATCGTTTTTAGGATCTTTATCTGCATACTTCAAAAAATCGTCTAAATAACCCTTTGCAACATTTACATCTTTATCTGCATAATAATTAAACAATGCAAGATAAGCAGGCGCAAAAGTTGGGTCTGCCTTTAAAGCATTATTAAAATTTTCTTCCAATGCGTCTTTATTATTTTGGCTTTGATAAATTCTTCCTATCTGAAACATTGCTTTTGCATTTTTAGGATCGCGGTAAATAGCTTCCTGAAAAGCCTTAACAGCTTCGCCACCATAATCGCTTCCTAATTTGCGATAGCAAAGTCCCATATTTAAAAATATATCGGCATTTGTTTTATTCAGTTCTCCCGCCCTTTTTAATTTTTCAATTCCATAATTAGGGTCACCAATTTTAGAGCCACCATCTGCATTGGCTTTACCTATTGCATTTAAAATATCAGGGTTTTCGCCCTTTTTTGTTTTGGTTGCGGTAATTGCCTGTTCAAATTTTTGTTTGGCACTATTTATATCTCCGCCTTCCAAGATTTCTAAATGGCCAGACGCCACCCATAATATCGGTGCATTTACACCATCGTTTAAAGCTTTTTGTATTACTTGTTTTGCTTGAGATATTTCTTCCGGTGTAGGGTCTCCTTCGCCATCAATTATTGACTGAACATACCAATAAATCACATCAGGGTCTTTCGGGTTATTACTATACAATTTCTTAAAAATGTCATCAGCAGCGTTGTGTTTATAATTCACATCAATTAACTTAATTGCATCAGTCAACGATTGAGCCGATGCAAAACTTACAGCTAAAAATGCTGCCAAGAAAAAAGTAAAGTTCTTCTTCATCATGCTTTTTTTATAATAGTTATAATTACTCTTGCTCTTTAATTTTACTATTCCTTTTCAAAAAGCTCATTTTAGCCGGAGCTAATCCTGATCTTCTGAAGATAAGCTGACCACGCTCTAAACTCATAAAATTCATAAATCCGGTACCTAATCCTGCCCAATTTTCTTTCAATATGTAAATCAACGGTCTTGCTAATGGATATTGCCCAAAAGTAACGGTTGATTGCGAAGGTTTGGCAAAAAGATCTTTTTCTGTGCACTTTGTACATTCTAATAATGCCAACCTTATTTTTTTAAGATCTTCTTTTTGCTTTGGCTCTGTTGTATTACCCACCCAGCTTGAGCCTACAAAACCAATTGCGTTTTCACTTTGTTTTATAGCTTCAATTACAGCTTCACTTCCATTTACCGCTACCACATTATTACCAAAAGGCATTCCCTTTAATAAACTATCCTGCAAAAACCTTACCGTACTTGTTGCGTTTTTTCCGTCCATTACTACGGTAATTTTCTTCTTTCCAGCAACAATATCCTTTAATTCGTTGAAAGAGAAAACACTATCCTTGGCATTTATATTCACTATTACAGAAACTGCATCATAAGCTAATTCTGCAAATTGTGGTTTATATGAAATACTGTTTTCAAAATACCCGATTTCTTCTTTAGATAATCCCTTTGCAACAATAATCATGCGGGTACTATCCTTCATTAAATCTTTAAAACAATCAACTTCTGATTTATAGGATGCAATAATATTGGCATCAGGATTAGACGATTTATAAACCTTTATCTGTTGCTCTATAACAGGTTTAAAACTTTCGTCAACACTTATATAAATTGTTCCCTGTTTAGGGTCGTCGCTCAAATTGTTTTTTTGTTTGTTTTCGTTTTTGCAACCGGCAAAAAAAACAACTGTCCAAACTAAAATCAGATACTTTTTTAACATTTTAATAATCCTGCTTTGTTACCAAATACAACCTAAACCCACCATATAATAAACAAATAGCTCCAAAAAAATATCTGAAAATTTTATCCATATCACCAATCATCGAGAGTTTCATATATTCACCAAAAAACATTACAGCAGCCATACCCAGTAGTAAAATAACCATTGTTATGTCGTAAATGGTACGCATTAATGTGTAACTTTTTCGTTGCCTATCTCT
>Ga0310914_10001411_pt1 | contig 15431 bp, 16 predicted proteins | sample GREbulkMGAN108_FD_203450 | JGI IMG/M metagenome (GOLD analysis project Ga0310914, IMG submission 203450) | Lab enrichment of tropical soil microbial communities from Luquillo Experimental Forest, Puerto Rico - GRE.bulkMG.AN108 | ecosystem: Environmental > Terrestrial > Soil > Tropical forest >... | reverse complement strand
CAAGTGGCGATTTTTGATCTCGGAACTGGACGCCTGGGCACGGGCCAAGGTAAATTCGACCAGCGACCGCTGCCAGAATTCAAGGAGTGAATGAATGCTGGCACGTTATCAGAACGGTTGTCTGCAAAATACAACCCGGAAGGACGGCGCGGAACGGTGGCATTTTCGCTGGCTGGAGAAGATTGCGGATGGAACCTCACGCGAGCGCAAGAAGACCATCGGCCTCGTCAAAGATTATCCCGAACACAGCAAAAAGCTGCAGGACCTGCTTGCTGAACTACGGCTACACATCAAAGCTGACTTCGGTCCATGGCGGCGGCGGTTGAGCACTATAGGATCCACGAGCTGGCTGACAATGGTGCCGAAAGCAAAGCATACTCGACCCGGAACCGAAAGACGCTGGTCCTGAAGCGATGGGTCTTACCTCAATGGGGAAAGCATGAATTGCGAGCCATCAAGACCGTCGCGGTCGAACAGCGGCTGAAGAGTCTTCTAACCAGCAAGTTTGGGAAACCCAAACCTTTGGCAGGAGGCACAAGAGAAAATCCGCGACGCTATGAGCGCTGTCTTTAACCACGCAATCCGCTGGGAATTCACCGACACAAATCCCATTACCGGCCCTCACAAAGGATCAGGCGTGCGCGTCTCGGGAAAGCGAGAGCGTGCACCAGAGATTCTTGATGTGGAGGAAATGCAACTTCTCCTTGCATCCCTTCGAGTGCGGGAGAAGGCGATGGTATTTCTCGACATGCCGGCGGGGCTGCGACGAGGCGAGTTGGCCGGCCTCAAATGGGAGGATGTAGACTGCAAGAATCTGCATCTTAATGTGAGCCGGTCACTGGTGGACCAGCACGTTGGCCCGGTCAAAACTGAAGTATCAAGAAAACTGATGCCGATCGACGAATACGTTGTCCGCGATCTGCTGGCCTGGTACGAGCAAACGCCTTATAAGCAACCGTCCGATTACCTGTGGGCGACTGACGCGAATCGCGCCGGTTCGAAGCAGGGAAAGCTGCCGGTTTGGCCGAGCACGGTAATGCGTGACCATATCCAGCCGATTGCGAAACAGCTCGGCATCAACAAAAGAATCGGCTGGCACACCTTTCGCCATACGTTCTCAACAATGCTCAAGAGCAACGGAGAGGACGTGAAAGTCGTTCAGGAGCTGTTGCGGCACTCTACGTCGCGAATGACGCTGGACACTTACACGCAGGCTTTAAGCCCGGATAAGAGGCGGCACAGAGGGGGTGGTGGGGATGATCCGGCCAAAAACAACTTGTACCGTCGTTGTACCGCAGGAAACTAACCAAATCAGCCGCAAGTCTCTGAAAAGATTTGGCGTCCCCGACGGGACTTGAACCCGTGCTACCGCCGTGAAAGTCCCAAAACATCGCGATGACAGGAATGACCTTGAGGTGACACGCGTAGCAGATTCAGTCGCTTATCAGATCGCAGATCCTACCAACGAGTGACATTGGGTGACGGCCATGGATAGCCTTCCTGCATCGTTCGTCACCGCTTTGTCACCGTGATCATCTGGCAATTTGTTCCGGTTGCAGTCTCGGTCACGGTTTCATCCTGGTCAGTACGTCAGCACACAATCTCGTTTCGAATAAAGAAAAGATACATCTGAGAAAATCTTCGGGCTTGGAGCTTGTCACACCACCTTTGCATTGAGCAGTTGGAAGGTATCTGACCTGGCAGAACGCCTAGCGGGGTCAAGTTCCGAGTTACGTTGGGGTGAGCGCCTGGACGCGCCTGGTTCTGCGTTGGTGCCGCTCACGGCAATTGATTCGCGTTACGTCCGCGCAAACAGGACGACTACCGATCGTTGCCCAACACAGTATATTTCCCCTGACACTGGCAATGCGCTTTGCCATTCCACGATGTCCTGTGGTGAGTCGAGGGACGTGTCAATCCATCGGCGCCATGGTTCTCGGGAGTCTTCCTCCATGAGAGGAAGCTCGAATTCCAGCGACTCCCAATAGGCATTCAAGATCAAGTAAACGAGCAGATTTTCTTTGCGAATCTCAGCACTGAATGCCAGGCAGTGCGAGTCATCGCTCCAGTCCGGTTGATTTCGTTTCACGCCATGCCAAGCCTTATTCGCCCCCTGGATCAGTTGGTTCAGGCTTTCGTGCTCGCGTTCAGGGGCCATCTCTCTCAACACACGCCTTTCGATCAGAAGCCTTGCGAACCGATAAATGTCCGCATGTTTGTCTATCAATTTCCAGTCCAACCAGCTGATTGTGTTGTCCTGACAGTATGCGTTGTTATTGCCGCGCTGCGTGCGGCGGACTTCATCCCCCATGACAATCATCGGTACGCCGAGCGAGAGCATCGTCACGGTCAAGAAATTCTTTATTTGCCGGTTCCTTAGCCTCTCAATCACCGGGTCATCAGTCGGGCCCTCAACACCACAATTCCAGCTCCGGTTATCATCTGTGCCGTCGCGATTGTCTTCTCCGTTGTCTTCGTTGTGCTTTTGGTTGTAGGACACAAGATCGTTGAGCGTGAAGCCATCGTGGCAGGTCACGAAGTTGATACTCTGCTCTGCCTCGCGCTCCTTGTGTCCGTAAATCTGCGGGCTGCCGATGATCCGGTCAGCTACGCGGCGCACCGAGCCGGGTTCACTGCGAAAGAAGTCGCGTACATCATCGCGAAACTTTCCATTCCACTCCCTCCAGCTGTCGCCTACGAAGCTGCCTACCTGGTAGAGTCCAGCCGCATCCCACGCTTCGGCAACGAGCTTAGTACCGGCGAGCGACGGTTCTGACTCGATGTCCCAAAGAACTGGGGGATTTGCCAGCGGATTCCCTGAGGAATCGCGAGAAAGGATCGATGCCAGATCGAATCGGAATCCATCCACGTGCATTTCCTCAACCCAGTAGCGCAGACTGTCCACGATCATTCGTCGGACGACCGGATGATTTGCATTGAGCGTATTGCCGGTGCCGGTGTAGTTGGCGTATCGGGAGCGGTCTTGTTCCAAAATGTAGTATGTGCTGTTATCCACTCCTTTAAAGCTCAGCGTCGGACCGGAGTGGTTGCCCTCCGCCGTGTGGTTGAAGACCACGTCGAGGATGACTTCGATGCCGGCACGGTGTAGCGCCTTAACCATGTCACGAAACTCATCCACAGGGCCTGATCCGTGCCGTCGCGAACTGTACGCCTGGTGAGGCGAGAAAAATGCGATTGGCGCATACCCCCAGTAGTTCACCAATCCTGGCGGGCAATCTTGAGCGTCGAATTGGAAGACCGGCAAGAGCTCAACCGCTGTAATTCCTAATTGCCGGAGGTATGGAATCTTCTCGACTACGCCAGCATAGGTGCCTTGTTTTTCTTCCGAAAGGCCCGAACTGGGATGACGAGTGAAACCCTTTACGTGCATTTCGTACACAATGGTTCGCGAACAGGGTCGGTCCAGAGGCGTGTCGCCTTCCCAGTCATACGCGTGCATGTCAATCACGACGCTCTTCATTGCAGTCGCTGCGTTGTTCCCGGGCCTGTAGGCAGCTTCACGGCTGTAATTCTTAGGAATGACGATGCTCCGTCCGTACGGGTCGAGGAGAACCTTGTCAGGGTCAAACCGCAGCCCAGCTCCGGGATCGAACGGTCCCGCCATTCGGTAGGCATAGATCTGGCCCGGTTGCACCTCCGGTACAAACCCGTGCCAGTAATAGTAGGTACGGTTAACGGAGGGATCGAGAGAGATCACACGCGTCGGCTGGCTGTCGTCCTCTCGGGCAAAGAACAAGAGGTCTACGCTCGAGGCATAACGAGAGTAAATGCTGAAGTTGACGCCACCACGAGTTAGTGTGGCTCCCAGAGGCGCGCTTTGGCCGGCCCTCACTTTACGATTCACTCTGTCTGCTCCGATCGAATGTGTCGTATGGGTACTCCAGTTGGAGTCGGGCGCCGCTACGCTCCCGGGCAAAGGCCATTCGAGCAATGTCATTGCTTCTGGACTTTGGAAATTCGCTCGGCGATACCAAGAGTCTTCAAGATTTCCGGTGAAGCCTCTTCCATCGCCAGGGGCTCATGGCACGTGCTGCAGTCTTGGGTAATCGACTTGCCATCGCCGGTGCTGTGTGAACCGTCGTGACATCGGAAACATCCTGGAAAATCCGTGTGGCCCAGATTGTTGGGGTAAGTGCCCTACGTGACTTTCAAATCAGGAAACACATTTCGGTTGTAAATCGCAAGAACGGCTTGAGCCGCCTGGCTAATATCTTGAGAGCGCTTGGCGTACAAATCCGGGTAACTTTTTCGATAAAAGCTGATGATGGATCCCGGCAATTTGTCATTTGCTTCATGATTTGAGTTGTAGTTTGCCTTTAGCGCTTCGACACCATTTTTCTTGATATAGGGCAATGTGACGGCAATATCGCCGAGAGCCATGGTATTGTCCATAGCACGATCCGGCAAGTCGAGGGTATGCGTCGGGCGGTTGTGGCAGTCCACGCACTGCATTTCATATTTTGCGAGTGCCTTGACGGAATCCGGGGTTGAGTCGGAGCTAACAAACGTCTGGACATTCCCAGTGGTTGTATCGCGGTATTCGACCCAGGGAATGGTTTGTCTTGACGAGTCGGCCGCCGCATAGCGGATGTGAATCCCTGGACCAACATGCGCTCCGTGGATGCTCATGATTTTCCCGCCGCCCACCAGCATCATCAGGACGGTTTGCGTACGCGTATTGGCTTCGTCTTCTGCGTATTTGCTGAATACACGCAGACGCACACCCCCGAATGCCTGCGGCCAATGGCAGTTCTCGCAGGTCTCCCTCGCAGGAACCAGGCGGTTGCTCTCCAGAGCGGAGGGAATCGGCCTTCGGTAAGTATTCATCATGGTCTCAATGAGCTGGCGGGTTCCTGCGGCTTTGCTGCTGACCCAACCTGCTGCCCCTGGTGCAACGTGACACTCCACACATTCCACTCGGGAGTGTGGGGAATTCCGATAAGCGGCGAATTCAGGGTGCATGGTGTGGCAGGTAGCGCCACAGAACTGGGGTGTCTCCGTGTGCTCAACGGCACGATAGGTGGCCTGTGTCCCGATAAAAAATGTTCACAAGCGTGGTGATACCGAAAAACCAAGCCAAATGGTGCAGTGCGGCCCTGCGATCAAACGCAGGTTCAGCCAGTCCTCGCCGAATACGCCTCTTACTCAGGTAGATTCCGATTGGAATCAGTGCTAAACCAATAAAGAAAACGGTGGGAAGAATCAAAAAAACAATGTTTCCGATGTAAGGATTCGAGACGTGGCCGCGAATCTGCTGTGGCAACACAAACAGCCAGGAAATCCCGGCGGTCGTGACCAGCGCAACGCCAATCAGACTCAACCAATGGCGAGTTAGTACAAACCAAGCGGGCCTCTTTCTCGGTTCATTCATGAGACGGGATTATACGCACCACATGCGAACGTCATGGATAATAGAGGTTTGGGAGCGACATGTCAGCATTGCGTTAAAGGAGCCTTTGAGCCTCCCAGCGCCTCCTTTAATCCAAAACTCTGACCGCTGGCTACTTGGTCGGATCGACCGAATTCCCGTCGATAGCAACACGAAAAAGAGTTTTCAGCGGCGGCAGGCTTCCTCGCTCATTGAGAAGCCTTGGTCGACCTCTGAGTGTACTGGCGAACTTCAGGCCGTCGCAGGTGGCCTGATTCTCGCCCGAATTCAACCCACATCTGCCACGAGACTCACGTCCACGGTGACTGCTCCTGCGGCCAGGGGCGATTTACTCATCCACCGCATCCGGCATGCATGCCCACAGCCTCGCCGGTGCCGTGTGCGCCAGTGTATTCACGAAGCCTCCAAGCCTGATTGAATCGGGGAATTTAACTTCGTGATATGCCCTTGGTAGTTTCGTGCTACCCCGTGCCAGAAAAAAGTAATTTCATATCATGAGCGCCTCTTTTGCGACTGGTTGAGATAACGGCCAACGCCGACCACCAGCCCGATCCACAAGAGCTAACAGATCAGCTTCATGAGCTAAACGTTATACGCCCATCAGTAGAGGGATGCGGCGCCTGCACATGTCATCGGAAGCAATGGAACTCGACTCAATTCTTGCGCAACCTCAGTTGCTCTACCCTTTCGCCAGCAGGCCACAACTTCTGCCACCCGACAAAAGCCAAGTAGAAGACTAGGTTTGTGGGCACCATGAGCGCGAGATAGACAATCGGGACCATAAATACGTGGGTGCCCGCAAAGCAGTACCGGGCCACATACAAGACGACAATGACGTTGCGCATGCCGGTGGTTGTCGCCAAGACCCGCCGCGACTCAGGGTCTGGGCCGCCGATATACCAACCTATCAGCATCGCGAGCAGCAACAACAGCACCATCGCTGCAATGGCTCCGCCACCACGGATTGCATTGAAGGCTTCTCGGCGTAGCATGCGCGTCTCCCACATAAGAAACAAAAAGGCGGCTGTGGCAATTAGGCCCAATGGCAATACCAGCATGGCAGCAACTTTCGGCGCGAGCCGCGCTACCCACACACCAGCGCCGAGTGGCACTGCGATGTACAGAACGATGTCAGTCAACAGGAGAAGGAGTGGTCGCTCGCTGCGTTGTGCAATCTCCGGCATAATTTGGACGACGAGCGGAGTCATGGCAAGACTCACCGCGGATAGCACGAATGTCACGGCAGCTGTGAAGGCCAGCCGCGTTTTTGCTTGCCGTGTGAACTGTAAGGCGATCGGTGTTCCAGGAATGGCGGCTAACAGCAAGATGCCAATCCTTGCCTCTGGGTTGAGCGGGAAGACGTGAACCAGGAGGAAACCCAGTGCGGGTATTAAGATGCAGTTTGCTAGCAGCATTCGCGCAAACAACCCGCGCCGGAGCCAGACGTTGAGCAACTCTCCGCCGCTGACGCGCAACCCGATGGAGAACATCACGACCGCAACGAAGTAGTCGAGCAATGACAATGGGCGAATCAGCATGCTTATCTCAACTGCGCTCGTAGCGGATCAGCATAGGGGCGTGTGACTCCCCACCACCCACGCCTCAGCCACTTTCGCCTGCCTGAGCCTCGGCCTTGATCTCTCCCTTTCTTATGCCCTTGACAAGTAGGCTGTGGTCGCGTTCCGTCTCGTCTCCGTATCGCTCGGCCCACTCTGCCAGGGCCTCATCCAGCACCGTTGACTTGCCGCAGTAACCAGCGATTCGGGCGGGGTCCCCCGTTCGGGAATGAGCTCGCGCCAGTATTGTGCCGCAGCACCACGCGTAGAAATCAAATGATGCACCAGTCAGCAATTCCACCGGGATCGATGCTTTCAAGTCTTTCATTTGGCGCACATAGTAGTTCCGTCCATCAATCGAGGTGTAGCCCAGCATGGGGTCAGAAGATGCTTGCAGCGCTCTTTGCCCCGCGACTACCCGCTTTCCGGCGTGCTGAAACTCTCTTGGTAGCGGAGGCAGGTATTGGGCGTGGGCAGCTACTCCCGCTTCCTTCACCTGGAGGAACAATGGGTCGTCATCTCCATTACCCAATAGCAACACCAGATAAGCCCTGGTGCCAACCGATCCGACTCCAACAACTCTGTGTGCCGCAGCAACCACGTTGTAACGCGACAGCATAAAACGCCGCTCTGGCGATAGGGATCCCGCATAACGTTTCAGCGCATCGATGATCTTTGCTTTGGACTCGTGCGCTGGTGTCAGTACAGGAGGATCTTCCTTAAACTTCCATCTGCCTCGAGCCGTACGCTCGGCAACTTTAGGCAGCAAGGCGCGATTGTCGGTATGCATCGCTTTCTCCACAGTCTCGGCGAACACTGACTTGATCTTCGGAGTCATCTTCGTCAACGGATTCGTCTGCCCGGGATAATAATGCAGGTACCAGACATCCAGCACACCCATGCTCTGCAAACGGTCGATATTGGATCGATAGCCTTCGACACAACGCTTGACTGCGGCATCACGCTCGCGACGATGCAAGCCGTTGGCGCGTCCCGCCACATTTACACTGGCCACGAGGCGTTTTAGGTCCCATTCCCACGGACCGATGATGGCCTCATCAAAATCGTTAAGATCAAAAACAACGTCACGCAGAGGAGTGCCGTACATGCCGAAGTTATTCAGATGAGCGTCACCGTCGATGATCACGGGAACGCCGCTGATCGGCGTCGTAGAAAGATCCGCCGCCATGACGCATGCTGAACCACGAAGGAAAGCAAATGGCGAGGCTGCCATGCGTCCCATACGTAATGGAACGAGGTGCTCCTGTCGGCCCTTGTTACTCTTGGCCAGCAACTTCAGGGGATTCGGCCTGTTGCTCTCTGGCTTCCAGTCGGCGTGCGATTCCCGTGGCACGGTGCGCCGTAGCCCCTTCCCCTCGGCACGGCGCTCTTTCCAGGGTTTGAGTTCTCGGTCCAAGTCGAATTCTGGTAGCGGTTGGATTCTTGCTATCGCCATCCGTACCCCCTGTGAGCTATCGGCCTGCTAAAACTCTTAGCGCCAGTCCCTGCAATAGGTAGTATCCTTCACCTTGACGGTCCACTCGGACGCATCTTATATCACACGCGCACGAAATAGTGAGGATATAGATGACGGTCAAAGCCGCATCAGACTCGCGCTCTAGGTTACTGCAGGGTGTACTGCCCATTAACCCTTCGCAGGTGCCGCACGAGATCATCGCCGGACTCACTTTGGCCGCGCTGGCGATCCCAGAGGTGATGGGTTACACGAAGATCTCCGGGACGCCCGTAATTACCGGGCTGTACACGATTCTTATTCCGACGGCCCTGTTTGCCATCTTTGGTTCCTCGCGACATCTGGTTGTCGGTGCCGATTCAGCAACGGCAGCCATTCTCGCCGCCGGATTGGTCGGACTGGCTGCCACCGGTTCGGCCCAGTATGTCGCACTGGCCTCGCTGCTCGCTATCATGGCCGCGGGTTTCGTCTTGCTGGCGCGAGTTCTCAGGCTAGGTTTCATGGCCGACTTCCTGTCACGCTCTGTGCTCGTCGGTTTCCTGACCGGCGTCGGTATCCAAGTGGCCCTGGGCGAGATCGCCGGAATGCTGGGTCTGCCGGGCGGTGGTCACGGTACCCTGGGAAAGCTCTGGAACGACTTTCGCCAGATCAGCCAGACTAATGCTTATGCGGCAATCATTGCGCTCTGTGTGCTCGCGGTTACCGTCGGAGCAAAGATGGTGTCAAAGAAAATACCCGGGTCGTTGATCGCCGTCATTGGCGCTATCACCCTTAGCCGAGCACTCGATTTAGGGAAGTACGTTCACGTACTTGGTACGGTACCGAGCGGTCTGCCGCACATAGCGTTGCCGCACGTCGCTTGGAGCTGGGATCTAATGGCGAAACTTGCTCCAACCGCATTCTCCATGTTCGTCGTGATATTGGCGCAGAGCGCTGCGACCTCGCGCGCGTATGCCGCGCGCTACAACGAAAGATTCAGTGAGAACACCGACCTGGTAGGGCTTGGGCTAGCCAACATCGGCGCTGGACTGTCGGGCACATTCGTGGTCAACGGGAGTCCCACCAAAACCCAGATGGTCGACAGTGCAGGCGGACGCACCCAGCTTTCGCTTCTCGTCACGGCGGCCATAGTGTTGATGGTGGTCTTGTTTCTCACCGCTCCATTGGCCTACATGCCGGAGGCAGTTTTGTCAGCCATCGTGTTCTCGATTGGAATCGACCTGATTGACCTCGAAGGAATGCATAAGATCTGGATCGAACGGAGGTCGGAGTTCTGGGTGGCCCTGATTACGACAGCGACGGTCGTGTTGGTTGGCGTGGAGCAGGGGATCTTGCTCGCAATTGTCTTGTCACTGATTGATCACACGCGAAGGGGCTACGCGCCAAAAAACGTTGTGCTCGTGCCAGGAGAAACGGGTGGGTGGCGTCCACACCCCTGGGGCTCAAAGGCGCAGGCTGCTCCTGGCTTGATTATCTACCACTTTACGCACGGCATGTACTACGCGAACGCCCAACGGCTAACAGAGGAGATCATGCACCTGGCTAACACCACTAACCCACCGTTGCGTTGGTTGTGCATCGACGCATCAGCAGTGGACGACGTGGACTACTCCGCGGCTGAGACAATACGTTCGCTTCATACAGTATTGAAGGACAAAGGAATACGATTGGTCATCGCACATGTTTTGCGAGATGTTGAGGCCGAGAGCCGTTACCACATGCTCGAGCTGTTTGGAGAGGAAGCGTTCTATGACACGGTGGGGGAAGTGGTGAAGGATTATCAGAGTCAAGAGCGACAGTAACAACACGTAGCTCAAGGTCGCTGTCTAAATGAGGACCGACATGAAGTCGCAAATCATTGCAGTTTGCTTGGTGGTTTTTGGAACGTTGCCAGGTCGAGTGGCTGCGCAGGACTGGTCATCCTGGATCACGTCTAATAATCACGACCTGCAATGTCGGTGGTTGGGCAGTTCTCCGGGCGGAAGCCCAACGTGTCAGTTACAAGTGCCTGACCTCAAACTGAACGTAGAAAGCGTTGTGAGCATGCGCGTCGACTACAAATTTGATGATGCGGCTCAATCAACAAGGGAGGTGGTCACCATCACAGAGTTTAAGGGCGAGAGCCTGGGAGAAAGCACCGTGGACCATTGCGTGTCGGTTGATGACCTTCATGTGAATGAGTTTGTTCGGCGGTAGGAGTCTGTTGTCTGCCTGAAGACTAATCGACAACTATCGAGTCCGGGTCAGATGATCGGCTGTGGGCGGCATTTCTTCCAGCGCAGATGCAAGTTCGCCCGGGCAAGAGTGTGATTGCCAGGCGACCGGCTATAATCGGCCCGCCACTCGGGTGCCCACGGTTAAAAGTGTTTCGTCAAATGCTCCTGTTCTAAAGTGACTCCCCTACCTCGCGATTGCTGGCGACCTGGTAACGGTTTTGGTCTGGCCTCAGCCTCAGCCTTTCGCCCGTCCGCCTATGGCACTTCCACGGCCCACGCCACAACCTTCCACTGGTCTTTTTCTCGTGTCCAAAGCAACAGCCGCGCCGGCGACTCCTCCTCGCCATAATTAAGCCGGCTGGCGGATAGGTAATAGGTCCCGTATTTCGCATCGCTCGGTTTTAGTGTTGGCGTCTTTTCCGAAAGATGGCGGCTCTGGCAAAGGAAACTATCAGCCATCTGGTCTGGCACCGCCATGATGGCAAACGCGTTCGAGTTTACCTGCTCCACTGGGCGCACGAGCTCATTGACTGGCTGAACACTCGACATCATGTCGGAGAGATTTGTCTCTTTCGGAACCCTCTCGAGCGGATTCGTCAGTGCCTTCTGTATCCGATCTGCGGGCTTCCGCTTACGGCAAACGATATAGCAAGATCATTCCCGACCAAGTTGACGAAGTGATCGCTGTACCTCCTCCCACGCAGTGTGACTGTGGGGGCTCTCTAGAACTGGAGCGAATCGAGTCCCAGTACCGGCAGGAAATCGTACGCAAGACCATCTGGCGGCGTTTCGACATTGCGATTTGCCGGTGCAAGCAGTGCAAGAAGCGCGTGCAAGGGCGCGATCGGCGGCAAACCTCGGATGCCTTGGGAGCGGCGGCGGTGCAATTAGGGCCGGAGGCTTTGGGCTTGGCGGTGAAGATGAATAAAGGGTTGGGCATGCCCCATGCGGATGTGGCTGCTGTGTTGCGGGATGCTTTTCACCTCGAGGCCAACCGTAGCACTATTTGCCGGGCAGTAGATCGGGTGGCACGACGCGGGGAAGCTACCTGGCATGTTCTGCGCGATGCCGCCCGGTGCAGCATGGTTAACGGCATTGATGAAACCGGCTGGAAGGTGGCGGCGCAATTGCGCTGGTTATGGGTGGTAGTCAGTGAGCAGGTGACCGTCTGCGACATTTTACCGGGACGAGGCTTCAAATAAGCCGGCTCGCTGTTGGGCAGGGACTACGATGGTTGGCTCAAGCACGACGGCTGGGCTGTTTATTACAAGTTTCTGCGGGCGGAACATCAGAGCTGCATCGCGCATCTGATTCGCCGCTGCGGCGACATGCTCGAGGTGTGCTCGTTGCTCCCCATTCCAGCCGATCCACTCATCGCGAGCCGCCATCTTCCAGTCGGGTGAAGACCATAATAAACAGGCCAGTACAAATCGCCTTTAACAGGCTTCCTTTAACGAAGCCAACTTGTAAATACAGGGGTTCAAACCGTTGCGTGTTGTCATTTCTATTCTGCTCGACCGATTCGCTCGATCACGGCGAATAGAAAGGCTGTGACAAGTTCCGCAAAGAAGAAGGCCCGCAAGAGCCGGGGCCGCCAGCCATGAGCTAACTCGACCCCAACTTGCGGGATAAAGCCCGCCAACCGTTCGATACGCCATGAGCGCAAGCGAGAGGCGGGAGACGAAGATAAACCATTATGCCTATTACAATAAGTGTCAGTGATTACCAGTCACATGACAAGCGCCAAGTGGCGTCACTATGTGCCACTTTTATGGTAGGTCTGCGAAGGATAATTCCGCTCTACTCGCGGAGCACTGTCGATACAGCCCTACTGATTTATCACAAGTAATGGCTTAACTTCGGCTTCATTCAACTTGTAGAAATATAAGCAGCCCGGGTTACCCCAGGCTGCGAGTCTGCCAGATTATTTAACTGGTTATTACAGGCCTGCCCCTATGCTTTGGCCCTTCTGCAAGACCAGAGTTGTGCCGTGAACCTGAATTTCATCCAAAATCCGGTCTCCATTCTGGCTCGTCACGGTAACCGAATCGTTGTTTTGATGTGCCGCTTCGACTCGAGCGGTCGCGGTTGCAACATTCTTACCCTGCGTCAGTGTGACCTGGGCTTTGTCGCCTGAACCGCTCCACGTAACTTTGTAATCGCCGGCAGGAAGTTCTATCGAACCGACCATTACAGAATTGGTCAGGTGGATTTTCCCGCTCCCGCTCTCCGCGGCAAATGCGGCAACCGAAACCAATATAGCCAGTATCAACAATGTCGAAAAACGCTTCATTTAGTAACTCCTGATTAATTGAATTGGGCCGAAGCTTCGGCCATGCTGAAACTCAGCACGGTTCCGCTCTCGGCGTTGTTCTCTTGATGCAAACTGCGAGGAACTCGAATGGCCTGTTTATTAGACGCTCGAAAACTCGGGAGAGAAGCACCCAAGGGTGTGCATGCGACCAAGAGTGAGTAGGCTCCATCTCGTTTTCTCGCAAGTACTTCTGCAATCAGTTACCGAAATCAAAGTGCGCTTTACAAATCGCAACGAAAATTTCTTGGGCAAGACGATCTGCAAGTCCACGAGGACCTGCTGGCGATAACGCGTTATAAAAGGGCGCCCCCTTTGGAGTAGGTTATGAGCGCTAGCATCATCGACCTACAAAAAGGAGCACCCTCGTGAACAGTGAAAAGTATATTGGCCTCGGTGTCCATCAAGCAACCATCTCAGTGGCAGTGTTAGATGAGACGGGCAAGTTGACCATGGAATGCATTCTGGAAACGAAAGCCGCCACCATCCTGGAGTTTTTCGCCGGATTGCGCGGAACGCTGGCGGTTACCTTCGAGGAAGGAACCTCGGCCGGCTGGCTCTACGATCTGCTGAGACCGCATGGGGCCCGCCTGGTGGTATGCAATCCACGGAAGAATGCCCTGCTGAAGGCAGGGAGCAAGAGTGACCGCATCGATGCGCGCAAGCTGGCCGAGTTGCTCCGCGGCAACTATCTCGAGTCCGTCTACCATGGAGAGACCGGCGTGCGTACGCTGCGCGAACTGGCGCGCAGTTATCTGACGACCAGCAAAGATCTGACGCGGGTGATCTCATGCGTGACATAAATCCCCATCTGGCGTTTTCGGTGAGCTTTTTGACCAGCCTGAAGAAGCACCCGCTATACGCAAGATCGTGGAAGCAATGGCGGTTAGCCAGAGGGGAGGAAGAAACAAATGGTGTCAAGAAATAAATGCACATATGTCAGCCATTGTGTGCACTGTCGGAGTCAGCAAATTTAGTGAATCGCATGTTTGTCGATGCAGATAGGCATTGGTTTGGCGTCATAATTACCCGTTACGCATATCTGTGCAGTAATATATTGACATATTGTGGCCGATTTGTTATAGGGTTGTCCATGACCACTCCGGCCAAACGAGAAGCCCTGCTGGCTTCCGGGACCCTGAATCCGCATCCCGAAGCCGTGCGCTCGGAACTCTTCCCTACGGATTTCTTCGATCCCTATGATTTCGCGCAGGTCAAATACGAGATGTTACGCGCCCACTCAGTCGATGAAGACCCGGTGGCCGAGGTGTGCCGCCAATTCGGCCTTAGCCGAGAAAGCTTCTATCAGATTCAGCAGGCTTTTCAGGAGCTAGGATTTAGTTCTTTCCTGTCGCGCAAGCGAGGCCGCAAGGGCCCGGTCAAACTAAAAGGCGAGCTCTTAGAGTTCGCCCTCGCGCAGAAAAAAGAGAATCCCACGATCGACCCGGGGCACTTGGCCGCTTTGATCCAGGAGCGCTATGGCATCGCGCTTCATCGGACGACCGTGCTGCGGGGACTGAAAAAAAAACTTCACTCGCCGCGGAAAGAGCCGGCGAGACGTATTCGTCGCGGGCGACGACCCCGTGCAGGGGATTTATGAAAATGTGCGTTGCGAGGCACTCGATCACTCGGAGCCAGCTTCCTGGTCCTTGGAGCGCGTTCGCCGATATGGAGTGGCCAGCTTGCTCCCCGGCGGGCCCCCGGATTTTCCCTTCATCCTTTGCGCACAGAGTGTTCCTCGTCCGGCCTGGAGCGGGACAAAAGACTTTCATCGCGAGAAACTTCGTGAAATCTATGAATTCCTTACCCGGGAGGTGATGGAAGATGCGAGTTGCCATTTATGCCCGCGTTTCCAGCGAGAGGCAGGAGAAGGAGCATACGATCGGTTCGCAGTTAGAAGCCTTGCGGAACTACGCGGATCACAATGGGATGGAGATCGTCCAGGAGTTCACCGATGAGGGCTACAGCGGGGCCCGGCTGGATCGTCCCGCCCTGGATCGGATGCGCGACTTGGCGGAGCGCAGAGGATTCGACGTGCTGCTGACCCATTGTGCCGATCGACTGGCGCGGAAGTTTGTGCTGCAGGCCCTCATTCTGGAGGAGATGGAACGATTCGGAGTGAAGACGATTTTCCTGGAGGGCGGTGCGGCCGACGATCCGCTCTCGAAGCTTACGCACCAAATCACCGGAGCCGTAGCTGAGTTCGAACGGGCGAAGATTGTCGAAAGGAATCGGCGCGGCAAGCTCTACCGAGCTCGGTGTGGTGAGGTGATTAACTGGAGAGCCCCTTTCGGTTATGTGCGCATTCCACGTCGTGACGGTGTGGCGGCACATGTGGAGATCGATGAGAACAAAGCGGTGGTGGTTCGCAGAATCTTTAATCTCTATGCGAAGCAAGGCTGGACGATTCGTCAGATCGCAAAGCATCTCACACTGCAGGGAATTCCGGCGCCAGGCGGTGGTC
>Ga0310914_10001410_pt1 | contig 15436 bp, 10 predicted proteins | sample GREbulkMGAN108_FD_203450 | JGI IMG/M metagenome (GOLD analysis project Ga0310914, IMG submission 203450) | Lab enrichment of tropical soil microbial communities from Luquillo Experimental Forest, Puerto Rico - GRE.bulkMG.AN108 | ecosystem: Environmental > Terrestrial > Soil > Tropical forest >... | reverse complement strand
GCCTTGCGGCGTTTCAGGGAGCAACCCCTGCCAGTGGTCGGCAATGGCGCCATCGGCTCCACCGGCAAATCCGGGAAGAAGGCGAAGCGGGGGCGGCAGTGAACCGACTGTGCCAAGCCGCAGGAGTGAAGGACGGCTTTCACGAGTATGTGGTGTCCGGAAATGCGAATGCCGTGAATCCGGAGAAAACCGGGACAAAGGCAGCAGCGCACTACGTGTTAAACGTTGCGGCCGGCGGCAGCGAGGTCGTAAGGTTGCGACTTACTAATAGACCCCGAGCCGATACGTTTGCGAAATTCGACCAGATTTTCGCCGAGCGTCTAGCCGAAGCGAATGAGTTCTACGATCGCATAACGCCGAAGAATTTGAGCGAAGACGAAATGCGAGTCCACCGGCAGGCGCTGGCGGGCCTGCTGTGGTCTAAGCAGTATTACTATTTCGATCTCGACAAGTGGCTACTCGAGCACGATGCTCACCCGATACTGGGGTCAAGAAAGGGGAGGTCCCGCAATACCGAGTGGTTTCACATGCTCAACAAAGACGTCATCTCCATGCCTGACAAATGGGAGTATCCCTGGTATGCGGCGTGGGACTTGGGATTTCATACTATTGCGCTATCGCTGGTGGACTTCGACTTTGCCAAAGACCAGCTCCTGCTGATGCTGCGCACTCTTTACGCGCAACCCAATGGGCAGATTCCGGCCTACGAATGGAACTTCAGTGATGTCAACCCGCCGGTGCACGCCTGGGCAACCCTGTTTCTATTCAGGATTGAGACGGAGTTGGGACGCGGCGATCTGCGCTTCCTAGAGCGTTCGTTCCAGGGACTGATGCAGAACTTCAACTGGTGGATCAACCGCAAAGATCCAGAGGGGAAAAATGTCTTCGCGGGTGGGTTCCTGGGGCTCGACAACATCGGGGTCTTCGATCGGAGTGCGCCGCTGCCCACGGGCGGGCACTTGGACCAGGCTGACGGCACGGCATGGATGGCGTTTTACTGCCTGTGCATGTTGGAAATCGCGCTCACCCTGACGGAGTACGACCCGGTGTATGACGAATTCGCCGGCCGCTTCCTTGAGCATTTCGCCTGGATTACCTACGCCATGGACAACATCGGCGGGGGCCAGGACCAGATGTGGGACGAGGCAGACGGGTTCTTCTACGACCTACTGCACTTTCCCAATGGCAATGCCACGCGTTTGAAGATCCGCTCGATGGTGGGATTGCTGCCATTGTGTGCATCTACAGTGTTTGAGGCAGGCACTTTCAAACAACATCCCAAGCTTTTTGAAATGATTGAGTTGTTCCGGAAGAGGCATCCTCAGGTATTTCAGAAGATGGTCAGGGCGGACGACTACACGAGGGGAGGATACCAAGGCCGCAAGCTGGCGTCAGTATGCGACAAGGAGAAGCTGCGGCGCATTCTTGGCTACATGCTCGACGAGAACGAGTTCTTCAGCCCTTACGGTATTCGGTCACTGTCGCAGTATCACCGCGACCATCCGTTTGTTTTTTACCTGGAAGGACGCGAGTACCGAGTCGATTATCTGCCGGCGGAGTCGAACACAGGGATGTTCGGCGGAAACTCGAACTGGCGAGGACCGATCTGGATGCCGGTCAACGGGTTGATCATTCGCGGGCTGCTCCAGATGTATCCGTTCTATGGCCCAGACTTCAAAGTCGAATGTCCCACTGGTTCGGGCAAGTACATGACGCTGTTTGAAGTGGCAAAGGAGATTGCTCGTCGTCTATCGAGCATCTTTCTTCGCGACGTAAATGGAAAGCGACCGGTGTATGGCGGCACCAAGAAGTTTCAGGAAGATCCGCACTGGAAGGATTACATCCTGTTCTATGAGTACTTCCATGGCGATAATGGCGCCGGCCTGGGCGCGAGCCACCAGACCGGATGGACGGGACTGATCGCAAGGAGCTTGGATTTGTTTGCGCGCCTGGACTCAGATATTGCACTACGGTCGCCAAGAAAAGTGATGGCAGACATGACGCGAGACCAAGTCGCGGGAAAGTTGAGCACATAGATTTCGAGCTGGAAGGGCCCGCCGACGAACAGACGGTATCGATACGTTGTCGCCAGATTTTTCCAGGAATTGTCCGCCACGGGCGCCAGCGATTCGTTCGCGGCCTGTTTTCCACACAAAGGAAAGTTAGAGCGCTGCCATTCCGGTTTCCAACGTTGGAATCTCAAAACAACTGATCTGCACTTTAAGAGCGACTCCGCAACGCTCCAGTCCTCGAAATGCTGTGAGAATTGTCCGGAAATGGTTGGATGCGCTGCTTCGACGGCCGGGGATTCTTGCCGCTGTGTTTCCAATAATTGTCCGTAATACGCGCTCGCGACTTCACCGACGCCCCAAAATCCTCTCAGCAAACAAAAAGCTCGAGCAAATTCTCGGCGAGGCACGCGCGAATCCGCACGCTAGTGCGGTTCTAGAGTGCATTTCACGCGTCGATAGTCCGAGGGTGACCGAAACCACTAGGTTAGTTCTGTCGCTTGTTCAGGGACTTCCTGGCGCACTCGCAGCCGATTCGCAGGGGAATAGCGGACGAACGGAGCACGCGCAGACTAGCGGAGAGAGATCGTGAGCTCTGCCGCCCGGGTTGGTATGTCCGAGGAATTTTCCAAGAATTGTCCGTAATACAGCATCGCGAAATCACCGACGCCCAGTAATGAAGGTCGCGCGCGGCGTAATGCCCCAAAACGTGAACAGGGTAAGGGTAGGTGTGCCCTGTCTCACTATGCGGCTTTCTCTGCGGGAAGCATGCGTGAGGCACCTTAAGGGAGATTCTGCGGCTGCTTTAATGCGCTACTTCCCTGATAGCCGCCTTCCCTTCATCGCACAATACACCTGGCTCTTCGCATTTTTGCAAACCTCTCACGACAATCATTTGACATTGATGTTACATGTATTCGGAGTCCAATCCATTCGAGCATTTGTCTAACAGTCTGTCCATCGCATTACAGCGGCCCAAACTTAAAACGCCGTGATCCTAACCAGCGATGGGCAGAGGAGTAGATGTGAACAGGAACTTCCGCAGTTTGGTGGTGCTGGCATTGCTTGCGCTGGCGCTGCACGCCGCAACTTTTGCTCAGGACTTCTCCCCCATGGTTCGCGCGCACATTCCGTTCCCTTTTTACGCAGGCGCGAAGAGCTTGCCGCCGGGCGATTACACCCTGGCTATCAATCGGCAAACCAGGAATGTCGCAATCTTCGAGTATGACAAGGGTATTGGCGTTTTCCTCCTGGGCTCGCCCAGTGACGCCTCTATCAATGGCGTCGCGCTGCTGACTTTTCAGCGCAACAGCGAAGGTGTTTACGCCTTGCAGAAAGTGCAGGGACCTGACATCGGAGTCAACTTCCCGGCCTCCGAGACCTCGTCTCTGCGTGCCGATGGGCGGCCCGTCAACGATGTGCAGGTAATAGTGGCTCAAGTGATGCGATAGTACGTCCCGTATCCCGGATTTCGCCGCCTCATGCTTGTGCCCCAGGTTCGCGCCCGTAGTTGTGCGCCAACCTGGGATCTTTCGGAAAGTAGCTCACATAAGAAGGATCGGCGCGACGAATTTTTCCGGCACTGTGTACCTTTATCAGTTTTTTGTGGAACGGGATGGCGTGTACCTGAAACCCCTGTTCTTCTCAGTGCCTTTGATCAAAATTCCCTTCGCCGACTGAATTTAGTGGTGGTCTCAACAATCTGAAAGACGCAACTGCCTTTTGCGTAGTTTCATGCAGGGGTTCATGGACGTGTCTCCGTGCCTGGGGTGAGAGCAGATTAAGCAGGCTGCCCGAGCATAGAAGTACATGGAAGTGTCGACATCGTCCATTAGTCAAGGTCAGCGGCGAGCAATCAGTCGATGTGAGACGTGGGTAAGGGAGAGGTGCTTGAACTCTTATCGTCACGGCAATGCCGGGTTGTGAAACTCGGAGGAGGGTGCGGATGGCCGACGCAGACGAACCCTGGATAAGGGAGTGGATCAATAGCGTGGCGGACGACATGATGCGCGAGCACTCCTATATGGAAGTGAGTCTACGAGGTAGCGAGCTGGTAAGTGTGAGTCTTACGGAAGTTGGCGCAACCTGTGCGTGCTTGTTGGACGAGAACACAGAACATCACCTGGGAAATGACTAAAGATTTGGTGGCCGACAGTTTCGATTGTCGGCCACCAAGCTTGGCTCCTTCAAGGTGCGATCTTATGCGTCAAGTTTCTGTCCCAGGAACTCCTTGGCTTTGGCAACCTCACTATCCCACTTGCTGAGTTGGTCAGGAGTTAGAAATTCAACAACACGCTGACGTATCTCGTCGCGGTGCGCCCTCACCTTGGCGATGATATCGGCTTTGTTTGTGTTGGGATTGTTCCTAAGGTAATCTCCGACTCTTTCTCGCGCTTCTGTAAGAGCGGCCTGGAGTTTCTCTTTCTGCTCTTCGGTTAGGTTGAGGTCTGCAGCGAAACGCTTTAGTTCAGTCGCAACCTGTTCGCGTTGTTCAGCGGTCAAACTCATGATAAGCCTCCATGGATCGTCGATGATTTGAGTTTGGACAACTCGGAGCCCTTGCGAGATCTGAGTTTCCTTGGGTTGCAGAATTTGGTTACGCTACATGGGACCGGCGGACCTTGAGCCCATGCACTTCAGAGCTGATCGGGACTTTCTCTGACAATAATAGGCCCGGAGTTCTCGGCATGGCACTCGGAAAAACTCCTTATAGTAAGGCCCTTAGGCCTACCGACCTCACCGACGCCGTTAGAGCCCTCCGCGAGCCCGTTAGAGCCCTCCGCGAGAAAATAAATTCGCGCACAATTTCCAGGCAACTCGCAAATAATCGGCGCAGCAATCGCGCCACGCTGACCTAGGAGCCACGCGCGATACGTGCCCCGGTAGTCTGGACTCTGGTTTGTCCGTGCGAATTTTCCTGGCCAATTTTCCAGCGATTAGCAACCGATTCGCGGAGGATTCGCGGACGATTCGGAACCAAGCAAACTCGGTGCAGGCGGGAAGGAAAATCGCGCGAGGGGTACTCGGACCATTTTCCGAGAATTGTCCGTAACCGCACTTCGCGACTTCACCGACGCCCGCTAAAGCGCTCGGAACTTCGCGCTTCCTAAAATTGCCCGATCTTGGCGAGTCTATAGCCCAAGCTATTATTCATCTCTGCTTTGTCGAGACCCAGCACTAGTGCCCTTTAATACTCGATAGCGGCCGTGTCCGTTAGTGTTTTGAAGCAGTAGATATTTCCCAGATTTGCCGGGGTTGCTTGGATCCAGACGAGCGGCCCTCTTGATATTCTTCCAGCTATAGCGGATCCTTCCCAGGTCCCTGGCGGCCAGCACAGGCATGAGGTGGATCGTGGGATCCTAAAAGCCATGAGGAGGTGCGTATGTCACAGGAGCGATGGGGCGCTTTTTCTGTAAAGGACCATATCGATGCTGCAGCCCTCGCCGCCGATGTCCTGCTCTACGACAAGCTGAGGTTGCCCGTGCCCGACAACGCTAAGGAGGTAGAGCGGTGGGAAAGAATGGGCTGGAAACCCGGCCTGCAAAGGGAGCGGCTGGATGTCCTCGGGGACCTGGCGGAGCCGATTCAGTGGGACGAGAATCGCCAGCAGATATGGGCGCAGGAAATGCAGCGGTTGCAACAAAAGGGACTGAAGGTCAACGGATTTCAAGTGACGGGCATGGTACTGGCCGGAGAGCTCAATTTGGTGCCAGCCTATCAGTCCCTGGCGGCGTTTCGAGCCGACTATCCCGAAGAGACCGATCTCGACCAAGAGGCACAGACGGCGTTCTTGATGGGACAGCGCTTCGCGGTGCCCAAAGGGGACCCGGAGAAGGCGCTGCAGAAGGCCGTGCAGTTGGCCAAGACTCCCGAATTCAAGGAACACCGGCTGGCGATCTACGACTGGCAGGAGCAGATTGTGAAACAGAAGATTCCTCCCAAGGACGCCGTGGCGCAAATGGACAAGATGCTGACGAAATATAACGCGATTGTGGAGAAGGCCGTAAAGGACGTTTACTGGAAGTATGGCTTCACAGTGGCTGGCATCGGGCTGTCGCTGGCTGGGGCTGCGGTCAATCCGTTTGCGGCGGGTGGCGCCCTGCTGGGTATGGTTGGTTTCGCGAAGATGAGCACCAAACCGGCGTTCTATGCGGGCCCTCACGCGCCGGCCGCCATGTGGCACGATTTCGAGAACGTCCAGAAACCGTTCTGGGATTGGACCAAGCACTCGTAAGAATGAATGTGCTCTGTCCGTCCTTCGGCGCGAGACGGAAGCCGGGCACCTCGGTCGGGGTTCACCAAGCGCGGGCGCAATTCCTCAATTCGTTTCTGCTCTCGAAATCCCTGCGTGAACTCACCGCGAATCTACTGCGAGACTAACGCGATTGCCCTGAGGCGCGTTGCGTCTGTCCTGACCCCGTTAAAGCCCTCCGAAACTTCGCGCAAGCGAATAGTTGTCCGAGATCTGAGAAGCGCGCGCCGTCGACGCGAACTCGGCTGTGCGCAAAAAATGGAAAATAGCAAAAAATAGGAAAATGGGAAAATCGGGGAAAATAAATTCGGGGAAAATAAGAGCCTGAAACAAAACCGTCCCCAGATTTGTAGCGGCCACTTGTCCGATTAGGGTTTTACGTCAACTTGACTTGACTCGGCACATCGGCGTCACCAAGCCGACTTCACAATATCAGGTGACCTAAAGAAGAGCATTCAACCCCCGTCTCCGGGTACGCCGCTGCCACGATTTTCACCACTAAGTGGCCATTGTGTAATTAACCGTTCCATGCATAATAACGGTGTTTCCTCGTGAGTCTTTTAGAACGTCCCGCCTCAACGCAGCCCGCTCCTTAAAGCCACGAGAGGGAAGATCGGTTCCCAATGGCCTTCTGCCCAGATTGTGGAGCCAAAGCTTAGGCTCCAACTCTAGACGTGGTCACTCCGGAACTAAGACCGAGCACGCCACTATCGCCCGACAATCCAGAGACGTTGAGAAGCCTGTGATCGGACAGAACCAGGTCTCGACTCTTTCCAGCGTCGACTTTGGCTCGACTACGCACCAAGCGCAGTTGAAGAAGGGGTGTCCCATGTTAGGCGACGGAATCCGCAGAAGTCTCGCAAAAGTTACCAAGGAAGAACGCGACCTGCTCCGCGACGCGATCTTACAGTTGAATCAAGTCTTCTATAGTCCTGCTGGATCGAGAGCAGACTTTCCGGCCGGCCACGTGTCACAGTGGTTCAAACAAGATGAGATTCACCAAAGTTCTCATGTCCACGGCTGCCCTGCTTTCCTTCCATGGCATCGTGACCTTTTGAATCGCTTCGAGGCGCTTCTTCGAACTATCGATCCTCGATTGTCTCTCCACTACTGGGATTGGACTCTGGACCCTTCTAACATGCCTGATGGCGAAGGCGGAACCATAAACCTGTTTGATTCTGATTTCATGGGGAATGCCGATGGTACGGTTAATGGTGGCGCAGTTGGTCAGCCGCTGCTAGGGGCTGGCTTCTACGATCCTGCCGCGGCTAATTTTCGAGACGATAACTCTCCCGTTAGACTGGTGAGACCGAATCCGGCTGATCCGTCAACCTTTAGCTATCCCGACCCAACTACACCCCCTCTCTTTGTCCACTACAATCCAGCGGATCCTCCGCAAAGCCTGACGCGCTCGAAGCAAGCCGGGGCGCCTCCCGTGGGAGGTCCGGGCTGGGCGACGGATGACCAATTCGCTACTGCTACGTCCTGGGAGAAGTTTCGGGACATGATGTACGGAGATGAACAAGGTACTGTCCCATTCCCCGAGGGGGCGCATGGCAATGCGCATAGCTATATTGGTGGCAATCTCAGCGACCCGCATCTCTCTTTCCGTGACCCTTTCGTATTCTTCCTGCATTCGAACATCGATCGGCTTTGGGCGATGTGGCAGCGCCAGCCAGGTCACTTGGAGCGACTTGATCCGGCTCAGGTCTACAACACGGAGGAGACCACCACCACCATTGCTGGAAGGAATGATGTTGAAGTCGGGGAGCCCTTTTGGGGCATTCAGTTACCTTTGGCACCTTGGGCCGGATTTGCTGCTCAAGCTGCCGTGACGCCACTTGCCATGAAGGACGTGTGGCCGGTTCGTCCCTGGGCAGCAGCCCCTGCTGGCCAACCGCCGGAGGACGAGGAAAATCTGCCCGGAAATAATCAGATCTCGACTGACCCCACACTTGTCATTCCGCCGAGCTATGACACGGCCGTGCATACAAGCTACGTCATCGTCAACCGTGACACCTTCTCAACATCCGAAATCAACACTGGCAAGCTGACCTATCCCAACGCATTCTATGTGGTGTATGACGGCTTTATTCCCAAGGAAATGCTGGCGACCCCCCCGGCTGTTCCGACCAACCTTCCCACCTTCGCCTTTATGGGCGCCAGCAAGATTACCGCCGCGCTTTCGAAGGTCAATCCGGTGAGCTACGAGAACTCCGGAGGCGCCGTCGACATGCCGCAGCGCATCATGCTCTCGTTCGACATTACGTTTGCGGACGGGAGCGATTTCCCCCCCACAAGCGGTGGTGAAAAGTTCGTCTCTATGCAGGCCAACCTCACCTACAACGTGGACACTGGCACCGGTGGGACGGTAGTGCCGCAGACCGCGATCGCAACGAGCCAACTCGTTCTCGTCAATCAGCCAAACCCCTACATGATTGATGTGGATCCGGCAGCTCAAAATCCATATTGGCTGAGCATCGATACACGCGTCTTTCAGGTGAAAGGCCCAGGCCCGGGTGGAAGCCCTGCAGCCGGGTCAGTTCTAGGCGTAACTCAAGGGGATATGGACGCGGACTCCAATGCGCCATTCACCTTTATCAACCAGGTATTGTCGGCCTTGCAAGGTAGTCCGGCGCAGTTTGATAACGTCGCGATATTCCCCACCGATGAAACAGCCAGCGAACTGGAGTTGTCCCAGAAGGTGGGTCCTGCAGGTTCGAAACAGAGAGTCTACAACTACGTGGTAGCCAGAGTGCGCTACCTCGCTCCGTCGGGCGTGTTCGCGAGCAGCGACGGAACCGGCACCGGGACCGGCGTCAGCACCTTCTTCCGTGTGTTTACCACGGCGGTTTCGGGACTGGATTACGACGCGACCAGCGGAACCAGGGGCAATTACCGGCGCACCGGCAACACCAACGGGTCCGCAGTCCCGCTGCTCGGAATCGAGAACGACACACAGGGGCATCCGGAAACCGCTTCGATCCCATTCTTTGCAATGCCCAGGATCAGGGCGTCGTCCAGCGACTCCGGTGCAGGCCCGATACAGTCAATGACCGCGCAGCCAGCCGATACTACTAATATCCAGACCATCCCCGGCACCGGATCAGAAAACGTAGCTTTCTTCGGGGCCTGGCTGGACATCAATCTGGCTCCCGGTGATCCGAATTACCACGAGTTCCCACTGAATGCCGACCCGGTGAGTCCTGACGGCGGGCCGTTCACCGTAGCGACGCAATCCGTCCAGCAATTGATGCTCAATACCCACCACTGCCTAGTGGCGGAAATCTTTTTCTGGCCGTCGGGCACCTCGGGCGACCCGATCCCGCATGAGGCCAGTCCCGCTTCCAGCGACCGCCTGGCACAACGCAACCTGGTGCTGGTGAGGTCGGGCAATCCGGGCTTCCCGGCCACACATCAGGTGCAAACGACGTTTATCGTCAAGCCATCTCAAATAGCTTTCGATCAGCCTGGCGCCGTACCAACCCAGGTCTCGTTGGATGCTCCGGCAGTCGCGGGAGTCACCACTCGTTTTCGCGGCCCGGATGAACTCATCATCCGCTGGAACAATGTGCCCCGCAACTCGGAAGCCACTATCTACATGCCGGAAATCGGAGCGGATGAAATTCTGGCTCTTTCGGCGCTTCGCCAGCATCCGACGGTGCTCGAGAAAGTCGATGCGCACACGCTCCGCTGCCGCCTCGCGGACGTGACCTTTGTTCCGCTGCCCATGAACCGCAAGGGGACCATCGCTGGGTTGATGAGCCTTACCCTTCCGCAAGGGATCAAGACAGAGCAGGTGTTTAAGTTCAGTGTCGAGCAGTACTCAGGCTCCACGCTGAAAACGCTGGGCGCTTTCCAGATGACGATCCCAGTGAGGCCTGATGAAGAGCTCCTACCAGAAGAGAGCAGGAAACTCTCCTTGATGAGGTACATTCAGCAAGGCATTCCAGAGGACAGCCGCTGGGCCAGCATTTTCGCTCGCTACACTGACCAGATCGCAGCCAGGGTTCAAGGCTTCGGAGGCGACCCCGACGACATCGAACCATCGTTTGGTGGCGACCCGGAAGAAGCCGACGGAATTTGCATTCAAATAAGGGTGTTGAATCGGCTTCACCAACCACGCGGCGGAACGGTCGATATCGAATTTGTACCTCAGGATGCCGGAGAGACTGTGAAGATCAAGGCTGCCGACGCGACGAAGGAGATAGATGTGCTTGGTCTGCAGCGGTATCCCCAGATACAACTCTATAAAGTCACAGTGACTCCCACAGATGTGTTTAAGCCCACTTCGAAGTTCTTAAAGATCCCTCCGAGCGGCTTCGACACAGTCGAGTTTGTAATTGACTAAAGGAGTAAGTAGGGCGAGGTAGCCGGGATCCCCGGTTGAATCACTTGGACGAGAAGTCGGCATGTCGGACATGTGAATCGTGAGACATTCAAATCTCCGCGTAAGTCGTTATACGTCAACTTGACCGACCATCCCATTAGTTACGAGGAGAATGACATTTCCACTTGCCTTCTCACTAGATGAGTGCGAAGGCCTGTTCTCGCCATTGGGAATTGCTTCCGTATAGCCCAAAAAGTTAAGACATGGACGTTCGATATGGCTCTTGTGATGGACAGATTTACTCGAGCGCTTTTCCCTTGAGTTCCGGGATTAGGAACACCGCTGCAATGATCTCAAGGAAGAAAACAGAGGCAAGCAGACCGATCGCCACCTGAAAGGAGAATCTTGCGACGAGGGCGCCGACCACAAGCGGTCCGGGAGCGCCTATTGCTCGGCCCAAGTTGAACAGAAGATTTTGCGCAGTTGCGCGGGCTGCTGTTGGATACGCTTCTGACAAGAGTGCGCCAACGCCCGCCATGTGGTTCAGAGAGATCCCCATGAGACCTCCGACCCAAAGCAGTTCGATTGCGCCTGTTACTCGCGAATACAGCAAAACCGTACAAGCCGCCGCAATAGAGTAGAGAACGAAAACGGGTTTGCGTCCAATCCGGTCCGCGAGTTGGCCGAATGTGAATATCCCTAGCACCATGCCTAAAACTGTGACGGAAGTCCAAATGCTCGACTTGGCGAGGCTGAACCCGAGGCTCCTTCCCAGGTAGCTTGGCATCCAGATCATGATGCCGTAATAGCTGAAGTTTTGGACGGCACACAAAATGGCAATTCCTGCAGTTGTCTTGAGCGTCTTTCCATCCTTCACCAGGAAACGAAATGAGTTCTCCGCCCTGGCGGCGTGTTTGCGTACAAAAATTTCCGGCTCGTGGAGCGTTCGGCGGACGACGAAAGCCATTACCGCTGGCATCAAGCCGACCAGGAACATACCTCGCCAGCCAATACGAGGAAGCAAAATCGGGGTGACAAGCGCCGCCAACAGAACCCCCGACTGCCATCCGATCGCAACATAGGACGAAGCCCGAGCGCGCTTACGGGCCGGCCAAGCCTCTGCCGCGAGAGCCATGCCGATCCCGAACTCGCCTCCAAGACCGAGGCCGGCAACGAGCCGGTAGACCGCCAAATCCCAATACCCGCGCGCCAATCCGCACAGACCTGTAAATGCTGCAAACACCAGAATGGTCCATGTCAGCACGCGAATTCGGCCAAAATGATCGCTTAGAGTTCCGAAAATCACACCGCCTGCAACTGCGCCTACTAATGTCCAGGTGACCAGCGATCCCGCCTGCGTCTTCGACAAAACCAGATCGGCTGAGATGGCGGCGAGCATGAAGCCGAGAATCAGCATGTCGAATCCGTCGAGACCATATCCAACCACAGATCCAGCCAATGCTTTCCACCCGTACGCGGTTACCCTGTCTTCCTCGACCACGATGCAGGACGGCGGTGCTGACATCTTGCTCATATGAGGTTCGACCATGACTCTCTGGCCAGAAATGACTGCAATGCTCAGTGTGCTGCCTTGCGACACCACGCTCCGACGAGCGCGACGTAGGGAACAACCGAATTTGACTTTGCCACTTCAGCTTCAAGCCTTGCTGATAACGTCTGGAAATCGCCAAGCACTTCGAGGGAAACGTTGTGCTTTTCGATTTGTGGGCGAAGACTGCAGAGAAAATCGTAGATCCAGAGCGCGAAGTCTGGGGCATTACCAAGCAGGGTTTCCATCCGCATGGTGGGCGCCGGCAAGCCAGCGTCCTGGAAAGCTCGATGTAAAGCGACGCCCATCTCTGGATTTGCTCCCGTGCGCTGAATCACCTCGCGGGCAAGGGCGACACTGGCGGACCATAACGGAAGGTGGGCGGAGAGTGCGAGCACCGGGACGTAGGAAACCTCCTGAAAAACAACCACACCTCCTGGGCGAACTGCCTGAGACAAATGGCGCAGAATGGCAACGGGATCAGGAACAAACTGCAGAATGAGGCGCCCGACAGCGGCATCAAAAAGTTCGCCGTCTGAGATCCCAGAAATGTCGCATTCCATGAACCGTACATTGGCCAACCCAGCGTGGGTGATTCGAGTTCGAGCGCGGGCGATTGAGCGTAAGTCGCGTTCTGCTCCTACAACCTCACCCGACGGACCAACCAAGCGAGCAGCCAAGATTGCGACATCACCGACGCCGGAACCAACATCCAGAACACGCTGGCCCGGTCCAATGCCGGCTTCACGGAAAAGCCGTTCGGTCAGAGGATTGAGAAACGCAGCCTGCCGGATTAGACGCTCGCGTTCCGCGTCGCTTTTACCTAGCGCATATTGAGACGTGGAACTCTCCGCCGTCATCGTGCGACGCATAGTAGCACGCTTGATTCCATACTTATTAGTAAACCTTCTGCCAGTTACGTCGAACATCATTCACTTCATGCAATCGCCTGCCTGAGAGTCCCAACCGTCGAGCGCTAAACACTTGGTCGAGAAGTCGGCGTTCCCTATGTGGCCGCGACCTGGTGGAGCTCTTCAAGAGCACGGGATAGTCGTTTCTCGTCAAGTTGACGTGAACGCGGACTTCACGAGTTCAATCTCCCAGAAGCCCATTTCAGGACGGCGAGGCGAAGCACTGAGGAGCTGCTGAGCTCCTTGCGCCCTTGCGTGAGGTTCCTTGCGCTGCCGAGGTCGGCGTTTGCCGCCGCTACGGTCCGCGCACACAGGAGCATGACGTTGACGAAGACAGACGAACTGAACGACGCTCATGTTCAACTCGCTCAGGAGCAGGCCTCACATAGATGCCGTGAGATACTCCTGTCTCGAGGGCGTTACTAGGGAAAATGCGATGAAATCTCGTGGACTTCCACTGGACAGGGGCAAGTCGGATGGTTTCCTCCTACGGTTACTTCCGCCTGATGCGCAATTGCCGCAATTGCCGAAGAACTGCCCGAAATAGCACAAGCGTGGTATGATTCACGCCGAAACCCAGGGTCATCAGTCCTGTTACCTCACGTTCAGTCCCCGACGCCAACTGAAGACACGGCTTCAAATCTATGCTCGGAGATAACCATGAAAAAGGTTCGTGCAGTAGGAATCGCTGTCGTGTTGCTGTCGTGTGCTGTGATAGCGTGGAGTCAAGCGGCGCCGGTGCCCCGCACCGACCTCTACCATGTCCACGTGGCTCAAGCCGCTCCCGGCAAAGCAGCCCAACTGGGTGACTACCTGAAAACTCCCCTCCCCGATGCTCCCATGCCCGGACATTCTCTGGTTCTGCGGCACCAGGACGGCGCGGAGTGGGACTATGTTGTGATCGAGCATCTGGGAACCAAGACAACGGTGAACGCCACGGGAATCGCCACACCTGCCAATGTTCGCGACCTTTACGCCTGGCATGGAGACACTTTCGTCAACGGACCTGCGTGGCCGGAATTCGTCCGCGCCATGGGATTGGGCGACCAGGCTGCAAAATCCGCTAATTCGGTTTACGTGGTTTCGGTCTATCGGGCCCTGCCAGGCCACCGCGAGGAACTGGAGAAGCAGGTGAGTGCTCCCGTGCCCGGCGGATCCGAGGCAGGTGCCGTTCTGCTCCAGCATGTGGAAGGGGCACCGTGGACCTTTATGGCAATCACGCGCTACGACTCATGGCAGAAGTTCGGAGAAAACGAGAGCGCTTCGGTGGCACAGACAAACAAGGGTTCAGGCGGGTGGTTTGACCTTCGTCAAAACATCAGCATGCACAATGACACCCTCACGAATCGGATTGCTCCTTAGTTAATGTTTCTCTTCACGAGAGAGCAGAAAGGCAATCGGATTGTAGCTGGGCTTCCGTACACGGGATCGAATCCTCGTAGTATCAGACCCGGGCTGAAGCCCATTCATTATCAGAACACGCTTCTTCCTCCCGCATGAGTGCGGGTCCCGGCTCCCACCTTTGACTGCTCTATAGATTTTGTGTTCACCCTGACCCGTAAGGAGTGAGGTGTCTGGCAACATTCCTCCAGGCACCCACGTCTTCGACCGCTTGAAAGATTTTCTTTAGAAATCTTTCAGGCGGTCATCGAAGTATCGACTACAGGTCCTGGCAGAGCCTGCGCCTGCGCAACCGCATGGTCAGCCGGATGGCTGGCGATGATGGCAAATCAGCGCGACAGGGTGTCGATTAGGAAACGGTAAACGCGCCAGGTTTCGTCGATCCGCTTTGACGTATAGTCGGCGTTCCGTCCTTGTGGCCGCGATCTGGCGGAGTTCTTCAAGAGCACGGGATGGGCGTTATACGGCCATCAAATGAAAAGAAAGCATTCGTAAACACTAGGCGACTAACCGATAGGCCCGTTTCGGGCCAACTTCCGGCTTACCGACCAACCCCCCAACTTGCTGAAGCAGCACTCTCGGGCAATGGCGCGCACGGCACGAACGGAGGCGGCCAACGCCTTCGCAGCATTCCTGGCAGTCCGTCAGCAGATTGAATTCCCGCCGGGTTAATCGTATGGCGTGAACCAAACCCAAAGGTTGACCGCGAGCGATTCGCAACCGATTCGCAGGGGAATAGCGACCGATCGGCGAGCAGTTCGCGGGAGGAAATATTCGCGCGGAAATTCGCCGTGCGGGGATGTCGCGGGGGTTTTTCCGGATAATTGTCCGCAATACGAGGTCGCGACTTCACTGACGCCCTTTTTGCCTCTCCGCAACGAAAATCCGCCAACGATTCGCAAATAATCCGCGCCCGATTTGCCCGCGATATTCCGGAGCCCCACTGTCCGGCAATTCCGGTAATCCGATATTCCCGAATCGGCG
>Ga0310914_10001407_pt1 | contig 15443 bp, 18 predicted proteins | sample GREbulkMGAN108_FD_203450 | JGI IMG/M metagenome (GOLD analysis project Ga0310914, IMG submission 203450) | Lab enrichment of tropical soil microbial communities from Luquillo Experimental Forest, Puerto Rico - GRE.bulkMG.AN108 | ecosystem: Environmental > Terrestrial > Soil > Tropical forest >... | reverse complement strand
CCAACTTCGGGTTGAGAGTTTTGTCGAACCTATATAATAGCGGAAGCCTTTCCAGCGTAATGCCAGGCAACGCATGAAAGCCATCTACATTGAACAAACGGGCGGGCCCGAGGTGCTGCGCTTCGGCGAGGTTCCCACCCCAGAGCCCGCCAAGGGTGAAGTGCTGGTGAAACTTGAAGCGTCCGGCGTCAATTTTACCGATCTAAACGCGCGCAGCGGCCTCAACCAGATTCCTCTTCCAGCGGTGCTCGGCTCGGAAGGAGCGGGCACGGTGGAGCGCTTGGGTGATGGGGTCATGACGTGCAAGCCCGGTGACCGGGTCGCCTACTGCATGGCGCGCGGTTCCTACGCCGAATATGCAGCGGTCCCGGCCAAAATGCTGGTGCGCATTCCCGGAGCCATCGACTCGCGGACGGCGGCGGCGGCCATGCTTCAGGGAATGACCGCGCACTACCTCACACACTCCACCTTTCCTCTCAAGCCAGGGCAGACCGCGTTGGTCCACGCCGCCGCGGGCGGCACAGGCCGTCTGGTGGTCCAGATGGCCGCGATGCTGGGGGCCCGCGTGATCGCCACCGTCGGGACCGAGGCCAAGGCAGAACTGGCGCGCCAGGCCGGCGCCAGCGACGCGATCCTCTATGACCAGCAGGACTGGGTGGCGGAAGTCAAGCGGCTTACTGGTGGATCCGGCGTCGACGTGGTATACGATTCCGTCGGCAAAGCTACCTTCCTCAAAGGATTCGACTGTCTTCGATCGCGTGGCATGATGGTCCATTTCGGGGTGGCCAGCGGCCCGGTCGATCTGTTCGACACCCGGACACTGACTGGGAAAGGTTCGGTTTTCCTCGCGCGTCCCACGCTTGCCAGTCATATAGCCTATCCCGCGGAACTGGCCTGGCGTTCCGGCGACCTGTTCCGCTGGATCAAAGATGGAAAACTGGAGTTGCGAATCGATCGGGACTACCCGCTAGCCGAAGGAGCGCAAGCCCACCGCGACATGGAAGCTCGCAAAACCACCGGCAAGCTGCTTTTGCGAACGTGAGAGCGCAGTGGTTCGGCGGCCGGCTCACCGCTGATTCGCGCCTGGCGTTAGAGTCGAATTTGATGAGCCAAGCGATCGAATTGGGTCGACGGCACCTGCGGCGCGTCTGCGATTCCACGAGTCTCGGTTTCAATGCCGCAGCCGACCTGCCGGTATTGAGCGAGGTGCTCGGCCAGCCGCGCGCGGTCGCAGCGCTGGCTTTTGGCGCCAGCATCGCCAGCCAGGGCTTCAACCTGTTGCCCTAGGCCAGCCGGTCGGGAAAGACGCTCGTTCGCGAGTATCTCGAGCAGCGCGCGGAGACCGAGTCCGTGCCTCCCGACCTCTGCTACGTCTATAACTTTGGCCACGCTCGCCGCTCGTTGCCGCTGCCACTGCTGACAGGCCGCGGCCTTCAATTGAAGCAGAACTTCGATGCTTTTATCGTGAACGCAAGACGGCGATCCCCAAGGCTTTTTGAGTCCGAAGAGGACACCAAGCACCGCGACAAGGTCATGCAGGAGTTAGAAATGGGCGACCGCTCGCCCAAGGCCTGCGCTACTCAGCGCGAGGTGCCCAGGGCGATCGACTTGGGCACCCATGCGGGCGTCCCCTCTTCCCATTTATCCTCCGTGATAGGCCGTTGGTTCGAACCGTCTGCCTTCATCACGAACAGTTCCGCGTACGGCTGAGGAGCGCCGTCGTAAAGCGGGGCTTCATCCCGGAAACCCAGTCGCGAACTGCTAAAGAGAATATTCTGACCGTCGGGCGACCAGGCGCAATGAGCGTCGTTGCCGGGCGCATCGGTCAGTTGCTTGAGATCGGTGCCGTCCGGCCGGACGGTGAAAATATCGAATGCGTTCTGGCTCGTGCGTGTGAATCCGATTCTATCCCCGCGGGGGGACCACATCGGGAAATTGTCGTAGTCCGATGTCAGCTTGGCGATCGAGCCGTCCTCCAGGTTGAGGATGCGCAGACCGTGCTCCTGCGCCGACCAAATACGGTACACAATGCGCTTGCCATCCGGCGACCAGCTTGGAAAACCGCTATTCGCCGGACCGCTGGTGAGTTCGCGCCTCCCCGATCCGTCGGGGTGAATCATCATCAATCGCGCCGGCTTACTATCGCGGTCCAGAAAGAAGGCGCCCATTCCGAACGCGATCCATTTCCCATCCGGTGACCACGACGGCGAGAAAGCGGCTCCCGATTTGTCCGAGAAGAGTCGCGTCGTGTTACGACCGTCTAGGTCTGTGACTGATAAGGCCACCTCAGAAAGTCGCGGGCCGGCGACGATCTCTCCAAATGGGGTCATTGCCACCCTACCACCGGGGGAAACCGCGGGGAACTCACCGGAATGCCGTATGTCGAATTCAGGGTCCTTGGCGAAAATGGGTTGGCTCTGCCGCGATGCGTAAATGAATTTCTCATAAATAATCCGTTTGCCGTCGGCCGACCAGGAAGGGTTGCGGATTCCCGAGTCCGGTCCGCGCTCACCGGTGGTGAACGCCAGCCCACCGTGCGAGCCCGGCGCTTTTGCAACATAACCGATTCGATCGGCGGAGAGGAACTGCGGCGATACCTTCATGCCAGGACCCGAAGTATAATCTCTTCGATCACCAGTAGCCACGTCGACGGACACAATCTGCGACGCGGGCGCGCCGAATCCGCGCGCCGCAAACGTGTCCTCTACCGGCAGTTCGTAAAACACGATCCGCTTGCCATCCGGGGACCATTTCGGCGAGCCCGCGAATTTGCCCGCCGGCGTGAGCCTTCGCAGGCCCGTGCCATCGATCTTGATTACGTAGAGGCTTGCGGCCAGAAGGTGCTCCCATCGCCCCTTCGCGTGATCGATTTTGACGTGGCGGTCAGCTTCCGTATTCCGATCGGAGGAAAATGCTATCCATTTTCCGTCCGGCGACCACGAGGGCCGGAAGTTGGCGTTGGGCCCGGTCGTGTTGGTGAGTTGCAGGGCATTGCGGGTCTTCAGGTCGAGAATCCAGATGTTGGCGGATCCTGAATTGCGGGTCGAGATGAATACGAGTTCCGTGCCGTCGGGCGAAAAGGCCGCCGCGTCATTGAAACCCGCATTACTGGTGAGCCGTTCGAGCCCGGTTCCGTCGGGTCGCACACGATAAATATCCGCCGCGCCTTTGCGTTCGGACGTGAAGACGATCCATTTCCCGTCCGTCGAAAATGAGGCATCATAGTCAAATCCGGTTTCGGCGAACAACTTTCTCTCGCCGCTTCCATCTCCATTCGCCACGAACAACTCCGAGGCAGACGGCCCGATACGGTTCACCAGAAGCGTGTCCTTGGCCAAGGCCGGCTGAACCGCAAATAACGCCACCATCAAGATTGTCAGAACCAGAGAGGTCATTTTCACTCACCACCTCCTACTGCAGGATAGCTGCGCGTTTCCCATATTACCGGAGGGATCGCTATCGAGCAGCAGCGAGAGCCTGTCAAACATAATCCGCCTTGCCCATTTCGAGCGTATTTCCGCGGGCAGCTTCGCCATCACGTTTCCTACACGCAACCGGCATGAGCGTTCGAGCCTCTCCTCCGGCACCACATCAACCCGCTCGGCCGTCGCCTGCTTCGCTACTTCCCATCTCGGCGCGGAATCTTCCAGAGAAAGAACTTGTGGCTAAGAGAACCGATTTCATCGTCGTCCGCTCCCGGCAGCGCCTGTTCCTTCTCTGGTCTCCAGTTCCCCATGTCGAAGGTGTTCGAGACCACCCGCGTGCCAGGCTTCAGGTCCTGGAGCAGCTTCGGACGAAGTTTCAAGTTAATGCTCGGCAACAGAAACAGGGTCACGACCGTGGCCTCGCGAAAATTAGCCTGGAATAGGTCGTTCTCTTCAAATCGCACCAGATTTTCCACGCCTGCCTTCTTAGCGTTTTCCCTCGCCTCCTGGATGCGGTCCGGATCGATGTCGATTCCGACGCCACGCGCGCCGTAAGTCTTCGCCGCGGCGATCACGATGCGCCCGTCGCCACATCCAAGATCGTAAACGATGTCGGCCTTTTTCACGTCGGCAAGCTTCAACATCGCCCGCACCGCTTCCTCCGTGGTGGGAACGTAAGGAACGTCCGGCTGCCGCTTCCGCTCACCGCGTTGGGCCGCGGCCTGCGAAACGCCAAGAATCAACATCGCAAATCCGACGCACGCGGTCGACTTTCGGTAGCGCATGGCTCACCTCCAGTGGATCAGAGTAACGCAAACACCGCTTCTAATCTACATCACCGTTCGTGCGTCGGCGGCTTGTCGCAGTCAGGCCTCTTCACAAAATGCATCCGCACCGGGCACCAGTCGAGATACTCCACCGTGAACGATTCAAGCGGCCCCGGGATGCCTCTATCGGGCTCACCATGACACAAGTTTGAGACAGGAACAAGAGCGGATTTCGACAGCGTTGCCTGCGGCGGCTGCGGAAATCTCAAACATCTCAGTTGCGGCAACTACCGCGCGGCGTCTATCGAATTTCACCAGGAGGTGGTGAGGCCTGTCGAACTCTGTCGACCTTCCTGACGACTGGGAAGCTTCTCGACCCCGTCAAGCGAATCAAAGCAGGGAACTGAATGCCTCTCGGGACGAAGCCCAATCGAGACCAGGGGCTCATAATACGAAGTGGAATGGCAGGGGCGCAGCGAGTCGAGCAGTTTCGAGCATCAGCAGCGTTGGCGAGCTACCTTCCTGCTCGTCGCTCCTCGACGGTGGATCCAACAGAGGTATTGGGGGCCGAATAAGTCACGAAGGCTGTCCGGATAAGCACGAAGACCCCGAAGGAGAGGATTGGCCTTTCCGTATTTCCCGTCTTCCCGCGCCTAGAGATTCAGCCGAGAGCCGGCTTGCTGGAAGGTAAAAAAGAGCGTGGCGTAATTCGACGCTTCACTTCGGCAATTCCCGCCCAGTGATTGCTTCCAGGCGTTTCTGGAGCATCTCCCGGAGTTCGGTGATATTCCGGTATTGGGGCACGCTGTGAACCGATAGGTCAAAGTGAACAGGAGTTCCGGTCTTACGGAACAGAATCGGCCGCTTCCCAATGGCATAGGCATAACCGATCTCGTAGTAAACGTTTGGCCTTTCGCTGGTAAGATCAGCAATGAGAAATTCCGAAGAGCGAATGCGATCTAGGATCACGTGTGTGATGACATCCTGAGGTTCAATACGGTCGGTTGTATCGGCGTGGATTCCAAACTGTCCAAATACCTCCTTGAAAATATTCGCCACATCATCCAGTTCAGGGTGGTTCTCATCCAACCACATCAGAATAAAAGCGGTATTCGGGTGAACTGTGAGGGTTATGTGACGTAAAGTATCATCTACTATGAGAATGCGATCCGATGGAAGGCCGTTTAGAAGTTGAACTGCAGAGTCAACGGTACCTTTGACTGAGTTGGTGAGACTATCCTTAAGCTGTGGTTTCCCGTTCAGTGCCCCAGCCAACTCCGTCAAATAAAAAGAGAGTGTCTCCTGAAGGCGGTCATAGTTGAGCACACCTTGAGTCAAGTGATGAGCTGCACTGAACCAGCCATATAGATCAGTTATTAGTTCCCTCCGTGTGCTGTTTGTTGCTTCCGGGAATCTAACCACTCCTTGCTCATCTACTGGACATGACTCGACGAAAGCAATGATTCTTTTTCGCAAGTGTTCACCGGAAGAAACGTGTCTGTCAACTTCTTCGCCGAATCTGGGCATATCGTTCTTCAGCTTCAGTGGCCCTCAAATCCCTCAGCAATCACGGGACAGGTTCCAGGTAGCTGTCGTAGTCGTTCCAGTTGGAGACATCCCCAATATCTCTGGTACGGCGCCTCTCTGCTGCCGATACCTTTGCCGAATCCGGCGAGGTCCTCATCAAAGTCAGGTCGGCTAAAGTCTGCGTCGGCTAAGTTCACGGACCGCATATCCGAAGTGTGCAGGTCCGATGTCAACTCAGGAAACTCCTGCCGCCAGAGACTCCAGACATCCATTCCCGGCTTCAGAATCGCGAGATGTTTAGAATCGGCCATGGGTACATCTAGGAAATATTAAGACAATGTTGCTAATGCGCCAATACACTCATCGTCCTGCTGAGCAGTTCTGCAAACTGCTTCCAAGTTTTCCTAGCGGCATTCACTCGATTTCCACTAGGCCACCACTGCACGCTGCCACGACCCATGATCAGAGTGCCTAGCAGAGCCTCACCGCTGCGGATTTCAATGGTCATGGAATTTTCACTTTTGAGCTTCGTCAATTCGACGGTGTTGGGGAGATGGGCAACGACTTTGGTAAACACGACAGCCGCGCTCCTCCGTTTCATAGGTGTTGCCATATCTCAATCGTACCCCCCAACATCATTGGCGGGAAGCCGATGCCCCTCACCCTCAAGAATATCAATGCGAGGCTTTGGCCGCAGTTGACAAGGGATTCCAAGGAGTGTCGCCCAAAGCCGGATCAATCGTCACCCGCTTGATCCTCTGGAAGAACGATCCTGGCTTGTAGCTCACTTGATCCGGGTGATAAAGCATCCGGGCCGTCAAGTGATTCCCCAGATTTGGCGCTACCAAGTCTCAGCGTCAGGTCCGTAGCTAGTTGTCACCACATCGCCTTGATTGTGTCTTCATTCAATTCAACAGGTGCCGCAAAGATCTCGCACCGCGGTGACGCCACCGTGACGATTGGTTCGAGTCGGCATGGTCTCAGGTCCCATCCTGATAAACACATCTTGGTGATAGATCACCTAGGAGGGTCCTCGAATTCAGCCGCTGGAAATCCACTTGGTTGGGACGAGAGTCCGACTGAGATGATACATCCTTCTTCCCCGTTATTGGGGTGGCCACTGTGACAAACTCGATGGTCGGCTTTACAGCCACCAGTTCAGCTGGCCGGGAGAGACCTGTGCGCCTAAGGCCTGCGGACACACCTTGGTATCGACGCGATCCAAATTGGGTTTACTGTGACAGTCCATCGCACGCGGACTGAGAGAAGAGATACGGCTTACCTTGACGGCGTACAACTTTGAAGCGGACCCAAAGACCCACAGACCGATCGGGCGGTTGATACGAGCTCTAAAAGGAAAGAACGAGAAGCTTTACGAGCTTTCCGAGGATCTGGTCGAAGGTTCCCAACGCTTCGGCCAGCCAGGTGACTTTTGAGAAGAATCTCGCGCTCAAGGACCTGGCGCCGGGACCGTACACCCATCCGTTCGAAAGTACTCGGACCGAACCGTAATCAGGTTCTGACAACCTCGGCCAAACTTACTGTAAATTAATGTTCAGCAGTACGGGCTAGGTACTAGGGCCGAGGGACAGGGTGACACCTCAAACTGATCCAATGGATACGAAGGCCCTTGTCCCGGCGCTTCCCCAACCTCCTTTGTGGTCCAGCAATTGACGAAGGCTTTTTATGGACCTCAACAGCCCCGCAGGCGTGAACGATAGAAAGGCGCCAATTCCGAAGGGAATCGGTCTAATCCAGGGGCACGCGCGTTTTCGTTGGTGAACATCCACAAAAGAAGTGCTCTATACTCAAGTGGAGGAGATGGTGCCCACCTCGGCTCCTAAAAGGGGACGTTCAAGGGTCTACGTCAACGCTATAGCGATGACCTACTATGGATCCCAGGTCGTTTCGCAGCGGCAAGAGTTGGTTCTTCGGGTGGGATTGGGGGAGTGAGTGTCAAAATTCGATAGAGTTGGTTGGAGTCGATGGGTGACTGTGGTCTTCATTTTGCTGGTGCTGATCTTTGTGCCGGCCGCACAGGCGGGCCCTTCGCCTAGTACGCAGGCTCAAAAGAGGATGGTTCAGGCCGTGGACAAAACCTTGCGAGAAGGCCTGCATGCGAAGCTACCGCCTCATCTTTCCACTCTGCTGGGCATATCCGAGGAAAAAGAGTGTCTCGTCATGCAAGGACTGGTGCGGACCGAGAAGGTCGTGCAGGGGTTTGATGTCTCGATGGCGAATGCAAATGACATTGTTCTTTTCGTCGTGGACGAGACTACAAACGACCAGATCCTCTATTTAACTTCGAGGGAAGGCGCGCTCCGAAAAGTGGTTTCGGTCAAGCGGGGCATCGGCGGGGTTCTCCGGATTAGCGCCGATGATAGGAGAGCGTTCGAGAAAGAAAAACAGTTTTGGTTGGATCGCCTGGCCCCGGTCGGTCGCTCGAAGTGAGGACCGGTCACGGGTTCGTCCCTAAAGATTCTCCCTATGCGCCGTCCGCTCCCAATCAGTTGAAATTCGCACCACGCCGAGACTTTTTGGAACAGCTCGTCTGAAGAGGGAGACCTTGCGGCGCTACGCCCGCAAAAAGCCCTCTGGCACCAACCGACCCGGCGCCCTGAAGTGTCCGAGGAACGGATAGTCTCTGTTCCGGCGCCAGTCAGGTGGCCGAGGTGCTACGTGCGCCACTTTCTGACGCAGCTCTCTAACTCTGAGAAGTTTTCGGGAAAAATAACCTGGTTTCTGCGCCTGCATTGCTTCCGTTGTCTCGACCGGCATGAATTCAACGGCGAATTTGCCGTCCGAGTCGAGATGGAGGTCGAGCTGTTGTAGGCCGGCACCAAAGTCTTCAGCGACGGGCGCCCGCCCAGGCCCGTCTATCGGACCCCGCCTAAGCCGGCCGATGCGCCTTGAGGAAGGAATGAATTTGGCGCACCGCCAGGGGAATTCGCTCCTTGGGTTCTTTCCAGGGGAACATGCTTACTTCGGCCTTTGGCGCAAGCATCGCGCACTCCATGGCGACGGCATATGGGTGCGCGGGGACGTCGTCCGGCAGGACCAGAATCGGGTTTTGGCAACCACGCACGAAATCGCGTGTCACGGTGAAGACGAAGTCGGGGTTGGTTTCGAACATCTTGGTCACAAATTGGTCGGCCGTCTGGATCGTGATCTCGGGCCGTTTCGCGGTCAGTGCCGCACCCCAGCTCTTCCAGAATGTGCCAGGGTACTTAGGGTCGCGCATCTCCGGGCGCCAGCCTACGGGCTGCGCCAGCACAGCTGCGGAAATGCGACTGGGTGCGCGCTTCAAAAGACTCCAGATGAAAGGGCCGCCAATGCAGAAACCCATCACCATGAACTTGTCGATCCCCAGATGATCCATCAGGCCGAGCTGGTCGTCGGCATAGGATTCCCACGGCCGGTCGACCTCGACAGGGCCGGTGGACTGGCCGCTGGGGGCGTTGCGCAGGTCCGCCGTGATGCAGCGATATTCTCCCTTGAACTCCTCGATCGCATTAAACGGCGAGTTGCCGGTGAAGAAGGAAATGGTTGAGTTCAACCCTCCGCCCGGAAGCAGGAAGAGCGGCAAGCCGGACCCGGCCTCCTCATAGTAGATGCGAACAGGGCCTTTTTCATGGAACTTGCCAGTTCCTTTTTCGCCTGACGGCTGAGCAAAGACGCGTGGCACGGCGGCCGTGGCCGCCGCCGCAGCTCCCGCTACCAGTACGGTGCGTCTGGTGGAACCCATAATCGGCGTCCTCCTATCGATCGTAATCGCCGGTGCAGCGGCTCTAAGCCCCAGCGTGCCACTCGGATGACGGTCATCCGTTAGCGCGAGAGCATCATAGCACAGATACTTTTGTCGCTGAAGAGTCGGATACCCGCTTCGCGCGCTTGCGGTCCATCGGAGAAATTCCTGACCGCGTCAAATGCGCCGCTACCGGCGTTGCATGCTCGACTTGCGGCGATTCTCGCGGTGACCACGTTCGAGACCCGCTTCCCCGGCTCCCCTTTAATCCCTTAAGGGCCTAGTTCTCGTCATGGTGGCTGTCGAGCAGGGGCCAAACCTCCTTGCAACCCGTTGGGCGACTCTACGGTTTAAAGCGACAAATCAGCCAAGTGAGATAGGAGCACGCGGACACGTCATCCAACGACTCCCAACAACCCTCGCGTGCCGATAGCCCGCCGCGTCTTGCCGAAAATCTATTCTCAAAAAAGCGTTTTCCACGCTTCAAGACACCGGCCAGGAGGTTGACATCCGCGAATACTTTTCCGTGAATGCAGTACCGCAGTGAATGGTGCTGGTGGAAGCGCGCTCTGTCGCATCGTTGGCACCGGTGTCTTTCGAATGCTCCTGTGATTGACCCGGGCGATAAAAGGCCTTTCAGCAGGTTTGAGTGTGGCAGCCCGTGAGGGAGCGAAGACTTGATCTTCATAGTCGGGATATAAAGCGTTCAAGCATCCGGCGTCGTTCATCTTGCGCAACCGCGCGATAGATGGCTTCGCCCAGAATTGGAAACCGCTTTACCTTCCCCGGGTTCAGTCCGGCTGGAGGCGGGGCAGCCAACTGGCCGGTATCAAGCATGCCACGAAGCGCGCGGGAGCGCCAAAGGAGGAGCACACGGTCGACCGTGGGGAAGCTTCGATCCTGTTTGGATGGTGGAGAAAAGAGCGGGGGTAAGAGAGTTCTGCGGAATCGGTTGAAACAGGCGCGGGAGAGTGAGGTCGCGTCGCGCGGCTAGGGAGCGGGATATCATCCTGCTCGCGATAGGGCTATGATATGACAAGTGAAAGGTGCGTTTTATGATGCGCTTCGTAGCTGTCGGGTTCCTGGCGGCAGTGGTTTGCCTGGCCGCCGACGTCTCCTCCTCCGCTCCGACATCCATCACATTCAATAAGGATGTGGTGCCGATCTTGCAGAACAACTGCCAGGTCTGTCATCGCCCCGGACAAATCGCGCCGATGTCGTTCCTCAGTTATGAGAGCGTACGTCCGTGGGCGAAGGCGATCAAAGCCGCAGTGATCACCCGTAAGATGCCGCCTTGGTTTGCCGATCCGAGATACGGCCACTTCTCCAACGACCGCGCGCTCAAGCCGAGCGACATCGACACTATCGCGGCCTGGGTTGATGGCGGGGCGAAAGAAGGCGATCCGAAGGATGCGCCGCCCCCGGTCGCATGGCCAAAGGATGGCTGGGAGATCCAGCCCGATTACATCGTGAAGGGACCGGAGTATAAGGTGCCCGCGAAAGGCATCATGGAGTGGACCAACGTCGTGGTTCCCAGCGGACTTACCAAGGACACATGGATCACGTCGCTCGAGATCAAGCCGAGCGCCCTTCCGGTGACGCACCATATCTGCGTCAGCTTCATCGCGCACTCGCCGGAGGTGAAGTACGGCGTCCCGGTGTGGGTGGATAAACAGCGCGACGAGAGCGGCAGCGCGTTGCCCAGAGCCGAGGGCGTCAAGAACGAGCTGCCGGGAGTGCCGGGCGTGGCAAAAACCGAGCGGGAGCTCATCGCTGCCCGACTCAACCCCGGTGGGGTCGAGGGCTGCTACGTGCCCGGTCTCCAGGTGACCGATTATCGCGTCTTCAAGGCGGCCAAGCTGGTTCCCGCCAATACCGACATCGTGTTTCAATTGCACTACACCACCATCGGCACGGAGGTGACGGACAGGCCGGAAGTGGGCTTCACCATCGCCAAGGAGCCACCCCAGCGCCGCTACATCTCCTACAACACGCAGCCGTCGGTGGGTACTGACAGCACGGTGTTTCGCATCCCGGCTAACGACGGGAACTGGGCAAGCCCTCCGGCCGAGATTTTCTTCAACGCGGACGTGCAACTGGTTTGGATGATGCCGCACATGCACCTGCGCGGAAAGGACATGACCTACAACCTCGAATACCCAACCGGCGAGAAGCAGATCGTTCTGAGCGTGCCTCACTACGACTTCAACTGGCAACTCGGGTATTACACCGATATCAAGGTGCCGAAGGGCAGCAAGATGATGGTCGACGCTCACTTCGACAACTCGCTGAACAACAAGTTCAACCCCGACGCCAACCGCCCCGTGTATTACGGGGATCAGACCTGGGAAGAGATGATGGCGCCTTTCTTCGGCATCGTCGTGGATATCAAGCAAGACCCGGAGAAGGTGGTTACGGTGAAGGGTGGCCGGGGTAGAGGCGCGTAACGGGTCATACGGCCTAGAACCCGAAGGGCATCGGAGGCAAAGCAGAAGCTTCACGGAGGACATGCGGAGCAGCCAGAAGGTCGAGGGACTGATCATCCGCAATCCGTTCCTGTAGGCGGCCTGCGCATGACTAAACTGCGCGGAATACAGTTCTCGGAGGAACCGAACCAGCACGCCTCAGCTGGTAGGCCCGAACCGCATCAGCGGTGATGTCGCAGAGCCTCTGATCTCCAAAAAAGCCAGGATCGCCCGCTGGCGAACCTTCCGTGCCTTCTGGTAGTTGTCAGTGCGGGCGGAGTACTCCTTCCACTTACCGGCGATCTTCAATTTGTAATGCCAGACGCCTCTGCGTCGGAGGCCATCGCTATCCTTGCGCTGGCCTTGTTGCTTTTTGCTGCGTCTGAGTTTCAGTCTCGTTGACGCGGCTTTGGCTTCACTCGTTACACTACCGGTCTTCGCTGCCCGACAAGCTGGGCACACAAGCCGGACCCCGCGGGTCTTGCATCTTGGAATGGTCACGGGTCAGGGGGCATAAATCTATCGCGATAGGTTTTTCAAGCCCCGCCTTTCGCAGATGATAAAATACTGTATGCCCTCCATCAGTCTGAACCTGACGGTCGACCAGATCAAAGCTTTGCTCCAGATCAGCCAAAATCAGATTTTTCGGCTGAAGTATCTCGACCCAAAAATGCCCGGCTACAAAGCCCGCCCTGGTGAGTTGGAGGCAGCTGAATCGGCCGTTCAAGCTCTTATGGCTGCTCTCAAAGAAGGCAGGTTGGGACCGCAAGAGACTCCGCCAATGCCGCGAGGGAAGTAATTCTCCGGTCCGCTGCTCGGCAACGACCTTGTGCAATGAGCAAACTGCTATAGAACCGGAATGCGTTCTAGATGGCCATAGGCGTCACATAATAAAAGGCTTACAAGTGCAACCCGTCTACTTTCTCTAGGCTTGGAGTTGCACATTCCCTTCGTCGCTGTTGTGCAACAATATTCCCATCTCTATAGGCGTTGCACATTGCTTCAACAAACTCGATCACCTTGGCTGCAACCAATCCTGAGCAAAATCGACATGGAGCGCTGTGTTGGTACTGACTACCACACGGTCACGGTGAGCGGTATGGCACGGGCATCGCCCTCCAGCTCGGCCATCGGAGTTCTGAGGATTTCGATTTCTTCTCTTCCTCAAATTTCGATCCGAACCGTCTCCGCTCGCGCTTGCCATTCCTCCGGAATTTGGACCCGACCGATTCAGACACTTGGGTGCAGCGCAAGCCTGATAACCTGGAGGCGTTCGTGAACCGCGGCGGATTGGTGAAGCTAGCGTTTTTCGGAGGACTCGATACTCTGCAGAGAATCGAAGATCCGCGCCGAGCGATTGGGTCGCGTGTCCAAGTCGCGTCGCTCGCGGACCTGGCCGGGATGAAGAGGGGGTGATTCAGGTCCGGGGCCAACTGGAAGGACTATGGACATTCACGCCCTCGTGTCTTGTGGAATCGAGATGCTACAGGCTTGGTGGCCACGAAAGCGATTGATCGGAGCTTCGATGTCGCCATCAGCATCCGGGCCTTACAATTTTGATCGTCAGAAGAAATCGTGGGTGCATTCCGGCTCAGGCAGCTTGCCAAGCGAGTGATATAGGGAGAGTTCGAGCACCCGGTAGGTACGAAAGCCATAGGATTTTCTCAGGGTGACTTTGGCCTTGTTGTTCAAGCCCTCCACGACCCCGCTGGAAATCATTTTTTGCGCCCGGAAGTAATTGAGAATCAGTTCCCGGTGCTGGCGAACAGATCGAGCGATCTTCTTCATGGGCTCGATGCGGGAACGCATGTGTTTGACGGCACCACTCGTCGAGAAACTTCCCGGCCCAGGAGGACGAGCGGTAATCCCAAAATTGCTGGAATGCTTCCTTGAGAAGGTAGGCCCGGACGGTCTTCAAGTTATAGCGGAGGAGATCGCGCAGTCGGAAGCGCTGCTCCGCCGTCAGATTCTCTTCCCGCTTGAGCAGGAGCCGGAGCGACTTTTCAGGAGCGGTGTCTGGCCTTCGCTCGCCATGCGGCGCGATTCTCCGGCGCGGACTTCGTCAAGAGCCTTGTCCATTTTTGCGACGATATGGAACCGGTCGAGAATATGCATCGCCTCGGAACATTTTTCACGGATGACCTTCAAGTACGGCTCCCACATGTCTGAGCAGATGAAGACGATCTTTGATGTGATTTCCTCGCCCATCGTGGTGAAGAATCCCTGAAAGGATTCGATCGTTCTTTCTTTGCCGATCCAAAGCAAACGGGTCACGCCGAGGTCGATCTGATAAACCAGTGTCAGATACTTGTGCCCTTTGGAGTACCGGATTTCATCGACGCCGATTGCGTCGATCTGGCCGAGCGTCCGATGTTCCAGGCCCCAGGTGGCGACATGTTCGACCGTGTCGAAAACCTTGTCCCAGGATGTGCGAAAGGCCTCGGCCGTCTCTTTCCATGACAGCCGCCGCGCCCAACCGGCTAGGAAGAGCATGTGGGCTTTGGTTAGGGTGCGTTTGCCGTTGCCCAAGGGAACTTCTTCGACAGTGACAACGCCGCAGCGGCGACAGTCGACCCGACCCATGGTGTACAGGAGGAAGACGAGAAACCACCATACGGGAATGAACTCAAAGCGCCGTTCGCCGAGTTGATCGTAACCGGGCGCCGGCAAATGGCAGCGCGAGCAGATTGCGACGGAACCCTTGCGCGGTCGTAGGGCCACCTCGATGCACTTCTTGTCGGCACTGAAGTGGGCCTGCTGGTAGACAAAACCCCGGGAACGATGGCAGCGGTTTAAGATCGTGATCAGTTCCATGGCACGGACGGGAGCGGTAGGCGAAACCTCCACCATAAACCCGTCACGGACGCGGTTCGACTCTCAGTCTCAACAAGCTGTGGCCTATTTGGGGAGATCACATAGGATGATGAACGAGATCCCTACTAAGACCCGGACCGGCGAACGCACTGAACCTTTTCTGATGGTTGGTCAGGAGAAATCGAGGCTGGATTTCCGGTTCGGGCAACTTGCCAAGTTTGAGGCGGCCAGAGAGGACGAATCAGCCACCCGAGCTGGTAAGGCGCGTTGGAAAGTCTTTGGGCCCTTCAAGATGCGGGCCATGCATAATTCCGTGGCTCGACCTCGTATATAGTGTATGGTTTCCGTGGTGACGGCCTTTTCGCGTGTGGCGGAACCCGAGTCTCAGTGCATCGCGCGTGCACTGCGGCAAAGAGACTCGGAATTCATTGGCCGAATGGTGTCGCAGTACCACTATCGGCTCCTCCGATATCTGGTCTACTGGACATCCAGACGTGAACAGGCCGAGGACCTCGTTCAGGAAACCTGGTTGCGTGTACTGGAACGCGCGGGGCAATATAACGGCCGCCTCCGTTTCGAGCCATGGTTGTTCTCCATCGCACGAAACCTGGCGATCGATCACCTGCGAAAGCAACAAACGGCGACGGCAAGGCATCGGATGTGCCGAGAGGACGAAGCGGGCCTGAACCTTCCGGCGCCG
>Ga0310914_10001406_pt1 | contig 15447 bp, 21 predicted proteins | sample GREbulkMGAN108_FD_203450 | JGI IMG/M metagenome (GOLD analysis project Ga0310914, IMG submission 203450) | Lab enrichment of tropical soil microbial communities from Luquillo Experimental Forest, Puerto Rico - GRE.bulkMG.AN108 | ecosystem: Environmental > Terrestrial > Soil > Tropical forest >... | reverse complement strand
GTCTTTTACCTTAGGGGGAATATGGAATAATCAGGGCTATCGGAGGCCAGGCTCAGCTACTCGACCCGATAACCCCCTAAGCGCCCAGCGCTTCCAACCCTGAACCTATTCTCCAATGCGCTGCCGGATCAACTCCGGTGGCGCATTTTCTCATAAGCCGTCAACTAAGAGAAACAGCGGATTACTTACGATAAGGCGACGTTACGTTATTCAATGCTGTACAGCGATGTGATCGCGAAAGTGGCCTACCGATTCATTTTGCGGCGAATCATTCCGACCATCCCTGCCATGCCAGTGCCAAGCAGCAACAAGCTCGATGGCTCAGGAACGCTACTGGCAGTCACACTGACATCGTCGAGAAGTATTTCGCCCCCCACTGTACGTTGGCCTGAGAAGGCCAACACGGTGCTGGTCGAGGTTGCGGTGGAGGTAAAGGTGTACTGCACGTAGTCGCTCGGAGAACCGACACCGTTGGTCGGAGAGGTTCCATTGAACAATGTTGAGCCGCCAAACGTGACATCAAGAAGATTCGGCTGCGTACCGGCCACAAAGTAGGAGATCGTGTAGGTCTGGCCGAGAACGGTGGTTAAGGTCTGAGTGACGGTATTTAAGGTAGTGCTCCAGTCCAGAAAGGCCATTTGGGTCCCTGTATGGGCAACGCCAGCGCTGCCGCAACCCGAGCCAGAGTTATTGCAGATGGCTCCAGTCCCATTACTGACAACCCAACCGTCACCAATAGGCCCCGTGTAAGCTCCGGGTGTGCCGATTTCAAAACCCGGATCCGCGACGATATTCCCCGCGTTTGCCTGAACGACCACTCCGGCCAGCATCGCGGCCAACAACCAAACGTGAAATTTCATGATCCTGCTCCTTTCTACTAGCCAGCTCAGATTCTGATTCGCAGCGTCCGAAGGTGTGCATCGCACGTGAGCGCTCGCTACCACAATAGCTGTATTTCGACATCTTCCAGCTCATGCCCGAACCTACAAACCTAGGCACTCAGCTTGCGGCGAATCAATCCGGCCAGACCGAGGACGCCGCTGCCAATTAGCATCAGGCTGGAGGGTTCCGGCACACTCGTTACAGAGAGCTCCATGTCCACCGGGCCCATGTTCAACTCGCCTGGCAATGACTGGCCAACGCTCAGGGTCGTGAACACGCCCGGAATATCGGGTCCCGGCACCGCGAACACCCACTGGCGTCTGTTGACGATTCCGTTGACGTCGTCGAAAACAATGAATGCGGCTGCACCAGCGTTCTCTGCATTGATTCCCTTAAGGCTAAAGGCGCAGGAACCGCGCTCAATCAGAGCGATTCCGCCCGGAACGAAACCGCTAAAATCCGAGGCATTACACCCAACGTTGGCTACTGCCTCAAGCAAGCCCGTGGCGCTTCCTGTAGCCGGAAAGGCGGTACCGGGGCCTCCATACGAGAACGATGTCTGGTCCACATTGAAAACAAAGGTGGTAGGGTTGGGTGACAATTCTTGCAGAGTCGAGACATATCCCGCATGTGCAAGGCCAGTGAACGCAAAGCAAAGTAGCCCGACAAGTAATAAGTGACGCATACAAAACTCTTCTCGAAGCGATCGTTTGTGGATGATCCTTTGACCCTTGAGAATATGAACCCCGGGGTTGAAACGAAGCCACGCGAGCTTTGTAGCTCACAACCCCACATCACAAACTAGGCACTCAGCTTGCGTCGAATCACGCCCGCAAGACCAAGGACGCCGCTGCCCATTAGCATTACGCTGGAAGGTTCCGGCACAGTTGTTCCGCTAACTGTGACCGTGATGTTGCTAAAGTCGATGCTGTCATCAGCTTCCGACCACATGAAAATTTGCGTGTACAGGCCGTTTGCGTTGTAAGGGACCGTACCCGCGAAAAAGAGGTTGTACGTTGCGTTTGAAGTCAACGTATTCGAGAGGAAATCATATGTACCCGTGAACTGCGGCTGTGCGGTTGTCTGATAGATATCCGCTTGCGAAAACTGGAGGAGCGTGGGTGCTGTACCTGTCAGCGTGTCCGGTCTTGTAAGACTGTCATTTACCTGCCCAGGAGCATACCCGAAGGGCGATGGTCCGACATATACTTCCCAGTTGAATGCGATGAGGTTGCCGTTCTGCAAGACCAGCGGAAAGTTAACGGTTGCGTCCGCAGATACCGAAATGCTGGTGATGTTGACGAGGCCGTTCACGCTCCCATCGAGGCCGAGTGGAGTGTAGCCGTAGTTGAAGGGACCGGTAAAGAAATCCGGCGGTGTGCTGAAATCAGCGACGTTGAGGCTCGCTAAGTTATAAGTGGTCGTAAAACTGCTTGCGTTCGCGCTCGTGACCAGCACGCACGCAAGAACAACCAGCAGGGTCGATACGAAGGTTCGCATTGTGTTCACCTGTTGTTAGAGTTGACCGGCACAGCAAGGGCGCCATCGTCTCGGACGGAGGCAGAGTTCCGGAACGACCCCCTAGTACGCCGTCCCGCAAGTGCCGGTACTATAGCTACATGGCAAACCTGCTGTCATTGCGAAGGTGCAATCAAAGTGAAAAAAATTGACGATGGCAAGGTAGGCGCGTCACGATGGGGGCGAATGCCGCTGATCTTGAAATCACCAGTCAAGGTCAGCACGTTGGAGGAACTGGCGTGAAGAAATACTCTCCAAGGCGGGTGCCAACCCCTCCAACTGGTTCTTCGAAGGGCGGCGTAAAGAATGAACTGTCCCCAGCCCGGCCAAAGTCGTTGCTGTCCAATAAAGTTACTGGAGTCCTTCCTCTGCTGCGCGACCTGAAGCCAAGGTTCTTGGAGGGCCTGACCCCGGTAGAGTTCAAATCGGCGCTTGCAGAAGCCACATATCGTAAGTTTCCCGCAAATTCCGTGATCACGAACCAAGACCAATCAGCCGAACATCTGTATCTGCTGCTGACTGGTCGCGCCAGATTCTTCTTTGTGACAGAAAGAGGACAGGAAGTTATTCTCCTCTGGATTCCGCCAGGTGACATCTTCGGTTCCGCGGCACTCCTACCCCCGCTCACTGAATATCACGTCAGCGTCGAGGCGACCAGAACGTGCTCTGCTCTTGCATGGGAGCGTGCTGCGATCAGAAGCCTCGCTGCGCGTTACCCAAAGCTGCTGGAAAATGCCTTTTACCTAACCCTGCACTATCTCTCCGCCTACCGCGCCGCGCACGGAGCACTGATCTCTAACACTTCGCAGGAGCGGCTCGCCCATGTGCTCGTTGGCCTCGCAACCGGAATTGGCGAAAAAGTTGCGGGAGGGGTAGAACTCAAAATCAGAAACGAAGAATTAGCCAATGAGGCAAACCTCTCGCTATTCTCAGTGAGTCGCCTGATAAGCGAGTGGCATCGAAACGGCCTTTTGCTGAAAGGACGCGGAAAGATCCTGTTGCGATCTCCGGAAGGTCTGCTGCGCCGTGCATACAACCAGGCCGAGCCATGAAACCCGTCTCGTTAGATAGGCAGTAGAACCTGCACAGCAACTGTTCAAGCGGCAGCAACTGGGAACTTCGATCAAACCCCGTCTTAGACACAGTGGTCATGCCAGAGCACAACGTCATGACCGAACCCATTTCCCTTCGTAGCCGCTGGCTCCGCAAGCAGGTGCCTATAGATGTTGAGGTCATCCGCGTGACCTTCCGCGACAGGACAAGACCTTCTCAGGCACTCTGCTGCACTGCTTGCGCGTCAGCGGGGAAATGGTTGCCTCTCTACCGCCCGAGCTTGCGGCGAATGAAGCAAGAAATGGCCGCGAGTCCACTAGCCAGGAGAGTCATGCTCCCCGGTTCTGGTACTACAGATGTATACCCGAATTGCACGATCGGGCCGAAAAGACCAACTGTGTCAGAGGAATCCACTTGCGCTACGCTGCCACCGGGGAAGCGAAAACCTTCGGCATCCAGCGAGCCGCCGCCGCTCCAGCCGCTGAATTGGGCATCCATTAGCAGAGTACCTTTGGTGGGGTCGTACAAAAATGGTGTGGTCAGGTTGAAGACCATATCGAAGGCGCACGGACCCGGAGTCGTGCACCCAGGACTGCTGAAAAACGTGCCCGCTCCGCCGGATAGCACCAGGGTATTGTCCGCGCCCTCGTTAGCAGCATAGCTGCTCGTGATGAGCATGTGGCTGCCAATCGTGTTGGGAAAGTAAGACGAGGTTGATAGATAGATGTTGAATGAACTCACGTCTATGTTGACCGCTCCGCTACCCGGTGCCGCACGGAATGAGATCTGCGTGATGAGAAGAGGGCCTCCGACGGAAAGGAACTGTCCTGCGCCGAAATCCTCCTGGTATTCAAAGCTCGCAGGGGAAGTCAGGCCGACAGTGGCATTACCCGTTGTTGTCGCCTGCGCGTTGGGAACTACGAGAGTGTTAGCCGAGGCCAGAGTAGGTGCTAAGAACAACACCACTGCAACAATCACAGCTCGTTTCATGGTAGACGCTCCGAAAGTGGTTCGCGATATTCCGCAGAGCGGAGGACCCTTAGAACTCGTAAACGAATAGGATACTCAGCTCACCGCGGTTGAAAGTCCCGATAGTGTCTCAGCGATACGACATATTGTCAAACTAATTCTGAAGAATAGGCTCTAACTCGCGTCATGCTGGGCACACCTACTAGGCCTAGGAGACCTTCTAGGCGGTTGGGTTTTAGCCCGAAGATTTCGGGCGCTCCTAACCCTTACTCTTTTCACATTTGGGGTATTAGATCGAGGCAGACCTTTCTCGTTGAGCTTGCGTTCGCGCCAGTTAGGACGCGCACTAAAGATGTCCGAGCGGTGGAACGAAAAGACTGTCTAGCGTACTGTGTGTACGATTGCTTATCTATAGTAATCGGCTGTGCCGATTCATCTTGCGACGAACCACTCCAATCATCCCTACCATGCTGGTGCCGAGCAGCAGCAGGCTCGATGGCTCAGGAACGCTACTGGCAGTCACGCTGACATCGTCAAGGAGTATTTCGCCTGCCACTGTACGTTGGCCTGAGAAGGCCAACACAGTGCTGGTCGAGGTTGCGGTGGAGGTAAAGTTGTACTGCACGTAGTCACTCGGAGAACCAACGCCGTTGGTCGGAGAGGTTCCATTGAACAGCGTTGCGCCGCCGAACGTGACCTCAAGGAAGTTCGGATGCGTACCAGCCACAAAGTATGAGATCGTGTAGGTCTGGCCAATGACGGTGGTTAGAGTCTGAGAGACTGTATTTAAGGTACTGCTCCAATCCAGAAAGGCCATTTGGGTTCCTGTACGGGCAACACCTGCGCTGCCGCAACCGGCACCAGAATTATTGCAGATAGCCCCAGTCCCGGCAGTGACAACCCATCCATCTCCGATGGCCCCCGTGTAAGAGCCAGGTGTGCCGTTTTCAAAACCCGGGTCCGCGACGATATTCGCGGCGTTTGTCTGAACAACCGCTCCTGCCAGCATCGCGGCCAACAACCAAACTCTCTTAGTTTTGTTGAGCATTGTCTTACCTTTCCTTTTACTTTCAACCGCAAACAGTTTGGGGTAGTCACTTACGGGGGAAGTTGGGTGAGTTTATCGCATCCAGAGTTGTTGTCAAGATGAAAGATTTTGCATATCGGGTTGCAATTGTTCGCGTCGAAGACTGGCTTCTGTGCTGGCTTAGCCGATGCCTCTTTCAGATTGTTGAGAGCCTTACTAGAATAAGTCGGCAATGCATCTGAAAGGACCGCCAAATTCCATCGCCGCAAACAGAAACCGCGGGGCTACTCCAGCGAGACTGTTCTAGACGGGTTGGGTTTTAGTCCGAACGTTTTGGCACACCTAACCCTTAGCTTTTCACATTTGGGGCATTATGTCCTGACAGACGTTAGCGTTTAGTTGGGGGCCTGCTCTCTTGACTCGCATTAATCTTGCAAATTTTTTAACACTTCATTGCTCTAGCGCAACGACGGAAGTTCTGCTCTATGGTTACCGTTGTATGGCTGTTGTTCCCCGCGACATCAACCTTGAGGATAGCAACAGGTACGCGAGAGTATGCGAGCTAGCATCAGGCAGCCCTACGTGGAGCAGGTTTTGCGCGGAGAGGGATAGTCACGAAATAGTAAGTCACCGCGAACAGACGCGCCCAAAGGGGACCACCTTCTCGAACAGGGCCAGCACTATTTGTAGGCCCTCTTCTTGTAGGGTTGGAGCCCTTTGCGTCCTAGGCAACTTAACACCGAGGTTGAATATGTCCGCCGAGAAGCCATTGGAATGATGGTACACCTAACCCTTGCCCTTTTCACATTTGGGCATTGGCAGTATCTTAGTTGGAAAGCCTGCGACCAAGTCCACTAAAGTAGCGTGCGCAATGCAAAGGCTTGCACACCGCAAATTGAGTGCATAACTGTTTTCAGCAACTTGCATTGGCACCCGACGTGCTACGTTGCTGCTCGAAAAATCCAACTAAGTATCGCGCTGAATCGCGATTCCCGCAATCGCAGTCGGCAAAAGAACGAGGAGAACTCATGGAAAAATCACTCTTGTCGCTCAGGCGGAGGTTCGTAATCCTGGGACTGTTTGCTACCATCACTGTGCTGTTTCTTGCTCCCACGGCGTCAGCCGGTTCATTCACATCCACTTTTAAACTAGGCTCCATGAATGTCTCCGATTTGAGCGTTCCCCCGAACTTCTTTACCGGACCGTTCAATTACGGATTCACGGCTCTCGCGCTTGATCCAGCAGTTACCGGACAAGTTACCATTAATAGTATTTCGGTCTCCACAGACGCAACACTTCACCACTTACCGTATTACGGATCAAGCCCGTTCGATTGGGAGATATTCGTTGGCCCGGCTCCCTTTGGTTTTGCGCCCGGCCAGGTAACTGGCACAACTGTGCGACCGGACTCGATTACTAGCAATGCGCCGACGCAACTCCGGTTTTCCCAGCTTGCGGGGACAAGTATCGGGGGAACGACGACACTCACCGGGAGCTATGATTTTGTCTCCAATACATTTCAGACAAACACCGGAAACTTCTTTAAGTTTGCCGGAACGTCACCCGGGCAGTTCACGAACGGGTTGTATACACAAGTCTTCCTATGGAGTGAGGGTGGTGACGGCATCAACCTCGATTTCCGCGACATCACAGTTACGGTCACTGGGGTGAGTACTCCCGAACCTCCGAGTCTTCTGCTATTCGGGACTGGGGTCCTTGGGATATTGGTCCTTTCGCTACTTGCCGGGTTGCACACCTTATCGTCGCAAAGAAACTATGGACCACAGTAGTAGTCGGGAGTAGGCCCTCCAAATGGCCCAGGGGCGCAACAAGTAGACAGCTGGTCGCCTGATGGCACCCGAATTGTCTTTGGCGGCGTCCCTTCTGATCCCAACTCGAGTATTCGGATTGTCGATGTAAGAACCAACAGATTTCGAAGCTGCCTGATTCAAAAGGTCTGTTTGCGCCTCGTTGGTCGCCTGATGGCCGCTACGTCGCAGCTATGCCTTTTGCATCCGGTGGCCTCAGGATCTTCGATTTCGCGAGTCAAAAGTGGGACGAGATCGCCAAGATCAGCATGGCATTCCCCAATTGGTCGAAGAACAGCGATTACGTCTACTTCCTGCATGAAGAGGATCAGCCCTCCGTCATGCGAGTACGCATTCACGACCACAAAGTGGAGCGCGTGGCAGATCTTAAGAGCTTCCGTCAAGCTGGCTTCTATGGTGGTTGGCTAGGCATGGAACCAGACGATTCACCATTACTGCTGCGCGACACGGGGACCCAGGAAATCTATGCGCTCGATTGGCAGGCTCCATAACGGACAGGGTAAATCGGAAGTCGGGTGGTCTTGTTTCGAGGAGAGTTTATGTGTAACGGGAACGCTGCTCGTTACACGTCCGTGTGTCAGAGCGGACCGGCCACCAGACGGCCGCTTACAGAAAAGGAGAACATAAATTGGTCATAAATAATGAAACAGGCACCAGTATTGACGAGGTCGCCGCCGGGGTCTATCGAATCTGCACTCCCCTGGACGTGATTCCTGGGGGATTCACGGTCAATTCATACCTGCTCGATGACGACGAACCCCTGCTGTTCCATACGGGGTACCGGAAGCTATTCCCGGTTACCCTCCAGGCGATTGGGAAGGTGATGCAGGCCGAAAATCTCTGCTGGATCGGTGGATCACATTTTGAAGGCGACGAATTTGGCGCATTGAATGACTTGTTGACTGCCGCGCCCGCAGCCACGCCCTTTGGCGCCGAGATAGGCGTGCTGACATCCTCAATGACTATGCATCCCGGCCCGCCCGCGGGCTCGCGGATGGCGAGGAGTTTTCCATCGGCAGCCGCCGGATGAAGTGGCTCTACACGCCGCATGTCCCGCACGGCTGGGATTGCGGCATTCTGTTCGATCTGTCCACGAAGACGTTGTTCTGCGGGGATCTGTTCACACAGCCGGGCGCCAAGATGCCGCCCGTGACAGAATCGGAGGTGCTTACCACAAGCGAAGGAATGCGCGGGATGATGGATTATTACGCGCACGCGACGAGCACATCGACCATCTTGGAGCGCCTGGCGGATCTCCATCCGTCGCTGCTCGCCTGTCAACATGGGAGCGCCTACCGTGGCGACGGCGCTGCGCTGCTCCGCGAACTAGCCGCCACGATCGAAAAAGCGAACGGCAAATTGTCTGCACCACCAACTGTCCTCACTGCCTAACTGGAAGCACAGGCGCAAACTGAGCCTGGACCGTCGGCAACCCGGAAGTTGGCTCAATATCCAGCTGGTACGGTTGACTGCTCTGAGCCGCGTGAATGCATTGCTTCCACGAAGGGAATGTGCGGTGTGTGCGTCATCAGTGAACGCGCCTCGCGGCTACGAGACAAAGGCGTGCCCCGAGCTACGTGCGCCCTTGAGTCATGCCCTGCAGTTCCTCCTCCGGGGGCGAGATGTAGCGCCCAATAAATCCGCGAGAAGATTCCGTGTGTCTCGGCGTATTATGAGCTGACTGCTGAACGAGGTGCGTCCTAAAACGGTACAGCCACAAGCTTTTTCCCGACTCGGAGACAAAATGCTTGCCTCGTACAAGGACCTGAGATCGCGGTTCTTGAAGGGATTGAACTCAAGCGAGCTTAAGGAGATATTGGCGGCCGCCGAAACGAAGCGCGTCCCCGCCAACACAGTAGTAGTTCATCAGAACCGTCCCGCAGATCAACTCTTCTTGATCGCCACAGGTCATGCGCGATATTTCTTCATTAGCGAGGATGGTCGCAAGCTACTCCTTTTTCGGGTGCTTCCGGGCGATATATTCGGCGGCGCAGCACTGCTGTTGGAGCCATCCGTGTATCTGCATGGCACCGAAACCGTTGAGGAAAGCAAAATATTAGTGTGGCAGAGACCCACCATTATGGCGCTCGAAGCAAAATATCCGAGATTGATGCAGAACGCGCTCCTGATTGCATGCGATTACGTAGGCTGGTATCTTGCCGCACACGTTGCGCTTTCCTGCCACACGGCTAGTCAAAGATTTGCGTCGGTGTTGCTCACTCTAGCGCATACAGTGGGACGAAAAGGGCCTCGTGGGATGGAGATCGAAGTCACGAATGAAGAGCTGGCTAACACGGCTGCTGTCACTCCCTTCACGGCAAGCCGTCTGCTGAGCGAATGGCATCGCTCCGGTGTTATTGTGAAGAAGCGGGGAAAAATAGTGATTTGCAGGCCCGAGCAGTTGCTGTCGCAAGAAAAAGCAATCAAGTCGTGAAGGAAGGCCGGCAGGTCGGGCTGATAGCTTCCCGCACGGCAAGGCAGGGTGTTGCGTAATGATTCCATGACAATGTCGGCTCCCACGCCCGAGTAGACTTGGTAGATCCAACCAACCAAGGCCCGGAAGAAAGGAGCCGAACACCGTGAGGAAGCCGAGAAGTTCTACCGCGATCTGGCGACACGAGGAGCTGAAGTGCGTGTAGGCATGGAAGCCAGTGGACACGGACGCTGGTTCGAACGATTGCTGGGGAGCTGAACATCGAGTTGTGGACTGGCGACGCGGCGAAGATCCGAGCGAAGCGGGTACGCAAGCAGAAGACCGATCGCGAGGATGCCCGGCACATTCTGAAACTCATGCTGAAGGACGATTTTCCGCGGATCTGGGTAGCCAGCTGGGACAATCGTGATCTGCGGCAACTGCTGTGGCACCGCCATCGTATGGTGCAGGCCCGCACCCGCATCTTGAACCAGTTGCAAGCGGTGGCGCTTAACGAAGGGCTACGCTGGAAGAAGAGGTTGTGGCGCGAAAGCGAACGGGAGCAACTGCAATCGTTGCGCTTAGCGCCGTACGAATCTTGCTCTCACCTTCACATTCTGCTAGCACAAAGAAAGCAAAACGAATCCCCGCCGCGAGGCTTTTGTTCGCCACTACCTGGACACCGGCAACTCGACAAGGGCTGCAATTTCAGCGGGTTACAGTCCAAAATCTGCCGCTGCTGCAGGGTCAAGGTTGTTGACAAACGCCGACATCAAGGCCGCCATTGATGCCGAATTGTTGCGTCAGGCTGAAATGTCGGGAATCACTGGTACCTACGTGCTGGAGGGGATAAGAGCCATCGCCGATGATCTGAATGCAAAACACGCTGACAGGCTCCGTGCCTACGAGTTGCCGGGAAAGCACCTCAAACTCTGGACGGATAAGCTGGAGGTTGATCTTACGGACCTCGCGGAGCGCATTGTGGCAGGCACGTGAGCGTGCAGCAAAAGCCGCTCATGAAGCGTACCAGAAAAACTCTAATGAACAGTCAGCGTCCCCAGCGTTTTTGTTTGAATCGGGTCGTTCATTGAGGGCGCGACCAGGACTCAAGGCACATCCCTTGCTACAACTGTTCTCCGAGCGTGTCCAAGCACACCATCGGCAATCAGGTTTGACAATGCGAAGGATTACGGCTCTTGTGGTGATTCGGTTAGGGCTGTCTGTCTTTACGAAATGCAAGCGAGCTGGACGGCAACGAATTGTTGAAGGATTGTCGGCAGTTTGACAGACCCGCATCGATCGCGGATACAGATCAAGCGTTTAGTCTCGGGTTCTGCCTCGCTTATTTCTCAGGTGTAAACGACGCAATTTTCACCCAGCAGGTGACAGCAAAGACAGCAAGGGACGTTCAGCGCGTGTTTTCCTAAAGACGGTTTACAAAACGCGCAATCAGTATTGATAGTTCAAAAGTGGCCCAAGGAGAATCCCAGCCAGCTACACTTACCGGCAGTTGTGTTGGTCATGGGAGCACTTCGACAGGCTTTTCCCTGCAAGTAACGATTCGCAAAGCATTTTGTGGAGGCCCTAACAAAGATGCCTCCGCAGCGCAGATATTGAATCGGTGATTAGCTAGAAGAATACGCGCCGATGTGAGGGGGTTACGTGCCATTCAAACGCAGACTCATAAGAAATACGGGCCCGGCTTTTCTTTGCGCAACCTTGTTGACACTCGCACAGGCCCAAAAGCAAACCAATACCCATTTGAGCAATAGTTCGATTGAGGTGTCGTCTGTCACATTTCGTTTGGGGATGACTAAAGCTCAGGTGAAAGACAAGTTGGCCCAGGGGGAAATAACCAAACTGGATGACGACACGTGGGTGCTTGGTTCCCCTGGGAAGGGCGGCCCTCTTCTGCAATTCAATCACGGATTGCTAAGCTACGCCGAGCGCGAGTGGACGAACCCTCACAATGACGTTGCGGAGGCACTCTTTGCAGCGGTCGCTGCCATTAACAAGGAAGGGCTTAATAAATGCACGGTAACCGCTACCACTCAGATCCACGAGATAGGTTGGAAATTCGATCGGGTTTGGATGGTTTGCGGAGAAAAGACTATAGCGCTTATGAGGAACTCGTCTGGGAAGGTTATGTATGACTCTGTTTGGGAACGATTGGGCACCTTCAGGAAGATTGAACGGTAGCAACATGCACGCTACACCTTAACCCGTAGCGGCCTCACCCACAACGGTGTTCACGCTGGCGAGAATCGTGGGGCCCAGTTCCATCGCGATCACTCAGCGGTACGTGCATCCTCAAGCTGATGCCGTGTAGCGTGCCTTCGCATCGTGGGGGCAAATCGCGCCTAAGGCACAACCCGGAAAATCGGCGGGTGGGCACAAATTTGGGCACAGCCGAAAATTCGCCGTCTGACTGTGCGGTGCAAGTTGTTGGTGCGAAAGGGGGGACTCGAACCCCCACGGTTTTACCCGCCAGATCCTAAGTCTGGTGCGTCTGCCAATTCCGCCACTTTCGCATAATCGCTAACATTCCAACAATCAGGCAGTTGCGAACTTTGTCGTTTCCGGTATAACCATAAACAAACTGCTGGTGGCACTTCTGGTGGCGTTTTCATTTTCCATATCCCCGGATTTTGACTCTTCCCGCTTGGTTGCCGGAACGAGACGCGCAACCGCGTCTTGCCGGTGACTGGGGGCCAAATGGGAATAGCGCCACGTCATAGCCGGTGACCGATGGCCCAACAGATCCCCGACTGTTCGCAGGGGAACTCCGGCCATCACTAGCCTACTGGCAAAGGTGTGCCGGTTGCAATGCCAAGTGTAGTCAGTGAGTCCGGCGCTTTCCACCGCGGCATTGAACCAGTCCCGATAGCGGGCCAGACTCTCGCCTTTCTCGTTGACGTGAACCGATGGCGAGTTTCCTGCCCAAGCTTTCAGGGTCGTAAGCGCATCCAGGGCGACCGCGTTCAAGTCAATGTCCCGCGCCGTGCCGTTCTTAGTCTTGTACAGATGCAGCTTTCGCTGGTCCCAATGGATTTGACTCCACTGTAGCGAGAACTGCTCACCCGCCCGCATCCCAGTGTGCAGACTGAGCAGGAATGCCGGGGCACATTCCGGGTGCTCCTCTTGCAGTTTGGCGCAGATCGCCTTTTCCTCAGCTTCGGACAGGAACCGGGTACGCCCGTTGTCCTCGTCCACCTTGCGCTTCTTGAACATTCGAGCAACCGGGTTCTTCGGAATGCGATCGTTAGCCAAGCCCTGACTGTAAGCAAGACTGATGGCCGCGTGCCATCGCATCATCGTTGCGCGTTTCCAATTCTCTTGCGCGGCCCGGGCGACTAGCCACCGGCGGATTTCCTGCTTTTCGATGTCCTCTGCTGGCCGCGTACCGAACACCGGGCGCAGGATGTCATACTTGATGCGGATTTCCGTGGTCGTGCGCGCACCGTTTTCGGATTTGCTGTATTCCAGGGCATCGTCCAGCAATTCGCCAAACGTGACCGGCTTGGCGCGCAAGGTTTCTGGGAGTTTCTTGCCTTGCAGGGTTTCAGTGTGGCGCTTGTCCAGCAACTTCTCAGCACTGCTGTACAGGCCCGCTTTTTCGCGCCGTCTGCGGCCTTGAGCATCGGTGTACTGAATCCACCACACGCCACTGCCGGGCACTCTCTCATAGATTCCCCGCCGCTTGCTGGTGCTCTTCTCGCCGTTCATTTCCGCCCTTCCTTCCCGCCCTTTGGTGCGCTCTTTCTCGCGTCTTTGCGGGGCCTTCCACCTTTCTTAGCCCATTCGCTCAAAGTCTTGTGATCGTACTTGGCGGCGCGAGCCTTGCCGCCTTTCTTCCCCATTGCGCTTGCTGCTTTCCATAACTTCATGCTCACAACGTAATACTTAACGCTAAGTTTGTCAAAAGGTATTCTTATTAGGTGGGGCAGCAACGCATCCGATCTGCAAGAAATACCGTAGGGCTTTATCGCCCCACATCCTCTCCGCAAACAAAATAAACTCACGCGAATTTCGCGCAGGATGCCCTGAGGCTGTCTGGACGACCCCAACGTCGCGGATAATCTGCAAGAAATTTCCTAGCCAAGGTCTGAGCGATTAGCAACCGATTCGCGGAGGATTCGCGGCAGATTGCGAACTGGGTGAACTACGGCAGGCGCGGGCAGGAAAGTCGCGCGAGGGGTATGGTCCGAGGTTTTTCCAGGAATTGTCCGTAATACGACTTGGCGATTTCACTGGCGCCTATCGCCTTTTTCTTGCGTTCCGATCGATTCGATTGGCAGGCGCGACAGTAGCCGACGCATACGCGTATAGCAAAACGTTAAAAATGTATCCGCTGTCTGAAGCAAGCAACCCCAAGCCGACCCGCTTTGTCGATGGCCTAGATTCCCCGCTGCATACACTTCCGTTCTACGACATCCGGGCACTACAGGATATACACGACATCATCAGCGTCGAGCCGGTGCGGCCACGCGACAAGGTGATGATGGGAATGCTGGCAACGATCGGTATCGAGCCCGGCAAGCCCTTCAATCCTCCCGCGAAGCTCAAGCCGGCACTGGAGAGAGGCGTCGCCGATGCATATTTCTATATGCAGCAGATGGACACGCAGCTGTTTGCGACGCATCTGTACTGGCCGGATCGTCACTGGAGTTTCGTGATGGTCCCGGACGAGAAACATGGATTCGAGTTCGTGACGGACGATGCCGTGCAAATCGATAAGCGCGCTGCCTGCTGGTTCTTCTTCACAATGTATCCGAATGTGCTCGATGAGCACGCGGGGACAGTTTATCTGGCTCCTATCGCGGACAGCACAGGAAAGCCCATTGAGGCTGGCAAAACTTACAAACGAGAGATGTTCCCGCCGGTCAGTTTTGGTCGCTGACTGTCTATGAGCGCGCGACTTGGGCATTCATCCAGAATCCGCTGGACCGGGCCGGCTTGGATTCATTTGCTATGGACAAAATTAAGAAGAACACTGACGGCAGCGTTGATGTGTACTTCGGGCCTAAAGCACCGCAAGGTCTGGAATCTAATTGGATTCCGACGGCGGGCAAAGAGCCGTGTGTGTGGTTCAGGCTCTATGGTCCAGAAGAAGCCTTCTGGAACAAGACCTTCAAGATGGCGGACGTGGAACTCGTCAAGTAGAAAGCGCACCGATTGAATATCTGCAATAGGACAATCCCTAAGCGATCCGCTCACTGAATGAAAGACGGGCGATCCGGAAATTATTGTTGATAACAGCCGTGGCTGTTGAAAAACTCTTGTTGGTCGGTTATCCGGGTGAAATCGGGTGACCAGAAATGTCTCGAAATTCGAGAAGATCGTTTATAGGGCATCCTGGCGCGATCTGATTTCTGCCGTTCGGGCGGATAAGAGCTTTTCGACACTCACAGCCCATTTCACTTGCAATCCCGAAACGAAACATCGCCGGATTGCGAGTGTGAAGGCGATTTCACAACACCGACGAGCACACCGCATTATCCTCCTCGTTGTGACAGTCGAATCGGTCATTCTTCGCAACTTAGGGCTGACGCAAAAACAACTTCACAGATTGGGTGAGATCGTGTAGTTCCACTTGGGTAGAACCTCGTGGGGCTTCAGGCGAAGCGCCTGGAGCTGTTCGGGCGTTGGTTCGGTGCCGGTAGGATAGTAGCGGCGGTCGAGGTGAGCGGTAACCGACAAGCCGGTTTGAGTTCTGGTGGAGCGGATGAAGTTCAGGATCTTTTGATAACTGTCGA
>Ga0310914_10001405_pt1 | contig 15447 bp, 12 predicted proteins | sample GREbulkMGAN108_FD_203450 | JGI IMG/M metagenome (GOLD analysis project Ga0310914, IMG submission 203450) | Lab enrichment of tropical soil microbial communities from Luquillo Experimental Forest, Puerto Rico - GRE.bulkMG.AN108 | ecosystem: Environmental > Terrestrial > Soil > Tropical forest >... | reverse complement strand
GGGCTTGCGGAACGATCCCGCGAGGGTCAAATGCCGCTCGATCGAGAATTTTGCAGCCTCGGCATCGAGCGGCTCGCCGTCGTGGAATTTCACGCCCGGCCTGAGCTTGATCGTCACTTCCTTGCCGTCGGCGGAGGTTTCGTGCGACAGCGCGAGTTGCGGCACGATATTGAGCTTTTCGTCGATGTCGAACAGCTTGTCGCAGACGGCCGAGAAGACGATGCGGCCGACATAGGTGCGCGCCAGCGTCGGGTCGAGAATGTCTGGATCCTCGGCAAGACCGATGCGCAGCGTGGTCTCCGCCCGCGCTTCCGCGCCAAGCAAAAGCAACGCCGCCATCAAAGCCAAAACGCGAAAGGTTTTCATCGCACTCGTCTCCAGTTCAAATGCCGGCCCTGCAGCTAGGCGCCATTCACACCAACCCCGGATGCAACGCCTCTTTCCTCTGCGCCGCTGAAGGCCGCCACCAGTTTCTCCAGCGCCGGCGAAAGACCGCCGTCGGAGGGGAGGATTGCTTCTGCCGGAGGCAGCTCTGCCACACGGTGGCAGGCGGTCGCGTGTCCTGACGCATCGGCGATCAATTGCGGCGCTTCGATCCGGCAGCGATCGATCGCAAACGGGCAGCGCGTATGAAAGCGGCAACCGTTCGGCGGATTGAGTGCGCTCGGCATCTCGCCCTGCAGGAGCATGCGACTGCGCTTTGCCCGCGGCCTGGGTACGGGGATCGCCGATAAAAGTGCGCGGCTATAGGGGTGCCGGGGCGCTGCGAACAGCGCCTGTGTCTCGGCAGTCTCGACGATGCTTCCAAGGTTCATCACCGCGACGCGATCGGCGATGTGCTTGACCACGGCAAGGTCGTGCGAGACGAAGATGTAGGAAAGCCCGAGCCGTTGCTGCAGATCGCGCAACAGATTGAGGATTTGGGAACGGATCGACACGTCGAGCGCGGACACCGGCTCGTCGCAGATGATCAGTTTCGGTTCGACTGCGAGCGCGCGGGCAATCGCGATCCGCTGGCGCTGGCCGCCGGAGAATTCGTGGGGGTAGCGGCGCGCGAAACGCGGCTCGAGCCCGACCAGCGTCAGGATCTCCTCGACCCGCGCGCGCCGCCCGGCCTGTGGCACAAGATTGTGAAGCGCGAGCGGCTCGCTCAGGATCTGACCCACGGTCATGCGCGGGTTGAGCGAGGCATAGGGGTCCTGAAAGATGATCTGGGCCTGGCGGCGGAAGGCGCGCAGCTCGTTCGCATCGAGTGCGAGCAGGTTGCGCCCCTCGAAGCGGATGCGGCCTGCGTCGGGCTCGATGAGGCGCAACGCCAGACGGCTGACGGTCGATTTGCCGCAACCGGACTCGCCGACCAGCGCCAGAGTTTCCCCGGCGTCGACGCGAAAACTCACGCCGTCGACCGCTTTCACGAAAGCGGTCGGACGGCCGAACAGGTTGCGATCGGCGGCGAATTGCTTGACGAGGTTTTCGACCTCCAGAAGCGCCATCAGGACACCAGTCTTTCCAGCGGCGCCTTCAGACAGCGCGAGGCGTGGCCGGGCTTTAGCTCCGTGAGCGGTGGCGGCGCCTTCAGGCAGATCTCGCTGGCAAAAGGGCAGCGTGCGGCAAAGCGGCACCCGGTGGGCAGGCGTGTCATGTTCGGCACCATGCCCTCGATGGTCGCAAGATGCGGCGTGCGCCGCTCGAGCCGCGGGATCGAGCCGAGCAGGCCCACCGTATAGGGATGCTGAGGCGAAGTGAACAATTCGTCGATTTGCGCACGCTCGACGATCTCGCCGGCATACATCACGGCAACGTCATCGCAGACCTCGGCGACCACGCCGAGATCATGGGTGATCAGGATGATCGCGGCACCGCTCGCCGCCTTGAGCTCGCGCATCAGTTCGAGGATCTGCGCCTGCAGGGTGACGTCGAGTGCAGTGGTCGGCTCATCCGCGATCAGAAGCTTCGGATCGCAGGCAAGCGCCATGGCGATCATCACGCGCTGGCGCATGCCGCCGGAAAGCTTGTGCGGATAATCGTCGATGCGCCGTTCGGGCGAGGGGATGTGCACCCGGCGCAGCAGGTCGATTGCGCGCTCGCGTGCCGCGCGCCGAGGTCCGCCGCGATGACGCAATATGGTTTCGATGATCTGGTCGCCGATCGTGAAGCTCGGATTGAGCGAGGTCATCGGCTCCTGGAAAATCATGGCAAGCCGGTTGCCGCGAAGGTCGCGCAGGGTTTCGTCCGGCGTCTGCAGGAGATCGAAACCCTCGAAGCTGATCGAGCCTGAGACCTCGGCCGATTGCTTCGGCAACAGCCCCATGATCGCAAGCGAGGTGACGCTCTTGCCGCAGCCGGATTCGCCGACCAGGCCGAGCGTAGCGCCGTTGGCGACGGAGAGATCGACGCTGTCGACGGCGTGGGTGGTGCGCCCGTCATCGCCATGAAACAGCACGCGCAGGCCCCGCACGTCGATCAGGGTGTTTTCGGTCATGTCTTGCCCGCGATGGCGGCTTCAATTCCAGCGTCGATGGTCGCGCGATCGGTGACCCCGGCAGGGTTCTGCCGTGTCGGCAGGAATTTTCGAAAATGCACCCAGTGCTTGCGGCTCACCTGTTCCAGCCGTTCGAGCTCTGCGAGCGGATCGTCGTGGTCGTCGACGCGCAGATCAAGCGCGGACCATTCTTCGCGCTCGTGGATCAGGAGCGCTGCCGATTGCTTGCCGCGCTTGTCGCCGCCGGCGGCTTCGCCAGCGCGCATCGCCACGATCAGCCGGCGCGCGAACGGCAGGCTCTCGCCTGCGAGATAGGTTTTTGCGGTTTCCTCCAGCACATCGGCGCCCGCCAGCATGTTGCCGGCGATCGAGAAGCCCTCGCCGGCGAGATGCCCGCACCAGTCGACACAATCCTTGCCGGTGAAAGCGGCGATGCGGCCTGCCGCATCCAGGATGTGGAGCTGGCGGCTCTCGCGACCGTCATCGGCCGAGGTCAGCCTGCTCACGATCTCCTGCGGACTCCCGCCTTCGCGCAACATCCTGATGCCGTCGATGCCGTAATAGGGATTGACCAGCGCCTGCGTTGCGATGCCGCCGAGGCCCGCCGCGATATGCGGCACGCGCGCACCGACGGCAAAGAACCTGGTCGCGACGGCAATCCCGATCTGGCCGGTGGCTGTATCGCGGGCGATGATCGACCAGGTCATCTCGGCTTATTTCATGGTGAAACGAAGTTGCGTCGCCGCGGCAGCGGAACTGCTTACCCGCCCCTGGAGGGGGAGGGTCGATCGCGAATGAAATGAGCGATCGGGGTGGGGTGATGCTGCCCACAATAAAACACCATCCCACCCCGTCTCGCATCGTTGCCCGATGCTCGCCGACCCTCCCCCTCCGGGGGAGGGTGAACGAGCGCGCGGAGAGTTGGATCCGATCAAGACTCGTCTCACTCTAGCGTCCGGCGGCGTAGCCCTGCATACCCCTGGGGTTGGCGGCCGCACGCCGGCGGCGGCCGAGGCGCGAGGCCGCCGTCAGCCGGCCTTCCGACCAATCGGGGCCGACCTCGATTGTGTGGCCGCGGCGTGTCAGGTCCTCGCGTGACGCCTTTGGCACGCGGTTCTCGACCACAAGCACACCGGGCCGCGCGGTGCGCGGCCAGAACGAGATCGGAAAGTGCTCGGAATGCCAGGCTGGAGCGTCGATTGCTTCCTGCAGGTTCAGCTTCGCGTGAACATGTCGCAGGAAGAACTGCGTAATCCACTGATCCTGTTGGTCGCCGCCGGGCGATCCCCATGCGAGATAGGGCTCACCATCGCGCAATGCGATGGTGGGCGAGAGCGTGGTGCGCGGCCGTTTGCCGGGCGCGAGCGAGGCGGGATGACCTTCCTCCAGCCAGAACATCTGAGCGCGGCTGCCGAGACAGAAGCCGAGTTCGGGGATCACGGGCGATGACTGCAGCCAGCCGCCCGATGGCGTCGCCGAGACCATGTTGCCGCTTTCGTCGATAATGTCGAAATGCACGGTGTCGCCGCGCACCTCGCCAAAGCGTCCGACCGTCGGCTCGCCCGCGCCCATGGCACCGACGGCTTCCCGGTGGCCTTCCGCGCGCCGCAGCTTGACGACCGCGCCAAAGCCCTCGACCGAGCCCGGAATGAAATCGAGCGAGGCTTTTTCCGAAATCAATTTGCGCCGCTCGTCGTTATAGGCATCCGACAGCAGCGTCTGGATCGGGATCTCGTTGAAATTGGGATCGCCGTAGAATTTCTCGCGGTCGGCATAGGCAAGCTTGGCGCATTCGACCTGAAGATGGATGAACTCGGCGCTGACGGGATCGAGCCCATCGAGCTGAAAACCCTTCAGCAGCGCGAGCTGCTGCAGCATGACCGGCCCCTGGCTCCAGACGCCGGCTTTGCAAACGGTATAGGGGCCGTAGTCGTAGGTCAGCGGCGCCTCTACGGTCGGCACCCAGCGCGCCATGTCGTCGGTCGACAGCACGCCCTTGTGCGGCGCGCCGGAGACATCCATCACGTCCTGGGTGCGACAGAATTTGTCGATTGCTTCCGCGACAAAGCCCTTTGACCAGGCTTGGCGCGCACGCTCGATCTGTGCGACGCGGTCGCTGCCTGCGCTCTCGGCCTCCTTCAGGATGCGCGCGTAGGTCTCCGAAAGCTGCTTGTTGGTGAAGAGGGTGCCGGGTTTGGGCACCGCGCCATTCGGAAGGTACACGGCCGCCGACGTCGGCCAGTGTTGCCGGAACAATTGCTCGACGGTCTTGATGGTGGCGGATGCCCGCTCGACAAGCGGATAGCCGTTGCGGGCGTAGGCGATCGCCGGTTCCAGCACATCGCGCAGCCGTATGGTGCCGTAATCGCGCAAGAGCAGCATCCAGGATTCGAAAGTTCCCGGCACGCAGGCGGCGAGCAGTCCGGTGCCCGGCACCATCTCCAGGCCCTCGCTCTTGTAATGGCCGATGGTGGCGCGCGCGGGCGCAGGCCCCTGGCCGCAGATCACCTCGGTGCGGCCGCGCCTGACATCGTGCACGATGATCGGCACGTCGCCGCCAGGCCCGTTCAGATGCGGCTCGACCACCTGCAGCGTGAAGGCGGTGGCAACCCCGGCGTCAAAGGCGTTGCCGCCCTTTTCCAGCGTGGCCATCCCGACGGCGGTGGCGATCCAGTGGGTGGAGGTCACGACCCCGAAAGTGCCCTCGATTTCGGGACGGGTCGTGAACGGGTCGGGATTGATGTTGCTGGCCATTGTTGTGTCTTTCGCTTCGGTGCGAGGCCAGTGCCGCCGACCTGAAGTCCCTCACTCACTTGCGGCAAAATCGGCCTCAGGGACTTCAGATCGAAAGCGTCACTGGAATCATATAGGTTTGCTAGTGCCCATAACTTTCCGAAGTCCGCGAAAAGCTATTGCGGCGATGTAGCGCGGACTTCGGAAAGTGGGCGCTGCCGCACTTGATCACAGCGGCAGGCATCTGCCAACTGGCATACCAGCCCCCAACGCCCCTGTGATCAAGCCGGCGCAGGAGCGAGGTTGACCGCGTGGCAGGCGACGCCGTTGATCAGTGCGGGCGCCTCCTTTCGGCAAAGATCGAACGCCAGCGGACAGCGCGGATTGAATGCGCAACCGGGCGGAGGGTTGATCGGATTTGGGATCTCGCCCTTGACCGGAATGCGCTGACGGCCGGACATCGCAAGATCGGGCACCGCCCCGAGCAGCATCTTTGTGTAGGGCATGCGGGGCGAGGCGAACAGCGCGCGGCCCTCCGCGATCTCGACGATACGGCCGAGATACATCACGCCGATGCGGTTCGCCATGTGGCGGACCACGGCGAGATTGTGGCTGATGAAGAGATAGGTAAGGCCCAACTTGTCCTGCAGGTCGCGCATCAGGTTCAGGATCTGCGCCTGCACGGAAACGTCGAGCGCAGACGTCGGCTCATCGCAAACGATGAACTCGGCATCGGACGCAAGCGCGCGCGCGATCGCGATGCGCTGGCGCTGTCCGCCGGAAAATTCGTGCGGATATTTGCTGCCGTCGTCGGCATGCAGTCCGACCAGTCCCAAGAGTTCTCCGACCCGGTCCCTGATCTGGCGCTCGCCCTTTATAAGGTCGAAGGCGCGGATCGGCTCGGCGATGATGTCGTCAACCCGAAAACGCGGATTGAGACTCGCATAGGGGTCCTGAAAGATCATCTGGATGCGGCGCCGCAAGCGCCGGCGGGCCTGCGCCTGTCTCGGGTCGGTCATCGAGACACCGTCGATCACGACGTCGCCGGAGGTCGGCGGCAACAGACCGACCACCATGCGCGCGACCGTCGTCTTGCCGGAGCCGGATTCGCCGACCAGCGCAAACGTCTCGCCCTTCCTGATGTCGAAGGTCACGCCGTCAACGGCTTTGAGGTACTCGAGGTGGCCGCCCTCGATGACGCGGTTCAGCCAGGGCTTGGAGACGTCGAAGGTGCGGCGAAGGTTTTTGACGTCGACGAAGCTCATGCCGCGCTCTCTTTGACGGTATCGTAGAGATGGCAGGCAACCGCCTGCGCGCCTTGCCGGATCGGCTCCGGCCGTTCGACGCGGCAGCGGTCGAAGGCGAAACTGCAGCGGGGGTTGAATGGACAGCCCGGCGGGATCGCCGACAGGCGCGGCATCGAGCCCGGAATTTGCACCAGGCGCTTGTCCTCGCCCGACAGCGTCGGGATCGCGCCCATCAGACCCTTGGCATAGGGATGCAGCGGATTTTTCACGACCTCCTGCACCGGGCCGATTTCGGCGACGCGCCCGGAATACATCACCGCGACGCGGTCGCATGTTTCCGCAATCACGCCCATGTCGTGGGTCACCAGCATCACCGCTGTGCCGTGATCGCGCCCCAGCCGCTTGATCAGGGCGATGATCTGCGCCTGCACGGAGACATCGAGCGCCGTCGTCGGCTCGTCCGCGATGATCAGTTCCGGCTCGGCACAGATCGCGAGCGCAATCACCACGCGCTGCCGCATGCCGCCGGAAAATTCGTGGGGATAGCCATCGATGCGCTTGTCGGGAGCGGGGATGCCGACTTCCGCCAGAAGATCGATCGCGCGCTTGCGCGCGGCAGCGTCGGACAGGCCGGTGTGGGTCTTGATGGTCTCCACGATCTGATCGCCGATTCGGTACAGCGGATTGAGGCTGGTCAGCGGGTCCTGGAAGATCATGCCGATCCGCTTGCCCCTGACGCGACGCATCTGCTCCTGCGGAAGGTGGTCGATGCGCAGCCCCGACAGGTAGATTTCGCCGCCGGTGATTTGGCCGGGTGGATCGATCAAGCCGATCACGGCGAGTCCGGTGACGGATTTGCCGGCGCCGGATTCGCCGACCACGCCCAGCACCTCGCCCTTGGCGATGTCGAAGGAGACGTCGTCGATGGCGCGCAGGCGTCCGCGGCGGGTGGCGAACTCCACCTGAAGATTGCGCACGGAGAGAACGGGTTCGGTCATCTCAGTTTGGGATTGAGCGCATCGCGCAGCCAGTCGCCGAGCAGATTGATGGAGAGGATCAGCGCGGCCAGCGCCACGCCCGGGAAAGCGACGATCCACCATTCGCCGGAGAACAGATAATTGTTGCCGATCCGGATCAGCGTCCCGAGCGAAGGCATGGTGTCGGGCATGCCCGACCCGAGAAACGACAGGGTCGCTTCGGTGATGATGGCAAGCGCCAGATTGATCGTGGCGATGACGAGCACCGGTCCCATCGCGTTCGGCAGCACGTGGCGCAGCATGATGACCGGCGCGGGCAGGCCGATCAGTTGGGCGGCGGCGACATAATCCTTGTTCTTCTCGACCAGCACGGAGCCGCGCACCGTGCGCGCGTACTGCACCCAGAAGCTCAGGCCGACCGCAAATACCAGGACCGCCAGCATGCTCATCGCATCCAGCCGGTTGCCGAACACGGACTTGACCACGCCGTTGACGAGCAACGCGATCAGAATCGCGGGGAAGGTGAGCTGCACGTCGGCAATGCGCATGATGAGCGAGTCCACGGCGCCGCCGACATAGCCTGCGATCAGCCCGAGCAATATGCCGAGCGTGCCCGAGAACAGGACACCGAGGACGCCGACCACAAGCGAGATGCGCAAGCCATAAAGAATTGCCGAGAGCACGTCGCGGCCCTGCTCGTCGGTGCCGAGCAGGAACGGGGTCTGTCCCTCGTCGGTCCAGAGCGGGGGGATGCGCGAATTGATCAACTGGAGCTGCGCCGGATCGAAGGGGTTCTGCACGGAGAGCAGGGAGGCAAAGATAGCGAGCAGGAAGAACAGCAGGGTCACCACGGCAGCAACCATGGTGAGCCTGGAGCGGCGGAACGAATAGAACAGGTCGCTCCCGAGCGCGCGGGCGAACCAGCCTTCTGACGACGATTGGGATGGCTTGGCGCTCGCATCGCGCTGCTCAGGAACGACGGCGTCGCTCATGGGTCCCCGCTCGCGCTCCGGAGTTTGTCAGTCATCGCTGCGCCTTTCTACGTTGCTTCCGATTTGAGTCCCTGTGCATGGGTTTGGACAACTCCTGTGGGAACTGCAAGTCGGCCACACTAGGCCGGTCGGCTGATCGTCGAGCGCAGGCGCGGATCGACGACCGTATAGAGGATGTCGACCACGAGATTGATGGTGACGAAGATCAGGGAGACCAGCAACAGGTATGCCGCCATGATTGGAATGTCGACGTTCTGCACGGCCTGAACGAACAACAGTCCCATTCCGGGCCACTGGAACACGGTTTCGGTGATGATCGCGAATGCAATTACCGAGCCAAACTGCAGGCCGGCGACGGTGATGACGGGAACCAGGGTGTTCCTGAGCGCGTGTCCGAAGTGAATGGCACTCGTGGTCAGACCGCGCGCGCGGGCGAAGCGGATGTAATCGGTGCGCAGCACCTCCAGCATCTCGGCGCGCACCAGCCGCATGATCAGCGTCATTTGGAACAAGCCCAGCGTGATCGACGGCATGATCAAGGCTTTGAGCCCGGAGACGGTCAGCAGGCCGGTGGTCCACCAGCCGAACCGCACCACTTCGCCGCGGCCGAACGACGGCAGCCAGCCCAGCACCACCGCGAACAGGTAAATCAGGAGAATGCCGATCAAAAATGTCGGCAGCGAAATTCCGATCAGCGAGATCGCCTGGAACGCCTTGGCCAGCAGCGAGTCGCGCCGCAGCGCAGAGTAGACGCCCATCAGGATGCCGAACACCATCGCAAGCACGGTGGCGCAGGTGGCAAGCTCGAGCGTCGCAGGCAGTCGCTCTTTCAAGAGGTGGGCGACCGGCTGGCGGAACTGATAGGAGACGCCGAATTCAAACCTGGCCGCATTGGCGAAGTAGCGGGCAAACTGCACCAGCACGGGATCGTCGAGACCGAGCGAGTGGCGGATCGCATTGCGCTCGGCGGCCGATGTATCGATCGAGACCATCTGGTTCACCGGGTCTCCGGCGAAGCGGAACATCGAAAAAGCGATCACACCGACGACGATCATGACGCCGATGGCCTGGATTGCTCGACGAAGAATGAAGGCGAGCATTTGACCCCTTCGATCTTCCAAACGCAGTTCGCGCGCCGTTGCGCTGCCTTAAGCGAAAGGTCCCGGAAGCGCGACGCTGCCGGGACCTTTGCCGATGAGACTGACTACTCTTCCTGTTTGGTCGCCCAGTACAGCAGTACCGCGTTGTCGGCGCGCTGGGTGAGCTTCACCTTTTTCGACACGCCCCAGGCCAGCGACTGCTGGTGCAGCGGGATATAGGCGTAATCCTTGAAGCCGATCTCGAAGGCCTGCTTGATCATCTGATCGCGCTTGGTGTTGTCGGCCTCGACCAGGATCTTGTCGGTCAGCGCGTCGAGTTCCTTGCTGCAGTAGCCGCCGAGGTTGGCCTCACCACGCGTGGCATCGTTCTTGTCGTCGCGGCAGCCCATGATGTCGTGCAGCACGTTGTGCGAATCGGATGAAGCCGGCGTCCAGCCCAGGAGATAGAACGACGTCTGGAAGCCGCCGGGCTTCAGCACCTTGGCGAAATACTGCGCCTTGGGTTGGGCAAGCAGGTTCACTTTGACGCCGATGCGGGCGAGCATCCCGACCACGGCCTCGCAGATCTGGGCGTCGTTGACATAGCGGTCATTCGGGCAATCCATCGTGACCTCGAAGCCGCTGGGATAACCGGCCTCGGCCAAGAGCTTCTTGGCACCATCAGGATCGAATTTCGGCCGCACGAAATCCTTCGAGAGCGAGAACAATTGCGGCGCGATCATCAACGCCGACGGCGTCGACAGGCCGCGCATCACGCGTGTCTTGATCAGTTCGACGTCGATGGCCTTGTAGAAGGCTTCGCGCACGCGGATGTCCTTGAAGGGATTCTTGCCCTTGATGTTCGAGAAGAGGAGTTCGTCGCGGGCCTGGTCCATACCGAGGAAAATGGTGCGCAGCTCCGGCCCGGTCATGACGGTGGCGATCCCGCTGGAATTGACCCGCTGGATATCCTGGATCGGAACCGGCTCGATGACGTCGACCTCGCCGGAGAGCAGGGCGGCGACGCGCGTCGCGGCGGACCCTATCGGCGTGAAGACGATTTCCTTCAGATTATGCTCGGGCTTGCCCCACCAGTTCGGGTTCACCTTGAAGACGGTCTTCACGCCGGGCTGATGGCTCTCGATGATGAAGGGCCCGGTGCCGTTTTCGTGCAGCGAGGCGTAGCTCGGCGTGGTCGCGGAAGCCGGCGTCGGCGCGACGGAATTGTTTTCCTCGCACCATTTCTTGTCCATGATGAACCAGCCGTCCCACTGCGAGGTCAGGATGGGATTGGGCGAGTCCAGAAGCACGTCCACCGTATGGTCGTCGACCTTCACAAATTTCGCGTCGGCCGGAACGTTGGACAGGAAGTTTGAGCCGGGGCTGCGCACGCGCTGGGCCGAGAACAGGACATCGTCGGCGGTGAAGGGATCGCCGTTGTGGAACTTGACGTTCTTGCGCAGATGGAAGCGCCATTGAGTTGGCGTCAGGGTCTCCCAGCTTTCCGCCAGCGCCGGAATGATCTTCAGATCCTTGTCGCGGGTCACCAGGCCTTCATAGACATGCGCGTGGTGGGCGATCGTCGTGGTCTCCTTGAGCGTATAGGGATCGAGCGATTTGAGCTCGCCCTGGTTGGCGTAACGCAAGGTCTGGCTCGATGCCGGCGATATCACCATGGCGACGATCGAGGCGATGGTCGCTGCTAGCAAGGATAGACGTACCGACATTTCTTTACGCTCTCTGCTGGTGGCGCTGCATGATTGCAATTTTCGCGGATTCTTCCCGATCCATGTTGGATCGAGTTTGGCCGCTGCGCAAGCTTGATTTCCGCCCGAAAAGCGAACGGTTTGCGCAGGGCTGCTGCGGTCGCTGGCTTCGTTCGGGCTGCGCCTGTGCGCGATCGATATTCGACTTTCGGAGTGGTGAATGGCAGAGTTGAAGACCGACGTTCTCGTTCTTGGCGCGGGAATAGTCGGCGTCAGCGCCGTCCCTGCATCTGCAGCGGCGCGGTCGCGACGTCATTCTGATCGACCGGCATGAGCGCGCCGGCTAAGAAACGAGCTTCGGCCATACGGGGATCATCGAATGCGCGTCGGTGTTTCCCAACGTGTTTCTACGCGAGGTCCCGGGAGATCGTTCGATACGCGACGAACCGTGCCACCGGCACCATGGGTTCGCGCTCGGCCCGGCCTCCGGGCGCCTGTTGGCGGAAATCGTGCGCGGCGAGGCGCGTTTTGCCGATCCGAGCCCGTTTGCGGCCGAGCGCTTCGGTTGACCATTCTTGCGGATTGCGCAACGAAGATGGTTGTGCGTTGCATCCATGGCTTGCGCGGGTGCGCTTGTCGCGGCGATACTGGTTTGCCATCTCGCGATCCCTTCCTCGTCGGGCTCGCAAAGCGAAATATCGGATCCAAACTAGCGGCGCCTGTCACAGGCGCGGTCAGGAGCGGAAATGAAAGTCAATGTTGAGATAGACTGCACGCCCCTCGAAGCCCGGCAGTTTTTCGGGCTTCCCGATGTGGTGCCGATGCAGACGGCGGTGATGGACAAACTGCAACAGCAGATGACGTCGAACATCGAAAAGATCTCGCCGGAGTCGTTGATCCAGAGCTGGTTCAGTTTCGATCCGAAGCTCGCCGAGCGGTTCCAGGAAATGTTCATTGCGATGGCGGGGCTCGGTGGCGCGCTCACCGGTGACAAGAAGAAGTAATGACGGACGACCGCAGCGAAGCGACTACTTCGGGTCAACTCCGTCCGCCGGGATTGGGCCTGTTCCTGGCTGAAGCGAGGGGCATTTTCGAACTCAATGCCAGTCTCCTGCTTTTGCCGTTTCTGATGCGCGCGCCGCGCGGCGACGGTCATCCGGTTCTGACGCTGCCGGGTTTTCTCGCCAGCGATCTCTCGATGGCGCCGATGCGCCATTACCTCAGCGAACTCGGCTACGACACCCACGCATGGCGCATGGGCCGCAATACCGGCGGCGTGTCGCGAATGCGCAGCGCGCTGCTCGACCGGCTGCGTGCGGTCTTCGCCGATACCGGCCGCAAGGTCTCCCTCGTCGGATGGAGCCTGGGCGGCGTCTATGCACGCGATCTGGCGCTGCAGGCGCCCGACATGGTGCGATATGTGATCACCCTGGCAAGCCCGTTTGCCAGCGACGTGAGGGCGACCAACGCGACAAGGCTCTACGAATCCGTATCCGGCGAGACGGTCGACCTCACCTCGGAGCTCTCGAAGTCGATCGGCGGCGATCTGCCGGTGCCGACCAGCGCGATCTATTCAAGGGCCGATGGCGTGGTGAACTGGCGGACCTCCCGGTTGCGCGCCTCCGCGACCGCCGAGAACATCGAAGTGTATTTTGCAAGCCATGTCGGGCTCGGCGTCAATCCGGCGGCGCTATGGGCGGTCGCCGATCGGCTCGCCCAGGCGGAGGGCCAATTCCATCAATTTAACCGATTAGGACCGTTTGCCATTGCCTATGCGCCCCCGGAGCATGCACAATCCGCCCGACTGTGAAGAGCGCGAAAAGCGCCGCGCGGCATATTTCGGGAGGAGACCATGGGTGACGGCAAAAAACTGTCTTCGCTGGACGCATCGTTTCTCTATCTGGAAACGCCGGAAATGCCGATGCATGTCGGCAGCATGGCGATCTTCCGCCTGCCGGACGACTACAAGGGAGACTTCTTCGAAGACTTCAAGGCGATGATCGCCTCGCGGCTGCACGTTGCGCCGATCCTGAAGGCGCGCCTGGAAAAGGCGCCGCTCGACATCGACCATCCCTCCTGGGTCGAGGACGACCAGTTCGATATCGATCGCCACATCTTCCGCGCCAGCCTGCCGGCGCCGCGCGACCGCGCCACGCTCGAGCGCATCGTCGGCTGGATGCATGCCAAGCTTCTGAACCGCGCCCGTCCGCTCTGGGAGTTCTACGTGTTCGAGGGCATGAAGGACAACGAGATCGGGCTCTATTCCAAGATGCATCATGCCTGCATCGACGGCGGGGCGGGAGCAGCGCTGACCAACATGATCTACGACATCTCGCCGATCCCGCGAGAGGTCGATCCGCCGACGGCCAAGGCGAAGATCGGCCAGGAGCCGCGCGACATCGCAGCCAACCTGCTGGATTCCTACCAGCAGCTCTGGAGCCAGCCGCTCGACGCCGCCGCCGCCAGATCGATCGAACTGCCGCGCTCGGGAAAGAGCGATCTCGGATCGATCCTGTTCGACAACGCGATGTACCAGATCGAGAGCGCGGTACGCTTTGCCGGCAACATTCCGACCATGCTGAAAAGCGTGTCCGACGTGATCGGCAAGATTTCCGATCCGAAATCGCGCGAAAGTCTCGCCACCATGATGTCGCCGCCGACCATCCTGAACAAATCGATCTCGTCGGAGCGAAGCTTTGCCGGCGTTTCGATTTCGCTGTCGCGGGCGAAGGCGCTCGCCAAGCAATCGGGCGGAAAGCTCAACGACGTGGTGCTGGCGCTCGCCTCCGGCGTGGTGCGGCGCTACCTCATCAAGCAGGGCGCGCTGCCGAACAAGTCGATGACGGCAGCAGTCCCGATCTCGCTGCGCGAGGAAGGCAACGCCGAGGCCAACAACCAGGTGTTCGGCATGATCTGCTCGATCGCCACCAACGTTGAGGATCCCAAGGCGCGGTTGGAGACGATTATCGCGCAATCCACCAAGTCCAAGGAGATGTCGCATCCGCTGCGCGCGCTGATGCCGCAGGTCTCCAATATCTCGATGCTGGGCGCGCCGATTGTGGTGCAGATTCTCGCGCTGCTCTACAGCCGCTCCAGTCTGTCGGATGTGCTGCCGCCGGCCGCCAACATCACCGTCTCCAACGTGCCGGGACCGCGACAGACGCTCTATGCCGCCGGTGCGGAACTCCTGCACATCTTCCCGGTTTCGATCTCGACCCATGGGATCGCGCTCAACATCACCGTGCAGAGTTACCGCGATCAGCTCGATTTCGGCTTCATCGCGGGCGCCAACATCATCCCGCACGTGCAAGAGCTCTGCGACATGCTGCCGGAGGAGTTTTCGGCGCTGGAAGCGGCCTACGCGCCTCCGGCCTCGGACATCAAGGGCACGGCCGAATAAAGGATAGCGTAATGATTGAAATGCCGCCGCTTCAGTTCGCGCAAACGAACGGGATTCGCATGGGCTACTACGATGCGGGTCCCAAGTCGGACAAGCCGCCGCTGGTATTGTGCCACGGCTGGCCGGAGCTCGCCTTCTCCTGGCGTTACCAGATCAAGGCGTTGAGCGAAGCGGGCATCCGGGTGATCGCGCCGGACCAGCGCGGTTATGGCGCGACCAACCGCCCCGAGGCGGTCGAGGCCTACGACCTCGAGCATCTGACCCTTGACCTCGTCGGCCTGCTCGATCATCTCGGGATCGACAAGGCGGTTTTCGTCGGCCACGACTGGGGCGGCTTTGTCGTCTGGCGGATGGCGCTCAGCCGTCCCTCGCGTGTCGCAGGCGTGGTCGGCGTCAACACGCCGCATACCGATCGCGCGCCTATCGATCCGATCGAGCTGTTCCGCAAGCGCTTTGGCGAGCAAATGTATATCGTCCAGTTCCAGGACCCGGCCCGCGAGCCGGACCGCATTTTCGACAGCCGCGTCGAAGAGACCTTCGACGCCTTCATGCGCAAACCGCTCCAGCGCTCGGACGCCGGGCCGTCGGAGCCGCCGGCGGCCGGCGTCGGCGCCTCGCCCAAACTCAACCTCGCCTTTCCGCAGATGATAGCGGCCTATGATGCCAGGCTCGATCCGCGCACGCCGATCCTCTCGCCGGAGGAAAAGCAGGTGTTCGTCGACACCTTCAAGAAGACCGGCTTCACCGGCGGCATCAACTGGTATCGCAATTTCTCGCGCAACTGGCAGCGCGCGGCCGACCTCGACCACACCGTGCGCGTACCGTCGCTGA
>Ga0310914_10001404_pt1 | contig 15453 bp, 12 predicted proteins | sample GREbulkMGAN108_FD_203450 | JGI IMG/M metagenome (GOLD analysis project Ga0310914, IMG submission 203450) | Lab enrichment of tropical soil microbial communities from Luquillo Experimental Forest, Puerto Rico - GRE.bulkMG.AN108 | ecosystem: Environmental > Terrestrial > Soil > Tropical forest >... | reverse complement strand
TTGCCGTGTTGGTTTGCCACCCTGGGTGGACATGCTTTGATAGGCATCGAGTGTCGTCGGATAGCAAGGCGGTGGGCCAGAGAGCACACACCACAGTTGGCGGTCATGTGCACCCCGGGTGTGCGCACCACTGTCGAACGTGGCGCCTACCTGTGCAGTCGGTGCAAGTTATCCCCGAGAAGCCGATTTGAATGCGCGACACGTTCTATGGTCGCCGTTGTTGCAGGTCACGCGAAATGTCGCTAATTGTTTGTGTCTGAGCCTGTGTACCCGTCACAGCACCGGAGTTGGAACGGACCGCTGCCCCGTATTCCCAACTTGCCCTTGCGGTTCAAGGTTTGATGTCGACACGGCCACGTGATGATCACCCATCACACTTCAGCGTGCACCGTCGCCCTCCGGGGGAAGTAGACACCACCGCCGATGGTGGTATGCGCAGGCTGTTCGCGGACTCTCGGCCCGTCGAAAATAGTTGCGTCGGAAGATCATTGACCGTCACAGTAACCACACAGGAGAGATGATGAGGAACCAGCGATGACCGAGCAAGAGACTGCGGAACTGGTGCAGCGTGCCGCCGAAGGGGATGAACTTGCGTGGCGGCGGCTCATCAATGAGTTAGAGCCTCTGCTGCGTCACGTCAGCTCGAGCTATCGGCTAGGCGAAGCCGAGGCTGCCGATGCCAGGGCAACGGCCTGGCTCAAACTCGTCGAGCAGATCGGCTCGTTGAGGGACGGTGGAGCTGTGCAGGGCTGGCTTGTGACGACGCTGCGGAGAGAGTGCCTGGCCCGCGTCCGCGTGCGTAGTCGCGAGCGAGCGGTTGCAGACTTCGCCGACATCGACGAGCCAGTCCACATCGTCGATTTCGATCGACGGCTCGTGGGCGCGGACCGACGGCGGATGCTACACGCGGCCCTGAAGGAGCTCCCCGAGTCGCATCGTCAGCTGCTCACAATGCTCTTCGCCGACCCGGCTCCCTCCTATGCGGAGATAAGCGCAAGCCTGGCCGTCCCGATCGGAAGCATCGGTCCGACGCGCGGCAGGCTGCTCGATAAGCTTCGCCAGGCCCTTTCAGAGGATGGGCCGGAGCTGGCTATTGCGAGCTGAATTCGGCTGGGGCGCAATTGCTGCCAAAATGTCAGCAGTCGTGCCGCTGTCGTTGCCCTTTCGCCAGGTCACCTTGCGCCAGTGCGGCCACGAGATCCGTTGACGAACAACGGCCCGGTCGCACTGGCGCTGTGGTTGCCGATCGACACCGCAGACGCCGGCGAAGTGCCCCTCGGTTGATGCGCTTGAGGTCACACGGTCCGTGGGGCGGGTCGAAGCGAAACATGTATGACGTCGCCGCGATTTGCGCGGATGACGAGGCGTTGAACTGGAAGCCGGACAACGGATCTCGGCCAAGACCATGGTTTCGCGATCGACGCACCTACTACGTTCCAGCAGTTGCCGAGGCCTGAGCACGTCCGGGAGACCACCGGGGCCCTGGGATGTATCAAAGCACGACGTCCGAGCCTCCTTCCCACAGACAGTTCCGTCAAACTAGGGGATTCGAGGTGCCACACATGAAGACCACGCGCAGCCGGGCAGCCGGTTTCAAGGCCGGCGCCGGCGCCGAAGACCGTTCGGACACGGTGTGCATCATCGGGGCCGGCTCCTCGGGGCTCGCAGGGGCCCACCGGTTGATGGAGCAGGGTTTCCGGGTGGAGGTGATCGAACGCACCGATGACGTCGGCGGCCTCTGGAGCTTCGGATCGCCGGCCAGTCGGGTGTTCGCCACCACGCATCTCGTGACCTCGAAGCGCATGACCGAGTTTCCCGACTTTCCCATGCCCGCGGACTACCCGGACTACCCCAGTCATGGCCAGGCGGAGGCCTACCTCCGTCTGTACGCGCGTTACTACGGCATCTGGGAGCACATTCAGTTCGGCACAAGTGTCACCGCTGTCGAGCGTTCCACGGACGGCCGCGGATGGGACGTCACCGTCGATGACGGCACCACCCGCCGCTACCACGCGGTGATCGTCGCCAACGGTCACAACTGGTCCCCGCGCTGGCCCGACTTCCCCGGCGAGTTCGCCGGCGTTTTGCTGCACGCAGCGGAGTACCGCGACGCGGAGATGCTTCGCGGCAAGCGCGTCGTCGTCGTCGGCGGCGGCAACTCCGGCTGCGACATCGTGTGCGATGCGGCGACTGTCGGCGCCCAGGCCGTTCACAGCTTGCGCCGCGGCTACCACGTCATCCCCAAGTACGTATTCGGCATGCCCATCGATCAGTGGGCCGAGAGATTCGCGCGGCGCCGGGTCCCCCTGAACATGCGGCGCGCTGTCGGCCGCATGGTCCTGAAGGCGTCGTCCCAGGAGCTGTGGCGATATGGGTACCCGCGGCCCGATCACCGGCTGTGGGAAACCCACCCGGTCATCAACACCCAGCTGATTCACCACGTGACGCACGGCAGAATCACGCCGAAGCCCGACATCGCGCGGTTCGAGGGGCAGGACGTCGTCTTCACCGACGGCTCGCGGGTAACCGCCGACATCGTTGTGCTCGCGTCGGGCTACCGCATTGAGCTGCCGTTCCTTGCTTCGCACGACCTCGAATGGAATGGCCACGCGCCGCGGCTTTACCTCAATCTCTTCTCCCCGCGGCACGACGACCTCTTCTTCCTCGGGCTCACGCAGCCCTCCCAGGGTCAGTGGCAGCTGGTGGACCACCAGGCAAGGGTGGTCGCCGCCTACCTGCGCGCCCAACGAGAGCGACCTGACCGCGCCGCCCGACTGCGCGCGCGGACCGCGGGTCCCGCTCCCCACCTTGGTGGAGGTGTGCAGTACCTGAGGTCCCCACGCCACGCACTCGAGCTGGAGCACGTGTCGTATCGCCGGAGACTGGACCGGATCTTGCGGCAGCTCGACGTCCCGGGCATGCAGCGGACACAGTCCGCGCCCAACGCAGCCGACACCGCAAGGCTGATGGCCGCATAACTGACGCTGTGCCGCGGCAGAAGCCGGTCGTCCGGCAGCGCGAAGTCGGCGCGGAGGATGTCGACGGAAGACATACCCCGCCAACATTTCTCGTCGAGCGCGTTGCCTGCGCTCTGCGCGCCGGTCGGTGCGCCAGTGCCGAATCTGTCGGCTGCCGCCGAAGATGAGTTAGGCCGAAACCGCCGGGGTCAGCACCGCGGTCACGACGGTGTTCAGGGCGCGCCGCAGTGATTCGACGTCACCGGTGACGTCGGCAAGGAGCATGCCGCCCTGGTAGGCCGCGAGCAGGCCGCCGGCCACCACTGCGGGATCGGCGCCCGAGATCAAGCCGCCGCTATCGGCGACGCGCCGAAGTCCATCTGCGAGTAGCGCCTCCCACTGGGTGAACCCGGCCTTCAACACCTCGCGCGCCGTGTTGTCGTCGTCGAGCTGCGGAACGAGTGAGCCAAGTGGGCAACGGATCTTTTCGCTTGAGTCGTGCAAGCTAATGATGGCCTCGCAGAAGTTGCGCACATCGTCGGCTGTCGACATCGCATCAACAGCCGGCCGAATAGGGTCGACGATGCGCTCGACCTGCAACCCGACCACGTCGGCCACCAAATCTGCCTTGCCGGCGAAGAAATGGTAAAGCTGCCCGCGTCCCACGCCCGCGGCAGCTCCGATTTCATCGAGTGTCGTTGCACGGACACCCTTTTCGGCGAAAAGGGCACAGGCCGCATCGAGCACGCGAGCGACCGTCGCGCGTCCACGATCGGTCGTCGGACGGGTAATCATCTCATCAACCTTAATCAGAAGGGTTGACTGTATCGTACAGTACACTTACTGTACTAGGCGATACAGTCAACGGAAGAAGGCCGAAGTGTCTGCATTAATTTCCCCACCAGAAGATCCGCAACGTCTCGTCGAAGCTACTGAGCCTGTCATCGAATGCGTGAGTCAGCCGGTTCTGATCACAGAGCAAGCAGTAGCTTTCAGCACGGCTGCTGTTGTGCGGTTGCCCCGTGCGAAGCCCAGTCACAAGCTGATTGCCGCCTTGCGCGCGATGTTCCTGAGTTCATCTGAGGATGCACCGCCTGCACGGCGTCACTATCCCCTACGGCGCGAGGCCTTTTTCGAGGAGGCCGCCATGGCACGAGAAATGCACAGGCTGTAACCGAGTTCCTCGCTGTTAGGGTTACTTCGGCCGCCGGGGTGCGTCGACCGCCGCGTTGAAGACCATCGCCGTCGGAACTCGTTTCCTTGTCAGCGTCTGGGTCGACTCGATCACGCCGGCCTCGAGTAAAGAACCGTCACGTCAAGCTTCCACGCGAAACAGGTTGAGACCGGAGGGGTTTGGCCATATACCGCGATGTCGCTTGCCATGTCAAGCCGGAAGCCGAACATTGACGTGGCGCGCGGCGATAAGCACGGAGCGCCGTGATCGAAGCAATCCGGTCAGCATCAAGATGCAGTAGGTGTAGGGGAACAGCATGAGCGGTAGCCCAGTGTGGACGGAAAATAGCGTCGCCATGATCGCGTCGTGCAGACCGACCCATATCAGACAGAACAAGAGAAACCACCATGCCCAGCGCTGCCCGGTTCGCAATCCAACGACCGACACGACGCTGACCGCCACCGCTGCCGCGACGATGTTGACGCCGCCGACGGATCCGATCATGTCCACCCAAGCCGACGCGTCCGCACCTGCCTTCGGCAGGTTGGCATACGAAAAGTCCAAGCTTCCGATCACGACCCACCACGTCGGCGCGGCGCGTACCACCCCGACCCACGTCACCAGCAAGGCCAGGAGTCCGGCTACCAACGGGACGAAGCCTGCGATGAAAGTCAGCCGCCAGCCGGGTACGGAGCCCGATCTGATGTCTGGCCCGCTTGGTGTATAGACAGGTTCGTGCACGGACCGGATCGTTGTCATTGGATTTCCTTTCAGATTGTGGCGCCGAGGGCGGCTGTCAATGACGCTCGGGTCAATTCGTGGCCGGCGAAGGTCTGGCCAGGGCGGGAGATGTGAGCGTGTCTCGGCCCCGTCGTGCCGGGGGTTCGCCCTCGTGCAGGCCGAACCGCCGGTGCACCGCCCGCAGCGGCGACGGCGCCCACCAGTTGGCCTTCCCGGCGATCCGCATGACCGCCGGGACCAGGATCGCCCTGATCAGCGTGGCGTCCATCACGACCGCCAGTCCCAGCCCGACACCGACCAGCTTGAGCACACTGAGCTGGGATGTGGCGAAGGCGACCATCACGATGACGAACAGCAGCGCCGCGTAGGTGACCAGGCGGCCGGTCTTCTCGAGGCCGACCGCCACCGCGGCGGTGTTGTCGCCGAGGCGCTGATACTCCTCCTTGATGCGTGATAGCAGGAACAGTTCGTAATCCATGGACAGACCGAAGGCAATCGCGAACAGCAGGATCGGCGTCGTCAGCTCCACGGCGTTGGTTTGAAAGTCGCCGATGAGACCCTTCAGGTTGCCTTCCTGGAAGATCCAAACTGCCGCGCCGAACGTCGCGGTCAGGCTCAATACGTTGAGTACCACCGCTTTGATCGGGATCAGCACGCTGCCGGTGAACAGGAACAGCAGCACCAGGGTGGATCCGGCCACGATGGCCAAGGCGTAGGGCAACGCCCCGGCGAGCGTCTCCTGGGTGTCCAGCAGATGCGCGGCGACCCCGCCGACGAGCACAACGGTGGGCGCAGCCACCGTACGGACGTCCGCGACCGTTGTGGAGGCCTGCTCGCCCTGGGGATCCCCGTCCAATCCCACGCTCAGCCAGGACGCCGAGGGCCCGTCGAAAATCGCAGCCGCTTGAGGAGTTGCCGGCAGAATCAGCACACCGTGGACGAACGTACCGGCGGAGGACTGCACGGAAGCAACGCCATGGACGGCCGACAGCGCCGTCGCATAGTCGGCGGTCTGCTTCGGGGTGAGGGTCTTGTCCGGTGCCACGATGTACATGGCATCTGTGCTCAGCCGCGGGAAGTCGGATCGCAACTGCGCAACGACCTGACTGCTCTCGCTGTCGGCGGGGAGGTTGGACACGTCGGGTAGGGCGAATCGAACACCCAGGAACGGTGTGCCCAGGACGATCAGCACTGTCACCACCGCCAGGGCGAGCGACCCCGGATGCCGCATCACGAACAGTGCGAGCCGGTGCCAGCGCCCGGTGCCCGAGCGGCTGAGCCGTCCACCAGGCGCTGGCACCACCTCGCCGTTCCGGAAGCGGGCGAAACCCTTTGCCACGTCCAAGCTGTCGACTCGTCGACCAACGAGCATCAGGACGGCCGGGAGGACCACGACCGCACTCGATCCGGCGAAGGCAACGACGGCGATGCCCGCGTACGCGAAGGAGCGCAGGTAGTACAGCGGAAACACCAGCAGGGCCGCCAGCGACAGGGCGACGGTGATCGCCGAGAAGAGCACCGTCCGCCCGGCAGTGAGGATCGTGCGCGAAACGGCGGCCGGAACAGTCGCGCCAGTGTCCAGTTCCTCGCGGTACCGGGTGACCACGAACAGCCCGTAGTCGATGGCCAGCCCCAGGCTCAACGCCGTGGCGATGTTCAGTGAATACATCGACACGTCGGTGAACATCGCTAGGACGCGCAGGGTGACCAGCGTTCCGACGAACGCGGTCAATCCGATCACCAGCGGCAGCAGGCTGGACACAATGCTGCCGAAAACAAACAAAAGGATCAACGCGATCACCGGAGCCGCAAGCAGCTCCATCTTCTTCAGGTCTTCCTTACTGCGTACGGTCACCTCGCGCTCGACGGCGGGCTGCCCGCCGGGCTTGAGCGTCAGACCGTCGTGCTCACCGCTAATCCGGTGGAAGATCCGCGCCAGTGTCCCCTTGCGCCGGTCCTCGTCACCCGTGATCCGGGCCAGGACCAGCGCGGTGTGACCGTCGGTCGATCGCAATTTGGGGTCCTGGCCCACCCAATACGAAACGACCGTGGTGATGCCCTCCTGCTTCTGCAGGTACCGGGTGAGTTCAGTGCCCGACCGCGTCGCCGACGCAGAATCGACGGCGGCGCCCGATCCGTCACCCCCGGCGGTGCTCGTGGCAACCACCACCAGGTTGTGCGGGCCGGCCGGCAGCACCTTGTCGAAGGCCTCGTCTGCCTGCGTCGATTCGTTGCTGGCGGCGTAGAAGCCGCCGACACCGAGATGGCCGCCGACGCCGCTGCCGAAGATCCCGCCGGCGACGATGAACAGACCCGTGATCACCAGCACGAGTCGGTACCGGCGCTGGATGAGAACCCCTAGGCGGCTAAACATCTCACGGCCTCGCGTCGATCACGGACGGGTGTAGAAGGTGATAGATCAACTCGTCTGGGACAGAAATTGGTCACGCTGGATAGGAGTGGAACGCGACCACCGCTGATACCGCCGGCAGCCTGAGGACGAGAGCCAATGCAGCCAGTGGAACGACACGCTCGGCGTGGCCGGCCTGGATACCTCGCCCTGGTCCGCTCGTGAGATCTGCCCGTTGAGGTGGCCGCCGCGAGTCGTAGGTATCACCGGCTGCTCCCCGATGCTCTCTCTAGCAGGCGAACCCATCCCGGCTCCGCGTGGCCAGCTGTCCGGCGACGTCCCATCGGGCGATCACGGTTCGTCCCCTAGCCCAAGGAGATTCTCATGACCGCAACGTCCCGTCGGACGACGGATCCGGTGCCGAGATTCGGCCGCGAGCGCCGAACCATCATGGTGACCGGCGCTACCGGTGTCGTCGGGCAGGCCCTGATCCCGCGGCTTCTCGACCACGGAGCATCGGACGTCGTCTGCCTCACGCACCGCTCGGTCATCGGCGCACGCTCCCGGCAGCGCCACGCCGGCAACCTCAGCACGGTCCAGGGCGACGTGGCACGGCCGGATCTGGGACTCGGTGCGCGGGAGTACCGCGAATTGGCCGCCCGCATCGACTCGGTCGTGCATGCCGCGGCACTGACAGACTTCGCCGGCCCCGACGAGACGCTGCAACGCATCAACGTCGACGGCACCGAGCACGCGCTCGCCATGGCCGACGCCGCGGGGGCGCATTTCGTGCACGTCAGCACCGCGTACCTGCATGCGCGGGGAGAAGGTCAGCGCGGACACATCGCGGCGCGATACGCCGCCTCCAAACGCGCGGCGGAAGCTGTCGTCAAGGCCAGCGGCGTGGGGCACAGCATCGTGCGCCCGTCGATCGTCATCGGTGACTCACGTACCGGCGCCATGTCCTCCGCCCAGGGGCTGCACCGCGCGGCCGGTGCTGTGCTGTCAGGCATCGCCCCGATCCTCCCGTTCGGCGCGTCCTGGCCGCTCGACTTCATCCCCCAGGACGTCGTCGCCGACACGGTCGCGGGCGTCGTGGAGCACGAGCGCATCGGCGAGGAGCTGTGGGTCACCGCGGGACGACAAGCGCTGACGCTCGCTCAGGCCGTGGACGTCGTCGTCGGGACCGGACTCCAGCTGGGCATCGAGGTCGACACACCGCGTTTTGTCTCTCCGGAGCAGTTCGACCGGCTAATCGCCCCCGTGTTCCTGCCGGCGCTGCCTGCGACCATGCGCAACACCATCACCCGGCTGCTCGACTTCTTCGCCGTGTACCTCGAGATGGACGAGCCAATGCCGTCGTCGCTCCCTGCGCTCGAAGAACAAGGAGTCGCGTTCCTGCCCGACCTGGCCGAGAGCCTCAGGCGCAGCCTCCACCACTGGTACGCCGCTCGCGAGCAGACCCGCGCTACGCGGGCAGTGGCATGAGCAAGGACGCGGCCGTGGCGCCGCGCATCGGCGAGACGGCTGACCGGGCGACGGTCCTCGCCCGGTACCGAGCGCACGTCAGCACGTCGCTGGCCACGATCGCCGAGATCCTCGGCGCGCCCCTCGAAGTCCGTTCCCTGGGCACGCGCGTGTACGACGAACACGACACCCCATACCTGGACTGCGGGGGGTACGGCGTGTTCCTTCTCGGGCACCGGCACCCGGCCGTCATCGATGTGGTGCGGCGCCAGCTCGACACGCACACCCTCGCGACGAAGCTCTTCCTAACCCCGCAGCTCGCGGACGCCGCCCAAACCCTCGCGTCGATCGCACCGCCGGGACTCGACCATGTGGTCCTGACCAATTCCGGCGCGGAGGCCACCGAGCTCGGGCTCAAGCTGGCTCGGCTCGCCGGGCGCACGCGAGTCGTGGCGACGACGGGCGGCTTCCACGGGAAGACGCTCGGCGCGCTCTCGGTCACCGGGCGCGAGGCATACCGGGCACCGTTCCAGCCGCTGCTGCCGGGAGTGGAGTTCGTCCCGTTCGGCGACGCCGAGGCGCTCGCCGCGGCGCTCGCATGCGACGGCTCCGGCACCGCCGTGATCCTCGAGCCGGTCCAGGGCGAGGGCGGCGTCGTCATCCCCCCTGCGCGCTACTTGTCCGAGGTTCGCAGGTTGTGCACGGCCGCGGGAGCTCTTTTGGTGCTCGACGAGATCCAGACCGGCCTGGGGCGCCTCGGCACGTGGTGGGGCGCCGATGCCGAAGGCGTTCGCCCCGACATCCTGCTCTCGGGCAAGGTGCTGTCCGGCGGCGTCATCCCGGTCGGGGCCGTGATTGCCACCTCCGAGGTCTTCGCCCCGCTCGATGCCGATCCGCTGCTGCACTCCTCCACCTACGGTGGGAACCCGCTGGCGGCGGCGGCGGTGGCGGCCACGATCCGGACCATCCGTGATGAGGGCCTTGTGACGAGATCGGCCGAGCTCGGCGATCGCATCAAGGCCGACGCGAGCGAGATCCTCGGTGAGCACTGTCCCTGGTTGGTGCGCGAGGTCCGCGGCCGCGGGCTCCTCATCGGCCTCGACTTCACCGAGGCGTCCGTCGCTGCGGAGTTCCTCATGGCCATGCTCGAGCAGCACGTGGTGATGTCCTACTCGCTCAATACGCACTCGGTCGTCCGCCTCACACCACCCGCAACCCTCGACGAGGACGACCTCGCCTGGCTCTCGACCGCCATGCGGGCGTCCGCCGTCGACCTCGCTCGCCTCCATCCACGACCCGCGAGCGGCCGTCGCGCGGCGTGACGCGCGGCCACCCGCCATAGGCCACCTTCCGTCCCCTGTCCCTGCACCCACCGGAGCACACCATGCGCATCGTTTCCCTGACCGTCCTTGTCGCCCACCGAAGCGACGGCGAGGTTTTCGCCTCCATCGCCGACTTCGCCTCGTACCCGGCCCACAGCGCAGCCGTTCGAAGCGTCGTTGTCACGGAAGCCGGGCCCTCGACCCGGCACTCGGCGTGGGAGGTCGCCTTCCGTAACGGCCTTCTGCGATGGACCGAGGAGGACACGCTGTCGCGTGCCACCGGGACTATCACGTTCAAACAGATCGATGGGGACGTCGACCAATTCGAGGGCAGTTGGGAGGTCCGGCCGGCGGCCGATGGCGGGGCGTACGTGCGGTTCGCCGCCCACGTCGACATGGGCATCCCGACGCTCGCAGACGTCCTCGAGCCGATCGCGTCTCGCACGCTCCTTGACAACACCTTGGCGATCATCCAGGGGCTCTTCGGTCCCGCTGTCCAGCTGGTGGACCGGGCGGACGACGCTGCCGTGCCGGACGCCGTCAAATGAATCTCCTTTCGCGTCCAGTTATCTGCGTCCGCGCACTGACTTTGTGGTGGAGACGAATTCGATGACGACCCATCAGGTGGTCTTCCTCTTACTGGACCTGGCACTGATCGTGGTGCTCGCGCGGCTGTTCGGCGCGGCCGCGCGGCGGCTTGGTCAGCCGCCGGTGATCGGGGAGATCCTCGCTGGGATCCTGGTCGGACCCACATTGTTCGGCAACGGGTTCTCTGCCGCGGTGTTCCCGACCGACACTCGCCCGATGTTCGCGGCACTGGCCAACGTCGGCGTCGCCATCTTCATGTTCATGGTGGGGCTGGAGCTCGACGGGAGGTTGTTGCGTGGGCGGGGCCGGATCGCCGTGTCCGTGTCAGCCGGTTCGATCGTGCTGCCGTTCGGCCTCGGCATCGCGTTGGGGTTCTACCTGCTGCAGAACCACTCCGCCGAGCACCGGCTGGGATTCCTGCTGTTCATCGGCGCGGCGATGTCGGTGACGGCGTTCCCGGTGCTGGCGAGGATCCTGACCGACCGGGGAATGACCAAGACGATGCTCGGCGGGCTGGCGTTGACCTGTGCCGCGGTGGATGACGTGCTGGCGTGGACCCTGCTGGCCGGCGTGGTCATGGTCTCCGGCAACGCCGGCGGCGAGCAGATCCTGGTGCTGCTTTTCCCCCTTTACGTAGCGGTGATGTTCCTGGTCGTGCGGCCGTTGCTGCGGCGTGTCATCACCGAGGACTCCACGTTGCGGACCGGACAGCTCGCCCTGATCCTGGTAGGCGTGCTGGTGTCCGGCGCTGTCACCGAATGGACCGGCATGCACTTCATCTTCGGCGCGTTCCTGTTCGGTGCCATGATCCCGCGCTCCGGCACGGAACGGCTCCGTGGCGCCCTCATCCAGGGTCTGGGGGAATTCAACACCACGCTGCTGCTGCCGGTGTTCTTCATCGTCGCCGGGCTCAAGGTCGACCTCTCCGGGCTCGGCCTGACCGGGTTCGGCGAACTGGGACTGGTCCTGCTCGCAGCTATCGGAGGCAAGTTCGGCGGCGCGTACGCTGCGGCACGGCTGTACCGCCTGCCCGCCCGGAAGTCCGCGGCGCTGGCCACGCTGATGAACACCCGGGGCCTGACCGAGTTGATCATCCTCAGCGTCGGCTTGCAGTTGGGCATTCTCGACCAGAAGATGTACTCGATCATGGTCGTGATGGCGGTGGCCACCACGGCGATGGCCGGTCCGCTGCTGAACCTCGTTTACCCGCCGTCGAGGATCGAGCAGGACAAGCAGATCGAGGCCCATCTGACCGTGTGCCCCCGGCAAGCCGAGCCGGAGCCGAGCGTCGACAAGGGCAGAGGTGCGGACCGCGTCATGAACTCCCGACGCCGTCTCGTGGTATCAGATGCCGTCCCGAGCGCCTCTTCCCTATGACAGCCGACCGCGCCGTTCCACGACCATCGTCAGACCCAGGAGGATTTACCATGAGGCCCCAGTCCACACCCACCCCGGTCCCTGCGACCAGGACCCTCCCCGCCGCGCGGTACGACGCCGTGGTGCTCGGCGGCGGACTCGCCGGCCTCACCCTCGCGCTGCAGTTGCACCAGGCCCGGCCAAGTACCCGCATCCTCGTGCTGGAACGCCGGTCCTTCCCGGTGCCGGAGGCAGCGCACAAGGTCGGCGAGTCCACCGTGGAGATCGCCGCCGAGTACTTCACCAACGTTCTCGGCCTCAAAGAGCACATCCTTACGGACCAGCTCCCGAAGAACGGGCTGCGGTTCTTCTGGAAGTCCGACCCGAAGGCCTCGATGGAGACCGGCCTCGAGCTGGGCTGGGCGACAGTCCTGCCGACGCCCACCTACCAGCTTGACCGCGGCGTCTTCGAGAACTACCTGGCACAGCAGGCAGTTCAGCGCGGCATCACCTTGGTCGACGGGGCGCGCGTCACGGCGGTGACACTCGGAGAGGGAGCCGCGGACCACGAGGTGACGGTCGGGCTGGGCGCAGCCGGAACTGACCAGACCACTGTGCGAACCCGGTGGGTGCTCGACGCCTCGGGCCGGCGGGCGATCCTGCGCCATCAGCTCGGCCTGACCCGCGAAGTCGCTCACGACCCCAACGCAGCGTGGTTCCGCGTCGATACCGTCGTTGACGTCGAGACCTTCAGCGACGACCCGGGGTGGCACGCGCGGGCGGCAACCGGCGACCCCCGCTACCTGTCGACCAACCACATCATGGGCCGCGGCTACTGGGTCTGGCTCATCCCGCTGTCGTCCGGCTCGACGAGCATCGGGATCGTGACGGACCCCACCCACCACTCGCTCGATCAGTTCCCGACCTTCGACAAGGCCATGGACTGGCTCGACTTGCACGAGCCGCTCGTCGCGAACGCCGTCCGCGGCGCACTCGCCGGTGGTGCCTCCTTGCAGGACTACAAGCTGCTGAAGCACTTCTCGCACGGCAGCAAGCAGGTGTTCTCGGCGAATCGATGGGCGTGCACGGGTGACGCCGGCCTGTTCCTCGACCCGTTCTACTCTCCCGGCAGCGACTTCATCGCGATCAGCAACACCTACATCACGGAGCTCGTGCAGAGGCAGCTCGACGGCCACGGCATCCGCATCGCCACGAAGCTGTTCGAAACGGTCTACCAGACGTTCTTCAGCACCGGCCTGACCATCTACCAGGGCCAGTACCCGTTGTTCGGGAACGCGAAGGTGATGCCGGTCAAGGTCCTATGGGACATCTGCTACTACTGGTCGCTCGGCGGGCCGCTCTACTTCGCCGGCAAGCTGACGTCGATCCCGACGCTGGTCGCCGCTCGCCGGACGTTGGACAAGGCCGTCGCGCTGAACGCGACGATGCAGGCCTTTTTCCGCTCGTGGGACGCCGTGGATCGTGGCGAGGTCCGCAGCGGTTTCATCGACCCGAGCAAGGTGGAGACGGCCAGGGAGCTAATCTCCCATCTCACCGAACAGCCCCCGAACGGCGTGGCCAAGCTGCTGCGCGGGAACTTGGGGCGGTTGAACGAGATCGCCGCCGAGATCGTCGGTGTTGCTCGGACGGACCACCCTGAGCTCGCACGGCCGAAACCGGTGCGTGCGTGGGACGGCAAGGTGGTCCACCTGGGCCGCGTGTACGCGGCCGTGGCTGCCGGAGGCATGGGAGTAGACGAGATGGATCCGGCGCCCGCCGAGATCGTCGGGCGGCTGGCCGCCTGAGCGCTTCTACCCGCCCGGTCGACGCTTACTCGACGTCGGCCGGGCGGGGTCGTTCCCGGACGGGACGTGTCGGCGGTCCGGCGTCGCAACCGTTGGCGTACGGCACCGGGCCGTCACGGCCGCCGACATCCCAACCATCAGCCACACTCTGAAAGGAAATCCGATGACAACAAGCCAGCCTGTACGGAAACCAGTCGGGCGACCGACGGCGCCAGCTATCACATACATCGCCGTGCCCGGTTGGCGGCTGACCTTCATTGCAGATTTCGTGCCCGTGGTTGCCGGGCTCTTGGCCCTGTTGCCCTACACCTACTGCATCTCAATGGTGGCGGCCCTCCTGCGATCAGGGCGCGCAGTGTTCACCGCGGTGCGCCACGTTGGAATCCGGCCTGTGGCTTGACATGGTCGTGAGCCGTCGCCTTCGGTTCGGCGTTCTCAGCAGATCGCGAAAGGACGAGCGGCGCCGACGGCGGGTGGCCGCCAAGCCGTAGCCGGCAAACGCGTTGTGGCCCGGTCCCGTACCGCCGTCATACCCGCACACTGAGGCGTTTTTCAGCCGTTTTCCGATAGCTCGACTCCGACCGAAACCGATTGAAAACCAACGGGATAGGCCGCTGGCTGGGCAATCTGGAGCGAGGATCCACACGATCGTGCAACCTGGTCTAGACCCGGGCCACAGCTGTTGTGCGACGGCCGTCTGCACCAGCTCTAAGCGTCAGGCTGCTTGTGGCAGCGGGGCGGTTTCGGGGATGGCTCGTGCTGCGGGGGTGGGTGGTCGCGGTACCAACTCCCAGCGGGCTCGTTCCAACAGAGCGTCGAGTCTGTCGTTGACGACGTCAGGGCGATCAAGCATCAACATGTGTCCCGCGCCGGGGACATCGACGAACTCTGCTGCGGAGACCGCAGCGGCGATGGCCGCCGAATGGTGAGGCGGCGTGAGCCGATCCACGGTTCCGCACATGATCAGTGTCGGTGTGCGGCTGAGGGCTCGGTAAGCTGCGGTGCCGTCGAAGTCAGAGATCGAGTCGAGGAAACCCGCCACGATTGGCAGCCGCGGCGCGTTGATGAGGGCAGCCAGGGTGGGCGTCCTCTTTGTGACGAGTCGCCATAGTGGTTGTGTCGCGCGGACTGCGCTGATACGGAGCGCTTCGGCGCAGGCGGGGATGTGGGCGGCCAAGGAACACGCACCGCCGGCGAGCGGAGTAGCAAGCAATCTGCCCAGCCCGTGCCCGGTGATGTCTGTACACGCAGTGGCGATGAGCCCGACTCCGGTGATTCGGTCGGTGTTGCGGGAGTGGTGATGCTGCAGGTACTGCAGGATGGTCATGGCCCCCATGGAATGGCCGACCAGCACGATGTGGCCGGTGGGCGTCGTCGTATCGATGACGGCGTCGAGGTCACGGGCGAGTTGCCCGAGGGTGCAACTGAGGGCGCAGCCGCGACCGGAGCGGCCGTGTCCGCGTTGGTCGTAGGCGATTACGCGGATGTCAGGGTGACGCGATGTCAGATGATCTGTCTGGTACCGCCAACTGTGCCTGTCGCCCAAGAGTCCGTGCAGGAGAATCACCGTCAGATCCGCGACGTCGGGACCCATTTGTCTCGTCACCAGGGCAAGCCCGTCGGCTGTGGTGACCGAAACCCGTTGTGCTGCTACTAGGTTCATCAGCGTGGCCAGTGCCTAATCGTTGAAATG
>Ga0310914_10001403_pt1 | contig 15465 bp, 10 predicted proteins | sample GREbulkMGAN108_FD_203450 | JGI IMG/M metagenome (GOLD analysis project Ga0310914, IMG submission 203450) | Lab enrichment of tropical soil microbial communities from Luquillo Experimental Forest, Puerto Rico - GRE.bulkMG.AN108 | ecosystem: Environmental > Terrestrial > Soil > Tropical forest >... | reverse complement strand
ACAGGAAAAGTAAATGCAGAAAAATATAAATCAGTGGCACAAGGCAAAAAAAATATTTGGGTAAACGATTTTATTAAAGAAATGGAAATGGCTTTTGCTGCTGCTGATGTGGTAATATCAAGATCCGGCGCCATGAGTGTAACAGAATTGTGTGTTGCCGGCAAACCTGTGGTTTTTGTTCCGTTCCCTTTTGCTGCAGAAGATCATCAAACAGTAAATGCAATGCACTTGGTAAATAAACAGGCGGCATTAATTGTAAAAGATGCAGAAGTAAATGAAAAATTGATCAACACAATAATTGATTTATCTAAAAACAATTCAATGCAACAAACATTGCAACGAAACATAAAAGCATTGGCAATTAATAATGCTGATGAAATTATTGCTAAAGAAATTTTGAATACAATTAAGTGAATGTATTAAATAACATAAAGAAAATCTATTTCATCGGAATCGGTGGCATTGGAATGAGTGCTTTAGCTCGTTATTTCAATCATAAAGGTTGTACAGTGAATGGTTACGATAAAACGCAAACACCTTTAACTGTTGAATTAGAAGATTTGGGCATTGCTATTCATTACGAAGAAAATGTTGATTTAATTCCGAAAGATGTTGATGCCGTTGTGTATACGCCTGCTATTCCTGCAGTACATGCAGAGTTGGTGTATTATCAGCAACATAATTATACTGTTGTTAAACGCAGCGATATTTTACAATGGATTACCGAAAGTTCTTTTAATATCTGTATTGGTGGTACGCATGGTAAAACAACCATCACAACAATGGTGGCGCATATTTTACGTCATACCGGCTATGGTTGTAATGCTTTTCTCGGTGGTATCTCTGCAAATTATCAAACCAATTTCTGGAGCAGCGATAATAATGTTGTTGTTGTTGAAGCAGATGAATACGACAGAAGCTTTTTAAAATTAGTGCCTGATGTTGCTGTCATCACGGCAATGGATGCAGATCATTTGGATATATATGGCACGGCAACAGAAGTTGAAAATGCATTTATTCAATTCTCTAAAAAAGTAAAAGTAGGCGGCGCTTTAATTAATAAGTACGGATTAAAACGCAACAGAGAATTAGATGCATCAAAACATTTTACTTACAGCTTCGATAATGATAAAGCAAGCGTATATGCTGCAAATATTAAAGTAGAAAACGGTTCTTATAAATATGATGTAATTGCAAATGGCTGGCACATCAGCGATGTAGTGTTGCATATGGGGGGCTTGCATAATATTGAAAATAGTATTGCTGCTATTGCGGTTGCAAAACTGTTGAAAATTGAAAACGAGAAAATACAAGCTGCAGTTGCAGATTTTAAAGGTGTGAAAAGAAGATTTGAATATGTGTTGAAGAATAAGGAGCATATTTTAATTGATGATTATGCACATCATCCGGAAGAATTAAAAGCTTTGATAACAGGTGTAAAGAGCTTATTTAACAAAGAAAAAATTGTTGTTGTTTTTCAACCACATTTATTCAGCAGAACAAGAGACCTGGCGAAGGAATTTGCAGCAAGTTTAGACCTGGCAGACGAAGTGATTTTATTGCCGATTTATCCTGCAAGAGAATTACCAATTGGTGGTGTTACGAGTGAATTGATTTTGCAGCAAATGAAACTGGATAAAAAAGTGATGATGGGTAAAGAATCATTAAAGTTTTGGATAAAACAGAACAAGCCAAAAATTTTGGTGATGGCTGGTGCAGGAGATATTGATGCAATGTTATTGCCCATTAAAGAAATTTTAGAGCGCAATTGATATGAAAAATATTAATTGGAAAAAAAGATTAGAACAAGCGTTATGGCTGCTCATTGGTGCAGGAACTATTGTATTGCTGGGAGCTGCCATACAAAAAAAGGATAAGAAGGCTTGTGCAAATGTGGAAATTGAAATTACCGGTGCAGAAAAAGATATGTTTATTGATGAGAACGATGTATTGAATTTATTAAACAGTAATGGAAATATTATTGGAAAGGAGATTGGTAAAGTTGATTTGCGTTCTTTAGAAACAGCACTGGAAAAAAATCGTTGGATTAAGAATGCAGAAATGTTCTTTGATAATAATCAGCTGTTGAAAGTAAGAATTGAAGAAAGAGAACCTGTTGCAAGAGTTTTTACCGCAAGTGATAATTCGTTTTATGTAGACAGTATGGCGTTGCGTTTACCCTTGAGCGATAAGTTAAGTGCAAGGGTTCCGGTGTTTACCAATTTCCCGAGTGATAAAGATACTTTGGCTTCATCAGACAGTGCTATGTTATGGAGCGTTGTAAAGCTTGGAAAATATGTACTAGCAGATAGTTTTAGAATGGCGCAGGTATCGCAAATAGATATTTTGCCTGATGCCAATTTTGAAGTGATCCCAACGATTGGAGACCAGATAATTGAGTTGGGAGATGCGAATGATCTGGAAAAAAAATTCAGCAGGCTGAATACTTTTTATAAACAGGCATGGTTGCAAAACGGAATGAATAGCTATGAAAAATTATATGTGCAATACGATAACCAGGTAGTGGCGGTTAAAAAAGGTGTATCAAAAATTTTGTTAGACTCTGCAAGGTCTAAGATAATGATGAATGTTGTCAATACCGGGATGAACAGTGTCTATGATTCTGTGAAGATTGCAGTGTCAAAGCCCGTGCCGGTACGCAAAGATTCTGTTACTGTTGTTAAAAAGATAAATAACAAAAATGTTGTTGGTATAAAACAAAATAAAGTATCAAATAAATCGTTATCCAGTGGTCGTAGTGGCGTTGCGGGCAATATTAAACCGAAAAAAACAAAGCTTTTAAAGCAACAACCAAAAGCGGTGATGAAAAAGAAGAGTAATGAATAAGGCCTTGAAGAGTGCGACGCAACGATGATGATTAAAAAACAAAAGCTGATTTAATAAAAGAATTAATCTATACCGGCAAAACACAAAATCTGTATTGTATGAGTTTTCAAGAAGCACCTATTATTGTTGGATTGGATATTGGTACTACCAAAATAGCCGCTATTGCGGGAAGAAAAAATGAACATGGTAAGTTGGAAATACTTGGCTTTGGGCGTGCCAACAGTAATGGCGTTCAGCATGGTCAGGTATTGAATATTGACCAAACCATTAAAGCGATTCAGCAGGCATTGTTAAACTGTTACGAAAGCAATCCGGATCTTGAAATAAACGAAGTGTATGTAGGCATTGCAGGCCATCATATTAAGAGTTTGCAAACTCGTGGAGATATGGTTAGGCAAGATTCTGAGAATGAAATTCAACAATGGGAGGTAGACCAGCTAATCGAAAACCAACGCAAAACATTTATACCGGCAGGAGACCAGATTATTGATGTTATTCCGCAGGATTTTCATGTAGATAATATTCAGAACATTAAAGAGCCTTGCGGGTATAATGGCGTTAAAGTTGGTGCTAATTTTCATATTATTACAGGTGATAGAAATGCTATCAGAAACATTAACCGTGCTGTAGAAAAAAGCGGACTAAAAACAAAAGATCTGGTTTTACAACCGTTGGCCAGTGCCAGTGCGGTAATGAGTGAGATTGATATGGAAGCCGGCGTTGCTATTTTGGATATTGGTGGCGGAACCAGCGATTTGGCTGTTTTTTATGAAGGTATCTTAAAACATACAGCCGTTATTCCTTTTGGTGGCGAAAACATTACCAACGATATAAGGATGGGTTTAGGAGTATTGAAAAGCCAGGCCGAAGCAATGAAGGTTCAGTTTGGAAGTGCTTTGGCCGATGAAGCAAAAGCAAATGCATACATTACTATTCCCGGTTTAAAAGGTATGCCTGCAAAAGAAATAAGCGTTAAAAATTTATCGCAGATTATTCAGGCAAGAATGAGTGAGATTTTAGATTTTGTTTCATATCATTTAAAACAAGTGGGTTTAGACAACAGAGCGTTAAATGGCGGTGTTATTTTAACAGGTGGCGGTGCTCAGTTAAAACATTTAATTCAGTTAACCGAATACACTACCGGATTAAATGCCAGAATCGGCTATCCTAACGAGCATTTGGCTCCTAATCATATTGAAGAATTAAAGAAGCCGATGTATTCAACTTGTTTGGGATTGATATTAAAAGGATATAGCGATTACGATCACAAATACAAAGAATTTACGGAGAAATTTAAAAAGGTGGAAGTTCCTAAAACACTTACCATAGAAAAAATCGAAACAAAAACTGAGGCTGTTGCTGCATCGGGTATTGATGTGAAAGAAAGAGTGAAGGGAATGAAGTTTTGGGATAAGTTTAAAAATAATTTGATTGATTTATTTAAAGAAGAAGAAGACCAAGTAATTAAATAGTTGAAAAGTTTAAGAAGTTTAAAAAGTTCAACGTTTTAAACCTTTTAAACTTTTTAAAACCTTTAAACAGTAGAATATAAATCCAAACCCTAAGTAAAACCGGTTCTATTTCTTACTAACCGTTAAAACCGTAACTATGATTCATTTCGATCTTCCGAAACAAAAGTCATCTATCATCAAAGTATTAGGTGTAGGTGGTGGCGGCAGTAATGCTGTTAATTTCATGCAGGCCCAAAGTATCGAAGGTGTAGATTTTATTATTTGTAACACCGATGCCAAAGCTTTAGAGCAAAGTAAAGTTCCCAATAAAATTCAGTTAGGGCCACATCTTACGCAAGGGTTAGGTGCCGGTGCAAATCCCGAAGTTGGTAAAAAAGCAACTGAAGAATCTTTGCAGGAAATTAAAAGTATTTTAGAAGTAAATACCAAAATGGCTTTTATTACCGCAGGCATGGGTGGTGGAACCGGAACAGGCGGTGCCCCTATTGTTGCACAAATTTGTAAAGAATTAGGAATTCTTACAGTTGGTATTGTTACTACTCCATTTGCTTTTGAGGGCCCGCGCCGTATGAAGCAGGCCGAAGAAGGAATTAAACAATTAAAACCTTATGTAGATACATTACTTGTTATCAGCAACGATAAATTGAGAATGCAATATGGTAACTTAAAGATGAAAGAAGCTTTTTGCAAAGCCGATAATGTTTTAGCTACTGCCGCAAAATGTATTACTGATATTATCAATAGCCGCGGACATATTATTGTTGATTTTGCCGATGTATGTACCGTTATGAAAAATGGTGGCGTTGCTATTCTAGGTAAAGCAGAAGTAGAAGGTGAAGAAAGAGCGCAGCGTGCAATTGAAGAAGCATTGAATTCTCCTTTATTGAACGATAATGATATTCGCGGTGCGAAATGGATTCTGATTAATATTAACAGTGCAGAAGGTGAACATGAATGCACAATGGATGAACTGGAAATCATTAACAGCTACCTGCGTTTACAAGCCGGGGAAGATACGGATGTAATTGTAGGTATGGGTTACGATAGTACATTAGATAAAAAAATCGGTATCACATTGGTTGCCACCGGTTTCGATACAAGAGACCCCTTTGCAAAACCCGTTGCTGTTAAAAAAGCAGAACCGGTTCCTGAAAAAATTGTAATGACTTTGGGTATTGAAGGAGAAGAAAAAAAATTAACCGAACAACCTTTAACATTACAACAGCAGGCAATTCCTTTCGAAGAAAAAGACCCGTTTGCTCCTGAGTTGAAAGAAGAAGTGATTGAAGAAAAAACAATCAATATTTTCAGCACAACTGAATTAAATACCATTGAGGAAGTTATAGAAGAAACAAAAGAAGAAAGTGGCGAAAAACTTCATTTCGAATTAAGTACAGAAATTTCAAACCATGTAATTATAAGTTCTTTTGCACCCGATGCAGAAGAAAAAAAAGCAGAACCCGTTGCCGAAACAAAACCGGAAGTTGCCGAAATTAAAATGGTTGAAAAACCAATAACTGTAACACCGCACAGTTTTTTAGCCAAGCCGTATAATATTTATGCCGAGCAACCTACACAACAACCTGCACAGCAACCTCAGCCTGTTCAGGAAGCTGTAAAACCAATTATCGAGCAACCAAAGCAGGATGCAACACCTCAGCCTGCTTACGAAGTTCATTTTGTAGAGAAAGAAGAACCTGTTGAAGAAATGCAATTTGAAGTAAATGAAAAGGCTGAAACACCTGTTGCGCCTGCGGTTGACAATAATGCTGCAAGTTTTGATGAAACAGAAGACCAAAGACGCAGAGCTGCAGAACGTATTCAAAAATTGCGTAACCTTTCTTTTAATATGAACACACAAGACCCCAACAACGAGTTCGATGCAGTGCCTGCATACATTCGTCGTAATATGGAATTGTTTGGCAATACACTTACTTCTGTAGAAAATTTTTACAGTAAGTATACAGTTGGTAAAGATGAAAATAATAATACACAGATTTCTACCATCAATACTTTTTTAGATGGTAAGAAACCCGACTAATATTTTTTCGAAGATTGTTTTATAGTTACGAGCCCGCTGATGTCTATCAGTGGGCTTCTTTTTGTTGCCAACTGTTGAAACACAGATTGGGCTTAGGTTGCGTCGCACACTTCGGCAGTAAATCAAAAATCAAAAAGAAAGAAATGAACGAAGCGAATATTTACGGAATATGTTTCAAACAATTTCTCGTTCCGTTTTGCCGTAGCCTAAAAGACGAAAATAATAGCGTGAAAAACTACAGTATGAAATTGATATTAGTTTGTACATGATGCTTTTCTCTTCATTTTTTTTCAACAAAAAAATATCAACTTTGTTTAATTAATTATGGCAACGGTATTAATAACGGGCGGTACAGGTTTGATTGGTAAGCATCTTACTAAAATGCTTGTCAGTAAGGGTTATGATGTTATTATTTTAACTCGTCAACCGTTAACTGTCAACCGTTGCCTGCCATCTGTTTCTTACGCAAAATGGGATCTTGCCAATCAAATAGTAGGTGCAGATGCAATTACAAAAGCAGATTATATTATTCATTTAGCCGGCGCAAGTGTTGCAGAGAAGAGATGGACTGTACAACGCAAACAAGAAATTATAAATAGCAGAACACAAAGCAGTGCTTTAATTGTAAAAGCATTGAAAGAAATTCCGAATGCAATTAAAGCGGTTATCAGTACTTCTGCAATTGGTTGGTATGGTGCGGATGATACCAATAGTTTGCAAAATGGTTTTAAGGAAGATGCAAAAGCAGATAATGAATTTTTAGGCAAAACATGCAGGCTTTGGGAAGAAAGTATTGAACCTGTAAAAAAACTAAATAAGCGTTTGATAAAGTTGCGAATCGGAATTGTTTTGAGCAAAGATGGCGGTGCACTAAAAGAGTTTATAAAACCTTTGCAGATGGGTGTTGCAGCTATTTTGGGAAACGGAAAACAGATGATTAGTTGGATACATATTGAGGATGTTTGCAGGCTGTTTATTCATGCAATGGAAAATGAAAATATGCAGGGTGTATTTAATGCTGTTGCGCCAAATCCGGTAAATAATAAAATACTTACACTAACATTAGCTAAGCAAAGAAATAAATTTTTTATTCCTTTTTACGTGCCTGCATTTGTATTAAAAATCATGTTAGGAGAGATGAGTATTGAAGTATTGAAGAGTGCTAATGTAAGTGCTGCAAAAACGCAATCAACCGGTTTTAATTTTAATTACACAACTATTGCAGAAGCGTTGAGAAAAGAGGTGAGTGGTGAAATGAGAAATGAGAAATGAGAAATGTGAATGGTATTCTACTTCTCTTACTCCTTGCCTTATGCCTGCTGCCTTTTCTTCTACAGTACAAGTGTGCGACGCAACGGGAGCGTCATGATAGTACTGCAGCTTGGTTACAAATCCCTTTTTTTATTGATGGCATAACAGATCCACCAAATGGCTGCAGTTAAAATTAACGTGTATAAAATATGCCAGTTAATGTCTGCAAGTGCTTTTTTATAAGCTTCGTTAGATGCTTCATTTATTTTACCTAAAAAATTAGGCATAGGTAAAAGTCTGTTTGAGATTTCGAAAGGTAAAAATTCTCGTACACCCCACTCTTTAAACCTGAAATATGTTTTGATGATATTTTCTATAATTAAAGAGTAAAAAACAAAAATGCCTAATGCAATAAATGCTCTTCTTAATAAAAACGAAAGCAAGAATGCAATGCTTAATTGTGCAAATGTTTGTAAAAAGAAAAGCGGGATATATTGCAGTTCCTCGGCCCAGCGTGTAGCGTGTACCGTATCGGAATAATAGAAGCCGAATATTGCTGCAACAATTGCATATGAAACGGTAACGATGAAACTTATGATGGCAACGTCAATCATTTTTGCATGAATAAATTGGTTGCGGCTCCATCCATCAATAATGTTCTGGCGATGTGTTTTGTAAGTGTATTCGTTGCTTACCAACATAATAATTAACAATGCGGGAACAATAACAAAAAAAGAAGAAAAATAGGCAACGGAATGCCATGCGTCCGGAAAAGCAAAAGGGTTACCTAATAAAAATTTGGCAACATTGCCTGCCATATCTTTTCTGTTTACCACATTATTAAAAACATTATGAAACATGTAACTGATGCCCGGATAGGTAAGTGCAACAATACCTAACATCCACCAGAATGCAGGGTACTTTTTTATTTTAAGCCATTCTATTTTTATTAAGTTCATCATATAAGGTAAGTTGTAAGATTAGTTATTTGCAGCATTGGTAATTTCAAGAAACTTGGTTTCCAAACTTTTTCTCTTTTGTACAAGCATATTGAGTGTAATGCCTTTTTCGAAACAGAAGCGATTTACTTCTTCCATATCGGCAGTGCCAACAGGGAAAAACAGTTGGATAACATTTCCATCTTTTTTCAAATTGGTTTTTGCAGAAAACTCTTGCAATATATTTTCAAGCTGTGATAAATCGGCAGCACTTACTTCAATAATATCTTCATTCACTAAAACTTCATCAACCGCACCGGCGGTTAACAAATTTCCTTTTTTTAAGATGGCAACATGCGTACAAACTTTTTCAACTTCGTCTAATAAGTGGCTTGCCATAATAATGGTTTTTCCTTGTTGTGCCAATTGTTTAATCAGGTTTCTTATTTCGGCAATACCAACAGGGTCTAACCCGTTGGTGGGTTCATCCAAAACCAATACATCCGGATTACCTAATAATGCACCTGCAATAGCAAGGCGTTGTTTCATCCCTAAGCTATAGGTGCTGAACTTGCTTTTTTTACGCTGTGCAAGGTTTACGGTTTCCAATACAGTGTCGATAGCAGCCGCATTGCCTCTGCCGCTAATAGCTTGTGTAATATTTAAATTATCTACTGCAGATAAATAGTGATAAAAATTAGGTGTTTCTAATAATGAGCCGATTTTCTTTCTGCTTTCAGGAGAACTGCTTTGGCCAAACCATTGAAAGCTTCCGATACGGGCACTTAAAATGTCTAAAATGATACTGAGCATTGTGGTTTTACCACTTCCGTTAGGTCCTAATATTCCAAAAACGCTTCCTTGCGGAACTTCGAAAGAAACATTATTTAAAGCCTGAATAGAACCATAGTTTTTACTAATGTTCTGAATAGAAAGCACAGATTGCATAAGCTTTGATTGTTGGATAAATATACCAAATAGATTTACTGCATTTATATAATCATTTTATTAATGGCTAAATGCTGGTAGCAAAGGCGAATAAACAATTGCAATAGCAATTAACGGTTTTGTTTTATCCAGTGTTTTAAACAGTCTAATACGTTTCTATCATTTTTTTTGATGGAGAACCTGTCGTCCCAGTCCCAAAGCAAACAAGGTATATTGTTCTGCTGCATGGCATTGGTAACTTCTTTTAAATAATTTTCCCTGTAGGTTTTGTCGGCAGTGCTTATTACGCCTGTTTCTGTACAGATAAGGGGCATATTTTTAGCGGAACAAAATTCGGCAATGCTTTTGCATCTTTCGTTTAAATAAGCGGCAGTGCCTTCGTACGGGTATTTATTATAATCTCTTTCTACAGAACTTCCTTTTAATTCCGCAATAATTCCCGGCATTCTGTTTTTTTGATAAGGGAAAGGGATATCTGTAATAAAAGATTTGTTGTTGGTCCATTCTGCACCTTGATGTGTAAAGATGAAAGGTTCATAAAAATGAAAAGTGTACAAAATTTTTTCATCGGGTAGTTTGCCCAATTGTTTTAATTGCTCCAGGTTATTGTAGTTAGTGCCGCCAACAATATAAATCCTGTTTGCATCTTCATACCTTAAATACCGAATAATGGTAGTAATAGTTTCTTTCCATTGATAAGGCGTTAAAGTAGGTTCGTTATACAGATCGAAAAATAAATTGTTATATCCTTTACCCGAAAAATTTCTTTGTATTTGTTTCCACATCCAGGAAATACGGTCAATTTCGTTATTTGTATTTTTATCGTTAAGCTTACCGTAATGATAAGTAATAATAAGATTTAGGTTTTTGGCAATACAGGCAGTATAAATATCGTTAAGTTTAGAAATGAGCCGGATTTGCAGATTAGAAGATTGGGGCTGAAGAAAAAGATCGAATGCAACGGGCAAACGAACGGTTTTAAAACCTTGCTTAGCAATTTTTTTAAGTTTATCGTTAATATCTGCGGCATAAAGCTGCTCGGGAGACTTCCAATATTGTTCCAGCAATGAAACATTAATACCGGCTCCAAGATTCTTTTGAACCGAAGGTAAATCCTGGGCTTTAAGTTGTACACTAAATGTGGATAGCGTGGCTATCAGCCCAAAATTTATCCAGAAAAAAAGTAATGTTGATTTAATGATTATTTTCACACAGTATATTTATTAGATTACCCTAAAAATGCCGTTTGCATTATTGCAAATATGTCTCAAAAATTTAAAAATCCGATTATAAATATTAATAAAGAAGTATTTGCACACGAACAAAAAGTGAAGGGGATATATTTTGCCATAGTTTTAATGTGGACAATGATTCTTACTGTTCCTCTTTTTTGGTTGGCAGACTTTCTTTTTAATCGTAGCGAATGGCTCGATTTAATGTTGATAAGATTAATCGTTGCTGTAATTTCTTATATTATTTATACACTGGCACCAAAATTTAATTGGAATTTTATTTTCATGCTGCAATTATTTGTCGGAATTAATATGCTCATGCATACAGTAATTGCCTGTATTGTGCCTGTTCAGTCGCAATTGCCTTATTTCTTCATTCTATCAATTGTTATATTACTTATCAATACCATTATTTTTTGGCCACCCATTTATTCTTTGCTTGTTTGCATTTTTTCTTACATACTTATTGTTTGGTTATTTTCTTTTAATACTTCATTAGAAAAATATAATATTCTTTTATCGCATGGCGGTGCAGTGTATTTTGTAGTTTCTGCATTCTCTTGTTTAATAGCCTATAACCGTTTTTATATTTTAAGAAGAGATATTGCACATGATATTGTTTTAGACGAAGCTAATACAAGGTTGATAGAACAAAATGAAAAAATTAACGATCAACGATATGTAATTGAAGATGCAAACCGTAAACTTAAAACGCTAAACGATTACAGGCATAATACAATGAATATTATGCTGAATGATTTTAGAAATTTTACGGGATCTATTCAAATGTCGCTTGACTTATTAAAAAACAAATCGGAAAACCTTTCTGTTGAGCAGAAAGAAATTTTAAATTATATATCAACCGGGAATGATAAGCTGAGTTACTTATCCGAAAAATTAGCGGCATCTGCAGACAGGGATGAAGCTAAGGTTGAATTTAATTACGAATACTTTGATATTAATCCCGAATTAGAACGTGCCGTAATGAATATGGCCGATGCTGCACAATTAAAAAACATTAATCTTCAATTACATCTTTCTGCATCTGTAATCATGGTTTACCTGGATAAATTATTTCTCAGCCAGGTTATGTTTAAACTATTAACCAATGCGGTTAAATATGCCCAATCTGGTTCAATAGTTACCATCCATTCTCATTTGCAAACCAACGATAAATGCTTGATTGAAGTAATTAATTTTGGAAAAGAAGTTGGTTCGGAAAAATTGAACGATCTCTTTAATAAACTAAAACCTTATAAATCGTTAAGAGAGTCTATTACCAGCGATGCTGATCTTGGATTTTCAATTGCTAAAAAGTTAACCGAATCTATGAACGGCACATTAACTTATTTAAGCGACGAGAAAAAAGGTAATTATTATAAAATTGAATTTAATTCTACCCATTAAAATTAAGTGTATGAAACGCAGATTTATTCTTTCATTGGCTTTGCTTTTTAGTTTAGGTAGTTTACTCGCTCAATCGGAACGGAGTTTCGAAGCAATGGGGTACGATGACCAATCTATAGTTGGCATTTCCGGTTCTATGAGTTACTATATAAAAGTATCGCCAACGGATAATGTAGATCAAAGTAAATTATATCTCAATATCCGTTCTTCACAGGTATTGAACCCCAACAATTCTTTTGTGATTATTTACTTAAAGGATGAGGCAGTATGGACACAAAGAGTTACCTCAAGTGCGGTTGATACACTGTTTACCATTGTAGTGCCTTTGAGTAAAAGGTTTTTACAACCAGATGGAAGATTTATCAAACTTAAAGTAGGTGCTAAACTGAGCGTTTCTGACGAGTATTGTAAAGATGTTGATAACCCTGCTTGTTGGATCACTATCAGAAATACATCGTACCTAACAGTAAATGAGGGTCAGAACCAAGCATATCAGAGAAGTGTTAAAGAATGGATACAGGATTTTCATTCCGTATATACTCCTGCAAATGAAGATTTAGACGATCTTACTTCGGGTGGTATTTTGTATACTTTATTAAAACAGGGTGGAACTAAAAATGTAATTACGGGAACGTATCAACCTCAAGATACTTTGCCTGCCGGCATTATTACCGGCGTTGCAGATAAATTACCAATATCTCTTAAACAAGCCATTCCGTCCTTATCACAAGGGCAGGGATTAATTATGGCAACAAAAATTAATCTTGGGTTTGGCAGCAGAACAGTTTTAGTAATTACAGGTGCCGATGGTGCCGGTTATAAAAAAGCAATTAATACTTTAATCAGCAATAAACGCATTAGCAGTGCATTTACAGATAAAATAATTATTTCCGAAGCAGTGCCAAGTAATGTTGCTGTTGAAAATGCCTCTCCACTTATTACAACCTTAGAAGATTTAGGTGCAACACCTGCATTGATGGAAGGTGTTGGCGGCTTAAAACAAAAATTTACTTTTTCGCTTACAGAGTTTAATGCAATTCCCAATAAACTAACCTTTCATTTGGAAAGTTATTTTTCTATCCTTAAAGCAGACGACAGAGGGTTCTTAAATATTTACCTGAATCAAAACCTAATTTACAATGCTTCATTAATGGATAGAACCAATTTTATTGAAGACATTGATATGAAGCCCTATTTGTTAAGCAAATTCAATACGCTTGAAATTGAATACAGGTTTCATCCGGGATCAAATATTTGTAAAGACGGGTTCAGTAATTTCTTTGCATTTGTTAACGTTAAAAGCTCTGCACTTACATTTTCTGGCGAAAGAGAAAATAAATTTTACAGCTTCTTTAATTTTCCTGCAGAGTTTAGAAAAGTGCCATCTAAAATTGTTGTTTCTCAGTCGTTGTTAAAAGCAAATATCGTATCATCTGTAGGTGAATTATTTTATCAGTTAAATACACCGATTAAAAACGATTTCAGTAAACTGATTGTGCCGCAGTTGGTAGATTCAAAGGCAAGCCTGGATGATTTGAAAGGATTTAACCTAATTGCCTTGTTGCAGAGAAACGATCCGTTTATTAAACAATTCTCAAGCATCCCTGTACAATACGATAAAGATTTTCAGATCTATAAAGACAGTAAAGGTGCACTTACTTATTCTTTGAACGATTTTTCAAACAGTGGTATGGCACAGATTTTCAGAGAAAAAGGGAGCACTGTTTTAGTAGTAACAGATTTGGGCGACAGTAGCCATAAAGATGCGTTTGAAAGTGTAATTAAAAACTTCAGCACACAATTAACTGAAATTGAAAGTAATGTATGCATTGCCAATAGTAATGGGATTAGTAATTATTTCTTTAAAATGCCTGAAGATTTATCTTCTGTTATTTATAAAGGAGAAAAAAGTAAACTGCTTATTTTCTGGGAAAATTATAAATACTGGTTGTTGTTAGTGTCTCTGGCATTAGTATTATTGGCCTTCTTTTTTGTAAGAAATAAGGTACGCCAGTCTCAGGAGATCGTTTAGAAATATTGTTTGATTATATAGCCCCAAGCCCCGAAAACAATGGCAAGATGCGTATTACATAATTTGCTGGAAGCTGGTTCTTTTACCGAAGACCAACTGAATCATGTTATTGAAATTTCAGACATGTACAGTTATGCTCCTATTAAATCTGCCATGAATTTCGGGTTTCTGGTCCGTAAAAAATATATAACTTATTTAGAGAGTATTAACTATCCGTTGGTTGATGTAAGAAATGAACAGATAGATGAAACTTATGTTGAGCAATGCGATATAAAACACCTTAACTCTTTTTTGTATTTGCCTTTGCGGAAAGATGCGGATGGCAGTTTATTGGTGGCAGCGGCAGATCCTTTAGACGAGAAGTTGCTCAATACTTTGCATGCACAATTTAAGATGCCTATTAAAACAGTTGCGGCATCTGACTTGGATATTATCTGGATGGCTCACAGGTTACGTGGCCAGTTTCATGTAAAGGAAGCAGTGTTTAGTTTAATGCGGCGTGACCCCGATAGCTCCGGCCTTGTAACCTTTACCAACGGGCAACTGATAACCATATTTGTTGGAATAGCATTTTTTATTGTGATGTTAATGTTATTCTTTGTTCCAACGGCTATTATGCTTAACCTTTTATCAAGTGCTTTTTTTCTGGTGGCCATTTCATTTAAATTATATCTGGCATTAAAAGGGTCTATGTCCGAATTAAAAGAAGCAGTAACCAAAGGAGAAGTTAAAGAAGTAGAAGATGATACATTGCCGGTTTATACTATTTTATTACCGGTATATAAGGAAGATAAAATCATCCATAAATTAATCTGGAACCTTAGAAACTTAAATTATCCAAAAGGAAAGCTGGATGTAAAACTGTTAATTGAAGAAGATGATGATAAAACTTTGAATGCCGTTCGTGGCTTGGATTTTCCGGCAAATTTCGAAGTTATTGTTGTGCCCTATCACATGCCAAAAACAAAACCAAAAGCATGTAATTACGGATTGTTCTTTTCTCGGGGAGAGTATTTAACTATTTATGATGCAGAAGATGTTCCGGAAGCAGACCAACTTAAAAAAGTAGTAGTTCTTTTCAGAAAATTACCGGATTCTTTTATTGTAATTCAAGGTGCATTAAACTACTATAATAAAAATGAAAACCTGTTAACACAAATGTTCACTTTAGAATATTCTCTTTGGTTCGATTATTTGTTGGCAGGCTTAGAATCACTGGACGTTCCCATTCCGTTGGGTGGAACAAGTAACCACTTTAAGTTAGATAAGTTAATGGAAATGGGTGCATGGGATCCGT
>Ga0310914_10001397_pt1 | contig 15474 bp, 13 predicted proteins | sample GREbulkMGAN108_FD_203450 | JGI IMG/M metagenome (GOLD analysis project Ga0310914, IMG submission 203450) | Lab enrichment of tropical soil microbial communities from Luquillo Experimental Forest, Puerto Rico - GRE.bulkMG.AN108 | ecosystem: Environmental > Terrestrial > Soil > Tropical forest >... | reverse complement strand
GGAGGAACCTCGGGGCCTTCAGATGGTCGGGGCGACTGGATTTGAACCAGCGACCACTTGCACCCCAAGCAAGTGCGCTACCAGGCTGCGCTACGCCCCGGAGACTGCGGGGACGGGATAGGTAACATCCGACGCCGAGGGGGTCAACAGCGTTCCAGGCCGCGTCCCCGCGGCCGCGGGGCGGCTACCGCACGAGCGGGCTCACCCGCTTGAACTCGGGCGTCCCACAGGCGTGGAGCAGGTCGAAGATACAGGTCTCCGCGCTCGTGACGTGGGCTCCCATCGCGGCGAGCTGACCGAGCGCGACTCGGCGGTGTTCCTCGAAGCGACTCGTCACCGCGTCGGCGCAGACGAACACCTCGTAGTCGCGCTCGAGGAGATCGCGGGCGGTCTGGAGCACACAGACGTGCGCCTCGACGCCGAGCAGGATGACCTGCCGGCGGCCGGTCGCCTCGAGCGCCTTCGCGAACTCCGGGTCCGCGCCGCATGAGAAGTTCATCTTGACGAGGGGCGGGGCGCCGAGCGCCTCGCGCAGCGAGGGGATCGTCGCGCCGAGGCCCTTCGGGTACTGCTCCGTGGCGAGCACGGGCAGGCCGAGCTCGCGCCCGGCCAGGATCATGGCCCGGCAGTACTTCTCGACGGGCGCGAAGTTCCACATCACCGGCGCGAGCTTCTCCTGCACGTCCACCAGCAGGACGCAGGCCTTCGCGCGGTCGAGCTTGGGCAGGCGGTTCATGGCACGCTCCTCCTGGACGGCGTAGCCCGCGGCCCGACGGCGACCTCGGGATCGATGGCTGTCATCGACACAACACTAGACGGTCCCGGGCGTGAAGGCTCGTTCCATGGCGGGAACGAGGTCGGCCTGCGCCGGACACGAAAATGCCCCGCGCGCCGCCGGGGCGTACGGGGCATCTCAGGTCGCCGGCGCGAGCGTCGCTACGCGGTCTTGCGGAACCGCGACAGGTTCGCGGGCAGCTCGGCCAGGGCCGGGAAGCTCTTGTCCGGGTGGACCGTGGCGAGCCGGCCGTAGAGTTGCGCCTCGGTCTCCGTGTTGTTCGGATCCGGGATGCAGCAGTCGACCGGGCACACCGCCGCGCAGGCCTCCTCGTCGTGGAAGCCGACGCACTCGGTGCAGAGGTTGGCGGCGATGACGTAGATGTCTTCACCCTGGCTGATGGCGCCGTTCGGGCACTCCGGCTCACAGGCGCCGCAGTTGATGCACTCGTCGGTAATGATCGTCGCCATCGGTCGTCTTCTCCTCGGCCCTGCCACGTCAGGGAGGTAGGGATAGGGGGGTGTCGCGTTATCCACCGCGCCTGGACCGAAGTCAAGGCAGCGTGAGAGCCGCTTCGCGTGGCCGTCGCCCACTTCAACGCGGGGGAGTGGCGACGATCTTCCCGCGCCGTAATCTCAGGCGTCGGCGCGCGTGGTGGCGCGTTCCGGGCGATGGCTCCGACCCCCGTCCGGGGGGCGCCCGGGCAGGCGGTCCACTTCCTCGAGCTCTCCCGCAACGCGCTGCGCCACCTGCGTGAATCCGTAGACGAGCAGGCCCGCCATCACGACCAGGAAACCGAGCAGTCGATCGCGGCGTGCCGCCCCGAGCTTCAGCGCCACCTGGTGATGTTGGGAGAGGAGTTCGAGCTGGCGCTGCGCGTGCGTGCCCTGGAGTGTCCGCAGGTACGACTCGCCCTCGGCGCGTCCCTGCGCCTCGGTGAGCGCGAGCTCGGCGCGCAACGAGCCGACACGGGTGTGCGCGGCGCCCATGAGGATCCCGCCCGCCAGCACGAGCGGGATGGACACGAGGAGCGCCTTGCCGGAGATCATGCGCTTGACGGGGGAGACGGGGCCAGGATAGTGCCCGGCCCGCGCCTGAACAACCGCGACACGCCCGGACATGGCCAAGCCCTACGATCCGAAGGACTTCTACTATCGCAAGGCGAAGGCGGAGGGGCTGCGGGCTCGCTCTGCCTTCAAGATCGACGAGATCGTGCGGCGTCACCGGCTGCTCGGCCCTGGTCAGGCGGTGCTGGATCTCGGGGCGGCGCCGGGCGGCTTCCTCCAGGTCCTGGCGGAGGCGGTGGGCGAGCGCGGGGTCGCGGTCGGTGTCGACCTGGAGCCGGTCCGGAATCTCGGTAAGCGCTGGGTGAAGACGGCGGTCGTCGACCTGCTCGCGCCCGACGCGCTCGATCGCATCCGCGCCCTGCACGCAGGGCCGTTCGATCTCGTCACGAGCGATATGGCGCCGAAGACGATCGGGGTGAAGGTGACCGACGAGGCGCGGTCGCTCGAGCTGTGCCGGATGGCGCTCGGCGTCGCGCGCGAGACGCTGCGCCTCGGCGGCGCCTTCGTGACGAAGGTCTTCATGGGCGGCGACTTCCAGGTGTTCAAGAAGGAGGTGGCCGAGCTCTTCGACGACGTGAGCGTCGTCCGCCCGCAGGCGACGCGCGAGCGCAGCTACGAGGTGTACCTGCTGGGCAGGGGGTTCCGGGGGAACTGACGGTGCGCGACGCCGCGCCCTTGGTGAGGGGCGGTGGGAGCGGCTATCCTGCCGCGCCATGGCCACGCTCATCGAGGAGCTCCGCGCGCGCGACTTCCTGCAGGACACCACCCCTGGCCTGGAGGAGCGCCTGAAGCAGGGCCCGATCACCGGCTACGTCGGGTTCGACCCCACCGCCGATTCGCTCCACGTCGGGAACCTCGTCCCGGTCATGGCGCTCGCCTGGCTGCAGCGGTGCGGCGGCACGCCCATCGTGGTGGTGGGCGGCGGCACGGGCATGGTGGGCGATCCGAGCGGGAAGCGCTCCGAGCGCCCCATGCTCTCGCTCGAGCAGATCGACCACAACGCCGCGTCGCAGCGGCGGCAGCTCGAGCGGTTCCTGCGGTTCGAGGGTGAGAACGCGGCGCGGGTGCGCAACAACGCCGACTGGCTCCGCCCGCTCGGCCTCATGGAGTTCCTGCGCGACGCCGGCAAGCACTTCACCGTCAACTACATGTTGCAGAAGGACTCGGTGAAGAACCGGATGGAGACCGGCATCTCCTTCACCGAGTTCACCTACATGCTCGTGCAGGCGTACGACTTCTGGCACCTGTGGAAGACGGAGCGGTGCGAGCTGCAGATGGGCGGCAGCGACCAGTGGGGGAACATCACCGCCGGGACCGAGCTCATCTCGCGGAAGGAGGGCGGCTCCGCGCACGCGCTCGTCCTGCCGCTCCTCACCACCGCCAGCGGCGCCAAGTTCGGGAAGAGCGAGGAGGGCGCGGTCTACCTCGATTCGAAGAAGACCTCGCCCTACAAGTTCTACCAGTTCTGGATGGGCAGCGATGATCGCGACGTCGAACGCTGGCTCCGCTACTTCACGTTCTTCCCGATGGCGGAGATCGCGGACATCATGGCGGAGCACTCGCGCGATCCCGGCAAGCGCACGGCTCAGCGCCGCCTGGCCGAGGAGATGACGACGCGGATCCACGGCGCGGAGACGACGCGCAGCGTGGCCGAGGCGACGCGGCTCCTCTTCGGCGGGACCGATCTGCGCGCCGCGGGCGCGGACGCCTTCGCGGTGCTGGCGCAGGAGATCCCCACCGCCAGCGTCGCGCGGACCGAGCTCGAGGCCCTGACGGTGGCCGACGCGCTCGTGAAGGCTGGACTCGCCTCCTCGAAGGGCGACGCCCGGCGCGGGATCCAGGGGAAGGGCTTCTCGCTCGACGGCGAGACGCTCACCGCGGCCGACCGCAAGCTCGGCCCCGCCGACCTCCTCGCGGGCAAGTACCTGCTCCTACAGAAGGGCAGGAAGAGCTACGCGCTGCTGATCGCGGAGTGATGCAAGCGCAGCCGATCAGTCCGGCAGCCGCTCCTGGACGCGGACGATGCTGCGCGCCTTGCCGCTCGCCTCGTCGATGTCGACGATCGCGCCCTGCAGGTAGGTCTCGCGCCGCGCCGGCTCGAAGCCAATGGGGCGCTGCGTGACGAAGCGATGCAGCACGAGCTCCTTCTTCACCCCGATGACGGAGTCCCAGGGGCCGCACATCCCGACGTCGGTGATGAACGCGGTCCCGCCGGGCAGCACCCGCTCGTCGGCGGTCTGGACGTGGGTGTGGGTCCCCAGGACGGCCGAGACGCGCCCGTCGAGGAAGTGGCCCATGGCGTTCTTCTCGCTCGTCGCCTCGCAGTGCATGTCGACCAGCACCGCCGTCACGCCCTCTCGGCGCAGCGCGGCCAGCTCCTCCTCGGCGACGCGGAAGGGATCGTCGAGCGCCTTCATGAAGACGCGCCCCTCGAGGTTGATGACACCGAGCCGGCGCCCGTCGGGCGTCGAGATGACGGCGCGGCCGCGGCCGGGCGCGCCGGGCGGGTAGTTGGCCGGGCGGAGCTGGCGGGACCCGGGCCTCTCGAGGTAGGGCACGAGCTCGCGCTTCGACCAGATGTGATTCCCGCCGGTGAGGAGGTCCACCTCGCAGGCGAGCAGCTCCTCCGCGCTCTCCGGCGTCACGCCCGCGCCGCCGGCGCTGTTCTCGGAGTTCGCGACGACCAGATCGATCCCGTGCGCCGCGATGAGCTTCGGGACGAAGTGCTGCACCGCCAGCCGGCCGGGCTTGCCGAAGACGTCACCCAGGAAGAGGAGTTTCAAGGTGCCGGTGGGATGCCCGAGTCGGCCCGCCGTGTCAACGCGACCGCCAGAGCACCCGCTCCTCGGTCACCACCGCGTCGAGCGCGACGTCGTGTGCCTCCTCCGGCACCGCGGCGACCAGCTGCACCTCGAAGGCGAGCCCGAGCCGCACCGCCCCGGGGGGGAGCGCGGCGAGCGTCGCGTCGTAGTGGCCCCGGCCTCGGCCGAGACGGCGGCAGGCGGCGTCGAACCCGACCCCGGGCACGACGATGAGACCGATCTCGCCGAGGGCGATGGGCTCCGCGTCCGGCGGCGGCTCGAGCGTCCGGTAGGGGCCCGCGACCAGCGCGCCGGGGAGGCCTCGCGCAAACCGCAGCGCCCGTTCGCCGGGGACGAGCCGAGGGTAGGCGAGGCGCTTTCCGAGGGCGGCCGCCTCCGAGGCGATCCGCGCTGGATCGACCTCGGCGCCGAGGGAGGCGTACAGCGCGACGGTGCCGGCCCGAGCGAACGCGTCGAGCGCGAGTACGCGGTCGGCGATGCGGTCGGCGCGCGCCGCCCGGTCGTCCGGAGCGAGGCGCAGCCGCGCCGCCACGAGCTCCTCGCGAAGCGCGTGTTTCGGGCTGACTGGTGGTGGGATGGACAAAAAGAGCCCCCCGCGAAGGCCGTGTGGCTCGGTTGCTTGGACCTGTATTTCTACAGGTGGGGCACCCGTTTGACCCAGCACCCGTAGGCTTCTCCCTCGAAACATGGGAGCTTGCTCATGAGCGTGGGCGGGCGCTCCGCTTTTCACAAAGTCGGCCCAAACGACGCGGAGCCGAATCACGAACCCGGCAGGGGGCAGATCAAAATCAATCAAAGAGCTGCAAGCTCTCGCAATCACGCGAGTTTATGACTGAATGCTAGCGGCCACGAACGGCGAAGTCAAGACGGAAGGGCAGGGTCTTGGGGCGGCGGCGTCGCTCCCTCCATGGTAGGGCAACGGCGCCAAGTACTTGGAATTACATGCGGTTGAGCGACGGCCCGGGAAGCCTCAAGCGGCCGGGATCTCGGCCTGGACGCGGGCGGCGAGGCGCGGGATCGCCTCCAGGGCCGCGTCCACGTCGCCGTCGTCGCTGCTCCAGCCGAGCGAAAGGCGGAGCGTGGAGCGCGCCTCGGCGACGGAGAGGCCCATCGCTCTCAGCACCGACGAGGGGTTCGTCGAGCCGGAGTGGCAGGCGCTCCCGGCGCTGGCGCAGATCCCCTCGAGATCGAGCGCGATGAGCAGCGCCTCCGCGTCGGTCGCGGGGAGGGTGACCGAGAGCGTCCCGGGCAGCCGCGGCGCGCCACTGCCGTTCACGCGTGTCCCGGGCACCGCCGCGAGGAGGCCGGCCTCGAGCCGGTCGCGCAAGGCGCCGACGCGCCGCCGCTCGACCTCGCGCCGGGCGGTGGCGGCTTCGATGGCCGCACCGAGCCCGGCGATGCCAGGCAGGTTCTCCGTCCCGGCGCGGCGACCGCGCTCCTGCGTCCCGCCGAGCAGCGGAGCCAGGCGCAGCCCGCTTTTCACCCACAGCGCCCCCGCGCCGCGCGGACCGCCGAACTTCTGCCCGGTGAGGGCGAGGAGGTCGGCGCCGAGGGTGCGCACGTCCAGCTCCACCTTTCCCACCGCCTGTACGGCGTCGGTGAAGAAGAGCGCCCCGCGATCGCGCGCCAGCGCCGCCAGTTCGCGAACCGGGAGCAAGACGCCGGTCTCGTTGTTCGCCACCATGGCGCACACGAGCGCCGTGCGCGGGGTCACCGCCTCCGCCGCCGCGGCGAGGTCGGGGACGCCCCGCCCGTCGACGGGCAGCACCGTGACGTTTCGACCGCCGGCGCGGAGCGACTCGGCGAGGCCCAGCACACACGGGTGCTCGACCGACGTCACGACGAGGTCCTCGCGGCCGGCGGGCGCCGCGCCGAGCACGCCGCGGATGGCGAGGGCGGCCGCTTCGGTGGCGCCCGAGGTGAAGACGATCTCCGGGAGGCGCGCGCCGAGCGCCGTCGCGACCTGGGCGCGGGCGTGGTCGAGCAGGTCGCGGGCAGCCCGTCCGGCCGCGTGGACGGAGGCCGGGTTTCCGAAGACGTCGAGCGCGGCGGTGACCGCGGCCTTCGCCTCGGGGCGCATGGGGGTGATGGCGTTGTGATCCAGGTAGTGCATGGCGTGCATGGCGCGCTACACCATGCGCCGGCCCTTGCGCGCGCGCACGCCGAACTCCTTCAGGAAGCGCTGCACCAGCTCGGCCTTGAAGCGGGCGCGGGCGATGGGCCCGAGCCCGCGCAGCGGGATGCGGGCTCCCGCCATGGAGCCGTGCCCGCCCGCCGAGCCGCCCTTCTCCTCGATGACGTCGCGGATGAGTCGCCCTGCGTTCATGCGGCGATCGCTCGTGCGGAGCGAGAAGTAGAGCTGCCCGTCGTACTCGCCGAAGGCGACCGACCACTTCACGTCCTCGAGGAAGAGGAAGCGCTCCGCCACCTCGGCCACCATGTCGGGCGCGTACACCTCGTCGAGGTCGCACACGACCGCGTGGTCATAGACGAGCGCCCGCTCGATCGCCCCGTGGTAGAGGCGGAAGTACTCGAGCGGCAGGCGCGGGTGCTCGATCTCCGCCAGCGCCTCCTTGTCCACCATCGGGAAGAGCCACAGGTACGCGTCGACGTCGGCCTTCGTGGTCTGCCGGCCCAGGTCGCGCGTGTCCGCCTTGATCCCGTAGTAGAGCGCGGTCGCGATGTGCGCGGGCATCGTGAGCCCGCTGGCGCGGAAGTATTCCACCACCACCGTGCTCGTGGCGCCGACCTCCTTTCCCACGTCCGCGATCGGGGCGAGGCGAGTCTCGGGCCTCTCGGGGTGGTGGTCGATGACGACGTCGGGGAAGTGGCGCGCGGGGAGAGAGTGGTTGCCCTGCTCCGGCTGGGTGTCGACCATGCAGATGAGGTCGTGCTCCTCGAACACCACCCGCGAGATCGGCACCACCGGCAGCTTCAGCACCCGCACCATCGCCCGGTTCTCGGCGCGGCCGACGATCCCGCCGTAGGCGACCACCGCCTCGACCCCGACCAGCTCGTGCAGGATGTGGGCGAGCGCCACCGCCGACGCGATCGAGTCGGGGTCGGGGTTGTCGTGCGTGAGCACGAGCGCCCTCCGATGCCCCTTGGCGTAGTGCAGGAGGCGTTCGAGCTTCACCCGCTGCGCGTCCGCGCCCGGGGGCGCGTCGCCGGACAGCTTCGATCGCAACACGGTCATGCGCGGGCCGCGGTGGAGCGGGGCGTGGCGGGCTCGCACGTCGTGGGGCGGGGCCGGCATGCGCGCGGAGGTCTTCATGGGAGGAGGGACCGGAGCACGGCCAGGTTCTCCTTGAACCGCAGGTCCGTCTCCAGGAAGGCGGGGGTCTCCGCGAAGCGCCGGTCGTTGACGAGGCGGCGGAAGGCGTCGAGGCCGAGCGTGCCCTCGCCGATGTGCTCGTGGCGATCGACGCGGCAGCCGCGCGGCTTCTTGCAGTCGTTGAGGTGGAACGCCTCGACGCGAGAGAGGCCGATCGTGCGATCGAGCTCGGCGAAGGTGGCCTCGTACCCCTCCGAGCTCGAGAGATCGTACCCGGCGGCATGGAGGTGGCAGGTGTCGACGCAGACGCCGACGCGCCGGCGCAGCGCGCCCGGGACCTCCTCGCGGATCGCCGCCACCTGCTCGAAGCGCCAGCCGAGGTTCGAGCCCTGGCCGGCGGTGGTCTCGATGAGGAGGCGGGCCTTGCCCGGGGAGCGCTCGAGCGCCCTCGTCATGCCCTCGCCCACGAGCCGGATCCCTTCCTCCTCGTCCATGTGGGTCCCAGGGTGGAAGACGAGCCACCGGATGCCGAGCTGTTCGCACCGCGCCAGCTCGTCGGCGAGCGCGTCCCAGCTCTTGAGGCGGATCGCGCTGTCGGCGCTGCACAGGTTGACGAGGTACGTCGAGTGGGCCGCGACCGGCATCCCGGTCCGGCGAGCCTCGCCGCGGAAGCGCTCCACCTCCTCGGGGTCGAGTGGCTTCGCGGCCCAGCCTCGGACGTTGCGCGTGAAGATCTGGAGGCAGTCGGCGCCGTCGGCCTCGGCGCGGGCGAACGCGGTCGAAACGCCACCAGCCACGCCTTCGTGGGCTCCCAGGATCATCGAGGCGGCCTTCTATACAATAGGAGGTCGCCGCGTCGCCACGCCTCGGCCGCCGCCTGCCAGGCAGACGGCGTGCCAGACAATCGGCAATGCCCTGATCGGGGGGTGTTCAGGGTCCGGACGACCCTTCAGCGGGCGAGCTTGCGTCGCGTCGCCACCGCCTCGCGGCAGAACTTCTCTGCGCTGGTGAGGCCGTTCTCCATCGACTCCATCATCAGTTCGCGCAGGGTCGGCTCCGCCAGCTTGAGCGACTCGTAATAGCGCTGCCGGTCGATGGTGTGGATGACGCAGGGCTGATATCCGGCGTGCATCAGGACGAGGTTGGCGAGGAGCCGCGCGATCCGGCCGGAGCCCTCGGTGTACGGGTACACGTGCATGAACCCGTGCTGCAGCCTCGAGGCGCGGTGGATCGGGTGGGCCGCCTTGAAGTCGGCCGACTCGCACACCTCCAGGAACTCCCCCAGCTTGGCCGCGATCTGGCCCGGCTGCGCGATCTCGTGGAAGTAGGCCCGGTGGAGCGGGATGTCCTTGCGGAAATCGGCGTTCGCCCGCGCCTCGTTCCCGGCGTGCAGGGTGGCGTACAGCTGCTTCACGAGCGGGAGCGAGATCTTGAGCTTCTTCGACGCCGCCTCGGCGCGGACGACCTCGATGGCCGCCTTGGCGTTCCGGATGTCGCGGAACATGGCCATGCTGCCGACCTCGGCCAGATGCTGCCCGGCCAGCGCGATCTCGATCTCCTGTCCGGTGTAGACGACGCCCTCGAGCGCGCTGTCGTGATAGATCCACGAGAGCTCGTATTTGTTGGAGAATTCCTGGGCGACGGCCGGCTGGTGCTTGAGCAGGTCCGCGAGATCCTGGGTGCGATCGTCGATGTCGAGATAGCGGGTCCGCATGTGCTCCTCATCCCGGTTGTCCCACGCGCGGGTGCGCGATGTAGCCGAAGCCTGCGGGAACCGTCAATGAAATCGGCCGCCGCGTAGAACAAGCGGGCGGCCGATTTCTTCCGGGATGATCGGTGCCGACGGAGCTGCCCCCTCTCCCTGGCCCTCTCCCCCGGTGGGGGAGAGGGTCGATCACGCGCGGGCCCCCAGGTTTTTGTCCCCCTCGCCTCGCGAGGTCGGTGGGTGTCGTCTCCCTCGCCCCGCGAAGCGGGGAGAGGGTCGGGGAGAGGGGTGGGGACCGTCAGTAATACGTGAGCCACTCCCTGTACCGCGGCTCCTCGCCGTGGACGGCCCGGAAGTAGGTCTCCTGGATCTTCTTCGTCACCGGCCCCGGCTCACCGCGGCCGATGCGGCGGTGGTCGACCTCGCGCACCGGCGTCACCTCGGCGGCGGTGCCGGTCATGAAGAGCTCGTCCGCGAGGTACATCGTGTCGCGCGTGAACTTCTGCTCGCACACCGGCACGCCGAGGTCCTTCGCGATCCGGAGGACCGAGTCCCGCGTGATGCCGGCCAGCACCGGCGAGGAGAGCGGCGGCGTGAAGATCGTCCCGTCCTTCACGATGTAGATGTTCTCGCCCGAGCCCTCCGCGACGTACCCGTCGGTGTCGAGCAGGATGGCCTCGTCGAACCCGGAGAGACTCGCCTCGCGGTTGGCCAGGAACGAGTTCACGTACTGTCCGCTCACCTTGGCCCGGACCATGTTGACGTTGACGTGGAGGCGCGTGAACGACGAGACCTTCGCGCGGATGCCGTGCTTGAGGCCCTCTTCGGACAGGTAGGCGCCCCACGGCCAGCTCGCGATGGTGACCTGGACCGGGTTCACCGCCCCGACGCCCATGCTCCCGTAGCCGAAGAAGGCGAGGGGACGGAGGTAGCCCTCCGGCTGGCCGTTCGCGCGCAGCGTCTCGAGACAGGCCTCGTGCAGCTGCTCGATCGGGTAGGGGATCTCCATGAGCAGGATGTGCGCCGAGTCGTAGAGGCGCTGCATGTGCTCGCGGAGCCTGAACACGGCCGAGCGTCCGTCCGCCGTCTTGTAGGCGCGGATGCCCTCGAACACGCCCACGCCGTAGTGGAGGGCGTGCGTGAGCACGTGCACCTTCGCCTCGTCCCAGGCGACGAGCTTGCCGTCGAGCCAGATCTTTTTCGCCTTGTCCATCCGACGAACATGCCGCAACCGCGCCGCTGATTCAATGTCGTCGGGCGGCGGCGGACCGGGCGCGCCTGCTGCTCAGGCCGCGCCCATGACGCGCACCGGCAGGACCATCGCGTTGAGGCCGGCGAACTGCAGCCGCCGCTGCAGCTGGTACGCGGTCTCGTTGTGCAACAGGCGCTGGAACCAGCGCTCCTGCTCGAACACGAGCTTGCCCGCGAAGAAGATGGCGCGCGGGAACTCGCGCCCGACCTCGAGGCAGAGGCGCTCCGCTTCCGAGACGGCCTCGGTGCCGATGGCCATCCGGTAGTCCGCCACGAGCCCGAGGCGCCGCGCCAGGTCGACGTAGCGCCGGAGGCTCTTCTCCGTCTGGGCCCGGACCGCCTCCACCTCCTCGACCCCCTTCATCGTGGCCGAGTCGATGACGCCGACGGAGACGAAGACGAAGTTCTTGTAGTGGCCGGGGAACAGCCGCTGGATCGTGAGCAGCTGGTGGATGCCGAGCCCGGAGTAGGCGCCGACGAGCAGCACGGCGGTGGGGAGCTTCGAGTCGAGCCGCCCGTGCTCCCCGACCGGATGCGCCGGCAGCGCGTTCATGATCTCGTCGAGCCGCTTCAGGTTACCCTGCACGCGGCGGTAGTGGCGGCGGATGGTGAAGCAGAGCGCGATGACGACGCCCGTCACTGCGAGCGTGACCCAGCCGCCGTGCCCGAACTTCTCGTAGACGGTGCCGGTCAGGATGGCGAGGCAGAGCAGCAGGGCCACCCCGTGGATGATCGTCCCGCGCTTGAACCCGGGCTCCCGCCGGCGCTCCAGCCAGTAGCGGAGCATCGCGATCTGCGAGAGCGAGAACGTGACGAAGACGTTGATGGAGTACATCGTCACGAGCGCGGTGATGTTGCCGCGCGTGTAGAGCAGGGTCGCGATCGACGCGCCTCCCATGAGGAGCACGCCGTCCTGCATGGTGAGGCGGTCGGACAGCTGGCCGAACCGATGAGGCAGCCACGAGTCGTGCGCCATGTTGGCCATGACGCGCGGCCCGTCGATGAAGCCGGCCTGCGCCGCCACGAAGAGGAGTGCCGCCTCCGCGCCGAGCGTGAGCCACACGTACCCGGTGCCGACCGGGATGCCGCCCGGCTTGAAGTCGCCGGCCCACCTCTCGAGGAGGAGGGCGTTCATCGTCTTGTCACCCTCGGGGGTGACGTGGAACAGCATGTAGAGGAGCAGGATGCCGCCCGCGGTCAGGGCCAGCGAGACGGACATGTAGACCATGGTCCTGCGAGCGGTCTCGACCTTCGGCTCACGCATGATCTGGAGCCCGTTCGACACCGCCTCGATGCCGGTGTAGGTGCCGGCGCCCATCGAGTAGGCGCGGACGAAGATGCCGAACATCCCCACGAGGCCGATGGTGGCGAGCCCGCTCGAGAACCCTTGGTGAACCTCGCCCGCGACCCGCGGTAGCTGCGTGGCGTGGCTCGAGACGCCGCCCACGATGAGGAAGACGTGGGTGAGGAGGAAGACCAGGAAGATCGGCGTGAGGATGGTCACCGACTCCTTCACGCCGCGGAGGTTCAACAGCACGAGGATGCCGATGACCACCGCCTCTACCAGCAGCTTGGACCCCCCCCATCCAGGCGGGAGCACCGAGAACACCTGGTCGGCGCCGCTCGCGATCGACACCGAGATGGTCAGGATGTAGTCGACGAGCAGCGCCGAGCCGGAGATGACGCCCCACCTCGCGCCGAGGAGCCGGCTCGCCACGACGTAGCCGCCGCCGCCGAAGGGGAAGCGCTTGATGATCTGCGAGTAGGCGACCGAGATGACGACGACGGTGAGCGCGGTCGCGAGCGCCAGCGCGACCGCGAGGTAGTGGTGGTCGCCGAGGGCGCGGAAGGACTCGTCCGGACCGTAGGCGGAGGATGAGAGCCCATCCGCGCCGAGGCCCACCCAGGCCAGGAACGCCACCAGCGAGATGGAGTGGTAGACGTTCGGGTCCTGCACGTTGCGCGGCGCGCCCAGCAGGAAGCGCCGCCACCGCGAGATGCGCGGCGGAGGAGCGGGCGTGCTGACGGGAGTGCTGGCCTTGCGCTCTGGATCCAAGCGATCTCCTGTCCCGGCCGGTGCGTCGCGCATGGGCGCGCGCCTTCGCAAAGGTCATGCCCACGTGCTCGGACGAACGCTCCGTCTTCCCGAGCCGGACAGCAGCGATCCCGGGCGGCTTTCCCCACCCGTGCGCGTCTTGTAGCCCAGAGGGGGCCAGGCGTGCCAGGACTTCGAGCAGGGGACTGCCCTGGAGGCAGGCAGCCGCTTCCCCGGTCTTCAGCGCACGACGTCCTCGAACGCCTGTCGCACCTCGCCGGTGACTCGCCGGTACTCGGCGCCGAAGCGGGCGGCGGGATCCTCGCCGTAGTAGCCGAGCCGGCGCGCGAGCTGGACGAGCCCGCGGCCCTGCGGCAGGTGGTCGACGGTGTAGTCGTGGACGATGCGCAACCGGAGATCCAGCCGGCGCAGGAACTCGTAGCCGCCGGCCAGGGCCTCGTGCTGGACGTCCGTGAGCAACCCCGCCTCGCGGAGGCGGCGCAGCGCGACCGGCGTCGACGGCGTGCGCAGCGACGGGTGGGCGTGGCCGTGGGCGAGCTGGAGGAACTGCGCCGCGAACTCCACGTCGATGAGACCGCCGCGCCCGGACTTCGGGTTAGGCCCGCGCTCCGCTTCCTTGCCGATCTCGGCCTCGATCCGCTCGCGCATGCGGCGGATCTCGGCCGCCAGCTGCGCCGGGTCGGCCGGGCGGCTCCACAGCGCCGGCACGAGCACGTTCGCCTGCACCTCCTCGAACAGCGCCCTGTCACCAGCGACGAAGCGCGCGCGGAGGAGCGCCTGCCGCTCCCACAGCTGGCTCCGCACCGGCGCCACGCCGGCGCCGCCCATGTGGTAGCGGGCGAACCCGGCGGCGCTGGTGACGAGCGCGCCCTGGTTCCCGGATGGCCGGAGCCGCGTGTCGATCTTCCACAGGAGCCCCTCGCGGAGCGGCATCTGGAGGAAGGACATGAGCCGCTGCGCGAGGCGGGCGTAGTCGGCGTGCGAGGAGTGCGGCGCGGCCTCGTCGCCCGGCTCCGAGCGGTAGAGGAAGATGAGGTCGAGGTCGGAGTGGTAGCCGAGCTCCCGTCCGCCGAGCTTGCCCATCGCGATGACGCAAAGCCGGTGGCGCGGCAGGCGCCCCTTCTCGCGCGCCTCCTGCTCCGCCATGGCGAGGCAGCGCTCCAGCGCGACCTCGGCCAGGTCCGAGAGCTGCTCGGCCACGCTCGCGAGCGGGATGGCGCCGGCGATGTCGTGCACCGCGATGCGCAGCACCTCCTCGTTCTTGTAGCGGCGCAGCTCACCCAGCTGATCCTCCAGCAGCTCGTCGATTCCCTTCGCGGCGCGCGCGAGCGCCTGGAGCCGCTCCTCCACCTCGAGGCGGAAGGCGTCCTTCGCCTTCGCCAGCACGACCGAGTCCTCGCGCAGGAGCGCGTCGAGCAGCTCCGGGTGGCGCAGGAACCGCTTCGAGAGGAAATCGGAGGTGCCGAACAGCGACACGAGCAACCGGCCGACGCGGTGGTTCTCGGTGAGGAGGCGGAAGTAGGGCTCCGCGTTGGGGAGGGCGGCGGCGAAGTCGGCCAGGAACCCGAGCGCCTGGTCCGGGTCGGGCGTCGCGAGCGCTTCCTGCAGCAGCGCGACGGCCGCGACGGGATCGCCCGAGTGGGCGAACGGCGTGCGGCGGCGGGCCAGCGCGTCGAGCGCCGCGAGCGCCCGGTCCGGGTCCGACAGGCCGCGGCGGAGCGCGATCTCGGCGCGCCTCGCGTCCGGGACGGTCGGATCGGCGAGGAGCGCCAGCTCGGGGTCGAGCTTCACCTCCTCGGCGCCGCGCCCCAGCAGATCGGCAAAGAGGGCGGCCACCCGCTCGCGGTGCCCGGTGAGCTGCTCCTCGAACCGCTCGAGGGAGGAGATGCCCATGGCGCGCGCGAGCGCGGTGCGCTCCTCCGGCGGAGGCAGCGCGTGGGTCTGCCGCCCGTCGACCATCTGCACCCGGTGCTCGGCGCGGCGCAGGAACAGGTAGGCGTCGGCGAGGGCGTCGCGCTCGCGCGCCGGGACGACGCCGGCGAAGAGGAGGCGGTCGAGCGCGGGCAGCACCGCGCGCTCGCGCAGCTCGCGCGCCTTGCCGCCGTGGAGCAGTTGCAGCGCCGAGACGAAGAACTCGACCTCGCGGATGCCGCCCTTGCCGAGCTTCAGGTCGCCCCGGCCCTCGGCGCCGGCCCGCGCGTCGATGCGCGCCTTCATGGCCTGGATCTCGGCCACGATCTCGAGGTCGAGCGAGCGCCGCCACACGAACGGCTCCAGCCAGCGGAGCAGCTCCTCCCCGACCGCCACGTCGCCGGCGGCGGGCCGCGCCTTGACGAGCGCGTTCCGCTCCCAGGAGCGGCCGAACGACTGGTAGTAGAGCTCGGCGGCGCGCACGCTGTTGACGATGGGGCCGCTGCGGCCGTCAGGGCGGAGGTTGAGATCGACCCGGAACACGAAGCCGTCGTCGGTGGGCTTGGCGAGCGCCTCCGTCACGAGCTCCGCGAGCTTGGCGTAGTGCGCGAAG
>Ga0310914_10001395_pt1 | contig 15482 bp, 16 predicted proteins | sample GREbulkMGAN108_FD_203450 | JGI IMG/M metagenome (GOLD analysis project Ga0310914, IMG submission 203450) | Lab enrichment of tropical soil microbial communities from Luquillo Experimental Forest, Puerto Rico - GRE.bulkMG.AN108 | ecosystem: Environmental > Terrestrial > Soil > Tropical forest >... | reverse complement strand
GACGTCCATGCGCTATGCATCAACGGACCGGCGTTCGATCAGGTCACGACCATGTCGAAATTTCTGTGCCTCGGAATGCCGCTTGCTAATATCATTGCTGCATCGACCGCCAACGCTGCCTTTGCATTGAGGCGCCCTGAGCTCGGCAGCCTTAAGCCTGGCAGCGCGGGAGATGCAACCATTCTATCTGTCAGGAATGGACGTTTCGACTATGTCGACGTCGTGGGCGAACATTTGACCGGGGAACATAACATTGTTTCGCAGGGAGTGGTGATCGCGGGACAATGGTGGCACCCAAAAACTTTGTCGTGACCTCTAGGCTTCGCGGGCGGCTTGCATCCAACCTTCCTACGCCGACAATACAATTGATCGGCAAAACATAAATTAATCTTGAGTACAGAATGCCCGTTCGCCTCAAAGACGGCAGCAAGTCAAGTTCACGCCAGAAAATTGAGGTCGGTCCCTGAAGAAAAAGGATCGTTCGCTTACGCCCCAAGCATTCACCTCCAAACCGACCGCGTTAGCAGTTCACGCCTCCCATAAGGAGCACGCAAGACAATTGCCTTTGCGACCCTGGATCGTGATCGGATTGTCGTGTGCCAGCATTCGGCGAACGAGATGATTGTCGTAGTCCCGCCAAAGGCCGCCGCTCGCCACCCCAATAATGACTCGTTCGACCTCAGCCAGATCGCGAGTCGGACCTACAATTAGTTCCACGCCGAGCGCGGGTGCCTTGGCAGCAATCGATTGCACAAATTTCTGTGCGTATGGGCCCGCTTCGGTTAAGGAGTTCCAGCCACTTGCCGCTTATCCCAACTCGAAGGCAGTTACCATACAAACGTGAAGGCGAACGCTCCCGCCACCGTAAGCGCGAGGTAACCGAGCAGTAGAAAGGTCATGAGCGTCGCTAGTGGGTCGGTTTTGGTCATTTTCATCATAGGCTCGCCAGCGACCTGTGAAGCCCGAGTCTAGAAATCCGCGTACTGACCTCCATCTGATCAAGAATAAACCGACCGATAGCCCAGCGAGCGCGCCGGCGATGGAGTCTTGGCCGTCGCCGTGGTCGTCGCTCACATTGGCAGCGCTGGTCCCGTGGCTTAATGCGAAACAGATCATTCTCTAACCTGATATTTCGTCTCTTGAGTCCAATATTCAGGAAAGCCGACGACCTTTTGCAATTCAGCAAACGAGATGCTCGGTAGCAAACTCTTCCCGCCCTCCGGGCGCAATGCGGCGAGCGCGGTCTGCATTGCTGCGACGGCAGACGTCAGCAAGGCGACCGGATAGACTGCAAGCTTATAGCCAATCTGCTGTAGTTCGTTGGGCGGCAGCACCGGCGTCTTTCCTCCCGGCACCATGTTGGCCATACAGGGTTTCTGCATTGCCTCGCAAAACCGCGTCATTTCCGCTTCGTTCTCGGGAACCTCCAGAAAGATGATATCAGCGCCTTCCGCCTCGAAATCACGACATCGCGCAAGCGCTTCGTCAAACCCATGTACGGCGCGGGCATCGGTCCGTGCCAAGATCAAAATGTCAACGCCGCGCTTGGCGTCCACGGCCGCGCATATCTTCATACGCGCCTCGTCGCGGGTAATGACCTGCTTCCCTCGCGTGTGCCCGCATTTTTTTGGGCTCACCTGGTCCTCAATCATCACAGCGGCGGCACCTGCGCGTGCATATTCGATGACCGTGCGCTGCACGTTAACTGCATTGCCGTAGCCAGTATCTCCATCACCGATTACCGGAACATCGCGCGCGGCGCTGCAACAGTTGCGCAGAGTATCAAGCATCTCGGCAAACGAGATGAGCCCCGTATCAGGCAGCCCAAGACGAGCTGAAACGGCGAACCCGCTCATGAACATTACCCTGAACCCGGCGTCGGCAACGAGCTTTGCCGATATCGCGTCAAAGCGCCCCGGCATGATCTCGATACCTGGCTCCGCCAGGACTTTGCGCAGTCTTTGAGCAGCTGTCACGATTTGCAATCCTCAAGGCCAGTCGAAGGCTGATGGCGAAGCGCACAAGGTCCATAACCCTATTTAGATATTCGGGCGGTGGAATTTTTACTGCATAACGGCGGCCGCAAATGCGGCTCCGCAGCGATTGTCCCCGCTGACCGGTAGGAAGCGAGCAACCCTAACGAGGCGAGTGAAATTAGGCAAGATCGACAACAATCTCCTTCACATCGCTCGCTGATCGTGGTTCGGCGTGAACCTGGGCGCCAGAGCAAGCAGGAGGAACTGCCATTGACTCGGCCCGACGAATTAGCAAAGCTACTTAAGTAATTTCCGAGGCGATCCGATGAGCAATGCCGCGATCATGCCTTCGGCTGTAGCGAATGCGCCAGCGCTTGACGGTGCCTTGCGTGATTATCTCGAAACCAACGCCGACATTGTCACCCACATCAAAAAGCCAGTCTCGATCGATGACATCGGCGCGCTCTCCGCACAAAGCGACACGCCGATTGTGTTCGAGAATGTCATCGAAAAACCGGGTTTCCGGCTGTGCGACATCCTGGTGAAGAACCGCAAAACACAGGCCCGCGCACTCGGGGTTTCGCCCGCGGATTACCTTAAGACACTGGCTTTTCGACTACGCCAGCCGCCGCGCGGATTCCAGGTCATCAAAACGGGTCCAGTCAAGGAGGTTATCAAAACTGGACAGCAAGTGGATTGGACCACCCTGCCGATACCAAAGCACAAAGAGGCCGATGCTTGGCCCTATGTCACGGCCATGAATATCATTCGTGATCCGCAAACCGGGTTCTACAATTCATGTCACGCCGGCACCCACGCCGTGGGACAACGGCGTGGACTCATCAGCTTTGTCACGCCGCATTCTCACGTGATCATGCGCAAATATTTGGCCATGGGTAAACACGAGATGCCCATCGCCTTTGTGTTCGGACTACCGCCCGCCTACGAAATCATGGCCAACTTCTCCGGCTTGCACATGGATATGTGGGGCGAGATGGAAATGGTCGGCACCATTATGGACCGCGATATCGAGATGGTGCCGTGCGAGACAATAGAGCTGAATGTCCCCGCGCAAGCGGAGATTGTGGTCGAAGGCGTGATCAAGCTCGACCAACGGTTTCGCGTGGGCGAAGTGACCTCGCCGTCGATGTATCATTTGCCGCACTACGAGAATTTGCCGGAAGTCGAGATCACAGCCATAACGATGCGCGCTGATCGGCCGATCTACCGCAATCACCAGACCTGCCCCGATACCGATCACCAAACGCTGCCGCGGCTGTGCCACGAAGCGGTTCTGTACAATCGATTGAGCGAGATCGGCCTTGATGTCAAAGATGTGCGCTTCCCGACTTGGGGCGCAGCATTGTCGTGCATTTTGCAGTTTGATTATCCACGCGACGGTATGGTCAACGATGCGCTGATGCTGGCCATGGGTGCACCATGGCTCAACACCAAGCTCGTCATCGCGGTCAGTCCGGATACCAATGTCGATGATTCAGGCGATGTCTATCACGCCGTGGCGACCCGCTGCGATCCAGCACGTGACGTAATCATCGTGCCGAATACCCGCGGCTCGCCTTATGATCCGTCGGCGCGTCCGCTGGAAGGCCAATATCCCTGGCGTGTCGTCGGCAAGATGGGCATCGACGCGACGCGTAAGTCCCGCCACGACCCGCATGACTTCGACCGCGCCTGGCCAAAAAACTGGGGGAAGGTTCGCCTGACCGATTATTTGTGAATGGAGCCGATCGAGTCCCACCTACAGAACGAAGAGGAGTATTCGCTATGAACGAAGCTGTTAAATCGCCGCCTCCGCGCGTGCTCGTCGAAGCCGAGCCCTTCATTCCCTATATCAAGGATGAGGATTTTGATCCGCGGCTGCGCCCGGTCGTTGAACCCTACAAGAAGCGCATGGGCTTTTTGCCGAATGCGCTTAAGCTTTACGCCTATCGTCCCGAGATCGCCGAGACGTTGTGGCGGCTCAATAGCAATGTCATGCGTGATCCATCATCAACGCTTGATCAATTCCTCAAGCGCAGGCTTGCGGTGGTGTGTTGCGCGATCAATGGCTGCGCATACTGCACCGCGCACAGCTGCTCGATGCTGAAGAAGCCGCGAGACAACGATTTCGAAGGCTGGGGAATGGATGAAGCGGAGCTTCAGGCGATCATTACCGGTACTTACCAACCGAAAAATGAATTCGAACGCGTCTGTTTCGATTATGTGCGCGCCGCATCCACCGATCCGACAGCCGTGCCGGATGAGATTCTCAATCGGCTGAAACAGCACCTCAAGCCGCCACAGATTGTCGAACTCGCCTGCGTGGTGGGATTTTGGAAGTTCTACAACGCGGTCCACGATAGCCTGCATATTCCGGTCGAAAGCCAGCTCCTGGAAGACACTGGTTATGTCGACCTCGCGGCCTAGGTCAGCGCGGCGGCAAAGCTATCGAAAACGGTCAGTCTTCCGACTGCCGGCAACCGTTTCGCGACCGGCCCTGCTCGAACGCGGCTCCGACAGCCGCTTTCGCCAGCTGGTTTATGATCTTTTGACAATATCGGTGCGGATGGAAACCGTCCGCACCCATCTCGCACGGCGGATCGGAATTACCGGGCCGCAATACAGCGTGCTTGTTGCAATCGCGCAATTTCAGGGCGCTGACGGGGTGAGCGTCGGCAAAGTGGCGGAGGTCTTGCATGTCTCAGGTGCCTTCATCACGGCAGAGACCCGACAACTCGAGCGCCTTGGCCTCGTCATCAAGTCGATCAACCCGCGCGATCGACGTGGCGTGCTGCTTCGGCTGACGCCGAACGGCGCACGTCAGATGATCGCGATCAGTCCGGCGATCATGGCCATCAACGACAAATTCTTTGCCCCATTCACGCGCACGGCGTTTCGCGCGTTCGCTCACTCGGCAGCGCGGCTGGTTAACAGCTCGCGCGAGGTAACGGAACTGGTCGAAACGCCCACTGGCGAAGCGCCGGCCCGCGCCGCCGAATGAGCGTCGTTGGGAAGGACGCGTGCTGTCCTTGCTCACAGGCGCACGGTCTGCCGCCACGAAGCGAACGTTGATTTCGGGATAGCGCTAGAACCGATAAAGGGTCAGGGAGTGTTCAGGCGATGATTTCTTATTTTGTACGGTATCGCGGTTCTGCCGCCGATCCAGCGGCGTTTGTCGAGTATTATGCGACGCGCCACGCTGCGATCCTCAAAGAGTTTTCCGGCATTCGTACCCTCTCGCTGTACGAGCCTACAGTCTGGAACGATCCGTTCCCGGTGCGCCCTGACGGCACCGCCCTCCTCGCACAGATGACGTTTGACACACCCGCGGATCTGGAGCGCGCCTTGCACTCCGAAGCGCGGCGTCGTGCCCGCGAGGACTTTGCGCGATTTCCTCCATTTTCGGGTGAGGTGACGCATCAAGCCATGAGCGGCAGGATCGTCTTCTAGTGAAGCTCCAAGGAGGTTACTGATGCCGTGTCGTCTCTGCTCCGATTGGTGCATGTAACATCATGATCGGTCAGCAAATCATCAACGGCCTGATGCTCGGTTCGGTCTACGCGATGGTTGCTGTGGCGTTCACGCTAAGTATTGGCGTTTTAAACTTCCTCAATTTTAGCATTCCCGGCCTCTTTATGATTGGCGGGATGGCATTCTGGGCGCTGACGCAAGCCCGCGTGCCGTGGCCGCTGGCGGTTCTGGGCGCACTCGGCGTTGCCGCCGCAACATCGCTGATTGTTGAACGATTCACTTGGCGCTGGCTCCGCGGCGCCGAAACCTTCGTGCCACTGGTAAGTTCAATGGCATTCTTAATTCTGTTCGAACATCTCGCAGTCGTGGTCTGGGGTTCGGAAATGCGGCCGCTGCAACTCCAGTTCGCGGGCGCCGATTGGCGGCTTGGCAAATTTATCGTGAGCGTACCGCAGCTCCTCGGACTCGGCTTGTCATTCGCTTCGATCCTCGCGCTCTCGCTCGTGCTTCGTCACACCCGGCTTGGCCGCGGCTTACGCACCATTGCCGAGGACTCCGACACCGCCCTCTTGCTCGGCGTCGACATCAATCAATTGGTTCCTGTGGTGTTCGTGCTGGCCGGCCTGTTTGCTGCGGTTGCTGGCACGCTGTTTGCCATTGATTATCGCCAAGTGCATCCGTTCATGGGCGAAGCAATAGGGCTCAAAGGTATCGCGGCCATGATCGTCGGCGGCATGGGCAATGTTTGGGGTGCAATTGTCGGCGGGCTCATCATTGGTATCTCCGAAGTCCTATCGGTCGGCTACATCGGAGCAAATTTCGTCGACATCAGCGTCTTTGGTCTGCTGCTCTTAATTCTCATGGTGCGGCCAACGGGACTTTTTGTCGGCCTAGCCACGGAACGGGGCGGGCCATGAGCGGGTATTTCGAAGGCGTCCTGGTGCTACTTGCCGTTAACATTGTATTCGCTTATGGCGCATTTCTGCCGCTTGCTGCCGGACAACTCAATCTCGGCCTCGCCGGCTTTGCTGCCATCGGCGCTTATGCGGCCGCTTATGCAAGCAATAGCTGGTCCGTCGCGCCGACGCTTGCCATAGTCTTGGGAGGACTAGTCGCCGGTGTCGTCGCGCTCGCCGTTGCCGTGCCGGTGCTGCGCACGCGTGGTATTTATCTTGCGCTCGCTACCTTCGCGGTCGGACAAATCGTGCAGGCGACCATCCTCAATCTCGAAATCGTTGGTGGCGCCGCCGGCTATCCTGTCGCAGCTTTCATCCGAGTGCCTACGATCGCGGCTTTCGCCGCTGTGATTGTGGTCATTGTCGCACTATTGTTTGCGACCCGTTTTGGGATTGCCGTTAGAGCCTTGCACGACGATGAGATTGCAGCCGATCTGATGGGACTTCACGTCCGGGCGATCCAGGTCGCCGCGTTTACCATCGGCTCAATCATTGTCGGCATGGGCGGCGGCCTCTATGCGCATTATTTCAGTTTTATCGAGGCGCAGAATTTCAACATCGCCCTGAGCATCACCGTCGTGCTCTACGTTCTCCTTGGGGGCACCCAGTCCGTACTCGGTCCACTGGTCGGTGCTGCGGTGTTCACTTTGTTGCCCGAACTGCTGCGGGGCAGCCAGAGCTGGCGCTACGTGGTCTTCGCGGCCGCATTGATCGTGCTGATGGCTCTACGCCCACAAGGACTCGTGACCAGGGGGCAGCTGCGCCGGCTTTTTAAGGTGAACCGCCAGCCTGAGGGAATCGCCGCATGAAGGCCGAGCGGTCGATTCTCGAGTTGCAAGACGTGACCAAGCACTTTGGCGGCCTGAACGTGATCGAGAACTTAAGCTTTGCCGTCGCCCGCGGCTCGCGGACGGCAATGATCGGACCAAACGGCGCGGGCAAGACCACGTTGTTCAACCTCGTCTCGGGGCTGTTATCGGCGGATGCTGGGCGCATTTTGTTTGACGGCCATGACATTTCCGCTGTGCCGTCGCGACAACGCGTCGGCTACGGCATTGCGCGCAGTTTCCAAAACGTCCGCTTGATGCCGCATCTCACGGCTTTGGAAAATGTGATGGTGGGGCAACATAGCCGCTGTGGCGGCTTGTTCGGAATTCTGCAGCCGATCAATCTCCTGCCTAACAGTCGTTGGCGCGCCGAAGCCAGAGCCAGTCTGGCCGACGCCGGGCTGACGGCATACGAGAATGCAACTGTCGCCAGCCTGCCTTATGGCGTACAGAAGCGGGTTGAACTGGTGCGCGCTATTATGGCAAGGCCACGCCTGCTCTTGTTGGATGAACCTGCTGCCGGTCTGAATTCGGGCGAAAGTGAAGCGCTTCAGCAGCTGCTCGATCGGATATGCGCAAACACCGCGATGACGCTATTCATCATCGAGCATGATATGCATTTCGTTGGCGCCTTGTGCGACCATGTCGTGGTGCTCGATTTTGGTCGTAAGATTGCTGAAGGCACGCTGGCCAAGATCCGCGACGATCCGGTAGTGCAGCGTATCTATCTTGGCACGGCCGCGGCATCGAAGGAGCGCAATCATGCTACTCGATGCGCGTGATCTCGACGTCCGCTACGGCCGCGTGCATGCCGTGCGCGGGGTGTCCGTGCATATTAATGAAGGCGAGATTGTTACCGTGCTTGGCGCCAACGGCGCCGGTAAGTCGTCGTTGCTGCGGGCGCTGCTCGGTATTGAGCGCATTGCAGCCGGCAGCATTAATTTTGACGGAACTGAATTAACCCATTTGTCGCCGAGCCGCCGCGTTCAAGCTGGCCTCGTGCTGGTACCAGAGGGGCGCCGCATCGTTAAAAGTTTGACTGTGCACGAGAATCTGCTGATGGGGGCGTTTAACCGACGCGACAGCGAGGACGTGCGCCGCGACATCGATGCTCTTTATGCGCGTTTTCCCAATCTGGCGGCACGGCGAGATCGTCTGGCTTGGGTGCTTTCTGGCGGAGAGCAGCAAATGCTGGCGCTTGGCCGCGCGTTGCTTGCGCGACCCAAATTGGTGATGTTGGATGAACCATCCTTGGGGCTAAGCCCACGTCTTACCGAGGAGGTATTTGCGCACATCGCCGAGCTCAATCGCACACGCGGTCTTGCTATGCTGCTGGTCGAACAGAATACGCATCGTGCTCTGGCCGTGGCCCATCGCGCATACGTCTTCGAACTGGGCCGGGTGGTGTGTACAGGAACACCGCAAGAAATTCTGGCCGGCGAGCGCCTAATCGACGCCTACCTGGGTCACGGATTCTCAAAGTCGATGCAAATCGAAAGCTGAGCGGGAATCTGAACCAGCTAAACTGGAGATCAAGCCATGAACAACAAGCTCTTTGCTGGATTGCTGGTCGCGACTGCGGCCGCACTGACCATGTCGCCGGCCTGGAGCCAGGAGATTGTGCTCGGCTATTTGCCGTCAGGGGGCGGGCCGTTTGCGACATTTTCCAAGACCAATCAAATCGCCGCACAGATGGCGGTGGATGAAGTGAACGCGTCGGGTGGAGTCAATGGCAAGAAGATTCGTATCATTGGCTTTGATACCGAAGGAAAGCCTGATCAGGCAGTTGTCGGCTTACGCAAACTCGCTGACGACGATAAAGTCGCCGCCATCATCGGGCCGTTCAGCTCTAGTGAGTGCCGCGTTGCCTTCCCAGCTGCTGAGCGCGCTGGCGTTCCAGTGATGTCAATGGCCTCTTCGGCGCCCAATCTCGCCGAACCCTTTACGTTCGCATTCCGCAACACTTCAGACGAGGGTTACTTGTTCGACCGTGTCATGCGGGCGCTAAAGGAGAAAAGCTATCCGACTAAGACAGCTGCGATCGCCTACGCAACCGATGATATCATTTCCAAAACGATGGGCGAGAAGGTGCTGCCGACGCTAATGCAAAAGGCAGGGACCGAGATCAAGCTCAACGTCACATTCCAGTCTCAGGTGTTTGATCTCGCTCCGCAGGTGTCACAACTCGTCGCCCAGCCGACCGATCTGCTTGGTATCGGTTCGGGGCCAGAAACAGCCGTGCGCCTTGTCCAGGAATTGCGTCGTCAGGGCGGAAAGGCGCGGCCGGTCGCCGGTTCGACAATTGCCGATCCGGAATTGCCGCGCTTGATGGGTGCTGCCGGCAACGGAACAGTCATTCCGACGGCCTTCTATGCCAACCTCAATGACCGTACCCGCAAGTTTGAAGCCGAGTTTCTTAAGCGCGCTAAGGCGGCCGGCATCGACCGCACGGCGTCCTCACAGTTCGATGCCGCGAGTTACGACATCGTTCTGATCTATGCCACGGCCATGAAGGCGGCGAAGGTGACCGGGGATTCCGCAAATCTCGCCTCCGAGCGCTCGGCGATCCGTGATCAACTTCGACAGATGAAGGACTTTCCTGCGCTTGAGGGGGCGATCTCGTTTGGCAAGAACGGTGATGCGCTCAAACCTGCCTACGTGATTGAAATGAACGACGGCAAGTGGAATCTGATCGCAAGCTATCCTCCCAATTCATGACGCCGGAGTGCGGGATGATGGCGCGGTTCTGGATCACGACCAACTCAAAGGCGAGGAAAAACGGCCATGGGTTATCACAAGGGTCATAAAGAATTCCATGTCCTCGATTTGCAGGACGGTTGGCATACCTTGCCCGGTTACCCGTTAGGGATTCAAGAAAAGATCATCGCTGGGGAGCTCGACGAAAAGAACAAGCGTGGTAACCGGACGCGGCTGCTGCGCTTCGCGCCCGGCACCTACACGACTGATCCGTTCGTTCATGACTATTGGGAGGAGGTCTTTCTGCTCTCGGGCGACCTGATTGTGGGCAACGATCGGCTGGGCAACGGCGGTCAGAAGTTTCAGAATTATACTTATGCGGTGCGGCCTCCTGGCGTTCATCACGGCCCGTTCAAATCGGATTCAGGCTGCCTGCTCCTCGAGACCCATTATTTCATGGAGGACTGATGATCTGTTCGAAAACCGCAGTCTTTTGCTGCGATTGAAGTTTGCCCAGGCAGTAAGCCGTCAATCTTGGCGGGGGTCGCTACGATGTTGATGACGGGTAAAGAATATCTCGAGAGCATTCGCGACGGCCGCATGCTCTATGTTGGTCGCGAGCGCATTACCGATCAGACCCAACATCCTGCCTTCGCCGGCGCCGCCCGCACCTATGCCGCGTTATACGATCTGAAGTCAGATTTGGCGCTGCGCGACCTCATGACTTTTGAAGAGCGTGGTGAGCGCTACAATACGTATTACTTGCAGCCGCGCACACAGGAGGATCTCAGACGACGCAACCGCGTGCATCAGAAAATAACTCAGTTCTGTTTCGGCCTCATGGGTCGTACGCCCGATGCCGTTGCCGGCAATATCACTGGTCTATCGATGAAACCGGAAGTGTTCGACGCCGAGCCGGGTGGCAACAGCGCCAATCTTCTCAAAATTTATCAGCACATGCGGCAGAACGACATCTTTGCGACTTACGCAATTGTGCCGCCGCCCGCTGCGCGGAATAAAGATTATTATCAGACGCAGGGACTGCAGCAGCCGGCGTTGCGTGTGACGGCCGAAGACGACCGTGGGGTCACACTCAATGGCATGAAAATGCTCGCCAGCAGCGCTGCATATGCGCACGAAGTGCTCATCGGCAACGTGATGCCGCTCGCGCCTAACCAGCTCAAAGAATCAATTACCTGCGTCATTCCGCTTAATCTACCCGGTCTATCGCTGTGGTCGCGTCGCCCGTTCAATCGCTCAGACACGATCGAATTCGACAGCCCTTTGACCTACCGTTTTGACGAATCGGACTGCATGCTGGTTTTCCAAGACGTCAAAGTGCCGTGGGAAAAGGTCGTCGTTCACGACAATCCCGGATTAAGCCGAAATATATATATCGGAACGCCATCGCACGTGATGGCCAATCACCAGTGCAACGTACGATTTGCCACCAAGCTCCGGTTCATGTTGGCCGTAGCGAGTTTGATTACGGAAGCCACCGGCGCGCGCGATGTCCCAGTCGTGCGCGACACACTCGGTCGACTCGCGGCAATGGAAGCCGGATATCAGGCCATGATCGATGGGCAGATTGAAGCCTACCTGCCGATCGATCACGGATTTGTCCTTTACAACCGACGCTATCTCTACGCTGCGATCCATTGGGGCATGGAGCACCATTCTGAGCTGATCGATATTCTGCGCGAGTTGATGGGCGGCGGCCAATTTCAGTTTCCGGCCAGCATTGATGTGATGGAGGATCCCGAGCTTCGCGATTTGTTCACGACCTTTTGGACGGCTGGTCAGCAGAGTGCGTTCAATCGCATGAAACTTTTTAAACTAGCTTGGGATTTGGTCGGATCGGATCACGCCAGCCGTGCGACATCTTATGAGAAGTTTTTTGTTGGGCCGGCATTTGCCGTTCGGAATTATAATTTCATTAACGCACCATGGGATGAGTTGCATCAGCTGGCTGAGGATTTCATGGCGACGTATGGTTATGTAACCGCGCCCGCGCAAAATACTGTCGTCGAATCGCATGTCCTGCGCGGTTCCGAGCGCAGCCGCGCTGGGCGTTGACGGGGAGGTGTCGCCGACCTCGTTACGCTCACGCGGTTCGCGCCCTCAGGGAGTACTCCAATGAGCAATCATGCGGAAGGAATTGCAATAGTGCTCGGACCGGAGGATGGTGAATCCTATTGGCAGCCGCAGCCATCGCGCGGCTACGTGATTAATAAAATCAACCCTTACACCTCGCCTTACGACGATTTCTCGACCGGTATCCAAGTCCTAGAGCCCGGCGCCCATATTCGTCGGCATGCCCATGAGCGCAGCCGCGAGCTCCTGTTTTGCTTTCGTGGGACTGGATCCGCCGAAATCGCCGGCAAGACATTTGAGGTCCGCGAAGAGACAATGGTCCTAATTGGCCGCGGCTTGCAGCACAAGGTCACCAATACGGGCTCTGAGCAGATGCGGCTGCTATGGCTCATCAGCCCGCCTGGCCTTGAAGACTGGTTCCGCGCCCTAGGTCGTCCCCGGCGCGCCGGGGATCCTATGCCTCCCGTTTTTGAACGGCCCGCCAATATTAAGGAAATTCAAGCACAGCAACGCTTCATCGCTTCCGATGAAAACTAAAACGCTTTGTCGAGACGCGCGGGAAGCGAAGGGTCCGCAATCATAACGAGCGTCTATCCGTATGTCTGCTGTTGGCACGAAGCAGACATCTCGTGTCGAATGAGCGATCTCTGCTTAGTGGGGTGAAGCAGACATGGCTTGTCGCGCTGCTGCTGTCGCTCCGAGCCAAAGCGGACCTTGAGTGGCCGGAGTTGCGGTGGCGCACAACGCGATCTTCCTGCCTCACCATTGTGATAGGCTAAAGCTCCCCCGCTCTTGGGGGAGTCTATGAGGCGACAGCACTTCGTCGCGCTTGTTGGCGCGTCGCGGCGGCCCGAAGGAAAACTGAACCATGTCGGAACCCATCTGGAGCGAATTTCTCACGGAGCGCGATAAAGCCGTGTTCACTGCGTCTGGTTACGGTGCGCGGGGCGGGTTCGGGAAGCGGCCAGCGCTGCTCATTATCGACGTGAACTGGGCGTTCTGCGGCGACCGTCCGGAGCCGATCCTTGAATCAATTAAGCGTTGGCGCAATTCCTGCGGTGAAGACGCCTGGAAGGCGTTGCCCTATATCCGCTCGCTTATTGATAAATGTCACGAGAAAGGCGTGCCCGTACTCTACACGACTGGCGTGCGCCGCGAGGACAACTGGGATTCCGGTTCATGGGGCTGGAAGAATTCGCGCAACGAGGAGGACCGTCGCACTGTCGTGACCAATCTCGACGGCAATGAGATTGTGGCACCCCTTGCCCCAGCGCCGCAGGACATCGTGGTGCTGAAGCAGAAGCCGTCAGGCTTCTTCGGCACCAACATGGCGAGCTATTTGACGCTCCTTGGCTGTGACAGCCTCATTGTGACCGGCACCACCACGTCAGGATGCGTGCGTGCTACGGTGCTCGATGCTTTCAGCCTCAATTACCGCATCGCGCTCGCTGAGGAAGGCTGCTTCGACCGCTCGCAAGCAAGCCACGCGATCAATCTTTGTGACATGAATGCTAAATATGCCGACGTGGTGAAGACCTTTGAGATCCTGGCCTATCTTGAGAATTTGCCGATCGGTATGTTCGATTTGCCCAGGGGCGCGGCCACTGTCCAGCACGATCAAAGACAAAAGCGCGCAGCGCATTTTTAAGCCAGGCAATGGTTGATTCACTCGGATTTCGTCTGAAGCTAGGCATTATTGCCCCATCAACGAATACGTCCGTGCAGCCAGAAATGGACGCGATGCGTCCATTTGGGGTCACCAATCATTTCGGTCGCTTATACATTCCGGATGATCCCATCAAGAATGATGACGATTTCAACAAGCTGATGGATAACATTCGGGCCACGATGGAAGACGCAGCGCGCGTAGTGATGACGTGCCAGCCCGATCGCCTCGTTCTTGGAATGTCCTCTGAGACGTTCTGGAACGGTCTCGAAGGGAGCAAGCGTCTCATTGCTCGTATGCAAGAAGTGGCTGGGGGCGCACCTGTGACGACCGGGGCCGACGCGGTACGGGCCGCGTTGACGAGGTATGGCAACATTCGGCGTATCGCTGTGATCACGCCCTATATGCCGGTTGGCGATGCGCAGGTTCGGCGTTTCTTCGAGGATTGCGGCTTCGAAATCGTCACGCTGAAGGGGTTGCAGTGTGGCAGTCCCGTGCAGATTGCGCATGTGAGTGAAAAGCAGTTGCGGAACGCCATTATCGAGGTCGACGATTCCGCAGTGGAAGCGATCGTACAGGTCGGGACGAACCTTGCTATGGCTCGTCTCGCCGGCGTCGCAGAATTCTGGATCGACAAACCAGTGATCGCGATCAACACCGCGATCTACTGGCACGCACTGCGGCAGAGTGGTGTCACGGATCGCGTACCGGGCTTTGGATCTCTTCTCGGTGAATACTGACGGCCGATGAGCTACTCTATCGTAGCGAAGGGAGGCCCACATGTTGCGAACCGGCAAGGAGCATACAGCGTCGCTACGCGATGGACGCATCGTCTATATCGGCGGCGACCGCGTAGATGATGTTACTCATCACCCCGCATTCCGTAACGCAGCCCAGACCGTGGCGGCTATCTACGACATGAAGGCGGACGCGGCGAACCACGACGTGATGAGCTACGAGGAGGACGGCGGCCGCCATTCAATGTATTTCTTGCGCGCCAGGTCGCGCGATGACCTGCAGCGGCGCATGCTTTGCCATCGCCGCATTTCCGATCTCACCTACGGCATGTTTGGACGTTCGCCCGATCATGTCGCCTCGTTCATCACGGGCATGGTCATGAAGCTCGACGAGCTCAAGTCGCCGTGCGCGTATGCCGACAATCTGCTCGCTTATTACCGCTATGCTCGCGATAACGATCTCTACATCGTCTACGCGGTGTTACCGCCGCAGGCGGCTCGCAATCCGGAATTTTACCAGCGACAGAATATTCCAGTACCGACATTGCGAGTGGTCCGCGAGGACGATTCTGGTGTCGTCATCTCAGGTATGAAGATGCTGGCCACCGGCGCCGTATTCGCCAACGAGATCTGGATCGGCAATTTGCTCCCTCTGGCGCCCGACCAGAAGAACGAGGCTATAACCTGTGCAATCCCGTGCAACGCACCGGGGTTGAAATTGTGGTCACGGCAACCATTCGAGCTCGGCTGCACGTCGGAATTCGACTCGCCGCTTGCCTACCGCTACGACGAAACAGATAGCATGCTGCTGTGCGATGAGGTCAAGGTACCGTGGGAGCGCGTGTTCGTGCATGGTGATGCGCTGTTGGCGCGCAACATCTACATCACCACACCGAGCCACTGCTTTGGTAACCATCAGTCCAACGTGCGCTATTGGTCGAAGCTGCGGCTCTTGGTCGGCCTATGTAGCAAGATCGCAAACGCGACCGGTGCTGATCAGGTGCCAGCAGTTCGCGAGGCGCTCGGTAGAATCTCGTCTTATGAGGCGATGATCGACG
>Ga0310914_10001394_pt1 | contig 15492 bp, 18 predicted proteins | sample GREbulkMGAN108_FD_203450 | JGI IMG/M metagenome (GOLD analysis project Ga0310914, IMG submission 203450) | Lab enrichment of tropical soil microbial communities from Luquillo Experimental Forest, Puerto Rico - GRE.bulkMG.AN108 | ecosystem: Environmental > Terrestrial > Soil > Tropical forest >... | reverse complement strand
AGCTGGCGTTGCAGGAGATCAGTCGCAAGAAACCGGTGCTGAAGAATCGGGTGTCCCAGGAGATCGAGGAGGCCATTGTTAAACTGGCGCTCGAGCAGCCAGCGTTTGGTCAGCTGCGTGTCGCCAACGAATTGATGAAGCGTGGGCTTGTGGTCTCGCCGGGGGGTGCGTTGCGTGTGGCTGCGCCACGACCTGGAGACGATGAACAAGCGGCTTAAGGCGCTGGAGGCCAAGAGTGCTCAGGAGGGCCTCGTGTTGACGGAAGCTCAGCTGGTGGCGCTGGAAAAAGCCCAGACTGAAAAGGAGGCCCATGGCGAGTTCGAGAGCGAGCATCCCGGGTACTGCGGCGCCCAGGACACGTTCTATGTTGGCAATCTCAAGGGAGTTGGGCGCGTCTATCAGCAGACCTTCATCGACACCTACACCAAGGTCGCCTTTGCCAAGCTCTACGATCGCAAGACGCCGATCACGGCCGCCGATCTGCTCAATGACCGTGTGCTGCCGTTCTTCGACGAGCATGATGTCAAGCTCCTGCGCGTGCTGACTGACCGCGGTAGCGAGTTCTGCGGCAACCCCGAACGGCACGAGTACGAGCTGTATCTCGCGGTCGACGACATCGATCACTCACGCACCAAGACTAAGAGCCCGCAAACCAATGGTATCTTTGAACGCTTCCACAAGACCGCGCTCAACGAATTTTACCGCGTCGCCTTCCGCAAAAAGGTGTACCGTTCAATCGACGAATTGCAGGCCGACCTGGACCTGTGGATCCGAGGATACAATGAACAAAGGCCGCATCAGGGACGCTGGTGCTTCGGCAAACCGCCGATGCAGACATTCCTTGATGCGATGTCGATGACGAAGGAGAAGATGATCGCAGCCTAGCAGCATCGGACACCAAAACCGACCGCTCAACCACAGCCTGTCAGATCGAGTTTCGGCTAATACACTTGAGCCTGTTGATCTCCCGCTTCCAGAACTCCCGAATGCGCTCCTCGCGGCAGGCCTCACGGCGGGTCTTGAGCTGGCCAACATCCTCGGTGAGTTGCTCGATCATCGTCAGGTGCTGGGCCAGTAGTGCCAAACGAGCATCCGGTGGTTCGCGGATGTCCGTGGCTGCGGCCGTGCAGCGGGCGATCAAGACCGCATCGATGGTGTCATTCTTGGCATGTTGCAGCACGAACCTGGCGTAAGCACGCACCTGCACCGGCTGGAAGACGATGACCACAAAGCCGTCCGCCCGCAGCGACAAGACCACCGCTTGCTCGTAATCGCCGCTCGCCTCGATACCGATGCGCTCGACCTCGTGCTGCCGCAGCCAGGCCGACAAACTCCGGTGGCCTTCCGAGTTGTTGTCGACCTGCACCCGCTGCGCACCGCCATCGATCGCGACATCCAGCTTGTGCTTGCCGGTATCGATGCCAGCGGACACCGTGGTATACTTGCTCATCTTCGTCGACCCTTCCTTGTGATGCGAACCCTCGGTTCCTTCAACCATCCGGGTCCGCGAGCGAGGCCTCCCTTTTTGCGCGCCCTTGACGCTCTGGCTGTCGATGATTGCCGTGGTCGGGCTCGCCTCCCGTCCCGCCTGCTCGCGTACCGCCACATAGAGCGTGTGATGGATGCGCTCCAGCGTGCCATCCCAGGTCCATAGGTCGAAATAGGCCCATACTGTGCTCTTCGGCGGAAGGTCTTTGGGCAGCGCTTGCCATTGGCAGCCGGTCCACAGCACGTAGAAAATTCCGTTCAAAATCTCGCGCACGTCAATCGTGCGCTTGCGGCCGCCGGGCTTGGCCGGAGGGACCATAGGCTCGACAACCGCCCATTCGGCGCCAGTCAGATCACTCGGATAACGAAGACCGCTGCGGTCAGCAGCAATGCGATGTTCAGGCTTCCACATCGGGCGCTCCCCCGCGAATCAAGCGCCAATACAGAATCACAACCGATTCATCGGACTCAACAACTTCCTGGATCGGCTCTTAGACACATGGAAACAAGAATGCGATCGTAAGGCTGCTGCTGAGGGAAAACCATGTGCTGCCACCACGCATTCTTGACCTCTGCGCCGCAGTCGGATTGAATAGCAGCAACTGTCGTTGCAAATCGACCGACCCTTCATGATTGACTCCTTCGGGCCTCACTCAACAATGACCATCTCACATGCCCAGCTCACAACGGCGTTTCGGGCGCGTGAGCTCGGCCTGATCTCCATCGTCTTTCTCATCGTTGGGAGCTTGCTGCTTGCGCTTTATGCAGCATCCGGCTACGCGCTGCTCACAAATATAGCGGACGACGCGTTCTTTTTTTATCGTTACGCGCTTAATTTCACAAACGGAAACGGCTTTAGTTGGCTTCCGAGCGGCCCTGCCGAGTACGGCGGTACATCGCAATTGTTTCAAATCGTCATCACGCTACTGCATGCAATCAGCCCATCAGCCAACGAACTAGTCCTGCCTTTTGCATCGATGGCATTTGGATTTCTCGCAAGTGGGGCCCTGGTTATCATCATATTAATGACTGCACCTAAAGAGGTGCAGCTCGCTGGGCGATTGGCTGTCGCCCTTGCTCTTGGTGGCATCCAAGCTAAGCTTTCGGATCATTACTTTACTGGCATGGAGACTACATTCTCGGTCCTCATGGTCAGCATATTTGTCCTGGTTCTGCTCGTTTCATCCGACCGACATCGCTTCTCGATCTGCTGCCTCTTTGTTCCGCTTATCTATCTTACTCGACCCGAAGCCGCTCTTATTCCAGGTTTCACGACCCTTACCATGCTTGCCGCTATGGGTCGCCGTCGCTGGCTTGAAAACCAGACTATCCGTTGGATGGCGATCGCCGCCGGTCTTCTCCTCAGTCAATGGATCTTATTTTGGTTTGTCTATCGTACCCCCGTGCCAACTGCCTTTTATGTAAAGTCATTCAACTCGGTCTATTCCAGTGAGGCAGTGCGGGAATACGCATTCGGCAACGTGAATGAGTTGTATCAACTTGCGCGATCGTGTGCCATCCCTTTAATGCTGTCGCTTGTTGCGGTTGCGATCCTTGTGTCGGTCTCCTGGCACAACAACGCGTGGCAGATCGGGCTCACTCTGGGAGCACTGATGTTCGTTCTTTACGGCGTCTTTGGCAATCGACTTCCGATTACCAGCGGAGCGGCTCGGTTCTTCGTCCCTGTCCTTTCCGTACTTGCTCTTTTAAGCGGTCTCGCATCATGGCGGCTTTGGACGTCCGCTGATCGCCTAGATGGACTGTTGCTAGCTCGGACTGTTTTAGCCGCCGCTCTTGTCTGTAACGCCGTCGTCCAGCTGCCACCGATGATCGGTGCCCTTGCAAGGGGATTAGTCTTTCCTGCCATCCAATGCAAATTTGATTGTTGGAGTCCAGCTGCAAGAGCGGAGGCGTTAGTCAGAAACATCAAGTCTCAGGGCAAGTGGGATGCCTTGTTACCCTACGTGGAGCAGATTCCGAGGAATTGTAGCATTGCCGATACCGAGGTCGGAGCTGTCGGCGCTCTCGACTGGGAGCGCCCTTGGCTCGACTACTCCGGTTTGAATTACCTTGATCTTGTGAGGCGTCGCAATGCTGTCGAGCAACTGCTTAAAGACCAACCTGATTTCGCATTCCTCGGGCGGATTACTTGGTATTGGGGCGTCACCGCTGAGCAGCTGGCGAGATTGAAAGAAGCGTTCGAGCCTGTCGATGTGCCGGCAAGCGGCATGCCAACAATGCTGTACGTCAGAAAGCAATCAAATTGCATACGCCATGTGCCTGTCCACTAATGGGTTAACGAGATCAGCAAGTTATAGCTCTGCTAATATATAAATCATGAACAGGCGGCCACGATTAACATCCGAAGGTAAACCGCCCCGATCACCTCCTCTCTTCAAGCTGAAGCTACCAGTTTGGCTGAGCCATTGATTTTAGACTGGAATGATCAAGCATCAAAGCTACAGCCTTGTTTTGTGGAATATTGCGCTCGGGGTCATGCCAATGAGGAACATGATCCAACGCCAGAAGCCGGGGGCGTAGATAATGGGCCCGCAGCGGGAGCCCGCTGCCTTGACGATGGCGTTTCCAATTGTCTCAGGTCGAGCCCACAGGAACCCCTTCCCCGCGATATGAGCCGTCATTGGTGTGTCGACGAACCCCGGCTTGATTAGAACAGCGCGTGCTCCCGTACGTGCAAGACGATGCGCGAGGCCCTGCACGAGAATACCAAGACCGGCCTTGGCGGCTCCGTAGACATAGTTCGATGCGCGCCCACGGTCCCCGGCAACAGACCCGATGACGACCAAAGTCCCGTAACGCTGTTTTTCGAGGACGTTCGCAGCAGCAAGACACCACCCCGTCGCACTCGTGAAGTTCGTGGCAAGTAGTCGCTGCGCCTCAGCGGGGTTCGATTCGGCAAGCTTTTGGTCACCAAGGATGCCATAAGTGACTAGCACAACATCGACGCCGCCCAGTCGTCGTACCATTTCGGCGAACGCCTGCTCGACGTCTACAGCTGCTAGATCGACTGCGACCGTATCAACGACGGCGCCGCGCGTGCGCAGATCGGCGGCGACGGCATCCAATCGCGCTGCGCCGCGGCCAGCAAGTAAGAGATGTGCCCCTTGGTTGGCCCATGTGCGCGCAGCGGCTTCGGCTATCGCGGATGATGCGCCGAGTATGATTATGTGGGGCAGATTACTTCCTGCCGGTTTTCTTGTCACGGCGAAACCCGCCTCCAGAAGTCTGACGCAATGGCTGGGTCGATATGCGCCATGAATCGATGCAAGTTAGGATAGCCTGCCACCCACATGTTCTTGGGTATTCTTCCATCCTTGGCTGCGTAAAGGCGGCCCCCTGCCTCCTGTACGATCACATCTAATCGCGATAATAGCCGCAGGGTCCGGTCGCCCCGGTTTGGAAAGTCGAGCGCCAACGTGGCTCCTTCCATCGGAAATGACAACAATCCTGGCGAAGCAACATCGCCAAAGGACTTGAGCACAGCCAGGAACGAGCCCTGACCGCTGCTGGCAATCTCTGCCAAAAGCGCTGCGATCGCGTCCTTCATGGTCGATGGTGGCATGACACACTGGTATTGCCAGAAACCATGGCGGCCATAGAGTCGGTTCCAATCGGCAATGCTGTCCAGCGGATGGAAGAAGGAGGCATAATGCTGGCGCTGTTTGCAGGATTTGCGCGCCTGTCTCGAGTAGTAGAGGCGATTGAAAAGTCTTATACTGAAACGATTAAGTAGATGGGCTGGCGCATCGATAGCCACCCTGACCCGCTGATGATCATCGTGGACAGCGAGCCCACCCTGACTGCTCCAATTGCCCCGCGAGAAGATACCCCGACCCAATCGCCGTCCCTCCGCCGCGCAGTCGATCCAGGCGACCGTGTGCTCGTGCGTGGCGTTTGAGGCTGCCGCGAGCTCCCAGAACTGCGTAAGATTGTCGAACGGTACGATTTCAACTTCAAGCTGACTGCTTTTGATAGGCTGCAATTTGATCTCTACCCACTCGATGATGCCAGTAAGCCCGAGCCCGCCAACCGTTGCCGCGAAGAGGTCGCTGTTGCACTCGGGCCCGATTTCGCCGCGCGTACCGTCAGTGCGCAGCAGGCTCAGGCGGTTCACGTGGCAACCGAACGTGCCAGCGCGATGATGGTTCTTGCCATGGACATCGTTGGCGATTGCACCGCCGAGGGTGATAAAGCGCGTTCCCGGAGTTACTGGAACAAAAAATCCGAACGGGACAACACGTCTCATTATCTCGCTCAATGTCATGCCGGCCTCTGCCTGCAGCGTACCGGCCGCAAGGTCAAGCGTCATGAAGCGGTCGATCCCCGTCATCTCGATAATTCCGCCCCGAGAATTCATTACGCAGTCGCCGTAGGATCGCCGCATGCCTACCGGCAACACGGCGTCACCCGGGCGCGCAGCAATAACTGCAAACAAATCCTCCCTGAACCGCGGCGAGGCAACCAGCTGCGGTGTCCGAACAATGCGTCCCCAGGAAAGAGCGTCGTGGCGACGCACGAAGGCCATACTCAGCCGACCTTGATCAAGGCTGCTGCGAAGACGATGCCCATCAGCAGGCCGAGCAGCAGACTGACACGATCCTTGAGGGCGAATGCGACAGGGTCGTCCCGGAGCTGACCGCGTTGAGATAAAAGCCAGATGCGCCCGATGAAAAGGAATAGGATAAAGGGGATCGCCCATAAGTAGGTAGGATTAGCATAGACACCACGCGGGATGGCGTCTTCGATGAGGTAAAGAATCATGATAAGCAGGGCACAGAACATGGAGGCGAGCCCAATGCCAAGCGTGAGGGGGGCGTCATCCGCGATGTAACCGCGTCCGTGTGTGCCCTCCAACCCGTGGTCTGCAAGACGCAGCACTTCAGCATGCCGTTTAGCCATTGACAACGACATGAATACAAACATTGAGAACATGAGCGTCCACGGCGACAAACGGACGTCCGTCAGCACAATGCCGAAGCCCAGGCGGAGGGTGAACAGGCACGCAAGCACGAAAACGTCGAGAATAGCCACACGCTTCCAAGCAAAGGAGTAACTGAGTGCCAAGGCGACGTAGAGGGCCAGCATTGCTAAGGCCGCAGGCCCTGCGCTAGTCACCAAGCCAAATCCGGCAACCAACCCGGCGATGACCAGGACTATGCCAGCCCGAATCGAGAGCTCGCCGCTCGCTAACGGCCGCATGCGCTTCGACCAGTGGCGTCGGTCGCTCGGCAGATCCCACAGATCATTGATGATGTAGGTCGCGGAGGCCACAAAACTCAAAGCGAAAAACCCGAGTAGCGCACTTGACCAAGCGGAGAGGTCGGCAGCCTTGCCCGCTAGCACGAGGGGGGCAAAGACCAACAAGTTTTTGGCCCATTGATGCAAGCGCAAGCTGCGTCGCAGAATGTTCAGCGTGACGGGGTCCCGGAGAAAAACGGCCCGCGGCTCGCCAAGGCGCTTGGCTCGTCGCACGACGCCGCTGGTTGCATTGACGAGGACGTTCGCGGAGCCGACCTGCCATACCGCGAGATCCGCTGCCCCGTCGCCTGCATAGATAAAGCCGTTGGGAAAAAGTTCACGCAATCTCAGGGCTTTGGTTTCGCCTTTCATATTGCACGCGCCGTCCGACGCAATGACTTCGCTGATGAACGGAAAACGGGCTGCGATCGCTTGCGCAACCCTGCTATCGGCTCCGCTTGCGAGTACGACCTTGCGGCCGGCCTTGAATTGCGCCTCGACATAGTCGAGGAAATCCTGGCGCACCGGCCACGTCTCGACATCCAACGGCGATTTTCCAGCCAGAAATGCCTTCGCTGCCGGGCGACCGATTATGCACTGGATTGGCAACCTCCAAAGAGCAAGCGGGTCTGCCCTCAGCGCGTCGAGAAATGTCTCATCGAGAGAGTTGGTCTTGATCAAGGTGCCATCCAGGTCAATGACCAGCGGCCAATTGTCCGATTCGCTCATCATGGAGAGATCCAATGTCAATCGTCAGAGTTTTTGGGACCAGCGACCAGTGCAAATTACGGAAGGTTCTGGCTCGTTTGGTGATGACGTTCGTAGTCTGGCGTTTGATCCTTTCTCGTTGCAACAGGATTATCTTTCCGCGTCCAAAGTAGACGTCGGCCGTAGCGGCGGTGGTTATAGTCGGCTAGGAAGGTCTCCATCTGACTTCCAGATCGCCCGGCATCTAGTAGTTCTCCAGCAGAATGCGGTTGTTCCGCGTCTGGTTGCCAATACTCAATTTTGCTCTGCGTCGTCAGATCGTATCGCCCCCGCGGACGGGGCCAAGGTCGTGGTGGTCCAGCCATTTGCTAGGTCGTCCGAGATGTAAATTGTGGAGCCGTTGTCGGACAGCCGATTGGCGCCCTTATGCCTCAAGCTCCCCAGCCTTCGTCCAAAATGGCTCAGGGCAGACGATGCAGTGCTGGGGCTCATTCTGCCAAACTCAATTTCGGTTTGTAATCGGGGCCGCCGAGGGGTACCCGACAGCCGGGGCAGGCAGACCGCCGCGGCCGGGCGAAAACTCGCAACTATCTGATCGCCTGTTCAAATTTCCGCGGGCCTCCGGGCAGTGCTTCCTCGGCCATTATATTCCCAAGGCACTTGCCCGGTGACGCTAAACAGGCCATTGACTGGCGTCGAGGTAGAGCAAAGTTTGAGTGGGCATCACGTGGCCGGTAATCTTGAAACGACAAGCCGGCGGCCGCGCGCCAGCGGAGCCGCAATGTTTACCGCAAAGCTGCTCGTGACTGGGACGTGTTTTTGGTATGTCTCGCGCCAAATTGATTTGAACCAAGTCCTGTCCGCCATTCGGTGGATGGATTTTCGTTGGGCGGCATTCGCCACCTTGGTGGTGATGCTCCAGATCCCGCTGGTAGGCATGCGTTGGTGCAACATCGTTGATGCACTTGGGGCGTGCAACGGGCGCATGACCACTCGCGCCATAATTGCCGTGACGGCTATCGGAGTTTTTGTCGCACAGGTGGTGCCAAGTGTGGCGGCGGAGGGGGTGCGCGCGTGGTTGCTGGTTCGGCTTGGCTCTGATTGGCGCAACGCTGTTACCAGCGTTGTAATCGATCGCGGGGTAGGAGTTGGCCTGCTGATCGCGGCGGGATTTGTCATATTGCTGTTGCCGTCGGGCCTCATTGCCCTGGGGGCATATCATCATGTGGTGCTGGTCGTCTACGGTGCGCTGCTCCTCGCCGGCGCGTCCGGTCTCTTGTGGGCGCCGAGGATGGTTCTGCCGCTCTCTCGGTGGCGATTCACCCAGTGGTTTGCACGCTTGACCGTGGACACACGTCGCGTGCTTTTGGGGCCGAAAGGCCCGATGATTCTGGGCATCGCATGCCTCCTCCCCACCCTCACAATCGCTGTCGTTTGGTCGCTCGGACGGGCGCAGGGCCTGCTGCTGCCGGTAACAGATGCCGCGGTCTTGTTCACCGTCATGATCGGAGTGGCGATGGTACCGATCTCAATCAGTGGCTGGGGTCTGCGCGAGCTCGCCGTGATCTCGCTTCTGGGTCATTACGGCATTGCGCCCGAAAGGGCATTGCTCTTTTCAGTATGCTTCGGCCTTATCTTTGCGCTCGGCTCGCTGCCCGGCGCGCTGGCGTGGCTGGTATATTCGTTTGCGCCCGAGCGGCATTTCGCCGAGCACGGTGGATGAATCCTAAGACGGCACGAGCGCGCGTGGGCTCTTTGGCCAGCCAGCCCGGCTAGTGCCGACCTGCAAAAGGTCCGATGCGCTTCCCGTCCATTGTGCTCGGTCGGCCATGATCTCGCGCACAAGCGCCGCCACCGGGTCGGCGTCGACCATGTTCTCGATCGCGTCGCGCCGGTTGTTGGAATAAGCGGTTTCCAGGGTGCCCGCGAGTCGAAATGTGCTCTCGCAGGCTGTGGCCCAGACGGCGAAATCGGCCATGCGCGGCAAACGTTTAATGCGTACCCGCGGCAGCATCTGTAACCCATGCGCGGCAGCAGATCGAGGTAGATCAGGCCTTCCTGCTCGGCGAGGCGGAGCGAGACCTTGCGCTGCGGACCATCGAACTGGGCTTGTGCCTCAAGCACATTGAGGGCTGAGTTCAGCGCCGCAGGGCTCGGCGCATCCCAGGTCCGCTCGTAGTATTGCTGGCGCAACCAGCCCTGAAAGCGCTTGCTGCGAAGCGGCCAGGTTTGCCGGTGACCGTCGATGATGAGATCGGCAAAGCCGGTGCCGTCGCTTTCATGAAAGAGCCGGGCGGCCGTTGCGACACTGAGGAGGACGTCCGTCGCGCTCACGGCGTTCGACCGTCGTCCGCTTGGCCGATGGCAACCTGATCGGACCGCGACTCCCTCGTACCCTCAGATGCCGAGGCAATCGATCGCGTCTGCGGGCGCGCCCAGAGACCCGCCTGGTGATGCTCTTGCCGATCATCGAGCCGGGTTTGTCGCCAGAGCTGACGGGCGACCTTAACGGGGTCAATGCCGGCCGCCTTCCACCAGGCCTGCTCGTCGCCGGCGCGATGGACCGCGCGGTGATGCGAACGGCAGAGCGGGACCGCGAATTCGTCGCTCGGTTTGCGGCCGAGCGCCCGCGGTTGCAGGCAGCGAAGATGATGTGGATCGGATTCTTTGCGGCCGCAAATGAGACACGCTTGTTGGGCGACATAACGAAGGTGCTCCCGGTCGCGGTAGCGCCGCGGGGGCGGCAATGGCGAGGACCTTGTGCTACCATGATGGTGGCCAAATCAGCCACACCTAAAGTAGTGGAAAAAATAGTGGCGTGAGTCGCGTGGGTGAGATCAAGGGATTCTTGTCCTATAGCGCGAAGAAGACCGACGGCACGAACCTGCCGTCGTGGCTGCACTTCAACCCGCTGAACCGCACGTTCTCCGGCGACGGCGGTAACCGGCACGACTGCCGTGCGCGTAACCGCGCGCGACCAGTGGGGCAAGACCGTCACCGACGACTTCAACATCACCATCAGCTAACCGGCCGGTGAACGAGCGCGCGGTCCGGATGGCGGCGTTGAGCATGCGCGGGAGATCCCTGCAGCCGGAGCGGTGATCGAGCGGCGCTTCGTGCTCGGGCGCTTACCGATACTGACGCCAGCGCCACGTGCCGTTGCATGTTTCAGTTTCGTTCACCATCTTTGGCCGAAGCGCTCGAGGTACTTCCCATCATCCCTCGAGGGCGGTGCCGATCTTGCAATTCTGTGAGTCCCCAGCATGTCGCAAAAAGAGATCGATCACGCTATCCGCACGACCTTTCGCAATCCGCCGATCCTGGCCAGCGAAGATCGGGCGCAGTACGAGGATCTAAAGCGGCTTGTCTTGTCCGACATCAAGCCGCGCGGCCTGCAGGAGACGTTGCTGGCGCGCGACATCGTGGAGGCCGAGTGGGAGGTTTGTCGGCTGCGGTGGATGAAGGTTGCCACCCTCCACGCCGATTGCCGCGCGTAATCAAATCGCGGATCTTGGAGGCCGGCGGCACGCGCTCCCTCGATCGGCGGTTGGTGCAGAAGATTTGCAAGCATGTGGCGGCATTTGTGGCCGGCGATCCACAGGCAGGGCAACAGCTCGAAACGCTGCTCGAAAATTACAAGCTGACGGTCGACCTCATCATCGCTGCCGCCTTCGACGACCGCATCGTGTCGCAACTTCACATCGATCGAATGACCACTACGGCATGGGAGAGACGCGTTGCCGCCTATGCCGAACTCGACCGCCTGCGGATACTATCGGGAAAACCCGAGGCTCCGCGGGATCCGATCTTGGAAATAGAGCACGAAGAACATCCGACGGCGCCGATTGATGGCGGCGGCGGCTTCTAGGCATGACCTCGCCGGCCAAGATTGCCGCCAACCGGCGCAACGCTCGGCGCAGCACCGGCCCGCGCAGTGCCGCCGGCAAGGCGCGCGCTCGCCGCAATGCGTTTCGGCATGGACTTGCTACCCCGGCGAGCCTCGATCATGTGGCCATGGATCGAATCAACGACCTAATCTTTGCCTTGACCAGGGATTTCCCGAGTAAACTCGAACTTGAGCTCGCGACGCTGACCGCAGAAGCGCAGAGTGAGATCGAACGCGTGCGGCAAGCCAAGGTTAGCATGGTCAAGCGTGCCTACGCGCATCTGCGCGCCGAGGGGGGTCGTTTGTTGTCCGCCGGTGAGCGCGCCGCACTGGCGTTCGCCGGTAAGACAGAGATCCTCATGGGCTGCGAGCGCTATGAACGGGCCGTCTCGAGACGCAATCGGGCGCTGCAGGCGCTGGCAAAGCTCCAACGAGAATTACGCAGGAAGGAGGCGATCGAATTTGTCGGACCTCCTCGTCCGAAGTTGCTGCGTACCCGGCACATCCCATTCCGTGAGGAGGACGTACTGCGGCTGGAAGTCGAGCAAGTGATGAGATCTTCGCCCCCAATGGGGCGCCTAAATTTTTCATGCTCCTGTGAGTGGCAGCCCCACAAAAGGATGGTTGGCGTGCACGTTACAACCGATGGTGATCGTGGCTTTCTAGACCTGTGCTTTCAAGTCAACGGAAAACCAATCGCTCAAACATTTGAGCTCGCCGGTAGCGTTATGCGCGTGGACGGCGTGAGACGGACCGTCAAATGCCCCGACAGCGGCAAAATGGTGCGCGATCTCTACCTTCTCCTTGGCCGCGACCACACGCATTTTCGTTCGCGCCATGCCTTAGGCCTGTCCTACCGTTCGAGCTATCTCAAGCCGAAAAAACGTCATTGGGAACGTGCCAAGAAGCTTACGGATCGGCTTGGCGCGACCGCGTGGGGGGAGCCGCCGATACGTCCGAAAAACATGCAGCGGCGGATGTTTAAAAGGCTAGAGGACGAACTGTGGGACGCATGGCTGCGCGATGCGTCTGCGAACCTCGGAGTGTCGCTGGATCGCGATGCATTGGCGAACCTCGGGTCGGCGGAGCTGGATGATATCGCCCGGAAACGCGTTACCGATATCGCCCTCCGCCGAAGGCGCCGCAAGTCGTCGAATCAATGAGTGTCATCAAGGGCGACCCGCATCGCATCTTTATTGTACCCACCGCGCAACATGCGCGAAAGCGGAGGCTGCGCACCGGCGAGGACCACGATTATTGGCGAACCGGAGGCTGCGCTGATTCCGTTCCGGCGCAGTCGAAAAGATGACGGGCGATCATCCGCGTAATACCGACCCGATGCTGTCGAGCCTGCGCTGTGGGGCCAAAACGCAGTCGGGCAAGCCCTGCGGGTCTCCGGCGGTAAGCCGAAGAAAGCGTTACCGAATGCGTGGTGGTGCGCCGGGATCAGGGGCTCCGCGCGGCAACAAGAAACGCGCTGAAGCACGGCTCTATACGCGCGAAGCCATTCAAGACATCGAGTGATCGCCCTCGCGTTCCAGGTACCCCGGGGGCGGAGGGTCGATTGCATGCGCCATTGTGTCCATCGTTGCTCGCGGGCTCACAAGTGGCCGGAAGCGACCGCGGGCCTCAGTCGACCAATCGACATTGGTATAGCCGCCGCACTCCGAAAGGATGGTTCGGTTGACGTTGACCGGTTCGGCTTCCGAGTCACACGCCAAACTGCCGGCTTAACGTTTGCTTGAATGCCATCGCGCATTTTGAACGTCTTTCCAGGACACTCGACGCCACAACTTATCGTTTCTTCTCGTTCGCCTTGGCGGTTTTGCCGCGGACTACTTTCGCGGCAACCCGTCGGCTTTGCGCGCTGTCGGGCTCTGCGGAGCGCGCCGCAGCGGCTTTGGTGAGGCGGACGCCAGGCTGATCACCATTGGTGAACTCGATGCCGGCCGCCTCCAGTGCACGCTGCAGCGCGTCAATCGTCGATTGTTTCGCATCAGCCCCATTTTCGATACGCGTGACAGTATTGGCGGTGACGCCGGCTTTTTCAGCGAGCTCCCTCACGCCCCACCCGATGGCGGCGCGGGCCATCCTAAGCTGAATGGCCTTCATTAGTACAGCGTCCCAATTAAAGTTGACATGGTACCGACAGCGTCCTAATGTACGTGTACTATGTATCAACGCGTTGTGACGCATCTACAATATCTGCCTTCACGCGGCTGCGGATCATCCCCCATCGGTACGTCCGGCCATCGGCACTCGGAATCGAAATTCCGCGGCCAGCTCCATCCGTACGGCGAGGCCCGATCCGCTTGGCCACCAACCACGTGAACGGTACGCGAAGCCACGGAGCACGCAATGTTTGATAGTTCCACGAAAGCTTGGCATGCCATTAACCTCCGCCACTTTATTGGAGGCTCGGACGTCCGAATCATCATGGGCGGCGATGAGGCCGCTCTGCTCCGCCTCTGGCGCGAAAAACGGGGCGAGGCCGAGGCGGAGGACCTGTCCGGCAATCTCATCGTCCAGCTGGGGTTCGCGACTGAACACCTGAACCGACAGTGGTACGAGCGGGCGACCGGGCAGGTGGTCAAAGATGTCCAAAGCTGGGTGCGCCACCCGGTGATCCGCTGGATGGCAGCCACGCTGGACGGCATCGTCGAAGGCACCGGCGCGGTATTCGAAGCTAAATTCATGTTGCCGTGGTCGTTCTCGGAGGAGGTGGCGGCGGAGAAGCACATGGCCCAGCTCCAGCACAACATGTGGGTCACCAATGCCACCGCCGCAGTCCTCTCGATCATCACCGGCGGCGGCAAGTGGGTCGAGATCAAGATACCAGCCGATTCGCTCTATCAGCACCTCCTTTTGACGGCGGAAAAGAAATTCTGGCGCTGCGTCGAGAGCGGCGAGCGCCCTCGCCTCTTCGGCGTCGAGCCACCGCGAGCTCGCATTGAGGCGGTGCGGATCGTCGACATGAATTCGTCCAATGCCTGGGCCGAATTCTCCAGCGTATTTCGGCGCACACGCGAGGCCCATCTCGAGCATGAGAACGCCAAGGCGGAGCTCAAAGGCCTCATGCCAGAGGACGCCAAGGAGGCGATCGGGCATGGGATTAGGGCCAGACGCTCAAAATCAGGCGCCGTGAGCTTTGATGTCCTGAGCGCGGAGGGCGGCAGCCATGCACCGCTCCAGTGATACAATCGCTACCATTGCGGCTGCCCTTGCCAAGGCGCAAGTGGAGCTGACCAATCCAGAGAAGTCGCTCGTTGCCACCATCCGGTCCCCCTTCCCCCGGGAGGCGGACCGCACCTTCCGCTATGCCCCGCTGTCGAGCGGGTTGGACATCGTGCGCAAGAGCCTTGGCCGGCATGAGATCGCGACGATCCAGGCAACGGGCATCGATAAAGAAGCCGGCCTTCTTCGCCTCACGACCGTTCTTGCGCATTCGTCCGGGGAATGGATCTCCTCGGAATGGCCGGTATGCCAAATCAGCGACATCGCCTCGGCACAGCGCATGGGAGCCGCCCTCACCTATGCGCGGCGGTATGCCCTTTTCACGCTCGTGGGCATTGCCGGAGAAGATGATCTCGATGCCCCGGATCTTGGCGCTGCCCCCAAGCCTGCAGCGGAGCTGCCACGGCCGGGCAGCCAATCAAATGGGCAAGCTGCTGCAGGGAAATGGACAGCGCCTGGTGATGGAAAGCCTCCAGAGCCCTCCGCAAGGTCCGTCCTCGGAGTACAGCTATCGGCAAGCCTTCGGGAGAGCCTAATTGAGCAAATGGCGGCTATAAATTCGGCGGACGAGGCGGCGGCCTGGGCGCATCGAAATCTGCCTGCCAAGAACACGCTGACAGCTGCGGACGCGAAAATAGTGGAGGAGCCGTTCCGGGCAAGGCTCTCCGCGATCGGCCCCTCGCATGACCGTCCGGCCGAGGGTTATGAGCCGCCTCATGCTGTCCCGGAGCAAACCGGGGTGTCCAGCGCGTCGGACGCGGCTATCCGCCAGAAAACACCAATGCGGGCCACCAAAAAGCAATCTCGCAGGGATGCAATCCGCGCTTTGGGAAAACCGGTTCGCCTGCGCGATAAGGATCATCGGAGATTCGTGCTGCGACAGGCGTGCCTCGTGTGCGGCCGCGTGCCGTCGGATC
>Ga0310914_10001392_pt1 | contig 15498 bp, 12 predicted proteins | sample GREbulkMGAN108_FD_203450 | JGI IMG/M metagenome (GOLD analysis project Ga0310914, IMG submission 203450) | Lab enrichment of tropical soil microbial communities from Luquillo Experimental Forest, Puerto Rico - GRE.bulkMG.AN108 | ecosystem: Environmental > Terrestrial > Soil > Tropical forest >... | reverse complement strand
TTTTTCCTCAGTTGAAGCGCGCAACGGTTTTTCCGGCATCGCAGAATCCTGGGCCGGCGCCGAATTTGGCGGCCGGAGCGAGACCAGGAACGCGGTCAGGGCTCTAATCTGGTCGGCCGAAAGGTTCTTGCCGTAAGCTGGCATATTGCCACCACCCTGGATGATCTGCCGTACGAGTTGCGGCTGGGTTTGTATAGTCCCGACCCGTGACAAGTCCGGGCCCCGATGCCCACCTTGACCGCCGATGGCGTGGCAGTTGCGGCACTGGTTGTTTTGAAACACGAGTGCGCCTTGCAACTCCAACGGTGTCCGGCCCTTGATGAACTCCGGTTTAATCAGCGCACCGCTCCACGCATCCATGTGGGGAGACCATGGCCCGGTTATTCCAGTGTAAGTCAGCATACCAACACACAAATAGATCAGCACCACTGCGATTATCGATACCGGGCGCCGGCGCCAGCTTTTTTCACCTTCACCTGCAAAAAACGGTAATCCAATGAGTATGATCGAAGCGACGATCGGAAACGCGAAGAAAAGAGCATAAAGCCATTCAGATTCGTTTGGCAAAAGCGCCGCAGCGGAAAGAAGCCAAAGAAACGGATAGTCCGGCTTGGCCTCGGCGATTAACTGCGTCGGATCGCCGGGGATGTCCGGCCCCTTGGGACCTACGAAAACCGCGAGCGCCACGATAACGACCAGCAGAATACCGTTTGCAACAACGTCTTTCGCGACACCATTTGGAACGAATGGAATGCCATCCTTTTGAACGTTCTTATGGTACTCTGCGTCGTAAGTTTGGCGATTAACCTGGACGCCCGGCGTCGGATTTTCGTTGATGCCCTTTCCCAGGACCAAACGGAGGTGCATGGTAAGCAGCGCGAGTATGGCTCCCGGGATAACGAATACATGGAGAGCGAAAAATCGGCCTAACGTATCGTTTCCAATAATCGGACCTCCCAGCAGCAAATTCACCATATGCGCCCCGATAACCGGGATCCGGCCCATGATCGCAGCTCCGATCCCGATTCCCCAGTAGGAGTCGGAATCAAAGCGAAGGACCTGACCGGAGAATGACATTGCGAGCGTCAGGAGCAAGAGAACGACACCGGAGATCCACGTCAACTCTCTGGGATATTTATAGGCTCCCCAAAGGAAGACCTGGGTCATATGGAGCGCCATCACGATAACCATGCAGTTGGATCCCCAGTAATGCATGGCGCGCATAAACCAGCCAAGTTCCTGGTGAAAATTCAGAAATTCCAGGCTTTGATATGCCCCAGCGGCGGTGGGAGTGTAAAAAAGAGACAGCAATATCCCTGTGACGATTTGGATCACGAAGCACAGAAGCGTCATGCTGCCAAACGTGTAAAACCAGCTGACGCTGCTCTTTGGGATGGGGTGGCCGGCGGTCGTTTCCCAAAGTTTTACCAGATGGAGCCGGCGTTCGAGCCACATCGCAACGTCGACCAACCATCCGCTGACCTTCTTGGGCTTCCCATTCATAGGTTCATCCCGGGTTTGCGAGAGTTGGCAGTACCCCGCCCTTGACCATTAGTTCACCATTCTGAACTTTATACTGATACTCGTATAAAGCTCTGGGTGGTGGGCCTGCGGCGTGTTCCCCATCGGCATAGAAAGCTCCCCCGTGGCAAGGGCACAAAAAGAGCTGGGATTGTTCGAACCATCGCACCGGACATCCGAGATGAGTACAGTTGGCCGCGAAAATCCTGAACTTGTCCCCGTCTAAACGCCGTACCCAGCAGGTCAGAATTGCGGTCGCACCATCTTCTTCACGCGCATAAGGAGTCTTGTAAGCCGCCAGGCGAGTCGCGCCCTCAGGAAATTTTGACGCAGGGCCAAGAGAGATCCAAACGCGTTGGTCGTTCCTGATCAAGCTCGAAAAGATGAATCCGATGACCGGTATCCCGATCAGGAAAGCGGCAATCGTATTGATCACGATGCCGGCCTGGAGCAAAAAGTCGCGCCGGGTGGAATAGTTCTTCACTTCCGGACTGAGCGGAGGGTGACTAGGTTCGTTAGAGGTCATTTACTGGTTGGAGTCTGACGTTTGCGTGCTGGCAGCAGCCGCTGCCTGGGAAGTTGACTGGCCTGGAGCAGGACCTGCGCGGTGCGAGGACAGCCAGCCCACGATATCAGCGATTTCCTCAGCGGTCATCGGTTTGCCCGTAACGTATTCCCGGTAATTTGGCATCCCTAGCTCCGGCCGTCCAGCGATCACAACGGTCCGCAGATATTGATCCGACGCCAGGCTCAGGAACGCTGGATCGACTACCGATCCGGCCTTTCCACCGGTGCCCTCGTTGCCGTGGCATTGGGCACAATTCTGAGCGTAAACAGCAGTTCCCCGTTGCGCATCACCGGGCGGGCCGGCGTACGGCGGCCGATCCGATTCCGCGGCTGATTGCTTCGGAGCCCAATTGTGAATCCCGTCTGCAATTATGTTGATTTGCTCGTCGGTCAGCAAGCCGCCAACGGCAGCCGAGTAACCGGGCATCATCGTACCAGGGACACCCTCGGCGATGACCTTTCGCAAGACCTCTTTCGGAACTATGGAAAGATACACCGGGTTATTCATGGCAATCGACGGGCCGGGCGATTTCTGATTGCCGTGGCAGGCAACGCAGTTCGTGCTATACAGGTCCGCAAAATCCTTGTTAGCCTCCGGCGGCCGCCACCTATCTTCTTCTTTCGGCTTCCCAGGCATCCAGTCGCAAGCTGACAGAGCAGTCAGCCCGGCAAACAGAAGACACCAGTTCAAAATACGTTGCTGCATGAGGCGGCTGGGTTATTTCTCCTTCTTTCCTTCCATCCCATGGACGCCCAATCTTTGGGCCACTGGCCAGCTTTGCATCGTTTCCACTTTTTGGGACCTGAATACCACATAGCCGCCGACAACTCCAAAGGACACCTGGCAGATCACGAACCAGAGCCAGTCAACACGCGCAGCGAGCGCCGGGTTTACGAGTCTCAGCGTCGGATAGAGTAACGCCGTCCACATGAGCGGAGTGATGATTCCGCCGAATAGCCATTCAAATTTTGCCGGAAGCATCGGCAGCATCACCGTATACAGCAAGCCGACCAGGATCGAGAGCGTCACATGACTTAGGATAGCCACCGCCAGCCCTGCGCCGTTGAATTCTCGCAGCTGCGCAAGGTTAGCGGTGCTCAGAGATGGAACACCCGCGGCAGCAAGCAAATTGATTGGATACCAGATGCTATGCTGAACGACTAAGCCATAGGCCATTGCAAGAATCGCCATCGCTGCACCCCCCGCCAGGCCGCCGATAATTCCAGCCGAGTAACGATGCACTTCAACAGGAACTCGAACCCGGTGACTGGTTTGGCCGTACTGCAGGTGCTCGATTCGGCGTGGAGACACTCGTACCGGTTTTGCCCGGCGGTCAGCCTCAACCAGCGGATAGAGGACGTGCTTCGGGGTTGGAAAAACTTCCCGAAACCAGCCGACTGCTCCTATGAGACCGATGATAAAGCCGACTAAACTGACGATGAGACTGGTCACTATGCCGGCTGCTAGCAGGGTGATCCCAAATGCCGCGATGATCGGGTTTGCGGTCGGGATTGGCAGGTCAACCCCTTCTCCAGGATGTTCGTGAGGATCCATAGGCTTAAGAGCTCGCGCTGATGATGTAAACAACCGTGATAACCACGAGCCAAACGCAATCCACGAAGTGCCAATACCAGGAGATCATCTCGATATGTTCGTGGTGGTAGTGCCGGATACGGCCCGTCAGACTCATGAATAAAATCAAACCGAGAAGAAACGCTCCGACCAGGACGTGGCTGGCATGCAGCCCTACCAGCGAATAAAAGGTCGAACCAAACAGGTTGGTACTGATCGTGAGCCCTTCCTGGTAAATCAGGTGCATCCATTCGTTGATGGTCCAGAGCAGAAATCCAACGCCGGCAGCGAAGGTAATGCCCCACCAGAGATGGAATCCGGAAATCGAGCCCTTTTTGAGATGATTCTCGGAAACTATGATCGTTCCGCTACTTCCAAACAGAAGGATGGATCCGAGCCAGGGGAAGTGTAACACCTGATGCGGATAAGGTGGGACCAGGCTTTTGCCGATGTAGAAAAGATAGGCAACAACGAAGATGGTGAAAAGGGCCGACTCCGTCAGGATAACAAAGATCATCGCGACCTTCCGCGGCGAAGGCAGCACCCAGTCGGTTTCCTGGGCCGTAAGCGTTTCTGAACTCACAAGAAGATAAGGTTAAGGTTCATTCAAATTTCCAATCCGGATCATCGGGATGCTTCAGGTCCCAAAGCGGCCGGCGGCTGCGAATTTCGGGAAGGCGCTCGAAGTTGTAATCCGCGGGAGGCGAAGTGGTCATCCATTCCAGGGTCCATGCATCCCACGGATCATCTCCTGCGACCTTTCCTTTTCTGGCGGACCAGATCAGGTTGTAAACGAAAAAGATGATGCCTAACGCCTGAAAAATTCCGCCGACCGAAGAGATGAAGTTCCACAGTTCCCACCCACGACCGGGATGATAGGTATATATCCGGCGCGGCATGCCCAGAATTCCTGCGAAGTGCTGCGGATCAAAGGTGAGGTGAAAGCCAATCGTAAATAGCCAGAAATGCCAAAAACCCAGCTTCTTATCCAGCATTCGCCCGAAGACCTTGGGATACCAGTAGTAAAAGAAGGCGAAAACTGCAAAAAGGATCCCGCCTACTATGACGTAGTGAAAATGCGCAATGACGAAGTAAGAGTCGTTAAGCTGCCAATCAAAGGGCGCTACGCCCAGCATCACCCCGGTCAGCCCGGCGATTAAGAATTGGAACAGGAACGCGATGGCGAAAACCATCGGAACCTCCAGACGAATTTTGCCGCCATAAATGGTGGCGAGCCAGTTAAAGATTTTAATGCCGGTCGGCACCGATATCATCAAGGTGGCAACGCCGAAAAAGGTGACTCCAAACGCAGTCAGACCGACAGTGAACATGTGGTGTGCCCAGACCCCGGCACTGATTAAGCCAATCAGGACGCTTGCTGCAACCATCATCGGGTAACCGAAGATCGGCTTGCGGGAAAAGACTGGCACAACTTCGGAGATTACGCCGAAAGCCGGCAGCACAAGAATGTAGACCTCGGGATGGCCGAAAATCCAAAAGAAATGCTGCCACAGAATGGCTGAGCCGCCCGCCTGTGTGTCGAAGAACTTCGCTCCGAGATAGCGCTGCAGAGTAAGCATGATCTGAGCTGCCGACAACGGAGGGAGAAACACAAGTACCAGAAACATCGTGGTAACGGTCATCCAGACGAACAACGGCATCCGGGAAAGCGTCATTCCTTTGGTCCTGTAGCAGAAAATCGTCACCATAATGTTGAGAGCCCCCGTCACGCTACCGATACCCGTCACCAGCAGACTAAGTGACCAGTAGTCGGTGCTCGGACCCACAGAAAATGCGCGCGAAGTCAAAGGCGCTATCGCCATCCAGGCAACAGCTGGCGCCGAGCCGGATCCGTAAAGGCCCGGCGCTCCGACGTAGCTGAAAAACAGCAAACAACCGCCGAAAAACGTCAGCCAGAACGAAAAGGCATTGAGACGGGGAAAGGCCATATCCCGTGCGCCGATCATCAAGGGAACCAGATAGTTCGCCATCCCGAAGGCGAGCGGCATTGCGACCCAAAAGATCATCACCGTCCCATGCATCGTGATGAGGCGATTGAACGTCTGCGGAGTAACTACATGGCCGTTTGGGAAAGCAAGTTGGGCTCTGATCAGCATTGCCATGATCCCACCCAGCACAAGAAACAGCAACGCCGTGCCAACATACAGGATGCCGAGTTTCTTATGATCCACGGTGTAGACCAGATCCTGGATCCAGCCGGTTAGCGTCCCTCTTTCCTGTCCCGGTCTTGCCGGCAGCTGTTGTGTTCCGACGTCTAGGGTTGTCGTTTGGTCAGCCATAAATGATCACTTCAGGGTTTTGAGGTAGGCGAATATCAGGTCGACCTCTTTATCATCCAGTTTCATATTCGGCATCAGGCAACCAGGCTTCAAAACCTGAGGGTCACGTAGCCAGGAGCGCAGATTTTCATCATTGTTGTCCGCCACGCCCGAACCGAGCGTCTGGCGGCTCATGAAATGCGTTAAGTCCGGACCAAACACACCGTTGGCGCCGGGAGTTCCCGCAATCTGGTGGCAGGTGCCGCACGAGTTCTCTATGAACTCTCTGCGTCCGTCCTCAACGCTCGGATCGGCAACCGCCGGAGCCTTTTGTCCGGCGATCCACTTTTCAAAGTCTTCCGGCGGTTCCACAATGACGCGAATTAACATGTTCGCGTGTTGATCCCCGCAGAGAACGGTGCAATTTCCCAGGTAAATACCGAGAACAGAAGGCTGAATCCACATCATGTTTCGGTGGTTCGGCACCACCCAAAGCTTCCCGTTTAGCTCCGGCACCCAGAAGCCGTGAGCAACATCCGCCGAATCAAGTGTCATCTGGATCGGTCTGGGGGTGCTTGGAAGATAACTGACAGGAACATGAATTTCATTCGCCGCGGTGACGCCGTAGTCTGGATACTGCAACTCCCACCAGAAACGGTGGCCGATAACTCTAAGCTGGACCACATTCTTGGAAAATTGCGGGTTACTTATCTCGCCGACCGTCCGCGCGGTAATGAGAACCAGAACAATGACGATAAGGATCGGCGGAATCGTCCAGGCAAGCTCAATGGCGTTGCTACCGTAGACCTGCGAGGGCTCCGATGTGTCATCTTCAGCGCCTCTATGCCGAAAACGCACCACGGAGTAAAGGAGAAGGCCCCCGACAATCAGGAAGATGACCAAACAGATGAGCAAAACCAGGCGCGCGGTGTCATCAAGAATCTCAGCCGGCTTCGAAAGCGGATGAAAAATGTTTTGAACCGCGTGAACCTGGTCGGCAGGTTGCGCGCCGAGGTTTCCGGGCAAGGTTCCGATGATCAGCAGAAAGACTCTCCTAATCAATTTTTCGCGGCCATACTTGAGCGCGGAGCAGATCCTTAAAATCAATAAAAAAAGGCAATTCGGCCATTGAACATTTCTCGAAGTACCTTCGATGACATCCGTGTCTCGCCCGGCCGGGTGATGTGCTGCCTTCATGGGAAAGTTACCTGGCGACTGTCCTATATTTTTTGATGCGGGGGCTATCCAAGGGCCTGGAGTCCGGGATGCTGTTATCGCTAACGCAGATTAACAATTCAAGTACGGAGTGCACGGTAAAATCAGGGGAGTTTTGTTATGAATCCGTCCTGCCATAGGTACCGTAAGACAACGGAACGCCGACAATCAAGATAACTTGTTGAAAACAATCGTTCCGAAGATCTGTCATCACCTTCGCAGCGGGGGTTGGATGCCTGCCATTGGTTTTTATGTCGCGATTAGAAACGAAATCCGGCATGGCCGTCAAGCTGCCTTTCGCAGGCCTCGCTCGGAATGAAACCACGGGCTTGCAAGGAACTACTGGTGGAAGCACTGAGTATCAACGGGGTAGGTAGGGCCGGATCTCCGAGCCGGCCGGTTCCTGGTTGGCAGCTCGGTTCTCGACGGGCGGCTCGGAGATCCGCCCCTACCAGGCGCCCTTCTGCTGAACTTAAAGTTCCTTTCCCTCAACAGATGGCGCCAGCCAAGTGAAGTGCTCTTGAAGAAACTGCGGCCGTGCGTTAAGTGCTTTCGGAGGCGCGTTCTGAATCTCGATTTCAATTACACGGCCGACGGACTGATCCCCGCGATCGTGCGCGAAGCGGGTCCGCCAGGCCGTGTCTTAATGATGGCGTGGATGAACCGGCAATCTCTGACCAAAACCCTGGAGACCGGTTTGATGTACTATTGGAGCCGATCCCGGAACCAATTGTGGCTGAAAGGTGAGACGAGCGGAAATACGCAGCACCTGGTCCGCTGGTATACCGATTGTGACCGCGACACGCTGCTTTTTGAAGTGGAGCAACGATCTGGAGCTTGCCATACCGGGTATCGGAGCTGTTTTTTCCAGGAACTGGATTCTACCGGTGAGCCAAAGCCTGTGAATGAGGGAAAGCTTTTCGATCCTCAAATTGTGTACAAGAAATGACCTCTTTACCGCTAACTCCGTCTCGGCTGGAGTTCAGGGATTTGGCCGCGAAAGGAAATCTCATCCCCATTTTCACGGAATTCGTCGCGGACCATGAAACACCGATTGCCGTCTTCGAAAAGATCGACAATGGCATTCGATCCTTTTTGCTCGAATCAGCCGAAGCCAATGATCGCGTTGGACGCTACTCCTTTTTGGGCAGCGATCCCAGGATCTATTTCGAAGCCAGAGGCAGGCATATCCTCATTGAGGAAGCTGGACAAAAGCGGGAGTTTGAAACGCAGCTTCACCCACTAGCGGAGCTTCAGCGGCTCATGGGAATGTTTCAGGCCGTTTCGCTGCCGGGCTTGCCTCCGTTTAGCGGCGGTGCGGTCGGCTACATCGGGTATGACGCCGTTCGGTTTTTCGAGCCGAGCGTTGGCGAAGCGCCGCCTGACCAGTTGGGGTTGCCGGAAATGGTTTTCATGGTAACAGACACGTTCCTCGTGTTCGATCACCGGTTTCGGAGTCTGAAGATCTTTGCGAACGCTTTCGTCGACGACGGGAAGATCGAGGAGGCTTACGAGACTGCTGCGGAGAAAATTCGGCGGATCGTGGAAAAGCTGGAGACACCGACAAAACCGCGCCTCATGAACGCGGCGCCGGTCGCAGTCTCCCTGAGTCCGCGGAGCAACACTAGCCGGGAAGAATTTCACGAAATGGTTCGCAAAGCGAAAGGGCACATCGAGGCGGGTGACATCTTTCAGATGGTTCCTTCTCAACGGTTCGAGGCCGGATTTGATGGCGACCCGCTGGCTTTATATCGAGCGCTGCGATTCATCAACCCTTCGCCGTACATGTTCTGCCTTCGGCTTGCCGAGAAATTTGCCTTGGTCGGCAGTTCGCCGGAAGTTCATGTCCGGCTCCGGGACCGAACAGTCGAGATCCGCCCGATTGCTGGAACGCGGAAACGAGGCGCGACCCTTGCTGAGGACGAGCGGCTGAGCGAGGAATTGCTTACCGACCCGAAGGAACGAGCCGAGCATTTGATGCTGGTAGATCTGGCTCGGAACGACGTCGGGAGAATCTCCAAGTATGGCAGTGTGAAGGTGACCGAATTCATGGCGGTCGAGCGGTACAGTCATGTCATGCATATTGTGTCGGACGTCGTTGGCGAGCTTCGGTCGGATTACACCGCTTACGATGTGATGCCGGCGACCTTTCCGGCGGGAACCGTCTCGGGTGCGCCAAAGGTTCGAGCGATGCAGCTCATCTACGAATTCGAGAAAAGCAAGCGCGGCGTCTACGCTGGAGCGATCGGCTATTTTGGCTTCGATGGACAACTGGACTCGTGCATCGCTTTGCGAACCGTCGTGCTGAAGGATGGCACGGCCTATGTGCAAGCCGGAGGAGGGGTAGTTGCAGACTCTGAACCCGAACTTGAATACCAGGAGAGCGTCAACAAAGCTATGGCCAGCCTTTGTGCCATCGAGCGAGCGCAGAATATATTATGATCCTTGTGATCGATAACTATGACTCGTTTACCTACAATTTGGTGCAATATTTCGGGGAGCTCGGCGCAGAACTGGTCGTCCGACGCAATGACCAAATAGCTATTGACGAGGTCGAACGGATGCGGCCGGAACGGCTCTGTATCTCGCCAGGGCCAGGGACCCCTGATGATGCCGGAATCAGCAACGATTTGATCCGTCATTTTGGACCGAGGATTCCGGTGTTAGGGGTGTGCCTTGGGCATCAGTGTATCGGGCAAGTTTATGGCGGTGAGGTCGTCCGGGCCAATCGTCTCATGCACGGCAAGACTTCACCGATTCTCCACGAAGGCGACGGCGTGTTTGCTGGATTGCCTATTCCGTTTGAAGCAACCCGCTACCATTCGCTGATTGTGCGCCGGGAGACGCTACCGGCAGAATTGGAGATCGTCGCGGAAACATCTGAACGCGAGATCATGGGCCTGCGCCATCGGAAATACCCCGTCCACGGAGTCCAATTTCATCCCGAATCGATCATGACCGGGGAGGGAAAAAGGCTTTTGGCAAATTTCCTCTCTCTTTAGCCAGAAAATCTCCTAACGCGGCGCAGCATTCGACTGAGCTCACGCCGAAGTCCGCAACCAAAAGACTGTTTCGGATGCTGAGCCTAGCCTGCATTGATCACAAATCCCTAGACAATTCAACGCAACTGTTGTGACTACGACTAAGGATTTGTGATCAATGCAGGCTGGGGCGCTTTACTCAGAGTGCTGGATAAGGTACTTAGGAGTGATATGAATCCTCAACCTGATCCTCCTCATGGTGAACAAGCCGGCGCCGATGCCGGGTCCCGTGCTCGTCTGTTGGCGGACACATCTCATGATGGTGAAGTGTTCAAGAACATGCTCTTCACCGGCGCCGTGGGTATCATTGCGATCATCGCGGCTTTCTTTACCACCATCCTGGAGCTACCGATCTTCTGGCGCAACCTCTGGTTAACGATATGTATCGCGTTTGCGCTCTTGATGTTCGCTGGAATCTTTCAATTTTGTACACATATCGACACCTCGACGTCTCCCGAAACCAAGCATTGATTTAACTAGGGAGGGACGGCCTCCGTGCCGTCCGACTGATTATTCAATTCGAGTCTGCAGGAGAAAAATGGGACGGCACCGGAGGCCATCCCTCCCATTTGCGGCGCCCTTTGCATACAAAGATGGCTTTAACGACAAGGCGCCCGCGGATGGATGATTTTTGCAATGAGACCGCTCCATCCGGTTTGATGCGACGCGCCGATGCCTTGCCCGGTATCGCCATGAAAGTATTCGTAAAATTGGATGTAGTCGCGGAAATGTGGATCGCATTGAAAAACCTCCTGCTGTCCGTACACGGGTCGTCTGCCGTCCTTACCTCGCAAGAACAGCTGCGTCAGCCGGCGACCCAGTTCAGTCGCAACCTGATTGATCGTTAAGTAAATCCCGGAACCCGTTGGGCACTCGATCTTGAAATCATCGCCATAATAATGGTGAAATTTCTGTAGTGATTCGATGATCAGGAAGTTTACGGGAAACCAGATGGGTCCCCGCCAATTCGAGTTGCCGCCAAACACACCGGACGTCGACTCGGCCGGATCGTATCGTACAGCGACGGTGTGGTCGCCCCAGCGGAATTCATAAGGATGCTCCAGATGGTAGCGCGAGAGCGCACGGATACCGTAGTCGGAAAGAAACTCGGATTCGTCAAGCATGTGGCGGAGAACTCTTTTCATCCGATGACCCCGCATGAGGGAAAGCAGTCGGCGCTCGCCCATGCCTGGTATCTGCCAGCGCGATACGAGCTGAGCCAAGGCCGGCCGGTTAGCCAGATACCACTCTAGATTTTCCTTAAATTCCGGGACCGTATCCAGTAAATGCGGCTCAAGGGTTTCCACCGCAAAAAGCGGAATGAGCCCTACCATCGATCGCACCTTCAGCGGAATCATCGTGCCGTCAGGCAGATTGAGAACATCGTAATAGAATCCGTCTGCTTCGTCCCACAGGCCGATTCCGCCGCCAATGCTGGTCATTGCCTCTGCGATCTGCAAAAAATGCTCAAAGAATTTCGTGGCAATGTCTTCATAGACATGGTCATAGCGCGCGAGTTCAAGGGCGATCCGCATCAAATTCAGGCAATACATCGCCATCCAGCTGGTGCCGTCGGATTGGTTGATATAGCCGCCGGTCGGAAGAGGAGCGCTCCGATCAAAGACTCCGATATTATCCAGGCCGAGGAACCCACCTTGGAAGATATTCCGTCCCTCGGCATCTTTTCGGTTAACCCACCAGGTGAAATTCAACATCAACTTGTGGAAAACCCGGCGGAGAAAAAAGAGGTCGCCCGGGTCGCCCGGCCGTTCTTGCCGCCTGTATTTTCGGTCAATTTTAAAAACCCGCCAGGTTGCCCAGGCATGAACCGGGGGATTGACGTCGCCGAACGCCCACTCGTAAGCCGGCAATTGGCCGTTCGGATGCATGTACCAAACCTGTGTCATGAGCTGCAGCTGATGTTTGGCAAATACCGGGTCCAGCACGGCCAGCGGAATGGTGTGGAACGCGAGATCCCAGGCCGCGTACCAGGGATATTCCCATTTGTCCGGCATGGAAATAATGTCGGCGTTGTTCAGATGAGTCCATTCGCAGTTTCGGCCGCGTTTGCGCTGCGGAGACGGCGCAGGCTGGGCGGGGTCGCCGTTTAACCATTGTCGAACATCGAGATGAAAATACTGTTTATTCCAGATCAGGCCCGCGACGGCTTGCCGCTGGATGCTTTTTTCCTCTGCATCGGCCAGATCGCATTGCAGACCAGCGTAGAATTCGTCCGCCTCCTTACGCCGGGCATCTACAATTTTGTCGAAATCGCCAAAGGGTGGCGCCTCGAGTGCGGAGGCGAATCTCAGCCGCAGTTTGACTTCGACCCCGGCGGGAATAGTCAGTGGAAAGTGTACGGCGCACTTCGTACCGCTTCGGGCGCTGTTGACGGCGGCTGTGTTGCCGTTTATCAGATAATCGTGGAAGGCGTCCTTGAAGTACCGCGCTGAGTTCTCCATCCCGAAAAGGCGTCCGAAATTTGTCTCGTTTTCGCAAAATAACAGAGACGGACTGCCGTCGGCCCAAAGCGTATACTCTCCAAGCTCTGGATGAGAGACGCGCACAGCGTTATCCGAGAGGGCTTCCAAGGACGGTTTTGCCGCGCCATAAAACCAAGCCCAGGTATTTCTAAACCATAGCTGCGGCAGAACGTGGATTGGGGCCGGCTCCGGTCCCCGATTAACCGCTGTGACCTGCATGAGAATATCCTCCGGACCAGCTTTCGCATACTCCACAAACAGATCGAAATAACGGTTTTCGCGAAAGGCGCCGGTATCAATCAGCTCGTACTCTGGCTCGTTTTTGCTTCGGCGACGATTCTCTTCGGCAAGCTGCGAATAAGGAAATTCGTTTTGCGGGTATTTATACAGAGCTTTCAGATACGAATGGGTCGGCGTCGCGTCGAGGTAGTAATAAATTTCCTTTACATCTTCACCATGGTTGCCCTCGCTGTTCGTGAGGCCGAACAATCGCTCTTTGAGAATGGGATCCTTCCCATTCCAGACCGCGAGGGCCAGGCAAATGCGCTGATGGCGGTCACTCAATCCGCAAATACCATCCTCGCCCCAGCGATAAGCGCGACTGCGTGCATGGTCGTGTGGAAAATAATCCCAGGCCGTTCCATTCGGACTGTAATCTTCGCGTACGGTTCCCCATTCGCGCTCGCTGAGATATGGACCCCAGCGCTTCCACCGCGCCTTCCCCTCGTCTGCTTCTTTCAGTCTTTCGCGCTCTTTCATATACAGAATACAGAATACAGAAGTCAGAATTCAGAATACAGAATACTGGATAGAGAATTCAGAATCCCGAACTTCGAACTGCGAACTGCCAACGGCGAACTGCGAACTGCCAACGGCGAACGGCGAACGGCGAACGGCGAACGATGACTTCGAGTACGAGCACGATCGTGGCCCCCCAACAATCCCGGAACTCCAAACCCGAACCCCCGAACCAAACGCCAAACCAAGTAGCCGGCTAGAATCCTTGAAAAGCAAAACTCGTTGCAGATGATGTTCCCGCACATTAATCATTTTCGGTCGATTTGCTTTTCAAGGATTCTACAAGCGAGGCCGCTTCACCACGTCGACGCTGCTCCCAACCCGACCTTGATACCCCTAACCCTCGCCGGTCTGAGGCCCGGCCTCGCTAGCGCATAATTTTGCTATCCAAATGGTTTTCTTATAGGATTGAGAACCTGACACATGAGCAATCTTTCATCTGACGCAATTGTTTTCTTCGGTGCGAGTGGCGATCTCGCTTACAAACAGATATTTCCCGCTCTTTTGCGGTTGGTTCGCGACGAGGGAATCTCTGTTCCCATCATCGGTGTGGCAAAGTCCGACTGGAATTTGCAGAATTTTAAGGAACGTGCGAAAGACAGTTTGGAAAAGCATGGAGGAGTCGATGCCGATTCGCTGCAGGCCTTTACGAACCTTCTTCACTATGTGGATGGAGACTACAGGGACGCAGGAACCTTCGCTCAACTTCGGAAAGAGCTTGGAGAGGCTCAACGTCCTCTCCATTACCTCGCGGTGCCGCCAAGCCTGTTCGCTGTCGTAGCGGAGGGACTGGCCAAATCAGGTTGCGCGGCCAATGGCCGCTTGGTGATCGAGAAGCCGTTCGGTCACAACAGGGCGACGGCGACCGAATTGAACAGGGTGCTATCGCAGTATTTTCCCGAGGAGAGCATCTTTCGCATTGATCACTACCTGGGTAAGGAGCCGGTCCAGAACATTATCTATACACGTTTCTCCAACCCGCTGCTGGAACCGATTTGGAATCGTAACTATGTCAGTTGCATTCAGATCACCATGGCCGAGAATTTCGGGGTCCAGGATCGAGGAAAATTTTATGACGAGACGGGCGCGATTCGCGATGTCGTCCAGAATCATATGCTGCAGGTCCTCGCTAATCTCACCATGGACCCCCCGACCCGTGAAGACCGTGAAGCTGAGCGGGATCAGAAGGCCAACCTGCTGAAAGCCGTGCGGCCGCTCGACCACGAGCACACCGTAAGAGGACAATACAAGGGTTATCAAAAGGTTCCCGGTGTCCGGCCGGGATCCACCGTTGAAACGTTCGTCGCTCTCAAATTGCATATTGACACCTGGCGGTGGGTGGACGTGCCGATCTATGTTCGCACCGGCAAATTGCTCCCGGTCACTGCAACCGAAATAATGGTGGAGTTCAAACGGCCCCCGTTCGAAGTATTTCGCGAGATCGTTCCGACCTCCTCCAGCCACATGCGAATGCGCATCAGCCCTGATATTGCCATTGCTTTGGGCGTGCGCGTCAAAGTGCCGGGTGAGCGGATGGTTGGAAAAGATGTTGAATTGATTCTCTCGGAAACCCCTGAGACCGAAATGCCTCCCTATCAACGGCTCTTGGGCGACGCATTCGCAGGAAACGGAGAACTTTTTGCGCGTCAGGATTCTATCGATGCTCAATGGCGCGTCGTAGAGGGAATCCTCGACAACGTCACACCGCTCTATAAATACGATCCAGGTACGTGGGGACCGGAAGAGGCTGGACGATTAATCGGGAATGACGGACCATGGATTAATCCAAAAACACCTTGAAGCAAACTGAAAAGAAATCGGAGTCGCGGCTTCCGCTTACGCGAATTTGAGCGTGGGAGCGGAAATTGCGATAGATCCGAGCGAGGTTCGGATCGCCGACCGTATATGAGGAGAAAGCTGTGACGATTGGATACAACAAACCGCTGTACATTTTGCCTTTTGATCATCGCAGTTCTTTCGAAAAAGGGCTGTTTGGGTGGAAAGGGCCGCTGACAGCGGAA
>Ga0310914_10001391_pt1 | contig 15499 bp, 18 predicted proteins | sample GREbulkMGAN108_FD_203450 | JGI IMG/M metagenome (GOLD analysis project Ga0310914, IMG submission 203450) | Lab enrichment of tropical soil microbial communities from Luquillo Experimental Forest, Puerto Rico - GRE.bulkMG.AN108 | ecosystem: Environmental > Terrestrial > Soil > Tropical forest >... | reverse complement strand
TGCTGAGGGTCGGCCGGTGGAGGCTGCTGTTGAGCGGCGGCAAGGCCGATGCCGGCCACAAACGACAGCGCGAGCGCGCCGGTGCGCAAAAGGGCATATCCCATGGCGGTCTCCTTTTCGCCCGCTCCGAGCGGACGCTATCACATTAGCCCATCTTTTTGGGCCCCTTTTTGGAAACTTTGGCGGAAATGCCCAGCGTACGCATCACATTTTCAACAAGGCGTTCGGTAGTGGTCCAGTTGCGCCAGCGTGGTCGCGCTGCTCGGCGCCGTGATCGAGCCCCTGTTGCTGCGGCCGTTCTATCGGCGCGCCGAGGAATATCAGCTTCTGGTCACGTTCGGCCTGATGTTGATCCTCGAGGACGTGGGGCGGATTGACTCTGCGCGATCACGCACATGGCGTTGGATCGCAGGATCGCAGTTCAGCGGTTTCGCGGTTGTTTGACTAGATTTCCCTGTTCTTCGAAAAAAATTCCCTGATACGCTTTTGAAAATTCCCTGTTCCGTTGCGTAGGGAATTCCGTCGTAAGCTATTGAATCCGCGCGTTGATCGGATGCGAAAATCGCGACGGATGGCCGGATTTTGTGAAATTCCCTGTTAATTTCCCTGTTAGCAGGGAATTTGGTGCGGAGACTGGTTCGCAGTCGACTGCATCGTCCACTCCTGCGCTAAACGAGATTTCCTGGCGTTCGCCGAATACCCGCGAAGCCTTCTGTCTCTGGCATCCGAAAACCGTTTCCCGGCGCGCGGGGCGGCCAGAGACTCGGTTCGCATGCGACAGAGACCGGTTTGCATGCAAGGATTTCGAGAGGAACTGGGACACGATGGTCAGCTCGGAACTGTAGACCGTATTGTGGAGTTGCTTTATTGTTGGTGCGCTCGCAGATGGAGGATGCCATGTGCTACGAGAGAGATTACAAAATCTTCGAGGATCGGAAGAAGGCCGAGGACACGCGGGTCAAGCAAGAGCGCCTCGCCGGGCTGATCGATCGGCTCCTGAACGACGCCAATAAACCTGGCGAAAAGACCAAAGCCGAAGGAACGCCAGTCAAAGATGTCGCACCGGCGAAATAGCCGGCCGACCTGTTCGCTAGTTTCGGGCGATCGCTGTGGTGACACAGTAGGCTTTTCACTCTCCGAAAGGCGGCGATGCAAGGGACGCCGACGAGCCGAAAGAGCGGGAGTAACGCCCCGTATCCAGCGCGGCCATCGTGGCCGACGTTAAGCGATTCTCTCATCAGATCAACATGGACGAGGTTTTCGGTACACACAGGCGAGCCAAAGCGTCAAATCCTTCGACCACATCGTCAATCACTGTTGTTGCTACCAGCGCACGATTTAGCGCTAAGCGTTCAATATTCTGGCGGCCGCGAGATCACGGAGAACGGCGTTCTCAAGCTCGGTATCCCGGATACGAAATTTGACCAAGTCGCCGATGCTGACGAGCCCTAGAACATCGTCCCCGGTGGCGACCAACAGATGTCTTGTCCTGAGGCTGGTCATCAGAAACATGGCATGAGAGACAGAATCGTCCGCACAACACCGGGGGATTGGTGCGCGCACGAGCGAATGCGCCGACTGCGAAAAGATGTGCGGCCCCTTCTTCGCGGCCTCCTCGATGATCGATCGCTCGGTGACAATTCCCAGCGTGGCTGTGGTGGAGCGGGGACGGGTTATGATTATCGAGCCAACCCGAGCCTCGACCATGATTGCAAGCAATCGGGACAGTGGCGCATCGGCGGGCGCACAGACAAGCCGATCGCTTTTCGATAGCAGAACATCGGATACCTTCATTATCGACCTCCACGAGCATAGTGCATGCGATCACGGATCGATATTCGTCGCGGCACATACACCCTGACACGCCTTTGAATTAACAGCCGCGACAAATCCTCAACTTGCCGTCAAGCGCCCTGTCCAGCCGTTCGAGTTGCACATCAAACTCGCTTTTTTTCGGACCTTCAGCGGGAATGTCTTCGGCGCGCGGTTGACGGTGACCAACGGGAGCCGGCCATGCCGTGTGGCTGACCTCAAGGCCATGTGTCTGCGCCAATAGTTGATCGACAACCGAGGTGCCGGTCGGCGGTACCTTCTGGGGCCAAGCCCCGTCATGCGGGCGAACAAGCGGGCCTGACGCAAAGACCAGCGCGATCACCAAGGCCAATCCAACTTGAGGGGGCATCGGGGCCGCTATCCAACGCTGACCGGCAGCGAGTGCATCGCCAGCAGACGATGGCCAAGATGAGCATGCTGCAGGCGGGGGCCCCGATCCTGGCTTTCATGGCCTCGTCCATTCTGTGGTTGCGGCGGTAGAAACGACGCGGCCGTTGTTGCATTAGCTTTCGAGGGCATTGGCTTCGCCTTTTGGGTTGGTCGAGCTACGCTCACCGGGTAAGCGCGGCGCTATAAAGCTTCGGAGGACGCCAGAGCTGAACTGCTGTTTGGTGATGATGTTCCGCCGGTTACATCGTTGGCGGTCCATTTTATGAATATCCAACAGGAAGGCTTTTGTGCCGCCCAGGAAGATCGCAGGCAATCCGATCCAGATCAACAAAGCCGTGTTTGTCGTCATCCGGTGGGGCATGCCTGTCTTGAGACTCACGATCGTTCCGGCGAAGACCTGTCGCATGCGCGATGCATCTCGGAGGTGTTTCATCGACAGGCCCACGTGCCTGTCTTCGGCCCTCCAATATAGGTACAAATCCGTCGGGCGGTTTCTCCGCTTTGGGCGTATCCGCCGTATGCGTCGTTGCTCATCTGCGCAGTTGGCGCTTGCCTCTCAACGCTACCGATCTGCATCAGGATCATATTTGCTTTCTGAGAGTCCGCCTTCACCGGCGCTGTCGCGATGACGAACGCACCGAAAGCGAAGTTTATTGATGTAATCTTGCGCATGTCAGTGTCTCCTTGTTGAACGGCACCTGACAAAGAGTTTCGAAGATGAGGCTGTCACGGTTACATCTTCACGCCGAAGTGAGAAGATTGAGCAGCGATCGGAATTTTTCGGATGTTCGTCATTGGTCCACTTGCTGGAGAGCGGCCGACAACCCAGGAAACACCGCGCGATCCGAAGCACTTGCGCGCCCGCATTTGTCACTTCTCGATCAATTGGTAGTCATCAACCGCGGGGGCGTCGACGCTACTTCGTGAACGGCGCGAAGCCATCTCATGCCGGAAATTCAGCTGGCATCGGTTCGTGGAGAATTACACCTTCCATTGGATCGAATTCATTCTTCCAGGGGGCTCGTTCCAATGCTCGCGCCGTGTGGGCATAACCCGCGTCCCATCGCATCCGGATGCCCGACGCGCTGAAATCGATGTCCTTGATGTGACCCTCGTTTTCGAGTCGCGGAGCCAATAGCGTCACGATATGCATGTGGGTGACGCAGCCGTAGCCGGCTAAATCGCGCACCTCGGGCGTGTTTCGGACTTTCTCCGGCATACGTCCAACCAGCTCGGTGATGATGTGGCGCAAGCGGTGGACTTGTTGCTCGCGGACAATCTGGTTCGCAATCCGGCTCGAGTACTGAATGTCCTTGTGCCGATGCAACACCTCCCAGATCGTTTTTGGTTCCGCACCCATGGGATTCCACACGTTGACCCCGAAGACGAGAGAGTCGTGGCGCGGATAATCGTCGAAGATCGCTTCAGTTGGGGTGTTCGACAGGATGCCGCCGTCCCAATAGTACTCACCGTCGATGTGGACCGGAGGAAAAGCCGGCGGCAGCGCCGCGCTCGCCATAACGTTTTTCATGGTAAGTGGCATCTCGCGGGTGTCGAAATAGTGCATTTTGCTGGTGCGCACGTTCGCTGCACCGACGGTGAGCCGTGTCGAGGATCGATTAAGGAAAGAGAAATCGACGAGTTCCAATAGCGACGCCTCAAGTGGCGCCGCTGAATAGAAACTGGCGTGCTCTGTACCTAAAGGGAAATGCGCCCCAAAGAACGCGAGCGGATTCAGTCTGAACAGGCCTGGGACCCCGTTGATCAAGGTTTGCCAGCCCGAGATCGCTTCGTGGAACTCTGGCCAAGGGAAAGGTGGGCCGAGAGTGCGCTGGCGCTGCAGTCGGCGCCAGAATTCCTGGAGCTTTGGTAGGCGATCGTCACCCTTGTTGCCTGCAATGATGCTGGCATTGATAGCGCCGATTGAGGTACCGATGATCCAGTCCGGTTCTATTCCTGCCTCGTGCAGCGCCTCATAAACACCGCCCTGATAGGCGCCGAGCGCCCCGCCACCTTGCAGGACGAGCACAATTTGGCTTGGTCCCGATGGCGCACAAACGGATTGGTCGGCAGCGGTCTCTAGGGCGCTGGCCATTTCATTTGTCGCCGTCATTGGCAAATTCCTTTCGAAACATGTTGTTGAACGAGGCGAAGATCAGTGTCCGCCATGTTTCGATACGAGGGCTGCTTGGTTACACGAAGGCCGACACATTTTTGTCCGTGAGCAGCCGACCTCCAAATATCGCGTTCGCCAAGATGACGGTCGCAACAGCAAAGGCATGGACCGCCAGGTCGGTTGCGGTCGCATCATAAGGGTGGATGAAATTGAGCAGGGTGGCCGCAGCCGAGGCACACGCTAGCCCGCTGATCACCAATGTGAGGTTCGGTCGCAGGGGACAGCCCCGTCGCAGCATGCCGATCAGAAGGACCGAAAGCGGAACTGAAAGGCCGAGAATGAACATCAGGCAGATTTCTGTCTCGCCGAGCGATGCGGGGTGGGTTTGGGGAACGAACCACGAGCGGAGACAGCCGATTCCGCTGGCTCCAATCCAAACAACAGCAGCTGGTAGCGGCAGGAGCGCCCAGGCGGGCTTCCGGTCGGGTAGGCTAAGTTGGAAGGCCGCGACAGTGGCGAACACGGCGGTAACCAAAGAGCCGATTGCGGCGAGCCACATATCCGGTGCTGCCGTGAGACGGCGGCTCGTGGTGCTCACGTCAGATACAGTGGCAAGGGCAAGGGCGATGGCGCCCACGATGATTAGCCAGCTCAAGGCGCGTAGACCCGGTGGCGCGAGACGCCGAACCGGCGTGAGATCGGCGCCAAGCGCCTGAATCAGTCGGTCGTACGAATTGGTGACCATGACTTCAGTCCTGTCTGCCTAGTTGAGCGCGCAGTGTCTTCAGGGCGCGATGCAGGTTCACCTTGAGTGCCCCTGTCGTGCGTCCGGTTACCGCCGCGGCTTCGGTAAGTGATTGCTCTCGGAGGGCAAGATGTTGAACCGCTTCGCGCTGACTGGCCGGCAATGTGGAAACGGCCCAGTCTAGCCGAACAGTATGTTCCACTTGATTAGTTGCTTCCTCGGGATCGCGGCCGGGATCAGGATGATTTTCGTAGGCGAACGGCGCATGGGTTTCCCATACTCCATTGCGGCTTTGGCGACGCAGCCCATCGATAGCGCGCCGCTGCGCAATGGTTCTAAGCCACGCACTGAACGAGCGGTTGGGATCATATGTCCGGCGCGCCCGATGAACCGTAAGCAGCGTTTCCTGCACCACATCGTCGATGTAATTGGGTGATACGCCTTGCCGGCGCGCCACCGTTTTGATGAAAGGAGTGCAATCGCGCAGTAATGTCTCGTAGGCGGTCCGATCCCCCGTCTGGGCCGCGACCATCCAAGTCCCCCACCGTCGATCCCTGTTGTCGACGGGGCGGGGTGTTTGCGCATTCACCATCGTTAGGCCAGTCGTTATCGGTGCGGCCAGCACAACCATAGTCGACACGCCTTCTATTTGGCTCCAAGAATCACCGATCCGACAGTAACGTCGGGTTCATAGTAAAGTGAAAAGCCTGCTACGAGTCGTTGAACCAATTGTTACTGTCTTTGTCTCAGCCGCACTCGGATATCCGTTGGTGACGGAGATCGCGACGACGTGGTTCGAGTTCTTTCGACGAGGTAGGTCGGCAGGCATACGTCGATCCTGCGGTACCGGTAGATCGCTCGCGTCGGACATCTTTGGCTCCTCAGTCACGGGACCGATCGAATATGGTATGCTCGCTCGGAGAGCATCACTTGCATCTCCGATTCTTAATTCGCTCAGGCACGCGTTCGGTTACATCAGCCACATAGCAGCTCAGCCATCTTGGCGGGATCGAGGGGTGACCGCGCGGAGGCCTGGGTCGGCTTCCCCCATCGGCGGGGGTCAAACGGATCAGGAAAAGGTGTTCCCTGCAAAAATTGCCGGGAGCGCTCACTGGTGCGACTGCCCTTAGCGCCGGGGCCGACGATATTGAGGTCGTCAGCGGCGACCGAGAAACTGTTTAGCGTTGGTATATCGGTCTAGCGACCTTTCCGAAGACCTGCTTTGCTCGACACGTAGGTCCGCAACGCACGAGTCCCAATGGCCACGATATCACCGGCCATAGCAGGACGTCGTGGATGCGGTTAGATGCGCGCTTGAATCGGCGTGGAAATTGAGCAAGCAAGCGCAGGCGTTGAATGGGGTTGTTTAAAGAATGGCAATCACCATTTGGGGCAAAAACTTCCTTCGGAAGTCACGATTTCCTGGGTGTGGTCACTCGTCTTAACGCCTTCAACTTTGATCGTGCCATCGAAAACCTCGCAGATCATCGTGACCATCTTTCTGACCAGCTTGGTCATGGCAAAACTTCTCGTCTTCCTTTCCGGAAAGATGCTTGTCGCTTCCAGCGCCATCACAGCGAACATGCAAGCCATCGCGTCGATCCATTGATTTAGCTCAAGAGCCGGATCGCGCCGAATTTCGGCACCAACGAACTTGCGCCATTCTTCGATCGTCGGATGGACGCGGGCAATGATGCCGGTAGCGTCATTGTCGTCCTTGTGGGCCTCGACGACTTCATGCTCGCGGCGCTCGAAATCGGAAAGCGGCGTCATTTCTTCGTTGATCATGCTGATCCCTTCGCCATACGACCGTCGTGATGAGCCTTCTTCATGTTATTGATCTTTTTTCGGATACCTAGGGCATCTGCGATCGAAGCCAATAGCATCTCGAAAGTGCGCCTTCGGCGGACTGGCGCATCTGGTAGGAATCTTCGTTCACCGCTTCCTCTTGTTACATCGCTCACTGCGATGTGTGTCGTGCATTCCAGACTGTCACCATCGCGTGTTTAGCGCTTAGTTGTACGTAGGCGCTACCGATCCGTGCGAATTCGAGTGTTCTGGGTTTGCTCCTGATCCCAAGCGCAACTGCGAACAGGGAGCTTTCATCGATCAAATCCGGGTTGCCAGTATGTAGTCGGGTGTGCTTCGCGCGGGTTCCAATTCTATTTTGAGAGGAGACTTGCTGCAGGTTGCTTCGGCGAATCGAGGATATAGAGGTCATTCCGGCAGGCGACGCGCATTTCGATCCCGAAGAACACACGCATGACCAATAATCCGAGCGCAATCCCAGGCATCATGGTGAGGAACGCCGGTAGCGCGTGCGGCGAGAGACTCGGGATGCTATAAAGAACCAACGCATCGTTTCCTCCGGGCGTGAGGGCCACGCCGAAGCCCATCAGCAGGCCGCCGCAGAGGTTGCGCAGCCAGATTCGTCGCGGCCGCCAATCCATGCGGAAGCTGCCTCGTTGCACGGTCGACAACAACATGCCGGCCACTAGCGCCAGGAGAAGGGCCCACCGCTCGGTTGCAGGAAAGCCACGCGTGCCGTGCCATCCCTCGATCACCTGCTGCACGGTCACGGTGTAGCTCGCCGAGCCGTAGATCAGGAAGATCACCGCGCTCGCAAGCCCGATCAGCATGGCGGCGCTGGAGAGCCGATATTGGGGGGCCAGCACGAGGTCGCGAACCCAACTGGCTGTGGGGTGGGCGCGCCACAATCGCACCGCTTCGTAGACGCTCCACAATAACACCGCCAGCGCCATTATCGACGCCCACGCGCTCAAAGAGCTCGCGAGTGCGGGTGTCGGTACAGGGCGCTCAAGCCAATGCCAATCGACCAACGTTACAAAACATAGAATTCCGAGTGCGAGAGCAACGATCGCGACAAGCATCCCACCCTCTCCGTCGACGAGCCGAGCCATGGTCGAAAAGGCGCACCCGCCGTTGATAGCCGCGCCGATGCCAAATACGAAGCCGCCGAGCACGGCAGCACCTGTCAGCGGCCATCCGAGAAGGTTCGCACCAACCGACGGCATCAGCAAAATGGCGGGGATGGTGACGGCAGTGACCCACAGCATCGATTTCCCGATGCTTGCCAGCATGTAGCCGGTGCGCGATGAAATCACCTCGGCGACTGCTCGAACCGTGCACACACTCGCCCGGTGGGTGGCAAATCCCAGAGTGGCTGCAAGCGCGCATGCAAGGATCAAGGCTCCCACGATGCACCTGAGGGGAAATGGGCCATATCGGTCCAATGACGTCGGGTCGTTGTCGAAGGCATCACGATTTTCCGGAACGTTGGTAGAGTTGTCATGGTCTATGGAGAGTGCCGAGACGACAAAAAGTTAAGCGCGGATAATTTTCGATTTCGGGTCACTTTTTGATCAACTGATGGTTAGGAAACGTTGGAACGCGAGCACGGGCTCTTGAATCGCAAGTGATTTGGCTGAAGTCTAAATTCCAAATTACTGAGGCGATAAAGACGTGGAGCAATAGAAAGACGTGGAGTAAATAGCGCGAAAGCTCATCGAGCCGTCTCCATCAGACTCGAGAACCATCAAGGCGCATTTGATCTGGTCTATCAGTTCGCCAGCGAACTGCGCGGTGCCTATCAGGGATTCGGCCTCGATATTCCGGCCCGCAACGGCACGCCAAGTGAAATGGGCGCTACCAGTGTCAGCCACGTACATCATCGACCGCGCGGGCATGATTATCTTTGCCTCACGGACGTCGACTACCGTGACCGCGTCGACCCCCAGGATGTCCTGGAGGTCCTGACCCACATGGTGGCTGCGGTGATCATTCTCTCAGATACGCCGACCGCCGCCGCGGGCCTGGAGGAGGTCAACGCGAACTTCTTCAACACCGGCACCACTCTGTTCGGCCTTGGAATCCCGGGATTTAGCAACGCCGGTTGTACAATCGCGACGCCGTTCTCGTTTGCCGGCGGCACGCCCGCCAACTGTGTCGCGAACAACAGGCGCTTGTCGGACGTGACGGTGGGCTTTTGGCAGAACGTCTACAAGGGCAATTACGGCCGCGTGGCCGTCGGCGCCCAGTACGAATACATCAAACGCGAAGTGTTCGCAGGCGTCGATGGTGCTTCCTCGACCGATAACAACATTGTTCTGACTTCGCTTCGCTACTATCCGTTCTGACCGGAGGCCTGACGAGATTATTTGCAATGGCAGCATCTCGCGGTGGCCTCCAATCGCTTCCGAACTTTGACACCGTTGCGGATCGATGCAGTGTGCCATAAGCCGACATTCGGATTGAGGCACTATTCGATCACCTTGTCGGCGCACAACAACAAGCCGCATGGAGGATGGAGTGTGGAACCAAGTCTATGATCCGTTCAACAACGCGATGGCATCGACTATCGCAGCCGCGCTTCCAGTCGTCACTTTGCTCGTGCTCATCGCTTCCAACAGAGTAAAAGCACACGTTGCAGCTGTCGTCGCGCTGGTAGTTGCCAATTTCGTTGCCATCGTCATATTTACGATGCCAGCAAACATGTCGCTGCGCGCAACTGTGCTCGGCGCGGTGACGGGCTTCTTCCCGATCGGCTGGATTGTGCTCAACGTAATCTTCCTCTACCGGCTCACAGTTGAGAAAGGGGCCTTCGAGACTTTGCAGAATACGCTTGGCGGCGTCACGAATGATCGCAGGCTGCAACTTCTTCTAATTGCTTTTTCTTTCGGCGCCTTTTTCGAGGGCGCTTCAGGCTTCGGCACACCGGTTGCGGTGACCGGCGCAATCCTGATCGGGCTCGGCTTCTCGCCACTCGCGGCGTCCGGCCTGTCGCTTATCGCCAACACGGCGCCGGTCGCCTATGGCGCACTCGGTACGCCGATCGCTGGCTTAGCAAGCGTCACGGGCCTCGATCCGTTTTTGCTTGGTGCAATGGTTGGACGGCAATTACCGGTCTTCTCGTTAATCGTTCCATTCTGGTTGATCTGGGCATTCGCCGGCTGGCGCAGCATGATGCAGATCTGGCCTGCGATTCTGGTCACTGGGGTCTCCTTTGCCGTGCCGCAATTCCTGATCTCGAACTACATAAATCCGTGGATCGTCGATATCGGTGCCTCGTTGATCTCGATGGCTTGCCTCCTGCTCTTTCTCCAGATCTGGTCGCCGAAGGAAATCTGGACTTCGCCAGCGCTGCGCGGCAAGGACGACTCTGCTGTTGGGCAGCCCGCAGCGCCGAAAGCGGCCGAAAGCAAGCCTACCAGTACGCAGGTCTGGATGTCGCTTCTGCCCTGGATCATTGTCTGTATCATCTTGCTGCTGTGGGGGACGAACTGGTTCAAGGGACTCGTGAACCCGTGGGCAACCTGGAACTATCCCGTTCCCAATCTGCACAACATGATCAACAAGGTCGCGCCGATCGTGGCAAAGCCCACGCCGGAGTCGGCAGTGTTCGGTTTCACGTGGCTCTCCTATACCGGTTCGGGGATGCTTATCGCCGCCGTCATCTCGGGTCTGCTCATGGGCTTCTCACCTGTGGGTCTGGTTGCGGCTTATGGCCGGACCATCAAGGTCTGCGCCAACTCGCTCATCACCATCTCGGCGATGCTAGCTATTGGCACTCTGACCCGGCTCTCAGGGATTGACGCGACGCTCGGCCTTTCCTTTGCCGCGACCGGGCTACTCTATCCGTTCTTCGGCACGTTGTTGGGTTGGCTCGGCGTTGCACTCACCGGTTCCGACACGGCCTCGAACATCCTGTTCGGCAATCTGCAACAGATTACGTCGGAGCAGCTGGGCATCTCGCCCATCCTTATGAGCGCGGCCAACTCGTCAGGCGGTGTTATGGGCAAGATGATTGACGCACAGTCGATTGTCGTTGCCTCGACTGCGACAAACTGGTTCGGCCACGAGGGAACGATCCTGCGGTTCGTATTCGGGCACTCGATCGTGCTGGCCTGTCTTGTTGGCATCCTCGTGATGCTGCAAGCCTATGTCTTCACCGGTATGATCGCACACTGAGGTCGGTGACTGACTTTGCCAGCCTCTGTGTGTATCCAAAAACTCAGATCCGAACGTAGTTGTGACGACCGAATCGCCCAAACGTCAGCGGCCATGATCGCTGTTGTGCCTCTTCCTGTCGCTGTTCGGATCAAAGTTACCATTAACCGAGCTCACCGCCGCGAGGGCGCGGGACAAGCGGCGAGATCGACGCTATAATTTTGCCCTTGTGGCCGGAGGTCTTCGACCTTAGCTCGGCGAGGTCGTCATGGAAATGCATCAGGTTCGTTATTTCCTTGCGGTGGCAGAGGAACTGAATTTCACGCGCGCTAGCGAAAAGTGCAATGTGACGCAGCCGTCCTTGTCGCGCGCAATCAAGCTTCTCGAGGAGGAGCTCGGCGGACCGCTTTTTCACCGCGACCGCGAACCAGCACACCTCACGGAGCTCGGCCAGATGGTCCGGCCGCATCTTCAATCGGTTTATCATCACTCGATGCTGGTCAAGCACCTGTCGCAGAACTTCGCGCAAAAGGTGCCGCTCAAGCTCGGCATCATGAGCACAATCTCGCCCGACGAGATCGTTGATCTTATCGCCAATATTCGGACCCGCCATCCCGACGTAGAGCTGAGGCTTTGCGATGCGAATGCAAAAGATTTGCGCGCGCGCCTTTTGGCTGGCGCTCTCGAGGTCGTCATCTATGCGTTGCCGGGCGAAGAATCCGACGAGCGCACTCATTCGATTCCGCTGTTTCGCGAGCAGATGGTTCTTGCTGTTCACCGCGGACATCGTCTCGCCAATGAACGTGCCTTCCCCGTTCGAGAGATGAACGGCGAATATTACATCCATCGCGTGAACTGCGAATTCGCCGGTTACGCCGACCAAATTCTTCAGGAACAAGGAGTTACCTGCACGCCAACCTATTGGAGCGAGCGCGACGACTGGACCTTGGCAATGGTCGCCGCCGGGCTAGGATTTGCGTTCATGCCTGCGAATGCAGTCAAACATCCCGGCGTGGTGGGTCTGCCTGTCGTCGAGCCTGAGTTTTGGCGGCAAGTGAACCTGGTGAGCGTGAGGGGGCGTCGCTATTCGCCCGGGGTTGGCTCGCTGGTGCGCGAAGCGATGCGCAAGACCTGGTTTGGCAAACGGCCGAACCCCATACACATCGTCGCCTGAGTTGTTGAGCGGTGAAACGGAAGTGATCAATCGCGCCCAGACGTACGGCTGCCGGAGCGCGGTTCCCGCGCAAATTCGGCTCTTGAATCGGGATCGATAGCCGCTGCCCGCACCCAATGGCTTATTTTTCGCCCTGCGCGCCGCGCCTGCCGCTCCCATAGACTGCAGCTATCGAATCCATGGCGAATTAGTATTTCACATCCAGCTGTCCCTGGGCTTCATTGGCTCATGCTCATCGCGGGCGAGTGAACCGATATGGCGGGTTCGCGAGGAGGCGAGGGCACCTCAATTTCTTCATCGCTAGACGGGGCTGACAGGGCAAGTTGGCCCCTTGCCGACCCTGAAGGGTAGGATGACCAGTTTCGCGCTTGTTTCCAACCGCCAGCCGGCGACCGCGGTGCCGCCCACCCATTGGGTCCACGACGTTCGCAATGTGCTCGCAAGCGTCGGGCTTCATCTCGATACACTTGCGCGCCTGTCTGGCCCCCATGGCGCTAAGGCGGCCAACGCCGGCCATGCGCTTATTTCCAAGGTAAGCACTCTGTGTAACTTCGCCCTGGTGGCCGCTCCGGATGGTTGCAGCCAGCGGCAGCCGTTCGAAATCACCGCCATAGTGCGGCATATCGCTGATCTTCTGGCGCCCGCTGCCCCGGATGGATTCACGGTCAATATCGTGAGCAACGCGCCGGTGCATGTGCTCGCAGATCAAAACGAAATCTTCCGCGTGCTGTTTAATCTGCTTCACAACGCCCTAACGGTCGCCCGTGCGGGTCCCAGGCTGCGCAGGATCGATATCTCCGTCGAGAGGGTCGGCAGAATTGTCGTGTTGAGAATCGCCGACAATGGGGGCGGCTTGCCGCGGAAAGTGGCGGAACGATGCTTCCGCCGCCCAGCCGCCGGCGCCATTCACGGGTTCGGCTTGGCGATAGCCCGGGAACTGATGGAACGCAACGGCGGAACCTTGAGCTGCGAGACGTCCGCGAAGGGCACAACCTTCCGCCTCGAGCTCGCGGGCGGCTTCCTCAATCGCGCCGCTAACGGCCCTGTGACGCACTTGCTGGGAAGACGCGCGATGATTCGTTGATTCTGCCGGTCCATCGGGACATGGGGCACCGACAAAGCTGCACCTAACGACTCCCGGAAAATCGATGGGGCAAAGTCGGGAGGCCAATCGATGACAGATTCCCCGAAAGGAACCACAATGCGCAAGCTTCTTGGGCATACTTTACCTTCAGGAACAGAACTTGCCGAGTCAGGGCGGCACGCTGTCGGTTGCGCTGTCACACTTTGGCAATACGCCGAGGCGGGGGGCAACGTCAGGGCTTATCGAGCGAAGCGCATCCTTACAGGTCAGGTCATTTCGTTGCGTTGCGGGCTTGAGCCGGTAATGAGCCGCGTCGAGGCGCGGTACGTTACATATGACCAAATCCAATTCAGCACGACCGCGACGCGGTTGCGTGATCCGACAAGGAACAGCACGTGGACGATGCCCCAGAGCCACCAGGCCATGGCGCCACGCAACCGGACGAAACCAAAATCGGCGACCGCTGATTTCCGCCCTATCGTCGCCAGGCTGCCCATATGTCGGTAAGAGAAGGCGTGCGAGATAGGTTCGCCACGAAGTTTTGACCGAATGACCTTAGCGACGAAGGCCCCACCCTGCTTGGCAGCCGGAGCCAGTCCCGGTACAGGCTGGCCCTTCCAGCAATTCGCAAGAGCGGTGTCGCCGATTACGTAGACGTCCGGCAGGTGAGGGACGGAGAGATCGGGTTGAACCTTGACGCGGCCCGCCGTGTCGGCTTCTGCATTGAGCCATTTCGCGGCAGGGGATGCAGCGACGCCCGCAGCCCACAATACCGTTCTTGAATAGATCCGCCGGTCATTCACCATGACGCCGTCGGCATCGATCAGATTAACCTTGCTGTTGAGGAACACCTTGACGCCGGCGTCGGCGAGCGACCGACGGGCAACCTCTGATAGCGACTCGGGAAACGCTGGCAGCAACCGGGGACCTGCCTGCACCAGAATGATTTCTGCCGTAGCTGGATCGAAATTGCGAAAATCCTTCTCCATCCCGACGCGGGCAAGCTCAGCAACGGCGCCCGCAAGCTCGACTCCGGTCGGGCCGCCACCGACAATGACGAAGCTGAGCAGCCGCCGCCGCTCCACCTCGCTCACGGCGACCTCAGCATGTTCGAATGCCTCCAACACCCGACCGCGGACAAGGGTTGCGTCATCCACCCGCTTCAGGCCTGGTGCAAAGGGCGCCCAGGCGTCTTGACCGAAGTAGCTGTGCGTCGCGCCCGTCGCGATGACGAGGTGGTCATAGGGTAGCTTGAGCCCATGCGCCAACACCTCACGCCGCTCAGTATCGAGGCCGGTGACGGTCGCCAGCATCACCTTGGCATTGAACTGGTCACGGAAAATAGCCCTTATGGGGATGGCAATGTCAGCCGGCGACAGCGCGGCGGTCGCAACCTGGTAGAGCAGTGGCTGGAACAGGTGGTAGTTATGCCGATCGATCAGCGTGATGCTGGCCGGGGCATGCCGCAACGCTCTAGCGCAAGCGATGCCACCGAATCCTGCTCCAACGATGACGACACGGGGCAGGCCCTCGAGGCTAAAAGCCGGCTTGCCCGACAGCTCTGACACGCTCCGCCGCAGCCATGCGAGTAGGGCGCCGTCGAGCGAGAGCGGTCCAGGGCCCTTGGCGACCAGGAGCAACAAAAGCATCGTCCAATAGAACGGGAAGCTCACGTCACCGCTACTCATCTGATGGTAGCCGATCATCACGATGCTAAGGAGGGCGGTTGCGCGCGTGGCGAGTCCACTACCGATGAGTAGCGCCAACGCGATCCCCTCGTTTCCGAAAAGTAGCGTTGCCGAGCTCACGGGCAGCCATGCGCGGATCTCCGCCGCCGTCGTCATCATGGCCGTCGCCATATGGCCGCCCGCCAGCAGCAGCGTCAACATCAGCGCAACCCGTAGGGCGAGCAGATAGATGGCGGTGAGCGCGGGCCGGGTCGTATCGAGGAATGTGATCAGCGCGCCAATTTGCGGCAGCGGGCCGTTCTTCAGTCCCTGTGACAAAAGCCGGTCAAGCGACAGGCGATCAGCGCCAACCAGGACGTAGCAAGCGAGCAAGGCCATCCAGAACAGGTTGAGGTCAAGCGCCGCCACTCGGATGTGGCTTGCGACGGCAAGCGCCAACAACACTGCGGCGCCAACTCGAGTCGCCAGTCCGAGGATCAACGAGACGGCGGCGAGCCAATAC
>Ga0310914_10001390_pt1 | contig 15507 bp, 16 predicted proteins | sample GREbulkMGAN108_FD_203450 | JGI IMG/M metagenome (GOLD analysis project Ga0310914, IMG submission 203450) | Lab enrichment of tropical soil microbial communities from Luquillo Experimental Forest, Puerto Rico - GRE.bulkMG.AN108 | ecosystem: Environmental > Terrestrial > Soil > Tropical forest >... | reverse complement strand
GTCACAATAACCACGTCATCAGATACTTAGGACCTGTAGCTCAGCGGTAGAGCAGGGGACTCATAATCTATTGCTCTACCCTCGAAGGACTTATCGCCGCTCGTGCATGTGCGAACATTAGCGACACCAAGCGGCCATTTCCGACCCTGATACCGTCAACATGGCGTCAACGGGTTTAGTAAGATGCTGCTCCCTCCTCGCGCGCGTGCGCGTACTTGTCCCAAAAGTCGTGAATGAAGGAGTGCGGGCACGCGGAGTAATGCGTTACTTTGGTGTCGGACTAGGGATAAGATCATCAAATAGACCGCGATGAGCTGGTGATGTGTGCTGATCGTCTGGCGCTGGTTGGTCCAGCGAATTAACCGGCGGAGGGACGAAGCCTTGTTTTCTGTATCGTTCCCAAGGGGGCCCCGGTTGGTCTGGCAAACGAGAGAGGTTAATCCCGCCGGTAGCTGCCAACTCCTTATCCTTCCGCGATTGCTCCCACCACCCTTTCCACCACCAGTAGTTTGCGGCCCTAAGCATATGCTCTTTGGCAAGGCCAAGGTCGGGAATTGCTGCGGCGGCATAGGCTAAGCCTTCTTCTGTTACAGCGCCGCTTCTCATTTGTTCGTGGTAAGCGGGAAGCCCGAACAATGCAGTGACAATCAAGATCGCACTTGCCGCGCTCCAACACAGTGCCCGCCGCGACAAATTGAAAGCTAAGGCTCCGACCAGCGCCGCAAACGAAATGTTCAATACCAATTGCGCAACGTTGATTCGATACTCTGCGGCGTTGAAAATCGGCTCGTAGCCCTGATGTATACAGGGCACAAACACCATCGCGAGCAACGCGCCGATACCCGCTCCCAAAAGAGTTCGCCTTACATGCGTCATTTCACACTGATTTGTGAAGGAGAGGTGACAACGATTTCTGGTTTACCGCGATACCTTCCAGATACCGAAACAATTCGTTCTTCAGTCCGGTAAGGGCAACATCTTTCTCAACATGGGTGGCAAATAGAGAAACGCTGGTTTCCAGTCCACACGCGCGCGTGTGTGCGCGCGTAATTGGGCCGAAAGTTCTTTGATTTGCAGCCCCTCGCGCGTGCGCGTGGAAAGAGTCGGGTCGCGAGTATCCGAATTTGTCGGAAAAGCCCTGGTCCTACCTTATTGGACCAAGGTCCTATTGCACGGCCACGTCTGAGACCTGAGACGTGTACACCCTTCTTTCCGACAAGTTAAACAACAGACCGAGAACAGCATGGTTCATGCTGATCTCGTGAAGGAAGAGTTATGAACCGAAATGTGATTCTACTTGTCGACGCCGACGCCGAGACCTGCGCCGCAACCGAGGCCGCCGCCAGGATTACGGGATTAGATGTTCGTTTCGCGCAGATCCGCCGTGATCTTTCAGAAATAACCGGGTCCGATATGGATGACGTCGCAGTGATCGTGCTCGATTTTGATCTGGACGTCCACGGCACGAGTCTTTCCGCAATGTTGCAGGATTGGCAACCGCCACGGCCCGCCATCCTGATTTCCAGCGCTGAGTCCACGCCCCATCCGCTGATGCTGCTCTGCGGGCGCGCGAAACATCTCAGCAAGCCGGTGTCAGTTGAACGGCTGTCGCAGAAAATCAAAGCACTTGTTCTCGCTTCACAAACGCATTTCGACTATTGCGACCGCTGGGGACATCCGTGCAGCCAGGACGAGGATTCGCGCGCGGTCGCGGTCGCACACACTGGTTGACGCGATGTTGACGGTTTCGGGAGCGCGACGCTTGCGCGCGCTAGATCGTCGCGAAAGGCTAGGGAATCGAGTTTTTTGTGATTCAAATTCTTTTTGCTCAGAAGTTTTTCGGCGCGGCAACGTGAATAGCTTCGAAGGCTGACAATCCTGGCACGCATCCTCCGCCGGGTAGGGCAGCTGTGAAACGCAGCAGTAGCTCCAGCGCGAGCGCCTCGCTACGTTGCGACAGCGCGCTGAAGCCCACCATGTCGGTGAACATGATGGCGGCGAGCTTGCGTTGTTCGGTGTTTTCGGAGGGCACGAACGAATAAACCAGAGAGCGCTCGGAATGAAATGCCGAAAGAATCGTGGAATTGTCGTTTGACCATCCGCGAAACTGGAATCGTGTTTGGGGAGGCCAAATTGGGCCGAGAACAGGAGGAAAAATCATGAAAGCAGTGCGGATCAAGCGTTATGGAAATGAAGAGGTGGTGGAACTCGCGGAGGTGGAACGGCCGCGGCCGGGAGAAAATCAGTTGCTAGTCAAAGTGCAGGCGACAGCGGTGAATCCAGTCGATTGGAAAATCCGTGACGGATTAGGAGAGATGTTCGGGATGAAGCTGCCGCTGATTCTTGGCTGCGAGGTGGCCGGGACGGTGGAGGCGGCCGGCAGCGAGGTGAACGACTTTGCGGCGGGCAATGAGGTTTATGGTTATCTCGGTGCGCACGGTGGCGGCTACGCGGAGTATGTAGCGGCGCCGGCGAGCGAGTTCGTGCGGAAGCCGAAGCAGTTTGACTTCGATACTGTGGCGTCGGTGCCGGTTGGTGCCCTGACAGCGTGGCAGGGAATTTTCGATCAGGGCAAGCTGGTGAGCGGCCAGCGCATCTTGATCACGGGTGCATCGGGCGCCGTCGGTTCGATGGCGGTGCAGCTGGCGAAAAACAAAACCGCGCATGTCATCGGAATAGGGTCGGGTCGGAACGAGGAGTTTGTTAGAGAACTCGGGGCGGATGAGTTCATTGATTACAGGAAAGCGAGATTCGAAGATCGAGTGAACGGCGTGGATGTGGTGTTCGACACTGTGGGCGGCGAGACGCAGGAGCGCGCGTTTCAAACGGTAAAGCGCGGTGGCTTTCTCGTGAGCACGGTCAATCCTCCGTCAGCGGAGAAGGCGAAGGAGTTCGGCGTTACGGTCGCGATGGTGCAGATGATGCCAAAGGCGGACCAGCTCGCGGAAATTAATCGCCTAGTCGAGAGCGGGAAATTGAAGGTGCGCGTCGCGACGGTGTTGCCGCTCGCGGAAGTGAAGAAGGCGCATCAACTCTCCGCCAATGGACACGCGGACGGGAAGATTATTCTGCGTCCTTAAACCGAACTCCGGGTTAGACGATCTAGCCAATGGATTCCCATCACGTTGCGTCGATACCATTCCACGCGCGCGCGTACTTGTCGCGAAAGTAACAAAATTGACGCCGGGAGGATTCTCCCCGGATGCCCCCCGGCGGAGTGAGGAAAGGCGAACCGCATCGAACGCTTCCCTCGACCCAAATCTTTGCTTTCGAGGAATGGCCACATCGTGTTTACGTGCGCTGCTCCGGTGGCCATCTGTCGAAGATGGCGCACAATCCCTTTTTATAGAACCTCAGACGAAACCCGTATTCCTTCGCAAATTGAGCGATCTTTCCTTGTCGATCTTGCTCGTTTATCGGCCAAATCCGTTCCAAGTCCCGGTCGTCAATCAGGGCGTGCTTCCATTCGCCATGCATCCGTAGTTCGATTTGCTTCGCTAGCGTTTCCATATCCGCTCCGAACCTTCGCTCACAAACAGATTGCACTTGCCATTTTCTGTCTTTGTCTCTGCATCTATTGTATTGTGAGATATTAGTAAACGTATTACGAAAGTCAACGCCCTCAAATTTGATCCAAAACGTTCAAAGATTTACAAAAACAACGTGACAGGCCGCGGACTTTCGTGTTACAAAAACAATGAAAACCATTACAACGAAGGGACTTGGAGACGAAATGGCGAAAAGAATCGTGAACATCCGACTGAGGCCGGATCAGGAAGAGCGAATTAATGCCATCGTCGAGCGAAGTGCGATCTTGGATACGTCGAAGTTTGTCCGCATCGCGGTCGATTGGCTTTTGCGCTCGGACATCGGCGAAGTGATCAAGACCATTGTCGATGACAAGGCGTTCCCGGATTATCAAGTTCCGAAAAGATCGACTGCGCAAAAGAAGCGGAGGAGAAAGAAGCCGAGACGATGAACCTCGATCTGCCGAAATGACTTCCCCTCTTCGATTTTAAACGAATCACTATCATGCATACACAACCTCCTCCTTCTCTCGTCCGCTTTCCCCAACCGGTCATGAAACAGTGATGCGCAATACCGGCCCGAGATGGTGTGACGATGCAGTCCTGGAATGTCTGCTCCTCTTACCCAAGCTGCTTGTGCCGCCCCTTCTGGCCGCCCTGTGTTTGGCGCTCGCGACGTCACCACTAGCGCAGGCTCAAGATGCGACCTCGATGACTCTCTCCGTAGGAGCTTCAAAGGCGGCAACGCCAACACCAGCCCCGGAGAAGCCGACCCTGGAAATTTGGGCAGGGACACCGGAGCATCAAAAGCCCGCTCCGGTGCCAGGTCAGACGCCGAGTGAAGGAGAACCCGCACCTCCCGCGCCGAAAGCAAAACAAGGAACTAGTGTAAAAAGGCACGCAACTCCAGCGACGAAACCCGAAGCGGTTGCGGATGATCTGACGCCCCCGGCGTCTGCAAAAGCTGAGGCCATTAGCACCCCTATCCCCGTATACCCCGACCTAGCGAAGCGCCAACATATCACCGGCGACGGGGTTTGCATTGTAACGGTTAATACCGCAAGCGGCAAAGTAACCGATGCGACCATGGAGCAAAGCACTGGTAATGCGATTCTCGATAAAAGCACTAAAAGCACGACCGACGCTTTGCGACAGTGGCGCTTCAAACCCGGAACGGTGTCGAGGGTCCGAGTGCCCATCACCTATACAGAGTGAAGAGCGAATGGAAACAACACGAACTGCGTTTACCTGTGAAAACCGTTGGCGACCCTAACGATGACTCAGCTCTGTCTCGTTAGGCGACGACGATCTTGTGCGCCTCTACTACTTCATCGCTCCGATGTCGATCTTAGCTAGTGTGATTCAAATTCTTTTTTGCGAAGAAAATTTTCGCCTAGGGTAACGAGTTATCTTTGAGCGCCGGAGATCCTGGCAGATATCCGCCCCCCGATATCTATGATACCGGCCAAGCTCGCCCTTGGTTACTTATGATCCGCGCCGACCACCTTTTGCACTAACGCCTCGAAACGCGGATCGCCCCGGAGTCTGTCCAACTGCGGATCAACCTCAATCCAGCCGACATACCCACCCTCATGATCAGCGACAGCTTGCTCCAACCATCGGATAGCCTGCTCGCGATTTTCGAGGCTAAGGTACAGCAGCACACGCCAGTATGCGCGCACATAACGGTGCTGGCTGAGTTCTTCCAGTTCAGCCAGCATTTGCTTGGCCGCCTCTTTGTCGCCTGACTGCGCTCTTGCGGTTGCGAGCAGAACCCGAGCACGCAGATCGTCGCTCAATTGCTGCGCCTTTGTGTATTCAGCAATCGCGGTCGGCAGGTCGCCCTTGAGCTGCAACGTCACGCCTAGATAGTACCGCGTGAGGTAAAACGTCGGATCAATCTCCAGAGTCTTGCGCAACTGCGCGATCGCCTCTTCGTACCGACGCGCGAACGTCAATGTGAAATCCAAGTCTGCGTTGATGATGGGTGAGAGCGGGTCAAGTTCAACTGCGCGTTTGCCTTCGGCGATCGCTTCGTCGAACCGGCCTAGGGCGAGGAGAGGGCCGTTTCCATACCACTGGTGCGCAGTGGCGTAGTTAGGGTTTAGCGCGATGGCGCGCTGAAATTCCGATATTGAACCAGCCATATCGAGGTCGGTACACAACACCTGCGCGAGGGCTGTGTGCGCCTCGGCCAGCTTGTCATTCAGCTGCAGCGCTTTTAGCGCGGCGGTCTTCGCTTTCGGATAGGCCTCCTGTGGTGCCGTCCCAGTGTATAGTGGCAGGATAACGTAGGCCTCGGCCAGCCCAGAATAGGCCGGCGCATAGTTCGGATCGCGCGCAATTGCTTGCTCATAAAACGCGATCGCCTGCCGGAGGTTGTCCCCGCCACGTTTGCTCCACAGCAATCTGCCTTTAAGATAAAGTTCGTAAGCGGTGGTGTCGCTCGTCGGTTGGGCCGCTATCAGCTGCTTCTCCGCTCCGGTCAACTTAGCCTGAAGTGTGTCGGCAATCGTCTTGGCAATGTCGCTCTCCACCGCAAAAATATCCGTGAGCTTGCGATCGTAAATGTCCGACCAAAGATGCGCGTCATTCAGCGCATTGATCAATTGCACGTTGACTCGCACCTGATCGGCTGCTTTTTGAACGCTCCCTTCCAGAATGTTGGCAACCCCGAGTTGCTTCGCGATCTCACGCAGATTGTCCGGAGCACTCTTGTATTTCTGGGTGGAAGTGCGTGAGATCACTTTCAGGTCGGCGATCTTGGACAGTCGGGCCAGAATTTCATCCTGCATCCCTTCGGCAAAGTAGGCGTTCGCCTTGTCTTCGCTCAGGTTTTCAAACGGCAACACTGCGATGCTTTTCTCCGGCGTGGTAGAAACCGCTCTCTGTGAGAAAAAATAATAGCCGATGCCTGCAGCCGCCAAAAGTATGAGCCCGGCGATCAAGGCCGATCGTCGCTTCCCGACCGCTTGCCGGAATTTCGTCGGCACTTCGGGATTACCCACTTCGCTGGTATAGAGATTGACGACATGCAGGCGGTCGCCGTGCTTAACCTCGCATTCGCCCAAGTCATGCAACTGCGGTTGCCATTGCCGATACTGGCCCAAGTCTTCCGCGGCACGCTTGGAAAGAAGAATGTGCCCAGCGTCCCCGCAATCCATCACCCGCTGGGCGATGTTAACTCCGGCTCCGGCCATGTTCACTTGTTCATTTAGGTCAGCCACTTCACTGACCGGCCCGCTGTGAATTCCCATCCGCACCCGCAACTCGGGATGGGCTTTTAGTGCCTTGCTAATCTCCAAGGCGCACAGGACCGGTGCTTCTGGACTGGTGCGAAAAACCAGTGCGCCTCCATCACCTGTGGGCAAGCGCATCAGTTTGCCTTGTGCTTCGGCGCTGCGGAACTGCTCGGTTCCGCGCACAATCTCTCTTAGTTCTTGGATCCGCTCGCTCTGTTCGTTAATCAGCAGCTTTGAGTAGCCCACAATGTCGATGAACAGGACGTGGCCAATCTCAAATGTTAACTCGGAGGCAGGGTCCGCAGACATTGGAACGGTCAGCTTCTACCTTTATCCAGTTTAGCTCTCTTAACGAGCCGGATCTGTTAATCAGCCGTTCTTTACCGATCGGGTCATTGCGGTGAAGGCCTAACGAATCGCGCAGAATTACGCAGTTCCCGTGTCCGAATTTGTCCGAAATGCTTTGACGCTCGAAAGCGTCACGGAAATCACGCAAACAATTACTGACTCTGGGCGACCTTAATCGCATTCCTGCAATCGGCATCATGAGACAGCCTAACGCTCGGGTGGCGGTAGGTTGGTCGTGCGAATCGACGATAATCCGAGCGCGGCAACCTTTTCCTGGAGCGCATTCGTGATCTTTTCGTGCGGCTTTTGCCCACGGGCCTCGCGCATGAGCTCCTGCGCACTGCAAGGCTTGGCAATGAGCACGCGAATCGGTCGGAAGCGAGGAAATCTCTGGCCGGTAGGCCACGCTTCATAGGAACCACTGACGAACACCGGAATGGCGTCCCTCGGGAAACGTTCCAGCAATATCCCGATGCCGGGCTTGAAAGGTTGCAGTTTCCCAGTGGGCGAAAGTCCACCTTCGGGGAACCAGACCAGATTCTTTTTGTCTTTGAGAATGATGGCACCGAGGGCGAGGCCAGTGCGAGCCGCGCGTGTGGGCTCGACCGGCAAAATCTTCCCTAACCAACTCAAGAAACGCATGATGACATTCGCCGAAAAAATTCCACTCCATCCGGCCCAATAAGTTTCCCGCAACTGATTCCAATTGAGCACCGCGGCGACCGCAAGGGGATCCAGATAGCTGACGTGGTTCGGGATCAGCACCCAGGGTTTGTCCTTCGGCAGATTCTCCAGACCTTCGATGCGCAGGTGAAAAAGCAGACGCATCAACAGGCGGTCAAAGGCATACACGAAACGTGTGGTCAGGTTCGCAATTGGGCCAAGTGGCTCCAGCCAGCGCTTCTGGTTCGCGTCGAGAATTTCATACGGTTGCGCCAGCGGATCGATTCCCTGGCCTTCGCGTGCCTCCGTTACCTCACGCAAAAGATCGCGCACCGTCTCAATCCGCACGATCGCCTCCTCTGTCAGCTCCACTCCGCTCGACTCTGCGAGTTGGAGTGTCAGGTTCAGCCACTCGAGCGAATCAATCCCGAGATCGAACTGCGGGCTGGTGTCGGGAGTCAATCGCTTGCCGGGATAGCGGCGCGCCAGCAGTTCCCAACAGGACTGCGCAGCGGCATTTTCCAATAGCGCCCGATCTTCGCCGGACATTTCTTCAACAGCCACCGCGCCCATCTCGATGATTTTTTCACCGGCTCTTTTCGCTTTCTCAAATCGCTGAACCAGAAGGTGACGCTGAATTTTTCCGAGCCGTGTGCGCGGAAGGGCGTCTGATGTGATGGCATAATCCGAAATTCGCTCGTAGCTCGGCAACCGCTTGGAAGCGGCTTCGACGGCCATGCGAACGGTATTTTCCGTTTCATCTCCCGGACCAGTACGTTTGGGCACGATCAGCGCCACGAGTTTCCCATTCTTTTCGAGCACACCGATCTCGTGAATCCCGACTTGAATGGCGTAAGCCGCTTCGACGTCCTCTGTTTGGATCTTTTCACCGCTCTCGGTCTTAATGAGCGTCGAGAGCCGACCCAGCACGTAGAGAAAACCGTCCTCAAAGTAACCGATATCACCGGTGCGGAACCACGCGTCCGGCGTAAACGCTCCTTGTGTGTGTTCAGGTAGATTGCGATAACCGGCAAAAACATTCGCGCCGCGCACCACGATTTCTCCCACCGTGCGGCCGTTCGTTAGCGCTTGTTCTTCAATAGCGCCGCGCTCGATCCGGATCTCCACACCAGGGAAAGGTTTTCCAACGCTGCCTCGCCGCGATTTGCCAGGCAAATTCATGCTGAGAAGCGGCGAGGTCTCAGTCAGACCGTAACCGATCGCGATCTGCCACCCGAGCGCTTCGAGTTTCGCGGCAAGCTCCGGATCAAGGGCCGCGCCGCCGGATGCGAGAAGCCGGAGGTTTTTGCTAAAATGCTTGTGCAGCGGACGGAAGATTCCTTTGCCGATACGGAGGCGCAGCCATGTTTGGGCAAAGCCACTGAGCCCGAGCAGGGCATTGAAAATTCGGCGCGCAATTCGTCCCGAGGACTCAATCTTTCCGATGATCCCCGAATAGAAGGCGCTGTAGAGCCGCGGCACACCGACCATCGCCGTCGCTTCGCCTTCGGACAACGCCCGCAGCAACTGCGGACCAGTTAGCGAAAATGGTAGAATGATCGGAAGAGTGAGAAGCAGCGGCGCGAGCATCCCGAGGACAAAAGGATAAACGTGATGCAGGGGCAGCGGCAGCAGGACGCGATCCTCCTCGGTAACGACCTGCAACTCTTTCACCATCTCGAGTTGCGAACCGATATTACCGTGACTTAGCGGCACGCCTTTGGGTGGACCGGTGGTCCCCGAAGTGTAAAACAATACGGCGACGTCATCCGCTCCTGCGGCGGGCAGTTCTACCGCATCTTGGTTGAGCAATCGCTCCCAACTTCGCTCATCCTCAACTGCGGCATCTAACAGAATCAATCTCGCATTTGGTCTTGGACTGAGCGTTGCAAGACGCTTCGCTCGCTGCTGAGTTGTGATGATCGCCCTCGCGTCGCTGTCGTTTAACACGTGAGCGAGGTCGTGATCTGCAAGTTGGACATCCAGTGGCACAGCGACCGCGCCTAATCGAATCACACCCAACGCGGCGGCAATCCATTCCGGGCGATTCTCTGCAAAAAGCGCGACGCTATCGCCGCGCTTGAAACCGGCGTTCTTTAATCCAGTCGCGAAAGAATGCGCGCGGTCACAAAGTTCCCGGTAGCACCAACGCTGAGTTCCCTTTTTGGTTAGCGCGAGTAACGCCGTTTTATCACCCTGCGCCGTTAACGAATCCACCAAGGACTGTAAGGTCGAAGCAGTCATCCCATCGCTGCTCTACCCGGAATGACCTTCGCGAAGCTGCCAGATCATACGCCACAAGCGATCGGTTTCTCCGCGCTCCATCACTTGGAGCGGCGTTGATCCATCGAACTGCTGGTTCGGCCGCCGCTGCCGCGTCCACCATTCACCGAGCAGGAGACCGAAGCACGGGCCCGGCGACTTTACGAGTTCGTGTGGCAGCAGAGCGAAAGCGGATTTTTTAAAATTGCAGCCTAATGGCCGGCGACACTCACCTTGATCTAGAAGGCTTAACATCCTCACCGTTGTTATGGATGATCGCGCCTTCACCGGAAGCCGCAACATCCGCCACAGCGGCAACATTCCCTCTATCGTGTGTGGCGGTTGTTGCGGGTGTGGCGGCTTTTCCGGAGGTGGAAGGTACGGCTTCCAAGCCTCCTCGAAGTCGCTCCGGTGAAAGCGCTTTGCGTCTCGTTGTCAATCCGCACTGTTCGCCGACGTACTACGCGCGTGCGCGTGCGCGTGGAATGGGTCAGACGAAAGTGCTTCTTCTAACTTTTCGAGGGATATGTCCATGTGCTGTGAATAAGGATTTCCTTCGTCTTCAGCGACTTTTTATTCGCCTTTCCCATTGGACCTTGGTCGTATTGTTGAAACTGCCTCCGACGGAGTAAGGTAATGAACTCTGAGAAGATCACTCATTCCAACAGCCGTTGTTATCTCGATTGTCTTGCTTTCCTTGAATGGAGCAGCTCCCGCGTACGGCGGTGGCCGTGGCCGCCCCGGAGGGAGTGGGAGAGTTTCCGGCGGCTTTTCCGGAGGCCGCCGTTTTGCTTCGATGCCTGCTCGAGGAATGGGCACATGGGGTGGCCAACGCTGGGGTGGCCGCAACTGGAACGGCGGCAATTGGAACCGCAATTGGAACGGCGGCAATTGGGGTGGCAATTGGCATCATCGTCGCCATTTCCATGACGATGATGACTTTAATAATGTCGGCTTCTTTGGTGGCTTCCCGTTCTGGGGCTGGGGGTGGGGGTGGGGCTACCCATATTATGGCTACTATCCCCCTTACGGCTATTACCCATACGGTTACTATGGCAGCGGTTACTACAGGAGCTACAGTTACAATTACGGGAACGGCTACGGTAACGGTTACGCCAACGGCTATCGCGATCACGCAAACATAGCGGATCTTCAGGACAGACTTGCCCACGCTGGCTATTACCATGGCCAGATCGACGGGATCTTCGGCCCGCGCACTCGCTACGCGTTGCGCGCGTACCAGCACGATCATCCAAACGGCAATGGCAATAACAATTATGGAGGCTCACCAACACTGAGGGACCATGCGTATTCGCCGCCGCAGATAACAACCGAGCCTTCGCCGAACTACTGATTAACTCGATTCAGTTGGATCGGAGCTGAACGCGATCCTACCTCGCGCACGGCCATTGTATCGAAATCGTTGCGCGATATCAGACCTGGGGAGCTCGCCATCTAACCAATCGATGAAGCCAACGGCCCCTAACAAAATGACCGCGAGTGAACTTGTTGCCGACCCCGCCCGTGGCTTATCTCTGTCTCGTTAGATGTATGCTCGCGCATTACACGGTTGTAGTGATTGTTGGTGCTCTGCTTGGCCTCGGCAGCGCGGACGCCGCGACGTTGGCGGGACAAGTCGTTCGGCCTGGCGGAACGTTGGACATTCGGTTTCCGGTCGACAAATCGTTTCAGGATGTGGCAGCGGAAGGCGGCAATCCGCGCCCGACTCAAGGCCGAGCGCTGGTTAGTTTTCCGAAAGGATTCGATCCGGTTCGAACGTGGTCGATTCTCGTTGTGCTCGCGACGACCGACGCCGGTCGTACGAACATCATGGACGCTCCATTCTATCTAGCGCCGGCGACGTCAGAAAGATGGATTGTTCTCGCATCGGACGCAACGATCAGCACACGATTAGACTCGACCAGTTGGCGGCTCGCGCATCTCGCGGCCGCGCTGCAAGCTCTGCGCAAAGAATGGCCGCAATCCGTGCATTGGCCAGTGGCGTTTGCCGGCTTGTCCGGCGGCGCAAAACTCAGCGGCGTGATCGGAGCGATGCTGGCGAGCACGAAGGCGGTGAAACCGTGCGGATTTTTTCTCGCCGGAATCAATGACGACCGATTAAGCGTTGCTTACAAAATGTACCACCCGGCCGGTGATTTTCTGAACACGCCAATTTGGTTGAGCAGCGGGATGAGCGATCAGCGCGCATCCTATGGTGCGCATGAACGCGTTCGTGCGTCTTTGCTCAACACTGGATTCAAGCGGGTCCGCCTCGAGACGTTTCCAGGAGGTCACGAAGTGGACGCGGGCCAAGTGCAGCTCGCGTTGCGCTGGTTTCGCGAAGTTGGGAATTTTTGAAATCTCCTTTCCAACGGCGCGTAAATCATCTAACCAACCGATGAAGCCAAAGGCCCCTGATCGGACGACCGCAATCCTGTTTGCCATCGACCAAGCTCGTGGCTTATCTCTGTCTCGTTAGGCGAATATGGCGGAAACGGTTTCGGAAACACACGTCAAACAAAACCAACGATTATACGAACCCGGTGGTCGCAGCCGTTAAAACCTCGCCCTTCGCTGCCCAGCTCACCTGCTCAACTCGCCCGACCACGAAAACCCACGCCAGTCCGCCCGCCACCAATACACCTACAGTTATTGCCAACGCAGCAGCAAAGCTGCCGGTTCGATCCAATGTGAATCCAGTCAGTGCAGGTGCCACCGCACCTGCTAAGTTCGCGAAGCCATTTTGCAGGCCAATCCATCGTCCGGCTGTAGTCAATAGACAAATCTTGAACTCCGGCATATTAGTTACAATAGTCACGCAATCAGATATTTAGGGCCTGTAGCTCAGCGGTAGAGCAGGGGACTCATAATCCCTTGGTCCCTGGTTCGAATCCAGGCGGGCCCATCGCAATTTTCCAATTGGTCGAATTCGCCCACCGCCGCCGGATAAGGGCTGCCCAATTTGGTAGATTTGTGGCCAAAACGGGTCGCTAAGTTGTTCCGATTTGCAAACAAATTGTAAAAAATCAGGTTTATCGCGCGAACTCGTTGACAATGTGAATTACCATTACAATAATGGTGCATGTTGAAAAAATTCATCCCGCAGAGAACGACCTCGCCAATTGGAGAAGGGTCGCTGAGCTCGGGGGGTGAAAATTTCAGCCGATCCGCTTACGGTGACCAACCAAAACCATCAACCAACGATTACAAAAAGTTTATGGCTGAACATTCCGGCAAAGACGTCCTTTCCAGCGACGTCGAAATCAAAGGCACGATCAAGTTCCAGAAGGAGCTTTTGATCGATGGAAAAGTCGAAGGCGAAATTAATTCTGACGGGGTGTTGACGGTCGGCGAGAACGCAGACATCCGGGCAGAAATTAAGACGAAATCGATTACGATTTACGGCAAGGTGCAGGGAAACATTTCCGTGAGCGAGCGTTGCGAACTCAAATCGAAATGCACGCTCCAGGGTGATTTGAAAGCAGCGCGCCTGGTTATCGAGGAAGGTGCGACCTTTATCGGAAAATCGGAAGTTTCCAGCGGGATGAGCGTTAAAGCCTCGTCCAAGCCAGAAGTTGTTCGCCACGAAGATTCAGCGAAACCCGCTTTCGCTCGAGCCTAAAATATTGACCGTCTCCTTCTGAACTAGTGACCAAATCGTCGCCTGCTAAGGCCAGTGTGGAATGCCCGCACTGTGGCTTCAAGCAGATGGAATATGTGGCGGCGAAGTCGACGTTTTGCCGGCAGTGCAGCCGGTCATTTTCACCTTCCGCACCTAAACCCGGCTTAAAGCTCAAGCAGGGATCCGGCGCTGCGGAGGAGCTCCCGTTTCATCGAAAGGTGCAAAATATCTGGAGCCGTAAAAAAAATCGCGTCGTCTCCTGTTTTGAATGCAAACGCAAACATGAAGTTAGTGACGCGGCCTCTTCGACTAATTGCCCCGGTTGCAGCGCGCACATCGACCTTCGTGATTACAAAATTACCACCAGCTTCAGCCGAACCATTCGCACGCGCGGCGATCTGTATCTGACCAGCAAAGGCGATCTCCGCAGTACGAGTGTCACTTGCCATTCCGCGATCGTCGAAGGAAAACTGCGCGGGGATCTTGAGTGCGAGGATTCGATGACAATCAGTTTGGTTGGAAAGATCCCAGGGCGCCTCGGGGCCCACCAAATGACGGTCGAACGTGAGTCGGACATTCAATGTTTTCGGCGGGTGCGAGTAAACCACATCGACATCAGAGGGCGGATGTCGGCAGAAATCATCGCTACCGGCTCGGTCACGATTCACAAAGGCGGCTTCCTTGAAGGCGCTGTTACTGCAAAATCGATTGCGATCGAGAAAGGCGGAATGCTTTCAGGACAACTTGTTATCGGTCAGGCGAACCTCACTCAGGGGGAACTTTTGCCGGAAGTGAAACCTGCTGAGAAGAAATCCGGGTCTTATATTCCTCTCGGCGCAGCTCGACCGGCGCACGCCACCTAATTTTCTCCCATGCGAAGACTGCATCCGCGCAGTCCGTACGAAAAGCTCGGCGGCTACGTTCATCTCCCGCGCTTGATCGACAAGGCGAAGCTGCACCGGAAGGGACTTCTCGACGGCTACAATTACAAGACCGTTGGGTTCGATAAACATCTCCTTAGCTTTCTTAAGATTGACGGTGACGTGTTTGAGGATGCCGTGCATCGTTTGGAAAAGGACGAAGCGATTCTGAAGTGGGTGGAAGAGAACGGCGTAAAACATTCCGGGGCCGATGTCGAACATTGGAATCAAACAATGATTTCACGTCATCCCGATACGGCCGCGAAAAAAGCGCGTTTCAGTCATTTTTTAAAACAAACTGGCGGGGCCGGGCGCAAGGATATTCAGACTTACTTCGATCTTATCGAATTCGACGAAGGCCGGCTTAAGTAGTCGCTAAACCTTCGCGAAAGTTTTGTCCGCGTTTTCGAGCGTTTCTTTGCTACCGATGTCGAGCCAGTGGCCTTTGATCTCGAAAGTGCCAACTGGTTTACGCGTGTAGAGCCATTGCAGGAAAAGTCCGGGTTGGTCCGGATTATTGCCAGCAGCGAGATACATCGTGAACATCGGCAGCACTTCGCGCGAATAATAATAGAGCGCAACCGCGGCCAGGGTGCTCTTTGGCTTCTGCGGTTTCTCTTCAAAGTTTGTGATCGTGCCTTGGTTGTCGATCGTGACGGTGCCATATTTTTTCATCGCTTCGAGGTCTCCGACGTCATTTACCGCAACCGTGGCCAGCGAACTTTTGGCCGCGTTCACAAAATCAGTCAGCGGTTGTTCGAACAAATTGTCGCCTGCGATGACCAGGAGATCGTCATTGGCCAAATTTTTCCGCGTAAGAACAAGGTTAATATCGCCAATCGCGCCCAGTTTATCGTCATCGCTCGTCGATCCATCGTTGACGATCTTGATCTGCATCTGACGATGACGATCTTGATAAGCGT